>Ga0209518_1000341_pt1 | contig 61372 bp, 69 predicted proteins | sample RifGroB1_FD_183993 | JGI IMG/M metagenome (GOLD analysis project Ga0209518, IMG submission 183993) | Groundwater microbial communities from Rifle, Colorado, USA - Groundwater B1 (SPAdes) (version 2) | ecosystem: Environmental > Aquatic > Deep subsurface > Groundwater | place: Rifle, Colorado... | reverse complement strand
CGGATTCCGAGCCCCATCGATCCCGACCACCACTGGTAGGTTTTGATAGATGGGTAAGTTCGACTGCACCCGTTTGTCGTATTGGAAAGAGCGTTCATAGACTGGCTTGCCGAATTGGGATTTGGAGTACAGGTTGTGGATGTTCGTGTCTATCCAATCCTGAGATTTCCCCTTCATAAGGTCGGTGTAGTAGTCCTTGTGTAGGTATTGCAGGTTCTCGGCTTCGGGGGACATCGCCGAGGGTTGCTTGAAAACAGCTGCGGGCACTATCGTAGTTGGTTCGTCCTCTTTTTGCGGCAGATGCTCCATCAGCTTGTACCAGTCGGAATCTATTTCTGGGGGGTTCGTAGCGCAGATCATGCCGCTCCAGTACTCGGGGACATCTTGAATTCTCGGGAATCGCCGAAGCCTTGTCTGCGCCTCCAGCACCAAAGTTAGCGGAATCTCACGGCATTCCTCAATAAAAATTCCCGTTAGCTGCAGGCTCAGTAGTCGCTGGATGTCCTCCGGAGAATCCAAGCTCCGGAAGAGCCACTCCGCATGTACGGTCCCGAACTTCAGTGTGTAGATGAAGTTGGATACGCTCCACGACCCGAGTCCCGGCGGGATAAGCTCCAGAACAGATCTGAGAAGGGTGTCGGTAAGTTGGCTTTTCGTATTACGCGCAAAGACCCATCTGCTGCGCTGCACTCCGTCTGGGCAGGGCGGCATCTGGATGCATCGTCGGAGCGCCTCCATGATACACCCGGTCGTTTTTCCGGACCCGTATGGCCCCTTCACCACGCGGAAGAAGGAGTTGTCCCGCATGAATTCCCGAATTACAGGACTGGGTGTGTAGTCAATTCCTTCAGCCATTAGCGGTTGCTCCAATCGCGCACTGGTGTTGTCAGCGCCTTGCGCATGTCCCACTTCTTGATGCGTTGTGCGAGCGTGGCTTCCTTCAGCCCATACTCCCTGGCCCACTCCACGAGGAGTTTACTTTCCCCGTTGTAGGTGATGAGTGCTTTTTGTGTCGGCTTGGTGAGAATGGCACGAAGTTCCCAGCCTGCCTTGATCCGCTGCCGAATGGTGTCTTGCCCTATACCGTAGTGGTCGGCCCACTCCTGGATGGTTCGGGTTACTCCATCAAGTTCGTACCTCGTGATGTCGGTGCGCGCCAGGGATCGAGTACGTGAAAGTTCCCGCTGCTCCGGGTTAGCTATGTAGAACCTCTTCTTGTTCTCGCTGAGGAGTTTCCGCGTCTCATCAGTTCGCTTGGACCCTGTATTTGCCACTCTCATGCGCTCACGAGTCGCAGGATCTTCCCAGTAACGTTTTGATGCTGCGCTGATCCGCGCTCTGGCGCCTGGCGTATGCTTGTGCCCTTTGTTGCTGTTCGCCAGCTTCCTGTTGTTGTACTCCGGCTGAAGCTGGTCGATGAATTGCTGCTCATACCAGATCAGCGTACTCTTGGCGCAGGTAATCAAGGGTTCAAAAACGAAAGCTGATTCGCTGTAAATGTTCCAGACTCGCTGAAGATTTTTAGATCTATGCGTGCCTGCTCTTAGCGCAGTTCGATGCTGCTTCCAGCGCAAACCAAGCAGTTTAGAACTCCCCACATAAATCTTCCCGTTTACCGTGTTCCTGATCTGGTAGATCCCGCTCTGATTCAACATGTCACACTCTCCTCTCAAGAGTCTCTAAGTGAAACGTGGAAGGTCAGTAGAGTTCTGACTTTGTCGGGTGCCCCCTATCCACGTTGTGCGGAACTTTACACCGAGTTACGCGTGATGTCACCAAGAATTTCAAACACATCCTCGATCTTCATCGCGGGCCTCCGGAAGCTGTTGGTCACCAGATCCACCCCGGACCCTGGGCAGTCGTCACAGTCGGCGCAGGCCTCCTCCATTGTCTCGTGCCGCCTCTTGCAGAAGAATGGGCTCATGGGAGCACCGGCAACTTCACATCGTTGCCGTCTGCCTGCAGGGACGGCGTGATTGCGACCGGCTTGTCCACGCTGGAGGTGCAGTAGACGTCGCCCAGAGCGGTGATGGTGGTCGTGGTCGACGCGCACCCGGCAAGGACGAGGCAGAGGCATAAGGCCGCAGCCTGGACCACTTTGGGGATTCTCCCCAGCTCCTTGCTGAGTATCTTGTGCAGGGCGTTCGGCGAGATGCGCGAGGGGGTGTACCCCACGAGATAGCCGATCTGCTGCAGCCCCGCGACGCAGATTTCCGAGCAGAACCACTTCTCGGCCGACTGCACACCGATCGGGATCGGGAGAAAGGAGAAGCCGATCCCCACCATGTCGTACTTGCAGTGCTCCTCGCCGGCGCAGAAAGCGCGGATCTCCTGCTCCTGCTCGAAGGTGCAGGGGACGTTCAGGAAATCCCACTCTTCGTCGGACATCGCCCAGTCCTTCCAGCGTGTGCCGCCATCCGCTTCGTCGGACGAGAAGGAGCGGCCGTCAGAAAAGACCAGTTCCGAGTGGCTGTACTTGCCGAAGGTCCAAAGCCGGATCAGCTTGGCGTAGATGGTGCTGCCTTTCTTGCGGAACGCTACTCTCATCTCATGCCCTCCTTGTTAGCACCTCTTCAGCCACGTTCCCTCGTATCTCGCCAGTTTCGGGTTCTTCTCCACCAGATGCCTGTAGTCGGCCTTGCGCGCCTCGCGGTACATCTCAGCCAGCTTCAGGTCCGGGAGCTTGTTGGCCGTGGCGAGCGTCACGGGGCCGATGTTGCCGTCCAGCTTGACACCTAGAACTCTCTGAAGCAGGATCGCCGCCGTGCCGACCCCGCGGTTCACGCCGTGGTCGTAGACGTGATTCGCCGCCTCCTGGCTGCGCAGATCGGTCAGCCGGTTCACGTCCCAGAAATTCGCCTTGTAGTATTCGTCAACCAAGGTCTGAAGCTCCTCGTTGGCGCCGAGGGCCGCTTCCAGCCGCTCGACCCAGGCGTGATATGACTTGGACCAGTAGCGGGGCTGCGGCGGGAGCTCGGCGATCGCGGCGGCGATTATCGGCCACCCTTTCCACCTGGGCTGCTTGGTGGAGGCGAGGCCCTTGTAGGTCCCGTTGCCCTGCTTGTCGTTCCCGGTGTCGGCGGGGTCGTTCTGCCACCCCCCCTCGTTCCGCCTGGTGATCTTGTCCGCGATCTGGAACTCTGCCAATTTGGGCTCCTTACTGAATCGGTATGCTTATATCGTCCAGCGAGACAGTTGGGGGTGGTGGTCCAGGGGCCGCGGAAGTTGAAACCTGCCAGAGGGGGCTTGAACGCCTTGCGCCCCCGTTGGGCCGGTCGCTCCCGGCGATCCTGCGGGGCCAGCCGGTCCTGCGGGTCCTTGGGGTCCCTCGACCCCTGTATTCGTGAGCGTGCCGTCGACGGCCGCCGACAGGCCTGCCCCGACCTTGATGCCGCCGAGCCTTGAGGCAGTCGCCGGGAGAAGGGCTGTGCCGCTGCCACTGCCGCCCGTCCCAGTCGTGCCGACAGGTGCCTTCGCATAGGCGAAGACTGTGAAACTGAGGAGAACCGCTGCCGCTATGATCCGTTTCATGCCATCACCTCGAAGCCCAGCTGGTATGCTCCATCGCCGTCCTGGACGAGGAAGAACCTGACCGACTCCCCGTCGCGGAACTTGTAGGTGCCGGCCACCGCGCCAGCCACTGCGGCATCCTCGCCCAGGTAGGTCACGAACTCCTTGGCGGCGTCCTCGGAGACGAGGATCGTCTTCGTGCCCCATTTCTCAATCGCAATGGTGTAGATGATCCCCTGAAGAAGGGTCAGCGACAAGAGCCCGTCTGCGTCCGTGACGCCGGTCAGGACCAGGGCCGCGGTGTCCACGGTGGTGGAGTCGATGAACTGCCCCGGCGTGGGCGCCGCCTTGATAGTCCTGCCGGCGGACGGCGTGCTATCCCCGAGGATATGCGCGAATGTGAGAGTCTGGGTGGCCATTTATGGGTACCTCGTAAAGTTAGAATCCGAAGCCAAAACCTCGTCTCGCCGGTCGCCTGTACTCATAAGCCCCTAGGTCCGGTAAACCCCTGACTGGTCGCCCCGCGAAGTCTGCGGTGAGTCCAACATCTACGCCCGCATTGCGGCAAGGTGAATTTGCCCTCAGTTTGCCGTTGCTCAAAATCTGTGGGTCTGCGTACACAGCGGTCAACTCCTGCGCCGTTTGCCAATCCTCGAACGTGGCATAATTCGTTAATTGGTAAACCCAAGGGTTCACAGGCAATGCGACCGTGGAGTAATAAACGTTGTTGGCAAACGTGCCTGTGCTACCGACGCTCACCCTTACCATGCCTGTAACAGTGTCAGTCACATATGCGATGTTATTCTTAAACTCGACGTCAGCCGAGTAAATGGATGTTGTGGCGTCATGGTCTGCGTAAAACGGCCAGCCTGAGATACACTGCACTGTGTTATTGTAAAACTTGGACCCTGTGGACGCTTTAGCTCTCAGACCGCCGATCCCTGCAATGTTGGTCCCGCTGTTGTAGCTCAGCACGCCGCCATCTTGCCCCTTGGCTATGACAAGGAAAGCGACCGAGTCAGCAAAATTCCCGTATGCCTCGCCGCCTGTTGAGTTCCCGAGCATAAACCCGTGCAATGAAGCTCTGTTGGCGGCAGTTCCTGAACAGTTGTTACCGTAGATTTTCCCGCCATTGCTGTAGTTCTTGGCTGTGCCGACAACCGCCGAGGCGTCCTGTCCGATCAGAGCAAGAATACCCCCCGGCATGGAATTCTGGCCTCGGTTGTACCGGATTATGCCGTTAGCCGATGTAAGCGGCGTGGTCATGTCCGAACCTATCCAGTAGAGAATTCCGCTTGCCGTCCCGGTGCCTCCCGAAATGTTGATATTGCAATATTCAATCACGGCGGCAGGGATATTGAATATCCTCACACCAAGATGTTGATTGGCCGAGGCGTTAACGACAATGGAGCCTGTTACGTTTTTCACTGTTGCTGTCACTCCTTCGGCAACAGCTTTTAGCACCACCGCTCCATGCTCGTTTGTCGTCTGGCCGCTCATGTCCACCGTGATGCCGTCAATGTCCACACTGCTGCCCACACCCAATCCTGAAGCATAAATCCCCGATTGAGTGATTGCAGTACCGGATATGATGATATTACGTGCTGTGAGCGCGACAGCAGGCGCGGAAGTGGAAACGTTGACACCGATCAGCGTAGGATTCAGGAACTTTGTTCCATTGAGCGCCAGAGTGTAAAGGTTGGCGGCTGCGTTAAAAGTGATCCCGCTTGCGGATGTGTTGTTTGCATCCACCACGACTTGCCCGAGTGTCAGAGAGATAGCACCTGACGTAGAGTTGAGATGGATAACCCGCGTGGCGTTTACTGAGCGGAGAATCGCACCATAAGGAGTCTCGGGGTTGATCGTCAGTGACTTGGCAACAGTGAGCAGCGTGGCGTGGGTGTACGTCCCGTCGTTCAGGACGATAGTGTCACCCGCTGCCGATGCCGTGTACGCCTTATCGACGGTGAGCCAGGGTGTCAATTTGCTCACAGCCTGCGCAGTGCTTCGACTGTCGTCGCCGATAGCGTATCCGTTGGCGGTTGATTGGCTTACGTAGTAGGTCGCCACGGCTTACACCATCTCCACGATGCGCAGGGTGTCGGTCCCGGCGGCGAGGATGCCTGCGACCTTCGTCCCGGGGGTCACGGCGAGAGTCCGGGGGATGCCGCCGTAGACGGGGATGTGGGTCGCTTCTGCGACGGGGGCAGCACCCAGGGCCACGAAACAGAGCGTGTCGCAGTAGAGCTCTACGAGGGTCGTGGTGTCGCCCAGAGCGTCGGATGCGGCCGAGACTGCGGAGACGGCGAGCGCCTGGTGGGCCGCCGAGGGTTGAAGCAACTGGAGGATCTTCTGATTGTCGTCTCTGACTAATTTAGACATGGGTTCACTCTCCTATTGTCCGGCAGAAGCCGGGTCGGGGTAATGATGTTCAGCCTGCGAATTCTCTCCAGAGCTTCAGCAGCTTGGCCGCTATCTCCAGCTTGCCGGTGAGCCAGAGGAAGAAGAAAGCGGCCACCATGATCGGGGTCGCCAGCTGGAGCTTCAGATCGGTCCAGAACTTTTTCTTCTCGACGGCAACCTCCTCGGCCCCCTCCTCCTTGGCTACCTTCTTCTCCAGCTCCGCTACTTTCTGCTCCACGCGCTCCAGCCTCTCCTGGTCATTCACCCGGTGGAAGACCTCGCGCAGGTCGATGTCATGCTTGTCGAGCCGTTTCTCGTGCTGGGCCACGATCGCCCCCTGTTCCGCTATATGCTCCAGAGCGATGGCGGTCCTCTCGCCATGCGCGTCCAGGCGACGCAAGGTCTCTTTTATCTGCTCAAAAGTCTGGGTCTGCGCGCAGACATCGATGTTGTGGGCCAGGGCTGCTTGGGGCATAGGCAGAGCCTCCCGAGGTTCAGATGTTGATGTTTATCTGCACGGCGACAGCGGAAGATGCAGCGGTGGCGGGGACCGGCACAGGCTCCAGCCCACCCATCTTGGTGAGATATTTGAAGACATCGACCTTGGTCGAGAGGCCTACCTGTGGGTTCTGCAGCTCGTGGTAGAGATTGTCCAGGAAGTCCTCGGCGATCCCTTTGCATTTCAGCTTGAAGGTATGCCCCTGCTCACGCACGTCGCGCTGCGCCTCGGCCACCGCCTTGCGGAACGCCGGGAGAGGTTTCAGAAGCTCGAATCTTTCGGGGGTTATCTCGAAGCGGGCCAGGATGGCGGGGAGATCCTCCACCTCCATGGCGAGGGCGACCGGGAACTGCGCCGGCCACTCGGAGAGGTATTTTTTTGAGGGTGTTTCGTCGTGATAGTCGACGAATTGGTGACCGGTGAAACCGGTCGGGAGAAAGACCTCGGAGCCGGAACGCAGGTCTTCCAAGAGGGGCTCGAAAGGCTCCTCCATCAGATCGTCCAGGCCCCATGTGTCTTGATGTGCGCTCATGGGGTGGGATTAGGGCATACTTTCAGTGTGTTGTCAAGCTAAATGAGTGGAATTTGTACTCATTGAGTAAATTTGTTACTCAGTGATTCTCTTCATCGTGTAGTACCCGATAAGCTCCCCGCTCTCCAAGACGTTCGCGCCCATCCACGCCCTGTTGGGGTTCGGGTCGTGGACCACGACTCCTGCGCTGTCGATCACCACGGCGTGCTTCTTGTCGGGGAACGTCTTGGATGGTACTGCGGCGTCGAAGAATCCGTTGACCCCGCTGTCGGGGTCTATGGCTCCCTCAGTTTTCCACTCTCCGATCTCCCACCCGAGCGCCCAGAAGAAGCCCACATAGACTCTCCACCACTCATCTCCCGGGAACCTCATGAAGTGAGGCACGGCGTCGAGAGGTAGATCGAGCAGTGTTGCGACGGTGGCGCGCATACAGTCCCCTTCGGTCGGGGTTACGATGGACTGGTCGATCGGTTGCATGGGGGGTCTCCTCGCGGCTGCCAGTTCTTGTGTCAGCCTTTTTACATCGGCCTGTGATTTCTCCCATACTGTCAGGTAGTCCAGAACCATGTGTGCGAGGTCGTTTTTGCTTTTACCCATCAGGTAGCGGTGGTTTATCTGCCCGCCGCTGAATTCAATGACGCTCATCATGTCCCCCCCAAGTTCAGTATTTCTCAGGAGTTTAGCGGCTACGGGGCTGAGTGTCAAGAACTTTATTGTCCTGAGGTTGGATTTTTGGGAATTTTTCTGGCGTGTATGTCGCGGCGTCGGGATTTCGTAGTAAATTCAGTACTTTATAAAAATTGGGCGACTGAGAGGGGCTGTATTACGGGGGGCATGAATAGCCTACGGGGCGAGCGCAGCGTAGCCCCCCAAGGCCTCTGCCTGGATCACGCGAAGCGCAAACTTGCTTTGTGTGTGGCCTTTTCGCGGCGAAGCCGCTACATCGAGCTGTAGCGAAGCGGAAGCGGGGCTTTAAGCTGCGCAGCAGCACCTATGCCTTTGGCGCGTCAGCGCCTGTCAAGCGCCGAATAGGCGCAACCCGAAGGGCCGCGGGAAAAATGGGACGTGGGCGGACGCAAAAAGGCCCGCGCTGACTGCTCGCGGGCTTCGTTTCTTTGGGGTGAAGGGCTTAGAACCTGGTAAGGTTCCGCAACTCTTTGAGCAGCTTCTTATCTCGGGGTCTGTATTGCTCCGCCTCGTTGTGAAGCGCTGCGCAAAGGATGATCTTGGGGAGCCTCATATCGTCCTGGAAGCTGTCAACGTCAACGGCTCCGCTCTGGAATAGCCTGTTAGCCTCGGCGCTCACCTGGAAAAACAACTCCTCGCAAAGCGTTTCTAGCTTCTGATTGAACTGGTCTTTATCCATTTGTCTGCTCTCCTCTCTTTGGCGCCTGGGGCTGCGCGGGTGTGTGGGTTTTAGACATAACGGTGTGCGTAGACTGCGACTAGGATCAGGGCGACGATGAGGATCACGGCTGCGCCTCCTTGGGTCTCGGGGTGCGGGCGTGGATCACGGCCACTTCGACAAGCTTTCCGGTTGTCGATATACGACGGGCGACGGCTGGTGTGATCACAAGATAACCGTCCCATTGTTTGACTGCTTTGGTTTTTACTTGGTCAAATGTCATAGCGGCGTGCCTCCTGGCAATGTGGGCTGCATCCATCCGGCAAGTTGGGCGCTGCGTTCCTCTGCGTGTCGCTCCTGGGCGGCTGCTGCCTGGTCGCGGGTGCGGTGTGTGGACACGAAGTCGTTGCAGAACCTTAGAACATGTTGCCGTGTGGCTGCTCCGGTGTACTCCTGGGTTATGGTGTATCTGCGGTCTCTCATGGTCGTGGCTCCCGTGGGTTGGTGTGGTTATCCTAGACGGTTAGACGGCCAAGTTGTTTTGTGAAGCGGGCCTTGTACTAAAACCCAAATGTATTTAGAGCCGTTTGCATCGTATTCGGCTGCGGTCTCGGTTATTGCGTTTTCCTGCACTACTCGCCCGGTGTATGCGGGTTCGCCTCGGTCTGCAGGGCAGTGTACCATCTGGCCTCTTTTTAGTTTTCTCGCTCTCTCGATGTCCATGGTCACACCTCGCTATGGTCAGGCTCCCACAAGAAACCTATCCGCTCCATGTCGGCGCGGAATTCAGCTATCAGACCGGGTAAGCGTGCCTCAAGTGCGGCTTTCAGGGTGTCGCGCTCGGTGCTCAATTCCTCGTCCGTTGCGTCGGGCCATACTGCGCTGCTCCTGGCGGCGTCAAGGTCGCGGGTTTTGCCTTCGCTGTATCCGGTGGTGATCCTGTCGAAGCGGTAGTCTATCGTATTGAAGGCTGCCGCCCATTGACGCGCTGTTTCCTCATCGTTAAAGGGGCACTCATGCCTGCGCTCGCAGAAGCCGTTAAAGGTGTATTTCGGGGCGAACTGGTATGCGCCCGGCTTCCCTTTGTCCGGGTGCTGAATCTCTTTGACCTGGGGGCGCGGGTGCTGCTCTATCCACTGCGCCAGCTTCTCGCTGACAGCGTGAGACACCGGGCTATTGCCGAAGTAAACGACGGTACGCCATGCGCTCGCCTCGCCCTTCCTGCGCCCGTTGGCGTCTCTGTCGCTGGCGCGGTAAACGGTGTTGGCGATGTAGTGCATAGGCCCGTCTGTGCTCATCAGGTGCCACTTGATCAGCGGTACCAGTTCGGGGAAAATATTGGCTATCTCATCATTCATACACCCACTGGCTGCGATGTCTTTCTGGCGGCGGCTCTCGACGGTGTAAACGTCTGCCGTGATGCTGAACGACTGGTGGCCGTTCTTACACTCGTCGTCAAAGCGGATTTTGACATGCATGACGCCGTTGGTCCCGTATCCTTTCACCGGGCGGCCTTCGCTGATCCATGTCTGGTTGCGGTGCACCTTGTTACCTCTCACCTCCTGCGGCTCGTGAACGGTGAACATGCGGCCGGGTACGTTGTTGATTGAGTGTTCGTGCTCCTGAATTGGGTAGTTCATTCTTACTCCCTCCTGGCGCCGTGGCGCGGTTGTTTATTGTCCCAGCAAAACGTATCTGTGACATTTCTCTATCATCGGATGGCCGGTCAATCTAGTTATCCGCGCGTGGGCGTCCTGCGCCTCCTGCAGCGTATCATGTTGGCTCAGAATCTGGTATGTGAAGCTCCATTGGCCGGCTTCGTTTTTCTCCCAATTTGGGTTCATGATCTCTACCAGTTGATATCTGGTCGGCGCAGGTAAACGGTGGGTAATGTCGTTTGTTCGGCCGGATGCGTGACCTACCCACCATGCCCCACGTTCATCACTGGTGCGGTATAGGTTGACGATACAGACGGGGTTATTTACCCATATTTCGCCGGCCTTTCGCCCCTCAGATTCAACCTGTTGCAAGGTCTTTTTCATTTCTCCACCTCCTTGTCCAGCTCGGCCAGTACCTGCTCGTCGGTGAGCTGCGGGCCCCAGAGAGTGCAGCGGATCTTGATCACCTTGTTTATCCTGGAGTAAATGTAGACTGGCATTTTTCAGGCCTCCTTAGTTATTTAGAATACGAATAAATAATATCACAGTTTCCTATATATGCAATCTTTTTTATAAGTTTAGATACGCATTTAGTGGTGCGGTGCCAGGGCGATGGGCGTCGAGTAGGATTTGAGTACGGTGCCGTCGCTGTGCAAATTCGCAGAATCCCCGGATTGGTGGTTGGCGAATAGGTGCTTTACCTGGTCGTTCGATGTGCTCATTGTCTATCTCCTCCTGGTGGCGCCGTGGCGCGGTTGGTTACGTGTCGGGGGGTGTGGCTATGGGTGCGGCTGCGGGGTGCTACAACTCCCAGATTCTTTCTTTGTCGTAAGCGAAATGGTTATATCTGAGCGCCTGGAGTGCTTTAAAATTATCATCGCGGCGGGCGTCAACATGTGCGAATGACATTTTTGTATCTGCCTCTATGATGCTAATTGATCTGGCTTTATACTTGCGTTTGTTGCCGGTGTTGAAATAGTTGAATGACATTCCGTTGGTGCCCTCGATTTTATAACCGAGTCGCTGCAGTTCGTTTATCAGGTCCTGGGCGGTCAACATAATCATTCCGGCTTTGATCATCTCGAAAGCTTCCTCTTCGGTCTGGTCCGTGTACGGCCCACGAATATGATAGGGGTGCCCGTCAAGGTCGCGGGGTGCGGTGTCGTTTGCTGCTCTCGTCCGGGCGGTGTGGTCTTGCTGTGCTTCTTTCAGGTCGGTGAAGACTGCAACAATATGTTGTGGGTTGACGGGTCGACCAAAGTTGTGGGGTAATGTAATTAAGTAAATGGGTTTCATCAGCTCCGCTCCTGTTCGCATTTATTAAATTCGTCGGCTCGTTTGATCGCGTCTCTTTTGTAGCGGTACCAATGGCAGGTATTGTGCCGCCTCCTTGTCCAGCTCCACCCGTATCTGCTCGTCGGTGAGTTGCGGGCTCCAAAGCGTGCAGCGGATCTTGATCACCTTGTTTATCCTGGAGTAAATGTAGACTGGCATTTTTCAGGCCTCCTTAGTTATTTAGAATCTGAACAAATCATACCATAGTTTCCTAGATATGCAATCTTTTTATAAGTTTAGATACGCATTTAGTGCTGCGGTGCCAGGTCTTGATCGACCTCTAAGCCTAAGCCTAAAACGGACCAATTTAGTCTTTAATCTACTACTGCCGGTTTAGGCCAACATTAGAAGTTATTTCGCATATGCAACTATTTTATTTCCGTACATATTTGGGGTTGAGCGGAAAACGGCCAAAATCGGTCGATTATTAGAATCATTTACTCACTACAAAAGCGAATTTTTTTCGGATCGTGATAGTACTACGGATCGCTGGACCCCACCCACCAAAGCTGCGCCGCAGGCGGGTCTACGTTTGTTTGAATTATATGACCTATATATAATGTGCAAAAGTTTCAAAAAAAAACTAGCACCGCTCATCTTTTTTAGCGTTCATAACGTGAACGCCTAAAATTAGAAAGCCGCCGCGACGCCCCAGCCCTCCAAAATTCCTGAAAAAAGTTGGGCCCCGCTACTGGGAAAAAAGTTGCTTTTTTGACTACTACGCTTTCCAAAAACGCATTACAGCATATAACACCGCGGAATCACGGCAATCCCCACCAGTAATCCTCACACCATTTAAATGTTGACATCCTCGGCTTTTTGGTGCATTACTTACCAAAACCACCCACAAGGAGGCCCTAAATGCCTAGACCCCTCAAAACAGACCTGCGAGACGCTATCTGTCGTAGCCGCGCCGAACTTTCCCTCGCTCACCCTATGATGCCCGCGGCGGAGATGGACCGTCTCACGGCCGCCGCCCATGGTGTCAGCATCAGCACCGTCCGTTATTACCTGCGCACAGCGAGCCCTGTGGATCGGCGGATGCGCTACTCCCCGGAGGAGCGCCGCAAGATTGCAGGCATGACCCGTTCCGAGCTCTATGTGTACGCCACCCGCACTGGCCGGAACTTCAACACCCTCTACTCGATGATCCACCGCCTGAAGCACAGTAAGCTGACCGAGGTGTTGGTGGTGGAGCAGCAGAGAGACACCTGCGAGGAGCGCAACTACATCGACTTTGGGAGGCTCGCAGACCTTCGGGCCTTCTCTTTCCCCTTGGACGCTTTCAAAGAGGCCCGCAAGGCCATCAAGGGCATCCACGACCTCGATCTCCGCCCGCCGAACTACCTGGTCCACAAGCCGACCAAGAAATTCTACATCCTCACCCTCTCCGACCAGAAGTTCCTGCTCACCAACCCCCGCAGGTTTATCCGCGAGCGGGCAGCGCACATCTCCGCCCACTGGAAGGACGGCAGCCAGGACCCGCACAAGAGCCATTTCCTCCTGGTGGACACCACTGAGCACCCCGCGGAGATGCTGGGTGTATGCATCAGCGCCCACCCGGACTTCGAATCAGCTCTGGTGGCGAAACGGGAGCTCGGCGACGAGACGATCCTGATCGCGCAGCGAGGTGGGGCCTGGGACGCGCCTGCCATGCATTTCTCTAAGGGGGAGCGAGTCCCGCAGTTCTCCCCGGACGCCATCGCCACAGTCTTGAGCCGTGGGAACGTCCACACCATCTCGCCGGTCAATAAGCCTAGGATCTAAGCCTAAGCCCAACCCGTAAAATAATTTAAATAAAGTTCTTGACAAAGGATAGCGGTGCTGGTAAAGTTCTTGAAAACGATCTAAAGGAGGAAGCCATGACCCTCACCCAGAACCGACCGGTGCCCCACCAGGGCAAGCAGATCAAGAGGGCGCTCAACATCATGCCCTCCCGCTTCACCACCCCTTACGACTCGAACCGCGACCAGTTCTACGGCCTGGAGAAAGATCCCGTGACTGGGCGGATCTACGACTGCAGGGACAGAGACTAAAAGGAGATAATCAGATGGCAAGAGAGATAGCAGCATACGAGGCAAGCGACGGCTCGCTCCACCGGACGCAAGTAGCGGCAGAGCAGCATGAGGAAACCTACCAGTTCCAGAGGTGGTGCGAGGGCAACATCTGCGTGGGCGGGGAGTGGTCAGCCCGCATGGTCAGCGAGGAGATATTGCAGTACTGGAGCGTGAAAAAGAGGTAGCCTTCGGCTCCGCCGAGATCGACGAAACGATTCAGCGCAACTCACTAAAAGGAGAAAGACCATGGGGACGGACATTCACGGAGTATGGCAGAAAAAGATAGAGACAGGGTGGGAAGATGTAGCGAGTACCTACGAGCAGGACCGGCACTACCTGCTGTTCGCCTGGCTGGGTGACGTCCGCAACGGGTTCGGCTTTGCCGGAGTCCCGACGCACACGCCGGTGGTGCCGTTAAGTGCCGGCCGCGGACTCCCCGAGGACTTTGAGATGACCGACGATGACCGCCACCCGATCAGCTCGCTGGAGGTGATGGACCCGAGCAGGCGGAAGTATCAGGAGGCGGGTGACCCGCTGGAGATCTGGATGGGTGACCACTCTTTCTCCTGGCTGTCCGCCGACGAGATACTTGCTGCGCCTCTGCCGTCGACCACCTGCACAGGCATCGTGGACCTGGAGACGTTCAAGGCTTGGGACGGCAAGATGGCGCCCTCGGAGTGGTGCGGCGGGATCGATGGCCGCGATGTGGCGGTCTCAGCACCTGACCATATCAGTGAGACAACGACCCACGTCCAGATAAGCTGGAGCGAGGATCTGGGTGAGAGCCTGAAGTATTTCGTGGATGAGGTGCGCCGACTGAAAGAGTTGCACGGCGAGGTGCGGTTCGTCTTCGGGTTTGATTCATAGGAGATCCTGAAATGAACATGACCCTGATAATCCAAGAACTTCAAGCTATGACGCCCTCGCAACGCGCCGAGATGTTCAGCCACATCCAGGAACGCTTCTGCCTCACTTGTGGTGAGGAGATCAGCGAGGGAGCAGACTACTGCATGTTCTGCGCGGATGAGGATTTTAACGACTAACCCAAAAGGAGCCACAAAAAGAACGAGACAATCAGGCCGGACAGCAGTATGATCGACAGCTACTCCTACGACGCCGAGGATCAGATCCTCGAAGTCACCTTCTGCAAGGGCGGCACCTACAGCTACCCAGGGGGTCCCCGAGCACGTCTTCGAGGCGATGAAGCAGGCACCGTCCGTGGGCCGGTTCTTCCTGGCCGAGATCAAGGGGCAGTACTAAGGGGAGCGAAGCGATGAACGAACCCCGAATAAAGTTCTTGACTCCGCCTGAAGTCAAGCGTATAAAGATCTGAACTACGATGAAACTGGAGGCGGGACTTGAACATAGACTTCAACACGCAGGTTGCAGGCTTCGACCTGGAGACCCAGGGATCGCTCCCCGAGTACGCTCTGCAACCCTTCCGAGCTTGCTCCGGCGCTGCCTGGGTCTCCGCAGTTGCGTGGACCTTCGGTGAGAAATCCGTCGGGCAGCTCTACCCTAAAACCGACCTGATACGCCGCTCCCTGGAGCAGATACTCGCGCAGGACCTTTACATCTGCGGCTGGAACGTAGCCTTCGACGCCGCCTTCCTGGTCGCTCTCGGTCTTGAGGACCTGGTCTTCCGGCTGAAGTGGTTGGACTCCATGTTGCTGTGGAAGCATTGGGTTGTGGCTCCCGAGGGCGACGAGGTGCCGGCGGCCAAGCGGAAGTCCTACAAGCTGGAAGCCGCCATGCATGAGTTCTTCCCGGACGAGGCAGGGTTCAAGGACTTCACCAATTTCCAGACCAGAGATCCCGAGGAGTTGAAGCTGCTCCTCTTCCGGTGTAAGGAGGACACACGCTTCGCCGTGCGCCTGGGAGAGATGTTCTGGAGTCACCTGACGCCTCAGCAGAGGCGCGCGGCGCTCATCGAGGCGCAGAGCATCCCGCAGGTGGCGAAGACTCACGTCTTGGGTATCAAGTCGTCGAAGGAGAAAGCCCTGGCGCTGAAAGATCAGCTGCTCAAGGATGGAGACAAGGCTCGTGCCGCGCTGTTGGAGGCTAACCCGGGGATGGGTTTCGTCGAGAGCGGGCTCACGGCAAAGCAGCTGCGGACGCTTCAGGCGGAGAATCCGGAGACCAATTTCGTGAATCTGGGAAGTCCCAAGCAGTTGGCTACGCTCCTCTACGATACATGGGGCCTGCCGATCCAGGGTGTGTCCAAGAAGACTCAGGCGCCCAGCACCGACAAGTACGCGCTCTACGAGCTCGCTTTCATCGACCCCAGGGCGAAGCTCTTGAAGGATGTGCGCGAGGCTAAGGGGAACTGCACCAAGTACGCCGAGGGGACGCTGAAGAGCCTGGCCTACAACGGTGACGGCTGCGTCCGCCCGGGTGCCAGGATCTTCTCCACGTACAGCTCCAGGATGACCTACAGTTCCAGCCAGAAGCGCAAGGGCGACAAGGATTTGGGGACCAACAACGAGGAGTTCCCGACAGGGATCGCCTTGCACCAGTGGAAACGAGGCAAGGACTTTCGGCGCCTGATCAGGCCGCCCGAAGGGTACACGCTTGTGGAGCTCGACTTCGCCGGCCAAGAGTTCGGCTGGATGGCTGTCGCGTCCGGCGACGAGACCATGCTCTCCCTGCGGGAACCTGGCGAGGACGCGCACTCCTACATGGGAGCGCAGATCGCGGGGATCGACTACCGCACCCTGATTCAGCGGGTGGCGGCCGACGACGCCGAGGCGAACCTTCAGAGAAAGCTGGGGAAGTTCTGCGTGGCGGAGGGTGAGCTTGTTCTGACTGACTGTGGCCTAGTCGCTATAGAGAAAGTTTCTCTTGACATGAGAGTATGGGATGGGGTAGAGTTCGTCGCGCACACAGGATCGGTGTATCAAGGCGAAAAGGAGACTATCACGTATGCAGGACTCACAGCAACGCTCGACCACATGGTTTATCTGGAGGACGGTAGTTGGTGCCAGTTCGGACAGGCCGCCGCAGCGGGAAGCCGCCTTGCTCAGACCGGAGATGGTAAATTCGCAATTCGGGTTCCTGAAGATCGTCTCGCAGAATTTGATGCGCGAAGGGAAAGTCCTGAAGGTCGACTGTCTCTGCACGAAATGCGGCAGCGGCTTATGGGTGAACAAGGACAACCTGAAATCTGGGAAGGCTACGCAGTGCAAGGCGTGCGCAACCCGGATGCGGCATACCAACGAGGGTCACGCGATGATCAGCAGCGCGGCAGTAGCCCGAGTGCAGAAGCGGTGCAACGCGATGAAGCAGCGGTGCGAGAACATCAAAGACCTGTCGTACAAGAACTACGGAGGGCGTGGGATTCAGTTCAGATTCAAGACGGTAGCGGAGGCGATAGCCTACGTTCTGAAGGAGTTACCACATCCAACGTACCTGAAGCTGGACATCGACCGGAAAGAGAACGATGGCCACTACGAGCCGGGGAACTTGAGGCTTTTGATGAGAGCGGAGAATTTACAGAACAAGCGTGGAAACAAGTACCTGGAGTACAGAGGCAAGCAGATACCCAGAAAGCATGTGTATCACGTACTCCGGACAATGCACCCGGAAGTCAGGTATGCGGAGATCGTAGTTCAGAATCTCGTCTCAAAGGGGCTGACTCTGGATCAAATAGTGGAGCGATGGTGTGCTCCAAGCTGCAAACCAAAAGGGTGTACGATATCACCAACGCCGGACCCCGCAATCGCTTCACTGTATCTAACTACCTGATTTCCAACAGCAACCTGAGCTTCCAGTACAGAATTGGCTCTAAAAGTGCAACGAAGAAAGCCCGGGTCGATTACGAGCTGGACATCCAGGAAGAGGCGGTCAAGCAGTTCCTCGCCACCTACAAGGCGACCTTCGTCAAAGTCTCGGGTGGCCCGAACGGAGGCCGCGGTGCCTGCAACTCTGGCTATTGGCAGACTCAGATAGCAAAGTGTCGTCAGCTAGGGTATGCTGAGACCTTCGCCGGCCGCAGGGTGCAGCTTCTGGGCTCGTGGGCGGGTCGTGACGCCTGGGAGATGGAGAGTTCCGCCATCAACTACCCTATTCAGGGAACAGGTGGAGACCAGAAATATCTAGCGCTTGCCGTAGCGCGCAACCTGCTCCCCAAGTTCAACGGCTATTTCTACTTCGAGCTCCACGACGGCCTGTTCTTCATCTTCCCGCACGCCGTGGCTCGTCAGGCCGCCGAGACCTTCAAGCATGTGCTGTCGAACCTGCCTTATAAAAAAGCCTGGGGTGTAGATCTCCCGATCACCTTCCCCGTCGATGCCAAACTGAGCCCTGAGTCTTGGGGCGATTTGAAGAGTCTCTAAAAGGAGGATTGAAATGCTCACCCTGTACCGCAAGCATGTAAACGGCATCGGCACCTGGCGCATCCGCGCCACAGGACCATACATCACCATCGCCCACGCGACGGTCGAGGGAGGTCAGGAGGTGGAGCACAGCGAGACGGTCACCACCAATGCCTCCGGCCGATCGATCGTCGAGCAGGTCGCCCTCCGTGTCCGCTCCAGGATCTCCCGCCAGCGGGACCGAGGCTACGTCGACACCCGCGAGGAGGCGCTCCAGGGGAAGACGAACCAGATGGGCCTGCCCCTCCCTATGCTGGCGCAGCCGCTGAAGAAAGTCAAGAAGATCAACCACGAGGGCGCCGTACTCCAGCTGAAGCTGGACGGGCATCGCTGCCTCGCCACCAAGCAGGACGGCGAGATCCTGCTCTACAGCCGGCAGGGGAAGCCGATCACGCTCCCCCATGTCTCCGAGTTCCTGGAGCCCCGGCTCCCCGAGGGGACCTTCATCGACGGCGAGCTCTACCACCACGGGACGAAATTGCAGACCATCGGCTCGTGGATCAAGAAACAGCAGCCCGAGTCGCTGAAGCTTAAGTACTTCTGTTACGATCTCATCTCTCTGGATACCTTTCTGGATCGGTACCTGGAGCTTTCGGATCTGATCCCTGCGTGGGGCACCGACGCCCCTGCAACAGTTCTGGCGAACGCGCCCTACAAGAGTGAGGAGAACCAGGCGTACCTTTTCGCCCAGGCGCGTGCGCGCCGCTTCGAGGGCCTCATCCTCCGAACCAACGACGCGCCCTACGAAGACGGCATCCGGAGCAACTCGCTGATCAAGATCAAGGAGTTCCTGGACATGGAGGTCACGGTCAAGGACATCATCCAGGCGGAGAAGAGCGGGACGGTGATCTGCGTCTGCCTCACCGATGACGGCAAGGAGGTGCGGCCGGTGGCACCTGGGAGCCACGAGGAGAAAGCCGAGGTGTTGAGAAACGCTGCGAACTACATCGGCCGGCGCCTCACCATCGAGTACAGCCTGCTGACCGACGCCGGCGTGCCGTTCCAGCCGGTGGCGAGGGAGTGGAGGGAGGAGATATGAAGACGGAATTAGAGAGGTACAAGGAAGTGGTGGAGTTAGCCAAAACCAAAATATTTGCGCTAGGAGATCGTGAGGCGCTATTCCAGTTTGATGCCGATGTTAACGCCATCCTTAACCCGCCGCCCGAGATGGAGACGGTGGAGGTTGATCTTGGCACGAGATGGATGCAGGTACAGCGCGGGGAGATCTATCAGCAAGAGCCTGCTGATCACGCGAAATATTTATATCAAAAAGTCAAACTCACCGGCACCTTCACCCACCCCAAGCCGCAGCCGGTGATGCGGAGTGTGAGCAAGGAGGAGACATATGCAAACTGCTGGGGCATAGCAAAAGTGACGTTCACCTGGAAGGAGGCGAAGCCGTGACCATCGAAGTCCTACCCCCCGAGCGCACCGCGCCGGCCGCCTCCGTCCTGCTCCACACCCTGACCTTCCCGGACGTGCTGGAGTCCAAGAAGCCCGTCTCCGACCGCTGCGGCTACCTGGTCGCAGGCCCCGACCGCCGCGGGGCGAACGCCTTGCCTCCTGTGAACCTGTGGCGCACCTGGCAGAGGGACGTGCAGACCGCGACCCTGCGCCCCGGTGCCTGGCCCGTACCGGCTAAAGTGCAGGAGTATTTCCAGAGGACTAAGCACCTGCAGTCACCCCCGAAAGGAGACCTTCAGGTCGAGGTCTACGGGTCGGTGCCTTCGGGACAGACCGAGCCCCTTGTTTTTAATGATCTTGAACCCCAGGAGGAAATTTTGAATCTCGACCTCGACTTAGGACTGAACCTCGACGCGCTCGTCGCGTCCGCGCCGCAGGTGCTCGCCAAGAAGCGCCTCATCGACCCGCAGCCTCACTTCGCCACCAGCTACACAGGCATGACGGAGTTTATGCTTTGCGCACGTAAATGGGCTGCATCCAAGTATTTCAAGACCGTGAAGTACGTCGAGTCGGAGGCGATGGCAGACGGGAACCGTGGGCATAAGACTGCGGAGAACTACCTGCTGAACGCGCAAGGCAAGAGCCTGCCTGTCGACCCCACATACCTCCCCAAGGTCAAACGGTACTGTGACTTCTTCATACGCTCCGGGGCAACTATCCACGTCGAGAAAGAACTATGCTGCACCAAGGACAAAAAACCCTGCGGCTGGTGGGACAATAAAATTGTCCACATTCGAGGCAGGGGCGACGTACTGGCCATAAAAGATCGTAAACTCAATTACATCGACTGGAAGTTTGGGAAGATTAAGGACGACCCCTTCCAAGTGGAGGTTATGGTTGCTCTTGCGGACCTCCACTTAGGTGAGCAGTTTGATGAGGCTGATGGCAAGCTTATCTTTGTAAAAGAGGCCGACCCTGCAAAGGCTCTGGTGGGGTTGAAGAAGCCTATCACTAAGGCCGACATCCCAGGTATCTGGGACAAGATCGACTGCATCACAGATCGTATGGAGATAGCGTGCCGGGACGAAGTTTTCCCCTGCACGCCCAACTTCCTCTGCAAGGGTTACTGCGACGACTTCACATGCCACCACAACGGCCGCAAAGCATGAAAGAAATTCCACTCACCCACGGCAAAATTGCACTCGTAGATGATGCTGATTATGCTTTGGTGTCCAAGCACCGGTGGCACTATGTAGGTATCGGCAACAACTGGTACGCCCGAACAACGATTTTTGTGCAAGGTGTGGGTCGCAAGGTCAGGATGCACCGGTTGATTTTGGATGCTCCTGATGGAGTCTTGGTCGACCACAAAGATGGGGACGGCACCAACAACCAACGGCACAATTTGCGTGTAGCCAGCAATAGCCAGAATAAGATGAATGGTCGACGTAGTGCCCACAAGCTAAAAGGTGTCCACGCACGGAAAGGCGGCCTAAAGTGGGAAGCGAGAATTACACACGCTGGAAAACAGGCCCACATTGGGGAATACCTATCCACCATAGAAGCAGCTTTTGCTTACGACCGCAAGGCTCGGGAACTCTTTGGAGAGTTCGCCTGCCCCAACTTTCACCCCGACTACGAGGGTGCTTACTACGAAAGGAGAAGCATGAATGACTGAAGACGACGAAGTAACCCGCGAACTGCGTTCCCTGGGTCCGATCCTGGGGAGCGTCTCGCCGGAGCAGAGGAGGGAGCTGGACATGCTGGGCGCACTCCGACCGACGATCAGGAAGCAGAGTCGCCGGGTGAAGAAAAGCGACCGCAAGAAGTTATCCACATAAGTTATCAACTTACCAACAGGAGGATGGGATGGGGAAGACACTTGCCGTTGTGATCAACGGCGCAGGAGGGACGGGGAAGGACACATTCGTGGAGATGGTGAGGGAGCATCTACAGGGGGAGAACCTGACCTCCAGCAACCACTCAAGCGTCGACCAGGTGAAGCGCGCTGCGCGCATCCTCGGCTGGGACGAGGTGAAGGACGAGAGAGGCCGTCAGTTCCTTTCCGACCTGAAAGACCTCTCGACGCAGGTGTTCGACGGCCCGATGAAGTTCATGTCAGGGTTGATCGCCGAGCGAAACCTCGACGTCATGTTCTTCCACATCCGGGAGCCGCAGGAGATCGCCAAGTTCCTTGAGGCGCATGAAGGCTCGATCTCAGTGCTGGTCTCTCGGGACGGCGTGAACGTCTTCGGCAACCACGCCGACAAGAACGTGGAGAACCACCCCTACACCACCTACGTCGACAACAACGGGTCGCTGGAGGATCTGGACCAGTACGCCGCGCAGTTCGCTCGCGTCCTCGCAGAGGACCACAGGAGGCTCAACCATGCTCCTCGTTAAGCCTTCGTCCGAGATCCTCACCATCACCCCGAATGCCCTACAACTCATCGAGGTGGCCGGCAGGACCTGCTACAAGAGCGAGGAGAAGATGAGCGAGTCCTCCGCTCCCGCATTCGCCGCCAAGATCATCAAGCAGGGTCACGAGACGGTCCTGGAGCACGCCAGCGCGACCGTCAGGTTCATCGTGGACCGCGGTGTAAGTCATGAGATCGTGCGGCATAGGATCGCCAGTTACAGCCAGGAGAGTACCCGGTACTGTGACTATGAGGGCGGGCATGTAGCCTTTGTGATTCCGCCCTGGTGTGATGCGGCACCGGGCGACTACGAGAGGGTCGAGATACGCGACATCCCCGGGGCAATGTGGTTCAATCACATGCTCAACGCTGAGATAGCGTACAAGACCCTGCGCGATCAGGGTTGGCGCCCTGAGCAGGCACGCTCCGTCCTCCCGAACAGCCTCAAGACCGAGATCGTCATGACTGCCAACTTCAGGGAGTGGCGGCACTTCTTCAAGCTGCGCACGGCGCCGGCAGCCCACCCTCAGATGAGGGAGGTTGCAATACCTCTCCTGGCGGAGATGATGCGGCGAGTGCTGGTCGTCTTTGATGATCTGGTATGAGCAAGACCCCTGAAGGAAGAGTCAAAGACGCCTGCCGCACCTACCTCACAGGGATCGGCCTGTGTGCTTCCAAGGACGCCGTCAAGGTTACCGAGCAGCACACAGGTTGGTTTCACTTCCCAGTCCCCGCCTTCCAAGGTGTGATGGGCCAGCCCGATATCCACGGTCACTACCGCGGCCGTTTCTTCACCATCGAGACCAAGGTTCTGGGGAAAGATCCGACCCCGCTCCAAGCGCATCAGCTCAAGGCAATCAACACCACCGGCGCCGTTGCTTTCGTGGTGCGCTGCGTGGAGGACCTGGTCTTTGTGGAGACCTGGAGGAAAAAAGTAGATGCTGAAATAAAGTTCTTGACAAAAGGGAGCGTCTGAAGTAAATTCAGATCACTGATATGCATTTAGGAGGCCCACCATGCACGACGCACTTACAGAATACCGCGCCCAGCGTGCCGAGCTGTTGCGAGCAGCGCGCAGACGGAACACCAGGATCTTCGCTGCAGTCTTCGTTCTCCTGCTGCTCACCCTTATCGTCGCCATCGATGTGTGCCGCTCCCCGATCCCCTCGCCGGAGAACTTCGACGCCGCGGAGATGCGGCGCGAGGCGGCCCGGAGGGCGAGATGAGTGGCCCGCACCGCCGGGCCGAGGAACCTAAACCGATCAAGATCAAAAGCGACCGGAGTCCAGCGCACATCTACGCCGACGAGCAGCGGGTCTGCAAGAAGTGTGGTTCGGAGTTCATTTTCAAGGCTTCTGACCAGGTACACCTCGCCAGCGTCGGCAGCTTCTGCTCTACCGCCTGCAATACGGCGAACTTGAAGGACGAACAGGCCAAGTATTTTGCGCGACTGCGCTTGCGGAAGCAGATGCGGAAAGAGGGGTATCTGCTATGAGAATCTGCGCCGAGACTGACGAGGCGTGCGAGGTGACGGGCTGCATCCAAGCCTTCCCTCACGAGTGCGACAAAAGTTGCAACGACGCTTTCTGCCACAAGAAGGAGCGGGATACTAAGTGTGTGGGGGCAGAAGATGTCCAGACGAGATGAACGTCGTAGGGAGGTAGAACTGGTCCGGAATAACGCTGCGATGGCAGCGAGAAACGGGCAGTCAATCCACAACATGCCTCGGGAGTACCGGGGCACAAGCGATGAGTTCCAGTGGAAAGAGGCATTCAGGCGCGAGCAGGAAGGTATGGAGCAGACCGCCGAACAAACAGCACTAGCCGAGCACGAAGCTGAAATAGATGCGGTGAGAACATCAATAGAGACGTTGAAAAGTATGGAAGATCTCAAAGAGTGCTTACGGCTCATCCTCTGCTTGATCGAGGAACGCCCATGACCTTTGCTCCTCGCATCGTCGGTTCTCAGATAGTTTTCAAGCCCGCCGACCTGGCGCAGGCCAAACAGGTACGAGCCTGCATCCCGACCGTCCGGTTCGCAGAGTCACCCATCGGGGTCTTAGGCGCCGCGCCCCTGACACTGGAGGCCGCAAGGATTCTCAGGAACCTGGGGATCGAGGCGCCGAGTCCGATAGAGGCCGTTTATAACTGGCCGATCATACCGGGCCGCAAGCCTCGGCCACACCAGATCACGACCAGCGCCTATTTCACGCTGAACCCGAGAGGACATTGTCACAATAGTCCAAGGACCGGCAAGACCCTCTCGACGCTCTGGGCCGTTGACTACCTCCAGCAGATCGGGGTCCTGAACAAGGTCCTGGTCGTGGCACCGCTCTCCACACTGGAGCGAGCCTGGGGCGACGAGATCTTCATGAACTTCCCCGGGAAGCGTTTCGCCGTGCTGCATGGGTCAGCAGAGAAGCGGAGGAAACTGCTTGCGGATAAGAGCATGGACCTGTACGTAATAAATCACGACGGGGTCGAGATCGTCCAGAAGGAGATCATGGCGCGAGGTGACATAGACCTGATCGTGATTGATGAAGTGGCAGTCTTCCGGAACGCGAAGACCAAGCGGTGGAAAGCGATGAACGCCGTGGTGAACAACCGCGGGGTCTACACCTGGTGCTGGGGGCTCACAGGGACGCCCACAAGCAACGAGCCGACCGATGCCTATGGTCAGGCCAGGCTGGTACGCCCTGAGAGCGTCAGAGGACAGAGCTTCACCGCTTTTAAGGATCTCACCATGCAGCAGTTCGGTCCTTTCCGCTGGGTCCCGCGGCAGGGATCGGAGCAGACCGTCGCACGGGTGCTCTCGCCATCCATCAGGTTCGACCGCTCCACGGTCACTGACATGGAGCCCTGCCTGATTGAGAGACATGCCGAGCTCTCTCCGGAGCAGAAGCACCACATCACGAAGCTCTTGCGCGAGGCAACCACCGAGATCGATGGGTCGACCGTGACGGCGGTGAATGCTGCGGTGCTGATCAGCAAGGTGGTGCAGGCAGCCTGCGGCTGCGTCTACGGTGCGAACGGCGAGTTTCTCCGCCTGGACTTCGGCCCACGAATGAAAGTCCTGGAAGAAGCCATCGAGGAAAACAACGGCGAGAAGGTCATCGTGTTCCTCCCCTTCACTGGGGCGCTGAACGCCATCGCCTTGGAGCTGAAGAAAAAGTGGACCGTCGAGATCGTGGATGGGTCGGTCTCCGCTGGCAAGCGGAACCAGATCTTCGCCGATTTCCAGACCAAGAAGGCGCCGCACGTCCTCGTCGCACACCCGCAGTGCATGTCGCACGGTTTGGAGCTCACCGCCGCGTCGCTCATAGTCTGGGGGGCGCCCATCACTTCGAACGAGATCTACACCCAGGCCTGCTGCCGCATCGACGGCGGAGGGCAGAAGTCCAAGATCGACATCATGCATATCTCTGCAACACCCACAGAGCGCAGGATCTACTCAGTGGTGCGGGAGAAGGGTCGTCTGCAAGACGTGGTCTTGGGGCTGCTGAAGCTCGGAAAAGAATCTTAAATAAAGTTCTTGACGCGGCAAATAAAGACTGATATAAAGAATTTAACACTTCAAAAGGAGGTAGCGAGATGGCCCGCTTCACCGAAACCCAGAAACAGACGCTCCGCGACACGGTGCTGGATAAGACCTTCAGCGGCAGGGAGGAGTCCCTCGCAACGATGCGCCAGATGCTCGCGGAGCAGGCATACGCTTCGCAGGGAGCCCACATGGTGGACCTGCTCAAAGGCTTGCCGAAAGGCGTGGCGAGGTTGAGCGCAGACATGCGTTGCTACTTCGGAGGGCAGACCGCCAATCTCCCGCTCGCCACCGAGCGCCCGCACGGCTACCGCGCTTGGGAGCAGCGCTTGCGCTTCGGCACTGACGACCCCCTGACCAAGCGATTCGAGGAGATCAACCTGCTCCAAGATGCTGTTGACAAGGATCGCAAACTGCTCCGCTCGCAAATCAACTCGCTGCTCTCCACCATCACTACCGACAAGCAGCTTCTCGCTGTGTGGCCGGAGGTCGAGGAGTTCGTGCCGAAGGGCGAGATCAAGAATCTCCCCGTGCCGCTCACCGAGGACCTCAACAAGATGATTCAGGAGTTCTCCGGGGGTGCGAAATGACCACCCCCACCAACCAGGAAATCATCGACCAGTACCTCATCGACCGCGGGCGTATCAAGCGGATCAAGGAGGCAGCGGCGGGTGCCGTCGCATCCCTGGAGACCTTCCAATCCAACCGCGAAGCGTACCTGCTGAAGCAGGACGACCCCGCGCTTTTCGACTTCCTTACCGACCTCTACATTAACGGCCGGGACGGCAAGGCGGCGGCCGAGGCCAAGAAGAAGGACATCGGCCTGAAGCAGAACGAGATCGAGGCCTGGCTCCTGAAGATGCTGGACAAGCTGAAGTCCAAAGGCTTCAAGACTGAGTTCGGCACAGTGTTCCCGACGAGGAAAGAAGGCGTATCCGTGGAGGACTGGGATGCGGTCGTAGACTCCCAGCTCCTGTTACCCGTCGCTGAACACCTTGAAGATCTTATGGCTCTGGCTGGCGCAGGCGCAACCGTTGAGGAGGTCGCCGCAGCGATTAAGTCCTACATGCACCTGGAACTGATCACGAAAGGGGTGGCGAAGACGAGCGTCCTCGAAATCATGGGCGACAAAGATGAGAAGACCGACAGCAGGCCGAACCCTCCGCCCCCGGGCGTCAAGTACACCGCGATCCGGACGGTCGGGGTGAGGAAGAACTAGATCAGTTGGGGGCGCTGCGCTCGCCCGCCCCAATTCACTTAAACCAGGCGCGAAAGCGCCACTACAAAGGAGCCCCAAATGACCAACGAAGTAATGATCCCCGAAATGTCGTCCCTCCCCGCCTACCTGCGGGAGGCCATCGCCGCCGACCCCAGCCTGATCCAGGCCAACCTGGACGCCGCCAACGGCATCGGAGCTGGAGCGGTCCCCACTCTTACCGCCAACCAAGGCATGTTCAAGACCAAGATCGACGGCGTGGAAGAAGTCATCCAGATGAAAGTCGAAGGCATGGGTATGATCAACGCCCCGAAGATCGCCGCCGTCATCCTGAAAGGGAAGGCCGCCCTCGACCGCGCCTGGTTCGCCACCGCCTACACCGCAGGTTCCGAGGCGCAGTCCCCCGACTGCTCCAGCGAGGACGGCATCAGGCCCAAGGCTGACTCCCCGAACAAGCAGTGCGACTCCTGTGCCGGCTGCCCGCAGAACATGTGGGGCACCGCCAAGCTCCAGGACGGCTCCCCCGGCAAGGGCAAGGCCTGCGCCGAGAAGAAGCGCCTGGCGATCTATGCCAACAACGGCGTCTTCCGTTTCAACGTCCCGCCGGCATCCCTGGGCGACTTCGCCGCTTACGCCCGCCAGCTCGCTGGTCACGGCCTGGGCCTCGCCACGGTGATCACCACGATCTCCTTCGACCCCGCAACCCCGACCAAGCTGGTCTTCGCTTTCCAGGGCGTTCTGCCGGAGGCTGCTTTCAAAGGCAAGATCCAGCCGCTCCTGACCTCCGACGAGGTGGGGGCGATCATGCAGGACTTTACCCAGACGGCGCTGCCGGCACCCGCTGCGCAGCAGACCCAGTCGGGCCCCTCCGCCGCAGAGATCGCAGCTCAGAAAGCGGTCGAAGCGGAGAAAGAGAAAACCGCAGCCGCAGCCAAGAAGAAAGCGGACGCCGACAAAAAAGCCGCAGAGAAGAAGGCAAAAGACGAGGCTGCTGCCGCAGCTGCGAAACCCGCAGACGACGGCCTGGGCTTGGGCGATCTCGGGCTCGGTATGGGTGCAGAGGGCGCGGGTGACAACCTCACCGACGAGGCGCTCTCCGCGCTCTTCAGCCTGTAAGAATCTTAGCCCCTCCTTTCGGGGAGGGGCTTTTAAGGAGGCAGAGCAGTGGCAGGTTACTTCGGGATGAATCAGAAAGGTGCAGAGATAAGCGGGCAGAAGTTCGGCATGTTGCTCGCTACAACCATGCACCAAGTGACGCTGCCTTCAGGTCGACAACACGCTGAGTGGCTTTGCTTGTGTGATTGCGGGGGAACTCGCATGGTGCCTAAAGCTCGGCTGACTAGAGGCACCACTACCCACTGCGGCTGCTTGCACACGCGAAACATCGAAGGCTTAGGTCCGCGCAGAAACGCGCCCGAGTACAATTCTTGGGTCTCAATGCGCAACAGATGCAACAACCCGAGGAATCAGGATTACCATCACTACGGCGGGCGAGGCATCAGGGTAAGTCCGAGGTGGGGAGCGTTTAAGAATTTCTATACTGATATGGGTCCTAGCCCTGCGGGTTTCACGTTGGATCGTATAGACTCAGACGGAAATTACGAACCAGGCAACTGCCGATGGGCAGACTCCATAACTCAAAATAACAACTCCAGAAACTGCAGACGGATCACACTCAACGGCGAAACTTTGACACTCACGCAGTGGGCCGCCCGACTAAATATAGGCCTACCGTCGCTCATCCAGAGGCTAAAGAACTGGCCGCTGGAGCGAGCGCTGACAACCCCAAAGAAGGAGCGAAAATGAAAGTAGCTGTACTTTGGCATCGAGATCAGGACGGCTGGGCGAGCGCCTTCGCCGCACACCACGCCCTCTCTGCATCTCACGAGATGCTCTTCAAATCGGTCCAGTACGGCGAGGACCCGCCTTACGCCGAACTCAACGAGTTCTCCCCCGACCAGGTCTACATCCTGGACTTCAGCTACAAGGCCCCCGTCCTGCGGGAGTTCATGGAGAAGTTCCCCGCGACCGTGGTGATCGATCATCATCGCTCTGCGATGGCCGAACTCGCAGAGTTCCCCGAGATCTTCCACCTCGGAGCCGAAGTAGTCGATGGGTTACCCCTCTTCTCCGGCGTCCGAGTCTACCTCGAAAACTCCGGCTGCGTTCTCTCCTGGCTTTTCTTCAACCCCGAGGAGCCAATCCCCAAACTGCTGCACTACGTCCAGGACCGCGACCTCTGGAAGTTTGAGCTGGAGCACTCCAAGGAGATCAACGCCTTCATCGCCACGATGCCCTTCGAGTTCGAGGCGTGGGCCGACTTCTACATGCCGCTGGCCTACGATGCGGGGAAGGCGATACTGGACTTCCAGAGACGGCAGATTGAGGGGAGGGTGAAGGCGGCAGAGATGATACACTGCCACATCGACGACGGGGTGGCGTTCAAACATGCAACGCCTGAATCCATAGCCATAAACGGCTGCCTTCGTAACCACCCGTACTACTGGAGCATCTCGCCGAATGCGAGTATCTCGCCGTCGGACTGCAAGAAGTATCTCATCCCCGTCGTCTGCTGCTCCGAGAACATCTCCGAAGTAGGCGAAGCACTCTGCCTCGCCTATCCGGACGCGCCGTTCTCCATGACCTACTGCGACCGCCCGGGAGGTAAGCGCAATTACTCGCTCCGGTCCCGCTTCGGTTTCGACGTGAGCGAGGTCGCCGTAGCGTTCGGAGGCGGGGGCCACGCCGGCGCCGCAAGGTTCACCTTGGATGCTCCAAGGGTCATTTAGGAGGCCGTCATGGGCGACGTCACCGACGACCCTTTCTGCGCCGGAGTCAAAGCTGACACAATTGATTTCGGAAGCGGGGAATCTAAAGGCATCGACTTCAAGAAGCTGAACACACCAGAAGCTCGGGCGGCTTCGGAGAAGTGGCGCAAGGAGGTGGAACAGCGTCTGACCGCTAAGGAAGCTTCGCAGAAACGGATGGCGGAGTACCTGAAAAGAAATGTCGATGAGGGCGAAATCGACAACGACTGGGAGTGCGAGTTCATTGACTCGGTTTACCGCAAGACTCACTCCGCGCTGCCCTACCTATCCGACAAGCAGGACTCGATCCTGACCAGATTATTCGAGAAGTATTAAAAGGAGCCCAAAATGAAAACGACACCAGGCCCGCCGGGCGAAGAGAAGTTCGGGAAGCACCTCAAGGATCTGCTCCGCAGAACAGGACTTTCTGTGGACGAGGTAACACCCCTCTTTGGGGTCTCCCGTGTATCCATTTACACGTGGATAATGGAGAAGCCTGTCCGGCCGGAGCTCGACGGCACGGCCAGCGTCGGTCCGCAGCAACCCCTGATCCGCAGCCGCGCTCTGCGCGTCATCGCGCTGCTGGAGAAGGTCGAGAAGTCGGGAGACCTCCCCCTGGTGGAGGTCGAGAAGAAAGACCGCCCCGCAGTGCTTGAGGCCGTCTTCAAGAAACACCTGACGCCTCCGGTGAAGCGGCAGGCGAGAGCGGAAGACTAGGCGCGGTTCCCAAGAGGAGCCGCACCATTAAAAGAAGTGGCCGAGGGCCACCAAGAGGAGATGCGATGAGCGACGAACAGAACCTGAAAACGATTGCGCTGGATGCAGCGATAAAGACCGCAGGAATGGCGCACCGCGAGGACATCGTGACCGCCGAAGAGATAGTGGGCGCAGCCAAGCAGATATTTGAGTGGCTGAACAGTCGGGGCCACGCATCTGGTGCGGATGAAGAACCGCACCATTAAAAGAACTTGACAGAGATCCAACTCAGGGGGTAGCATAATACCCCCTGCCTTTTAATGTATTATTTGGTAGACCCGCTTCTGGAGGCTCACCCGATGGACTTTCTCTCAAGGCTCCTCCCAAGTACGGGGCTTTACTGCACCGCCCGCCTGATCCCCACCGGGGGATTCCAACACTACTTCCACGCGACAATCGCAGAAACTGCGGAACATCTCAGGGCCTCGGACGCCGCCGGCCACACCATGTACCTGGCTCAGGCGTCTTACAGTATAGAGGCTTACCAGAACAACGACAAGAACAGATCGCTGCCCAAGGGGAGCAAGCTGCCTGTGCGGACGCAGCAAAACACCACGCATCTGCGCTCCTACTTCGTCGACATCGACTGCGGCCCCGAGAAGTTCGCCAAAGACCCCCACAAGAGCTACCCCACACAGCTGGACGCCATCAAGGACCTGCGCCGCTTCGTAAGGGATGCAGGCTTCCCGTTCCCAGTCCTGATCTCCTCCGGCCACGGCCTCTACGCGCACTGGATCATCGAGGAAGACGTCCCGGCGCAGCAGTGGAAGACCCTGGCCCACCTTTTCAAGAACGTCATGGCGCACCACAAGTTCAAGCAGGACCCCAGCCGCACCTCAGACTCGGCCTCGGTGCTTCGCCCGGTGGGAACCCACAACCGGAAGACCGGAGACATCAAGGCCGTGAGGGTGCTGCAGGACGCCGACAGTATCCCGCTGGCGCGGTTCATAGATCTGCTGGAGCACGCCTCGACCAAGGCGAAGCTCGCAGCTCCTGCGCTGCTCCCCCCGACGCAGTTCCGAGGCATCAACGACGAGTTCACCGCAGGGCTCGACGGCCCGCCGTCGTCGGCGGAGCGGGTGGCTCAGAAATGCGCCCAGATCCGCCAGATGCGCGACACCAGGGGCAACCTGACCGAGCCTGCCTGGTACGCTGCCATAGGCCTGCTGCGCTACTGCTCGGAGGGGGACGACCTGATCCACCAGTGGTCCGCAGGACATCCCGCCTACACCGAGTCGATCACCGCCGGCAAGATCCAGCACCACATCAAGTCGGGCGCCGGGCCCACCACCTGTGCCAAGTTCGCCGCGGAGGACGCGCACCTCTGCGTGGGTTGCCCCAGCGCCAACAAGATCAAGAGCCCCATCGTTCTGGGCCGGCCGGAGCTGGAGGTGGCCCAAGTGGTCACCGAGGAAGAGGTGGGGTTGCAGCCTTACGGCTACCGCCGCTCCAACGACGGCGTCTACTACATCGCCGACGGCTCCTCGGCCCCGCTCAGGCTCTACCCCTATGACCTCTACCCGACCAAGATCGCCATGGACAAGAGCCTGGGGTATGAGACAGTCACCATCCGGCACCAGATGCCGCGCACCGGGGAGTACCAGGAGTTCACCCTTCGCTCGGCGCTGCTGCATGACCAGAAGACCATGATGATGCACATGGCCGATAATCACGTGCAGATCTCAGGCAAGGAGGAGAGAGGTTTCTTTATGGCTTACGTGGAGCAGTACCTGTCGAAACTGAGGAGCATGAAGGACATGGCGACGCTGCATTCCCAGATGGGGTGGCGGCCGGATGGCCTGGATCAGGCCTTCGTGCTGGGTGACAAGACCTACAAAATCAACGGAGACGAGGAGGACACCGGCTTTGCGAAAAACATCCCCGAAGTTGCCAAGGCATTCCACCCCGAGGGGGACCTCGAAGAGTGGTCGAGTACGACAAAGGCCTTGGGTCTCCCCGGCATGGAGCCGTTCGCCTTCGCGTTCCTGGCGGGAGCTTTCGGCGCTCCGCTCATGCGCTTCACGGGATACGCAGGCGCGTGCGTTGCACTTGTCGGCCATACGGGAATTGGAAAGACACTGGTGGGGGAATGGATCTTATCGACGTACGGAGACCCTCGTCAACTGTCCCTTCTGAAGAACGACACGGTGAACGCGCTGGTCTCGCGTCTGGGCCTCTACGGCTCACTCCCCTTGTACCTGGACGAGGTGAGTAATATCGAGGGGCAGGAGCTCTCCGATCTTCTCTACCGTATCACACAGGGGCGGGACAAGGCTCGCCTGGGCCGGGACGCCCGGGAGCGGGCAGTGCTCAACTCGTGGAACACCATCGCCGTCGCCTCCAGCAACCATTCCCTCATCGACAAGCTCTCCAATCTGAAGTCCGACTCCTCCGCCGAGATCAACCGGATCATGGAGGTGACCTGCAAGCCGGTCGCGGGGTTCGGACGCAACGAGGCGACCGCCGCCTACCGCGCCTTCCACCAGAACTTCGGCACCGCCGGCCCCGTCTACGCCGCCTACATCACCGAGCATCAGCACGAGCACCAGGAGAAGATCGACGCCATCTCCAAGAAGATCGACCAGCTAAGTGCCGCCTCCAGCGACGAGAGGTTCTGGTCCGCCATGAGCGCCGTCGCCATCTACGGAGGGCTGATCGCCAAGAAGCTGGACCTCATCGAGTTCGAGGTGGCGCCCCTGCTGAACTGGATCGTGGGGCGCATCAAGGCGCTGCGGGGCGAGAAGGAGGAGCTGGTGGCGACCCAAGTGGACGTCCTGGGTCAGTTCCTGGACGAGATGGCCGCCGGCGTCATGGTGACCAGTGGGGATGATACCAAGCTTTGCTCGGTGCTGAAGGAGCCCCGCGGCCCGCTGATCGCCCGCATCATGGTGGACCAGAACAAGCTCTACGTATCGAGGCAGAGTCTCAAGAAGTATCTGGACAAGCACTACGGCAGCTACACGGACCTGAAGAACGAACTTATGGACCTGAAGGCGCTGTTAAGTCATGATACCAGACGGGTCCTCGGATCGGGGACCTACATTGGCGGGACGCAGCAGCCTGTGTGGGTGGTGGACTTGAACTGCCCCGCGCTGGGGCGCCGAGTGTTGAGCCTGGTGACGGACATCAAGGATGGGAAGCGACGGGCAAGTTCGCAGGAGTGAGGAGGTTAAATGCTAGTGCTTGTTGGATGTGAAACCAGCGGGGAGGTGCGGCGTGCCTTTCGAGCCCGAGGACATCGAGCTTGGAGCTGCGACCTCCTCCCCGCGGATGATGGCTCACCGTTCCACATCCAAGGAGATATTCGGGACGTGCTGGCGAGGGGTGTACCGTGGGACCTGTTTATTGTACACCCGGAATGCACTTACATGTGCGGCAGTGGGCTACACTGGAATGATCGAGGGCGAGGGCATGAGAAAACCGAGGAATCCTTGAAGTTCGTGCGCTGGTTGCTCGACTTGCCGATTCCGAAGATTGCGCTTGAGAACCCTGTCGGATGTATCGGTACCCGAATTAGAAAGGCGTCGCAAAGTATTCAGCCTTATCAGTTCGGGCATGATGCAAGCAAGCGTACCTGCCTGTGGCTCAAGGGGCTGCCCCTGCTGCAACCGACAGAGCTAGTAGCGCCCCGCATCACAGCAGATGGGAAGAGACGATGGGCTAATCAGACAGATAGCGGGCAGAATAAGTTAGGCCCGAGCGAGGACCGCTGGAAAGAGCGCTCCAAGACGTACACCGGCATCGCAGAGGCGATGGCCGCGCAGTGGGGATAATTTTTAAATAAAGTTCTTGACAAACATCTATCATTGAGGCATAGTTCACCTATACTAATTAGGAGGGACTATGCGCCGACGCGACATCCGACCGGGAAAGATCTACACGGACCACTGCAACCTCGGGCGCAAGATCGTCACACGGAAGACGCAGGACACGGTTTTCTACATCAGCCTCGTGGTCCGCGAGAACCACGGCCGCTTCGCCCCGCAGCTCGGGGGTGGACACTGCTCGCTCGGACGCTTCGTCGCCTGGGCTTCCAAGGAGGTAGCGAGATGAACTGCCCCAGATGTGAAACGGAGATGAGCGGGGAGGTTGACGGAGCGACGAACCTCGGCTTCTGCCCCGCCTGCGGGGTCCACACGGAGATCACGCAGCCCACCTTCGCGGAGATCGACGGTTTCCGGAGCAGAGTGAGCGCGCTTATGACGCAGTAGCCTCTCCCGCAGGGGCAGGATCTGACACAGGAGCCGATCCCTGCGGGCTTCCAGTTCTTCTATGGGGTAGTGAGTCACGGGCGACCTCCGATCGTTAGGATAGGCTAATGTTATCGGGGTCTGAAATCTTGTCAACAGATTATTTTCGGGGGTGCGAAAATGTCCTGTTTCATTTGCAAGTACGACGGAACCCGGATCTGTAATGCGGAGGAGGCAGAGATTAAGTGTTTTCTCTGCGGCAGGTGCGAGGCGGAGGCGGCCCTGCAGGAGGCGTCATGCTCCTCTACAACGTAGTCGCCTCGCGGGCCGTTGACCGTCCAGGCGGCACGGACTTTTACCCCTCGGTCGTCAATCCGCACCCCGTGGATGTGGACAAGGCGAGGGACATCATGGCGGAGTGCCAGAGCCGCGGCATCTGCTGCCGGCTGGAGGAAGTGTGATCAACTATGTGGTAGGCTTCGCCTTCGACGCGAAGAAGGAGCGGGTCGTCCTCATCAAGAAGAACCGGGGACCGAAGGAGCTCATCGGGAAGCTGAACGGTGTGGGCGGGAAGATCGAGGACCACGAGTCGTCCTTTGAGGCGATGAGCCGCGAGTTCTTTGAGGAGACGGGAGTCTCCATCCCTGACTTTTGCTGGTTCCACCAGGGCGCCTTCTCCGGCGCCGGCTGGAGCGTCAAGGTCTTCGCTGCCTGCACCGACGAGATCCTGAAGGCAAAAACCATGGAGGACGAGGTAGTCCACATCCTCCGTGTCCGGGCGCTCCCGCTGCTGGAGTCATTCAACGATCTCTGCCACCACGTCCCGCTGCTGGTGGGGCTCTGCCTTAACCCGATGGTTAAGCGATTCAGTTTTGAGGAGGAGTAGGCGGGGCCTACTCCCCGCCCCTCACCCTCTCCTGCAGCATCTGATCTCTCTTTGTAAGCACTCCGGCCCTCGCCGCCTGACCGCGCTTCAGCGCGGCGAGGAGCTCCCCCTGCGAGATCTTCATCCCCGGCTGTTTCATCCCCCAGGTATTGACCGCCTCGATCGCCTCATCCCGCGCCTCCATGTCGCCTTCCATGGTCGCCTCGGTCACCCGCTTCATCAGGAGCGACCGGCGCTGCCGCAGTTCGACGGACAGGGCAGAGATCTCGCGGCGTTCCTCCTGCGCCAAGGATACCTCCAGAGGGTTCACGCCCAGAAGCTGCAGGGCGACGCTCGTGGGGGACAGGTCCTCCGGCTGGATCATGGTGTTCCCGCCGCCACCGACGGCGCCGCGCTCGCTCAGGCCGTAGGCCTTGATGAAGTCCTTCAGCACCTTGGGAGAGGACACAGCCACGGCCTCGCCCAGATCGCCGTCTGCAAGGGCGTCTGAGGCGCGCAGGGAGTCGGAGACGATGCCGAAAGCTGGACCCAGAGCGCGGCCTGCGTACCACTGAGCTTTCTGCGTCCCGGTAAGGCCCGGGGGAGGCTCGCCGTTTATCACGTTCGCCATGCCGCCCAGACCCACGCGCTTGGAGATGTCCGCGCCGATGAGCGACGGGAGACCCTTCAAAAAGACGTTGCCTGCCGTATCGCCGAGCGCCTCGCGCACCGCGTTCTCGAAGTCCTGCTTGGGGTCCCACGGATCGTCCGGGTCGCCGAAGGCCGCCGCAAGCCCCGCCCAGATGGCGCCAGTCACTGCATTCGAGGCCAGCATGGCGATGGGGGTTCCCGAGGCCCCGGCCAGACCCATGGACATGCCCACCATGTAGGCCAGCTCCTTGCGCCTTTCACCCCACCCATCCTCCAGGTAGGCGTCCTTGGCGAGCTGCACGGTCTTGCCCAGCATGTGCAGGCGGAAGAACTGGAACTGACCCAGGACCCGACCCGTGTTGCCGCGGAGCAGTTCCGGCCGGTTCTGGCTGGAGAAGTCGGCCAGCGTGTCGTCGATGATGTTCGCGGCGTAGTCATTCGCCTCCATGAAGTCCTTGCCGTGTGCCAGTGCTATCTGGAAGGACGAGATCGCTGCGGCGCGGCGGGAGCCGGTTTCCGACTTCTGCATAAAGAAGGCGCCCTTGGATACCACGGCGTCGACCAGCTTCTCGCCGCGGGAGGCCCCGGTGATGAGGTCCTGCAACTCGTGGGAGGACGAGAGGTCCAGCATACCCTGGAGGCCCAGAACTTTCAGAATCAGAAGCTTCCGGTCGCTCTCGGAGAAGCTGCCGTAGAGAGCCTTCATGGCGAGGCGCAGTCGACCCTTCTCGGCGGCGGAGGCCTTGCGCTCCGCCTGGATCATCTCGTAGAGCCGCTCGCCTGCGTTTTCGTGCGCCAGGTTGAAGGCCTCGATCTTCTCGTCGGAAAACCTGCCGGCGGTGTAGTTCTTCGCCTCCTTCACGTAGGACGTGAAGGCCTTGGTGAACCCGTAGCGCGCCGCCATCTTGGGGATGGTGGTCATGAAGGGCTGCGCCCACTGCACCGCCCACACCGACGGGCTGGAGAGGTACCAGAGGAAGGTCGCCTTGCCCACCGCCTTGGTGAACTCGTTGATCTTCTCGGCGTTGTGCGCCATCTCCAGCCGGTACAGGTTGTCCCGCAGCGTCGACATGCGCTCGATGGCGTGGACGTCGGTGTCCTGCGCCTTGATCCGGTTGGTCATGTCGCGGAAGGTCTGCTCTATGGCCGTGCCGTATTTCAGGCTCGCTATGGCGCGGGCCGCCTTCGCCGTGTAGGTGGCGTAAGCCCGGAGCGCGTCCGTGGAGTAACCCTCGACCCCCTCGCGCTTCAGGGTGTGGCCTGAGACGGCGTAGCGCGGCATGGTCTGGAGGCGGGCCGCCTTGAAGTCGTCCATGAGCGAGTCCAGCGCCTCCCCAGTGAGTCCCCGGGCCTCGGCCGCAGCTTTCATGCGCTCCAGGAAGGCGAGCGGGATGTTGGTCACGTTGCGGCTCCCCTCGGTCTGGAGCTCGTACTGCGCGGTGACCCCCTTCATCTTCTTGATGCGCTCCACGGCGTCCATCGCCGCCTGCTTGGACTCGAACATCTCCGTCTTCAGCCGCTTCTCCGAGCCCTCCTCCAGAGTGCGGACAACGTGGTCCCCGAAGCGCATGAGGGGCGCGTAGTCCCCGCGCAGCTGCCCGCGGTCGCTGATCTGAGCGATCTGGAGGGCGAGATCCACCGCCTCGTTGCCGTGCGTAGCCCGCAGTTTCACCATCCCGGCGGGGTCCTGTTTCCAGAGCGTCCCCGCGATCTCCTCCGCCTGGTTGAACGCCTCGTTGCCGAAGGAAGCCCGCAGGGGCTCCAGCTGCGCGTCGCGGAACTGGTCGGCGAGGACCTTCATGTGGTCGATGATCTTCTGCTGCACCTTGCGCTGCTCGGGGGAGAGCTTCTTCCAGAGCGCCGCGATCTCGGTGCGCGCCTCGCCCAGAGTCTTCCCGGTCTGCTCTGCCTTCCCCGACTCCTCCCACGATTTGGGCGTCCACCCTGCATCCCGGCCGTCGGCGTGGAGCTCGTAGAGCGTCGCCTTGATGGTCAGGTCGTTGAAGGCAGCGAGGTCCGTATCGGTCTTGAAGGCCTTCTCATGCTCCAGCCGGATCGTCTGGGCCCGGGTCGTCGGCACGTCACCAGCCGCAGCCTTGGCACGTTTCTGCACCAGGTAGTCCGCCAGGAGATCCTTGATCGGCGCGTAGATCGGCATGGACTGCGCCATCTTGATCGCACGGTCCACAGGCATGATGGAGCGCCACACGTTCCCCGAGATGTCCGAGAGAGCGCGCTTGGCGATCTGTGTGGTGGTCTTCTGGTAGAGGTCGTTAACCCCCTCTTTCGTGTTCAGCCGCTGATACAGCGGGAACGAGCCGGGGGTTCGGTCGGTGATGAGGGTGAAGGGGACGGGGATCATGCGAAAGTCAGGATCTTCTGCCCGCTCCATAACGTCTTCCATCTGGCGCGCCCCGCCGGGGATGCCGTCGATCTTGACGGTGCCTACCCCCTCCCCCCCGTACTTCTTGAATAGAGAAGGAAGAGTTCTATCATAGAGCGCAGCGAGCCCTTCGCCGCCAACTTTGAGGTCGAGGCCGGAAAGCGTTTTCAGGCGCACGCCGAGACCGTAGGAGTTACTGTGCTCGGGGGCTTGGGCGAGCAGTTTCTTGGCTACGTCTTTGCCTACTATCTCAGGCAATTCCTCCGGCTCGACCTGCTTATCTATAACCTTCCCGCCATTGTGGTCAAAGGCCACTACCCGCCCGTATGTCGGGTCACCGTCGAGGTTCGCACGTCCGATCCCGGATGAGGCGTTATCCGTGTAGGTGACCTTGCTTATCTGCTTACTCAAATCGTACCGCTTCGCCTGCATCTCCCCGGTGGTCCAGGCGACCCCCGCGAAACCGTTCTCCTTGGCGTAGGCAAGCACGCGCTTCACGCCTAGATCGTAGATCCGCTTTCTGAGGTACTCCGGCATCTTCTTCTGGTTCGCGTCGGACGGCCCCTGCATCTCTTCCACGAAGAGAACGCGCTTGCCATCCACGCTGCGCTCGTTGAAGCGGATGCGGACGATGGGGTTCTCCACACCTTGATACTGGCTGTGTCCATCCTCCCAAGGTTCGTTGATCACCGCCCCGCGAGCTTCTGCCTCGGACTTGGTAATGATCCCCATGTGGTAGTCATTGATCGCCTGGATGTCACCAGTATAGGGGTCTTGGGTGCTCGGAGCCGTCACGAACATCTCTCTGTAACTGCTTTCGGCAGCGCCGGGCTCCACGTACTGCGCGAATTGCGGTTCGTTCTCTTGGTCGTAATCGTCGTCAGCGTTGACGTCGTACTCCGCTATCGCGTCGTACTTGCTCGCCTCCTCGGATGTGTACATGAACTCGCCGTCGCGGTAGACGGCCCAAGCATCGGGGGTGTTGTCTATTGCCCACTGCGGGACATCAGAAGCTTCGCTGACTTTCACGGCGGTGATCTTGGGGACCTTGGGGCCGTCACCAAGGACCACATCCCTCAAATCAAGCTGCTTCTCTTTCAGGAAGTCGATCACCTCGTTCTTGGTGACCCGCGGGTTCTCCTTCAGGAAGGAGGTCAAGCCTGTCTGCTCCAACTCGTCCTTCTTAGCCTCCTTCAGGATGCCAGTGAAATGCGAGGCGGGGACCTTGTTGTCGCCCTTCAGGGTCTTGGTCTTCTGGTCGATCAGCTTCTCCAGACTGGAGAACCACGTGAGCGGCACGCCGTCGGCGCTGAAGCGGGTCGCGTCGCTCTCGACCCCCTTGGTCCTCATCGCCTCCCCGGCGCGGGCCACCAGCGAGCGGAGCTCGGCGTCGCTGTATTTCAGATCGATCCCCATCTTGCGAAGCACCGCCTTGAAGACCTCCACGAAGCGGTCCCAGAGCGGGTGCTTGGCGTCCGCCCTCGCCAGCTCGACGATGTACTCCTCGGTCGCCTCGCGCTTCCCCTCTTTGCTCCTGGTCTCGATGCCTTTCTCCTGCGCGAACTCGCGCACCCCTGAGCCCAGGTCGTTCCACGCCTTGGCGAGGACCTTGTCGAGCCCGTCGATACCCAAGAGCGCTCGCAGACCTGCGTGCTGGATCTCGTGCCGCAGCAGGACGTCCTCCGCCTCCTTCAGCGAGGTGATGTGCTCTGCGTTCAGATAGATGGTACCTCGGTGGAAGACTCCGTTGAAGGCGGGGGCGTCGGGGCGCAGCCCGGGGATCTCGGCAGCCGTGCCGACCACCACGACGGGGATCTTCAGGGAGGCAACGGCGGAGGCGAGATGGGTGCGGATCTCGGGAGCGGGGAGGCCTGCTCCTCCGGAGCGGTTCAGCTTCTCTTTGAACTGCCCAAAGAGAGCCTCATTGCCTTGAGTTTCCGCCTCAACCTCAGAAGTCATACCTGCTTTGGTTAAGATGTCCGCGACTTCGTCATTACTGAGGATGCGGTTTATCTTGATTGCCCCGCCGATCAGCCATGCCCACGCAGGATTCTGCGTGCCGTCGGAACCTTTCTTCGACGTATTGAAAGCATAGTGTCCACCCTTGGGGACCTGATCCTGAATATCTCCACGGGACTTCTTGGCGCTTTTATTTCCGTCCGCGACTGTCTGCCAATCCACGTCGTCAGGCATCTCTATCTCAGCCCACACTCGGTCAGGCGCAATCTTACCCGCGGATCGCAGATGAGGTGCGGAGGGGTTCGCCCCTGCGTGCCACCCCGGCCTCGGGGCAAATCCTTTGGTGGGTATGTGTTCTGCCTCAACCCACTCCCCCACCTTTACCGCATCTGTCTTCCCGATGAACAGGGGGAATAACTCACCAGGACGGTTTTTCAAGGTGCGGAATAACTTGTACGCTTTCACCGTCTTCTTGGGTGCTGCGGTTCTGGAGAATCGGGTTACCGCTTCGCTTTCGCTCCTCCCCTCCCCCAAGTGCCTCCGGAAGAGCCCCTCGATCTGCACACGCTCGGCAGGGGTCGCAGGCTCGGAGCCCTCCGACCAGCCCCCGAGTTTCCCCTCGACTATGTCTGCCTTGCCCAGTACCGACTTGCTCTTCAGGTCGATCAGCGCGATCTGGTCGCCCTTACGGGCCACCACGAGGTTCGGGTTGTCAGGGTAGGCGAGACGCTGCTCCATGTGGGCGATGGGGGCTTCGCCCTGCGCCTTTGGCTCCACCCGCCACTCCCTCCGTTTGACACTCCCGCCGTCCTTCCGGTCCACCCGCTCGCCCTTGACCAGCGTCAGACCCATGTCGTCCAGCAGCGCCGCGACCTCCGCATCAGGCGCGAGGCCTTCCTTCAGAATGACCCTGCCGTCCTTGGCCCAGGTCTGCGCGCGGAGAACTGAAGGGTCGGCGACCGGCGTAGCTGGAGCGAAGAGATCCTGCTGGACCGCCGGCTCCGCAGGCTTCAAAGCGTCCAGAACCTTCGCCTCGTCTTTCGCCTGGAGGATCTCCAGCGGGTTCTCATCCACGGCGAGCGACTCCGCAACGGCTTCAAGAAGAGAAGCCCTTGTCTCCTCCGGCTTCGCCTCGGGAACCTCCAGAGCCTCCTGCCCCTTCTCATCCAGCGGGTGATCGCCAGCGTCCAGCCGGTCCAGGACCTGAGCCTCGAAAGCTGCGGGGTTCTCCGGACTCACCCGGGCGCCCAGATCGGCGACCGCAGCCTTCTGCTCCTCGGGATCGACGAGGTCCTGAAGGGTCTCGATCTCGGCTTTGATCTGCTCGGTCTTGTCCCCGATGCCGACCGCCTTCGCCGCCAGGTTGAAAGCAGCCGAGGTGCCGCCACCCATGACACCGCCTGCGATAGCTCCGACCGTCGCAGCCTTGGCTACACCCTCGCCTAAAGGCTTGCCGGTCGCGGCGTTCTGCGCCGCCTGCTCCTGCGCGGACTGCGGCGCCTCTTCAAGGAGTCCCTCGGAGACCACGCCCTCTGCGAGAGCCTTGGCAGTCCCTTTCCTGGTCGCTCTCGCCCCGCCGGCCAGAGCCACATCCACATCCACGATGCCGAGCTTGTTCGCCAGCTTGCCTCCGGCTACGCCGAGGGCGCTGGTCAGCGCTCCGCTGCCTGCGGCGATAGCCGACTGCCGGAGCGAGAGGCGACCCGCGGGGTCCTCCTGCCTGACCTGCTCCGCCGTGGACCCGGCGCTCATGGCCCCCTCGCCTGCGGCGGCTGCGATAAGCGGAGAGGCGGTAACCCCGGCTCGTAGCAGCCCACGGGCAACACCCGCGCCTCCAAGCATGGACGGCGCCGACTCGATGACCGTGTGGGCGATGGTAGACGGGTTCCGGAATGACGCCTTCAGCGTGGGCAGCACGCCCTCGGCCTGTGCCACCTCGTTGTTCGCCGCCTGCTGCTCCGGCGAGTAGAGGGAGTTCAGGATCTCTTTCGCCTGCTTGGGCCGGAAGCCCACAGCCTCCGCTGCCTTGCCGGCGAGCCCGCCCGTGGCGATGTCAGCCACGCCGACTGCCGCCTCCGGCAACCCGATGGCCCCCTTGGTCGCGGAGATCAGAGGGTCGGCGACGAAACGGCGCAGGCGGGAGGGGGTGGCTGCCGGGGCTGCTTCAGGCCCTGCATAGGGCGTCAACTGCGGGGCATCGACTTCTTCTCCGATGTAGGGGGTCAGGGCCACGGTAGCTCCTTATTGGACGAACTTGTTGCCCTTGGCGTCGAGCAGGATCGGGCGCCCGTCGGGGGTGAGCTTGCCGGAGGCGCGGTACCCCGCAGGTAAAGCAGGCGCTGCGGGATCGTAAAGCTGCCCCACATCGTTGACAAGCCCCGCCTTCTGATCTGGACCGAACCACCGAGACTTCGCCTTCTGCACCTTCCGGTAACCACCCTTGACGGCTGCGGCCGCTTCGGAGGGGAGGAGTCCTGTGGCGGGTGCGAGGCTTTCCGCGAAGGCGGCGTCAGCCTTCAGGGTCGGGGAGTTGTTCTTCGCTTCCAGCGCCTTCAGCTTCCCCTCCTCGATCATGCGCTGCTTCTCCAGCACCACATCATTGTCGGCCTTCGCCGCCACGGCGTCCCCCTGCTTCCGGTAGTACCCCGTCCGAGCGATCTTCTCGGCCTGCTCCACCGGGAAACCTGCGAGTTCGAGGGCGTCCTTCTGCGCCTGACTAAGCCTGCTCTGCCTCGCCGTTGCAAGGGCGGAACCCTGGATCTCCTGCTCCCCGGGGAGCAGCGCCTCGGTCCTCTTGTCAGTCGTCCGATAGTGACTCGTCAGCGAGTCGGCGTTCTGCTGGCTCACCCTGTTGGTCCTCAGATTGTTCGCCCCGGTCTCGTCCAGAGCCTGCTGGTCCTGGATGATCTTGGCTCTTGCTCTCGGGGACCAGACCCCTTCGGTGAGCGCGGCGTTCCTCTGCTCCCGCTCCCACGCTCCCTGAGACCCAGGGGACATATCGACCACTGCGGGTGCCGCCTCCGCTTGGACCTCGCGGGGCGAGGCGAGATCCTCTGCTGCCGTCCTCTGCCGCAGGGTGAACATGCGATCCACCGTGCCGTCCGCATTCCTCGTGAAGCCGAAGCCTCCGTTGGTCCCATCGGCGGAGTACCCCGCAGGGCCTCCGGTCGGAGCCTGCCGCGCCTGCCAGTCAGCAGGGACCACCCCGGACGCATCGGTCTGCTCGGTGATCGTAGGGCGGAAGGTCGGGGTTTGCGCCGTGAGATCCTGTGGGGGGTCCGGAGGGTTGCCCGCAAGCGGAGCGGCTGCGGCGCTCCTGCGGAGCGAGGGTCGGGCAGCGACAGGGGCGACTGCCTGCGGAGTGGGAGCAGGAGCGTAGGTCTGCCCCGGCGTGTGCGACGCCAGCATCCTGAGAGACGGTCGGGGCGCGGCAGGCAGCACCGCGGCCGCAGGAGCGACCCCTTGGGGTTGATACCTCCGCACGTTCGCTGCCGGGAAAGCGGCGTTCCGCTCCTCGAAAGAGGTAGTCGGCGTCCCTGTGGCAGCAACGGCGTTGTAAGTGCGGACCCCAGCATTGACCAGACCGTTCACCCCGGCCTTGGCAAGTCCGCCCAGAGCGCCGGAGAGTGTCGAGGTATTGCCGAGCTTCTCGGGGTTGGTCTCATAGTCGTCCAGCTTCGCCGGCAGTCCGAAATAGGATCGGGCGTTGAACCTCGCAGTTTCAGCCATCACTCACCTCCACATAAATGCTTGACACTATACATAAAATACCTCTAAGGGTAAAGATATTTATGCAGTCAGTATGCCCACCGAGATCTGGCTGGCGGAGGCCACCATGTTGGTCGCCCCGGTCACCACCGCGACCGCTGCGTCGATCTTGTTCTTGGCGTTCCTGGCCGCCGTCTCTACGGACTGCGACACATCCGTTGCGTGCTGCTGAACCAGTGCGCCGAAGTTCTGCGCGTTCACCTTGTCCTTCACCTCGCTGGCCGAGTTGTTCAGCTTGAGCACCTCGGCGCGGGTCATATAAGACTTCACCGCTTGGTCGAACTGGGTGGTCTTCCGCTCGAAGGTGGCACGGAACTCGGCCAGGACGTTCTTCACCGTGGAGTCGTAGACCTGGACCAGCGCCTCGGCGTACCGGATGTTGAAATCCACGTCGGCGTTGTGCGCGGCGGTTCCCTCCTTGATGGCAAACTGCCCCACGTCCTTGGCCCAGTTGAACATCAACGTCACTAGGTCCCGCGCCGTCTGGCTCATGTCGAACTGGAATTTCTGCTGCGCGTCCAGCTTCAGGGCGGTGGTCATGGAGTTGGGGTAGGTGAAGCCCGCCGCGCCCGTCGAGGCGTCCGCCGCCGAGTGGAGGTCGCGCAGCACCTGGGTGCGGCGCTCGTAGTCCTTGGCGTACATGGCGTTCTGCAGCTTGGTCGTGTCGCTGGTCAGCTTGGTCACCGCCGTGTCCAGATCGTCTGCGCTGGTGATGTCGCTTATGAAAGCCGCGATCACCGCCTTGTGCGTGGTCCAGGTGGAGTCGTTCCACTTCGCCGCCGTGTAACTGGAGAGGTCCGGGGCATCCCCGATGGTCGGAACGACGATCAGATCCAGCGCCGCATCGAAGGCCGCGAGGGCGGACTTGATGGTGGCGTCGGCATCGGCGAATGCGGCGTAGCTGTTGAGCGCTGTGGGGGACAGAGCGTTCCAGGTGACCGAGCTCCAGGCGGCTGCTGCGAGCTGCAGATCAGCAATGGCGGAATTCGCCGTGGCCTGTGCATCCGTGATGAACGCTGCGGTACTGTCAGCTATCTGTGCTGCGGTTGTTATAGGCATGGTGGTTCTCCTTTATTCTTTGTGGTCCAGCCAGTACAGTTTCGGGGTGTTCGGGGGTGCATAGTCACCGCCTAATATGTTCGGGAATGACGCGCTGGAGAAGTTCATCCCGACGGCCGCATTCATCTGTGCGAAGGTGCTGCCGCAGTTGGCGCTGTACCACTCCGTGCCGCCCTGAATCCCGAGCATACCTACTCTCCAGAGACCGTCCGGGGATACAATAGCTATGGGGGGTGCGCCGTCTGCGAGCGGTGCAGCCGTCACAGGGTCGATGGAGTAGAAGTAGTCATTGCTGTAGTCTTGATTCGCACTGGTCCACACTCTTGTCCAGCCGCCTCCCCCAGTGGGGTCTGCCGCAGATGTGACAGTCAAAAGGTGAGCCATGGCAACCGCCTCATAGGTCACGTCCGCCTGCTTCAGCATGGTGATCCAGACGCTGCCCGCGCTCTGCCCCGTCGCCCTCATGCCTGAGACAGTCGCTATCTGCGAGCCGTTTGAGTAGAAGGACAGAGCCCCGGTGCCGTACCCATCCTCTATTACCGTGATCTGCGAGGTGCCGCCGATACTTACGGTGCTGGGACTCAGGGAGAAATCCAGGGGCTGCGCCGCCTTCTTGACGGTCAGCAGTATGCTTACCCTGGCGGCTGCGGCGTAGGTCGAGTTCCCAGGTTGATCCGCATATACGGTATACGTCCCAGGTGCAACGCAGAGAATATTCCCCCCTGTGAAGTTCCCGAAGTAGACGTTGGTACTGTTCGAAGAGAAGGTGACGGCAAGTCCGGACGATGCGGTCGCAGATACGACCCCCACTCCTCCCCCTTTTCTATCTACGATGTCACCGGTTATCGTGATCGCGGAGATTGTCTGTGGCAGCCCCCCGACGCGCACCGTGTCGCTCTTCACCGTATCCGTGTAGTTCGGCCCCGCGGAGACCGCCACGGTCACGGTCATGGATGCTCTGCTCTCCGTGAAGACGAAAGTGTCAAGGTCGAACAGCACCCAAGTCCCGTTCGACTTCTGGTAGTAGGCCAGCGGGGTCGCCCCCGAGAGGTTCACCAGGGTGTACTTCCCCGCCAGGGTGCTGTTCAGTGGGATGCTATCCACGTCGATAATGAATCCAAGGGCCACGGCTTTATCCACCGTCAACCACACGCCGCCGAAGATCGCAGGCTGGACAGGGTTCGACGGCGTGAAGGTCACTGCAAGCGCGTGCTCCCCAGCATCAAGGATGGTCCCATCCGGCGGGTCGTAGGTGAAGACACCGGGGACGTTCGCCGTCGCATTGAGCTGCGTCGCGGAGAGAGCGGTGCCGTAGGTGATCGGTGCAGGGGTTGCCCAAGAAAGCTCCGCAGGGGCGAGGATCTCCACGCCGTCCGACGAGGTTGCCGCGAGAAAGTCGTTGGTCTCAGCCCGCAGTGCGAACACCCACCGGCCGCTGTCAGGCACCGTAAAAATGTAATCATCGATGCTTATGACCTCGCCTACCTCAGAGTCAAGCCGGTAGGTGACAGGGCCGCCCATCGGGTTGTCGAGCGCGTACTTCCACACCAGCGAGGCGCCGACCAGGATGCTCGGCACGGTGATGGTGAAGGTGAAAGCTGGCACCGCCTTGCCTACGGTGAGCCACACCCCGTCGGTCGCATCCGTCCAGTTCGTCGGGTCGGAGGGCGTGAAGTAGGCGGCAAGCGCGTGTTCTCCCGCCCCGAGCATGGTGTCGGTCGGCGGGTCGTAAGTGAAAGTCCCTGCGGCGTTGCAGGAAGCGTTCAACTGCACTGCAGAGAGCCTGGTGCCATAGGTGATCGGCTCAGGGGTTGCCCAGGTGATGACTGGAACTCCTTTGACGACGAAACCGCTTGTGAGGGTGACGACGGCGTAGAGGTTCGACGTGGGTGTGAACGTCGCATCTACAGCGTACCCCGTGTCCTTGGCGAGGACCGATGCCGATGTAAGTGCGCCCGTCTCGCCCATGTAGGCCCAACTCCCTGCGACGCTGGCGCTTGAGGCGTCGGCAAGGACACTGCCCAAGGCGACGCCGGCCACCACGAACGGCGGCAGGGAGAAGGCCGCACCTGCTGAAGCGGTGCCGCGCAGGATGGTGAGCGCCCCCGCGACGAAGGTGATCTGGTAATTCACGCTGGTGAGCCCGGACGGCACGATGGTGTAGGTGCCGGGGTCGCTGGCGCCTTGGGATGTGCCGCCGTAGACCAGCGATCCGCTCAGGGAGTAGAACTGCTCTCCAGCAATGAGCCCCGAGTAGCTTACGCCGAAACCGCCGGAGAAAACGGTGCCGGTGTAGTACCGGCTCGTCCCTGTCGCAGTCACCGTCAACGCCTTCTTCGACACCGTGACAGTCTGCGAGTCCGAGGCGTAGTCGGATTCCCAAGGATTGGTGGGAGTGAACTCCACGTCCACCGTCACGCTCCCGACCGACGGGAGGAACCCGCCCGAGGGGTAGAAGGTGAGCGCCCCGGCCGCGCCGGAGGCCACTGTGACCCCGCCGACCTTGTAAACGAAAGTCCCCGCCACGCCCGTCGTCGCGGTCAGCCTGGAGGCATCGAGCCGGTCGCCGTAGGTCATGCCCCCGATGGTAGCCCAGGTAAGCGAAGCCGCGCCGACCGCCGCAGTGACAGTGGTTGTTGCCGACGAGACTCCGCCGACGGCATCCGTCACGGTCAGCTTGATGATCCACTCCCCGGCGGCATCAGGGGAGAATGTAGCGACCCCTGCGCTCACCTCCACTATGGTCCCGTAGGGGTCACCCTCCGGGGGGCAGGACTCCACAGTGAAAGCGAAGGTCTGGCTGTCCCCGTCGGGATCGGCCGGCGTCGTGTTGGTCAGGGTCGTGGTGTCTCCGACAAGCCACTCCCCCACATGCGAGGAGGTGAAGTTGGCTGCGGACGTGCGGTTCAGCACCACGACGCTCAAGGACTTGACGTGGGTATAGACGGAGTTGCCGTCGCTCACTGACACCGTGCAGATGTAGGTCCCGGGCAGCGACGGCGTGAAGCCTCCGACGTTGGTCCCGTCGTTGACTCCCGTGTAGGCCGAGCCTCCGAAAGAGTAGGACCAGGTGTAGGTGATCGGGTCACTCTCGGGATCAGAGGCTGTCGCCGTAAGGACGATAGAGTCCCCCCTGTAGTTGCCGCTGGTCTTCACCAGGGACGTCAGCACGGGGTTGCGGTTCCCGGGCACGATGTTGAAGTCCGCACCCACGAAGGTCGCTATGTGGTAGTTTTGATTCCCTGCCAACGTGCCGATGGTTATCTGGTAAGTCCCGACACCTTCCGAGGTCGAGGAAGTCCGCGCCAAGTACCCCGTCAGGTTGTCTGCTGCTATTTCCCCGTCGATGAACCCTGTGGCGGTGTAGGTGAATACAGGGTCTAATTCGCCGTAGGTCTTGCTGGTCGCAATCGCCTGGACAGTCACGCCGCGGGTCCCCATGACGAGTGAGCGGGTGGCTGTAGCTGTTGTATGGTTCGCTGCGTTCAGCCCTGTCGGCGTGAAATCCACGATCAGGTCGGCGCCGGTGTTGTCCGCAGACGTGGTGCCATCTGCTGCGAGCACGTTCTCTCTGGCGTAGATGGCGTAGACGTAGTCCCCTGCGACCACGAGGCCGGTGTGCGGGTTGGTGGCGACGGCGTTCATGATCGTGTCACCGAACAGGTCACCGTATACCATGTCGAGCGGCGCCCAGGTGATGACCGGCGTGGCCGCTGTCACGTCGAGGTCCACGTCGAACTCCTGGTTCGTAGCGTAGTTCTCGATGTCCTCCGGCGTGAATATGCCGGTGATGGAGTGCGGGATGGTCGTGGTCACATCCAGGATCGTCCCCTCCACAGGGTCGATGTCCCACGCCCCCGCAATCGGGGCGCTGGTCGTCACGGCAAGCGGCTCGCCGTACTCTATGGGGGAGTCGACTGTGAAGGTGATGTCCGAGGGGTCGAGTTGCAGCAAGGCAAAGTTGTGGGTCTGCCCGTCGTAGGTCGCCTCGAAGAATGCGTCGTTCTCAGGTGCTACGATGTGGAACGAGACCCCGGAGTCCGCCTCGCCGCGGGAGATAAGCGTCACGTCACCGGAGAGGATGTCGATGGTTGCCACTTCAGGGTTCGAGGAGAAATAGTTGACCGCCTGACCGGATGTACAGTGCGCCTGGATCCTCCCCGTGCCGCCCACGAAGAGGTCATCCCCGTGGCTGCCGTGCGAGGTGTTGCCGACCAGCGGCGTGTCCGGGGTCTCCCCGGTGTAGGGCACCCCTGTTACCCCGATCCAGTGGTCTTCTGTGACGGTGATCGTCTGCGCGGACTTGCCTACGACAAGTGTGGCCGTGGCTACTGCGGGGAGGTAGTGAGTCGCATCTGTCGCCTGGAAGGTGACAGACAGCGTGTGCGGACCGGCTGCCAGCACCGTGGTCAGGGGCGGGTCGTAGGTGAAGACACCAGGAAGGTCGGTGCTTGTGCCGGGGATCTTCACCGCTGCATTCAGTTCCAACTCCGTGAGCGGCGCGCCGCCCAGGATGTCTGCGGGGTCTGCCCACTGGACAATCGGCGTGCAGGTCGGGGGCGGACCGTACTGCGTATAGACCGCGGAAAGCGGGTCTGTGTCCGCCGGTGTGAAGGGGGCGAACAGCTGCCGCCCAGTGTCATCAGTTATCAGCAGTCCTATGCGGTCTTGTGGCTGCTCACCCTCAAGGTCGTCCGCCCACCAGGGGTCCTCTTCGACGAGCTTGGTCATGTAGTAGGTCTGCCCGAGCTCCAGGTTCCCCGCAGCGTCCATGAGGTTGGCTTCCACGTTCACCACGTAATCCGACATGGGGTAGGTGTAATCGCCGAACTCCGGGTCGCGGTAGCAGAGTTGCACCTGGAACGGTGCAATGCCACCTTCCCAGGTGAGCCAGGGGCCGTTCACCTCGTCGTTGCCGGCGGAGACAATTTTGAAGGGGTATCCGGACTTGAGGACCAGAACCTGGTCGGAGGACTCGGTGGCGCCGAGGCGCGCCACGAAGATGAAGACATCGCCGATGTCGGAGGCGAGTGCTGTTATCTTCTTCAGGGGGCGCGTGACAAGGAGCTTCGCCGCAGCGTGGAGCCTCTGCGCTTGAGCGACGACTGCTCCGGTCAGGGGTGCATCGCTGGCGTTGATTATTTTCAAAGTGCGCCTCCCCTTACCAGGTTGTCAGCGCGGCTCTCACCCAGGTATCTGTGGCGATGCAAACATACACATAGTTCGCAGTAACACGGATCTCCCTCGCGGTACCTGCGGCCGAGGCCGATGCTGGCGCTTCGTTCAGCGCCGCCAGTGCGAGCTGCCCTACGGTGACCGTACCTCCCACTGTGAGGTTGCCGGCAGCGGTGAACTTCCCGCGCACGGTGCCGTCGATCAGGAATTCCAGATCGTTGCTTGCGGTGAACCTGATGCCTGTAGCCGCTGATGTGTCGTCCGCCCTATACCAGCGCAACATCTTTCCGTTGGCGAAAGCTGCGTCCTTCTCGAAGTACGTACCCACGCCGGAGTACATGGCGCCGTGCGTCACCGCTGCGCCTCCGAGTGCAAAAGCTGCGACGACCGATGCATCTGATGCCGTGTATTTGAAAATCTCACCCGCGACGTAGGCTCCATCCTGGAACGCGAAAGCCAGAGGGACGTTGCTGAAAGTGCCGTTGGCCTTGCCGTTCAGGTAGAACTTCTGCGCCGTGGCGTCGTAGTAAAACCCGAAATCCCGGTAGTTCACCGAGTCGGCCTCGTAGTCCGTGCCGAAGATCTTGAACGCCGAGGCGGTCCCTGCCGGTGCCCCTTTCGGCATGATGTACACTCTGGATGCGGTGTCTGCGGAGATGTTTCTGAACGTGGCGTGGTTGGCGAGCGCCCCCGCTTGCAGCCCGATGCCGCCGTACACAAGGGGGCCCGTCAGCGTCGTGTTACCGCCTGTGGTGCTGATGGTGTCCAGCTTTACCTTATCCACATAGGACATGATCCCGTTCGTGGTTGTGGTGACGAGCGCTACTGCCTCGCTGATCGCTGTGAGCAGCGCAGAGAACAGGGATAGGGTCTGCGGCTGGATGGCAGCCATGGTGGTCCGGGCTTCCAGCAGGGTCAAGTCTGTCTCCCCCTCGTTCACCTTGATGTAGAACGGTTTGGCTGAGACGCCTGCCACGCCTGCTGCATAGCGCACCTTGTAACAGGTTGCCACCTCGCCCTTGTTGTTCTCCCAGAGGCTGACAGTGAAGACACCCGTCCCGTTGGTGGTTGCGGTAATCACATCCCCGACGATGAGGTCCCCGTCGTCCGCATCGAAAAGGACAACTGGTTGGCGCTTCGCTTCGTCAACCAGTTGGAATGTGACCGCCACCCCGCTCTTTGCGATCCCGTCCGCGCCTTTGACGGGATCACCGTAATTCGTGACTGTCCGCATGTTTACCTCCTAGATGGTACGCCCTGAGACAACAGGCGGAACTTTGAGGGAAAACGCCGTGAACCGGCATCCGTCCACATTCTTGATTTTGAATTGCCAGCTGGAGCCTTTGGCGCCCCGGGGGAGCTTCGCCCGCAAATGCCGCAGCCCGGTCTCGATCTGGAACGGGCCATCGAACGGTATGTCCACGGCCACCTCCGCCTCGTCGACGTAAAGGTCCAGCGCCATGTCGCCCGAGGTCCTGACCTGCAGGTAGGCATCGGCGCAGCGCTTCAGCTCCTGGGCCTCGAAGTCGGTGAGCGGCGTCGAGAAGTAGGCATCGATGGCGCTGGCAGCGTAGTCGGTCTCGCCCTCCAGAAGGATCACGCCGTCGGCGTTCGTGCCGTAGTAGTGGCCCCCGGAGGAGAAGAACCCGTTGAAGCTGAAGCCGGTGTAGCGGCTGTGGTGCAGCGTCTTCAGGGTCACCACGAGCGCCGCTCCTGCGATGCTCACGACGTAGTGCCAGTCGTCCCCGGTCTGCCTCACGAAAGCCGCGGCCGTCAACCCTGCAGGGACCAGCGCCCGGTCCTCGGACACATCCTCGCAGACCCCGCCGTCCCCGCCGGCATACACGCCGTTCGCCGTGAGCCACATGACAATCTCGCTGCCCTTCTCTTTCTTCCCGGGGACCTTGGCTGCGGAACCGTAGATCGCCCCGAAGGAGTTCAGTTTTCTCTGGGTAAAGCCCCGGATGCCCTCGGCGCTCCCCTTCACCCCGTCGCCGGAGAGGAAGAACGTGCCGCCCAAGGTCCCCACAAAGATCCCGTCATTGACCGCCTTGATCATGGTGATCTGGTCCTTGAAACCAGCGACGACGTTGAAGCGGTCGTCCTCTTTCGCGGCGTTGAAGGTCTTGGTGCAGAAGACGAACCAGGCGACCCCTGTGTCGTTCGTCACCTGTCGAGCCATATAGACCGCGCCGTTGTAGAACTCCAGACAGTAGCCGGGGCGCGTGGACATGGCGAAAGCGTCAATCTCCATGTTGCTCTCGGTCACCTCCGCGCCGGCGGGGTAGGTGGATGCCACCCACGCCTCCAGATCGAGGATGTCGTCGGCTTCGGTGCTGGAGCTCAGGATGGTCGGGAGGTCGTCCTTGATGTAGCCGATGGTGGTGTCGTCGCTGAAGACCACGATGTCATTCACCTGGAGAAACTCGGTCACGTCCGCCACGGCGGGTGAGCCCACCAGCGGGGTGAGCACCCCTGCGGAGTAGGCGTTGATCGCGCCATCCACGACGCAGAACCCTAGACCCGCGGAGGTGACGGCTGCCTCGACGTCCACGGCGCTCCCCTCCCTGCGGCTCACGTTCCCGCTGCTGTCCACATCACAGTTCACAATGTCGGCGCAGGCGGAGTAGGTCCGGTTCTGGTAAGTAGGTGCGCCGACGGTCGCTGGGTCGCTGGCGTTGTTCATGCCGCCGAACGTGAATGTGGAAACGGGAGTCTTCGCCATGCGGTACTCCTAGACGAGGTAGGTGGGGTTCGGCTCAAAGCCTCTGGAGCTGGTGAAGCGGCGGAAGGCGCGCTTACCTTCGACGGTGTAGCGCTTGAAGTTCGCCAGGTGGTCCGCAGCCTTCACAGGGTCCTGCCGCTCGCGGTCGTGATCGCCGAAGCACTTGTAGGCCGCATACTCGACAGGGGCGAGGTGGAAGTCCTCGGGGATCTCCAGCGCGCCGTCGTAGCTGTTGCCGTTCTTGTGGTTGAACGGGACCCGGGCCGAGCGCCACACCACCATGTCGAGGGTGTAGACTGCATCTGCCGGCGCCAGGAGCGTGAGGCTCTGGGTGTCCAGATCGGTGCGGTAGGCGAACGGGGTGCAGGCGGAGTCGAAGAGCGAGGAGCGCACGTCCTCGGTGAGCGTCGATCCAGCATAGGACAGGGCGAGAACCTTGATGACCTCGGAGTCGAGGAGGTAGGTCGAGACCCCCACCTCGGTGGTGAGCGTGTAGTTGGTGGAGTCGCGGAAGAAACCGGTGTCCTTGCAGAACTGGGTCTGCCCGAGGGACAGGAAGTTCATCAGGCGAACGTCGGACCAGCCGTAGGGGGCTCGGGTGTCGCTGACCATCTCTCTCAGTTCTGCAAGGATCTCGGCTCTAGTCATCGGTCTTCCTCACCTGATACGGCCCCTCGATCACGCTGAAGGGGATCGCGTTGACCGGGCGCCACTCGTGCTCCTCGGAGCCGTCCGGCTTCTTGACGGTGAAGAGCTTGGAGGTGACCGCCTGGCGCAGCACGTTGATGAATGCCTGCGGGATGTTCGGGACGTCGATGCCTCGGGTGACCTGGATCACCTCGCCGTTCACCCCGATCACCTCGTACTCCGGCATGTGCTCGACATGCTGGACGTTGATGGTGTAGAAGGGCGGGGCGTACTCGATCTTGCCTTTGTGGAGCTTCTGCGCGGCAGGTGCCGCAGTCGGGGTAAGCGCGTCAAGGTCCAGGTTCAAGCCTTCCATCGGTGTCTCCTTTTAGGTGCTGATGAGATTTGCATCCCGGAGGATGTTGTAGATCTGCTTGGATACCTTCTGCGTCCCGCGAGGGAGATGGACAAGCGCGCCGTTGATCGAGACCGGGGTGGTGTCGAAGAGGGAGACCTCGAAAGTCTCATCGGGAGCCTCGGGAGCCTCGGGAGCCTCGGGAGCCTCGGGAGCCTCGGGAGCCTCGGGAGCCTCGGGAGCCTCAGGAGCCTCGGGAGCCTCGGGAGCCTCGGGAGCCTCGGGAGCCTCGGACAGCAGACCCAGATTCTTCAGGTGCTGCTCGACGGTGATTCCGGAGGGTTCAACGACCTCTCTCTTCTTTCTCGCCATTAGCTTTTCCCCTTTTCGCTCATACCCATCGCGGCATCGTCGAACGCCTTGTCGAAAGCCTTCTCGGAGTCGTACTCCTCCTCCAGCATCGGCATGAGCTTCGCTATGAGTTCGCCTACCTCTTTCGCATCCTTGGCGATGTACTGCTTCTCGCTGGAGCCGGGGTAGCCGCAGCACAGATCCTTGTTCGCCGCCTTCTGCGCGGGCTTTATCTTGCAGCGGCACTCGACTACGAAACCGTTTTCGGCCTTGCCCACTTCCAACATTCGGCTCATGTACATAGCGCCTCCCCGATCTTAGATACTGAAAAAGCCCCGCACCTTTTGAGTGCGGGGCAACGTCCGATGAATCCTAGTCAGTTCCCATAGGCGGTACACTTCACCGAGTCGGTCGCCGTGCCTGTCGAATACTTGGTGAACGCCAGGGAGGTAACCCCGCTCGGCACCACGAAGGGCGGCGTGAGCCCGTTGAGCGGGATCTCGGTTCCAGCGTTGTTGATCTTGAGGCGTGCAGCCGAGGCGGCCCCGGTTACAGCGTTGACGCAGTTGACCTGGAGCTGGTGGGTCCCCGAGACGAGGGTCACGTCGCTGAAAGCTACCTTGGTGCCGGTCACGGTGGTGGTCACGGTCTTGGCGGTGTCCAGGCCGATGGTCGAGGTGGGCTTCAGGTTCGCGTCGGTCATGGTGGTCCCGCTGGAAGCCCCGCCGGCAAACACGGCGACGGCCCCGAGCAGGAGCAGAACAAGCAGATAGGAGATAGTTTTCATAGATGATGCTCCTTTTGTCTGTGTGCTTATGCGAGCGCTGCTGCGGGTGCGCAGGAGAGGTTCACGTAGGTCTCGGTGATCTGGGCGGCATCAAGCAGCGTGGTGCCGGGGATGAAGGTGCCGGCGGCCGAGGTCACGACCTTGACGTAACCCACTGGGCAGACCCCCGCAGGGCAGTCGGGGAGCTCGGTCGCGGTGCCGGTGGTGACCGAGGAAGCCCCCGTAGTGGTCAGACCCAGCAGGTAGTAGCGCGTGGTCGAGATCGGCTGGACCGTGACGTCGGTGAAGACGAAGAGGTCGTCGGTGGCGGCCTTGGTATACATGATGCCGTCGATGCAGTAGCTGATAGCGGCGGTGGTCTGGATCTTGGACTTGGTGGTACCCAGAGCGAGTACGCCGGAAGTGAAGGCGCGGGTGCCGAAGAGCATACGCTGGACGGCGCTGGTGATGCTTTTGAGAGATATGAGCATGTGAACCTCCTGTTATTTCGTTTTCGCCCGAAGGCGGTTATGGAGCGCTTGATGGTCTGCATTCGTCATGACTTGCAGGTTGTCGAGCTTGTTGTTCTTTCGGTCTAAGTCTTTGTGGTGGACCACGAGTTCAGGGTTGAGGTACCGGTTGTCTCCGATTGTCACCAGACACGCGGAATCCGGGTTGGTTTCTCGGAGATGGCGCTCTACCACCAAGCGGTGCTGCAGGACCCTGTTGTCGCTGCTGAACGGGTGATTATAGCTATTTTCATAGATATAACCATCGGGGTGCAGTGTCAAACCTCCTCGCCACATGCCGTTATTCTCACCCTTACTTAACCCCTTGCCTCGTGCGAGCGCTCCTGCGTGCGCATGCTTGCACCTGTTGGAGCAGTACACTCTCACAGAAGCGTGACTCTTGTGTGTGAACTTTGTAATGCCGCACCCTTGGCAGGTGTACGGCACTAGATCGCGCATGAGTCCTGACGCCCTATATGTGACTGAGCACTCGTGCGAGCAGGTTGTAGCAGTCTTCGCTCGACATGTTGGGACTTTGAACTTCGCACCACAGACTTGGCAGACAAGTTCTGCACCTTTAAACGTAGCCATTTGGATACCCTCCTTTGAGGTAAGGGCATCATACAGGGCTGGTGCAGAACTTGTCAAGCCTAATTGTCAAAGATCAGCTACTTACCTAAAGGTCAGACGCAGCACACTCAAGACGTGCTCCGAAAAGTTGATTCAGGATGATAGCCCCGAAGTACGCTTTCCAGCCCACGTGGCCGCGCTGCCCCAGCTTGTCGGAGTCGGAGATGGTGCCGGGGTTGCGGACGATGGGGGCGGTGACCGCGCCCTTGCCTTTCAGCGGAACCGAGGCGGCGAAGTGCGCGCCCAGGTAGATGATCGGGTAGACGTCGGCCTTCACGCCGGTCGTGGAGACCATGTTCCCCTTGTTGCCCCCGCCGTCGGCGAAGGACTCGAAGATGGTGGAGCGGATGTAACGCACATCCTCCACGGAGCCGATCTCGAAGGAATCGACCGGGACCTTGGCGCCGTAGTCCACGGCATCCTTGAAACCGGACATGGCGCGCACGTCGTTCTCGCAGTCCGGGTGGATCAGGCCGATGTAGCCGGCGCGGACAGCCACGGTGCCGTAGTTCGGGGTGGATGCGGTCTGGCTGGTGATGTAGCCCACGTTCTGCCGCTTGAACGCCCTGGTGACCTTGCGCTGCAGGGTCAGGGTGACTGCGGTGTTGACGTCGGTGCGGGCCGTGCCGTTGGCGTAGAAGACGTTGGTGCCGGCCTTCAGGACGTTGTAGCGCAGGGTCTCAAGGGTCTGAGCGCACTGCTCGGCGGTGATGGTGACGTACTCCTGGAGCACGTTGTCCGTGTGCAGGTCGGCGATCTGGTCGGTGAGCTGTACGAAGTCGCCGTACTGCTGCAGGGTGACCTGGATGTCCGTCTTGCTCATGGACTTGCCCTGAGGCGTGACCCCCTCGACCAGCGGCGTGATCGCCTTGGCGAGGGCTTCGTAGCGACGGAAGATCGCCACTTTGGTGTTGTTGGAAGGGAGCGGCTTCATATCCAGGTACTTTTCCAGTACCAGGTAAGGGAGCGCTCTCATCAGAAACTGGGGATTGACAAACCCCGCGACCGCCGGCGATATATCGCCATACACGTTAAGGCCCATGTGCTACCTCCTGGAGGGTGTTCTCCCTCAAAGGTCCTGCTGAGATTTCCCCGGCGGAGCGGGGTTTGTTTATTCGTTACGGGCGATACTTGCGTTCGCCCACATGGAGCTCTCTTCCAGACTGGTGATCGCCAGAGATTTCTCACGGCTCTCAGGGCAAAGCCTGTTGATGAGTTCTGCCAGTTCTTTCGCTTTGTCGCGGATCGCCGTGTACTTCTCCGGTTGCCCTGCTTTCGGTGCGTGGTATCTGAACCTGTTGTCGAGATCGGCTTGGGTCATTGTCTTTGTCCTTTAGGCGTAGCCGGAGGTCCGCTAGAACCTACGCCGCCACTTTCTTGGATGCCTGGTCCCACGCAGCGTCGTAATCCTGCGGGTCAGCCTCGGCGGTGACGGAGGTGCGCGTGGTCGTGGGCTGTTCCATTTTCTTCAGTTTGGCGAGACGCTCGGCCTCGGCCTTATCGGCGGCCGCTTTCGCGGCGGGGTCCTCGACCTTGGTCACGCCCGTTGCCGTCTTGAACGCCGTGAGCACCTCGGCTACTTCCGCTGCGGTGCCGTTGTCCAGCGCATTGTTGTAGCCGACCTGCATATACTTGGGCTGCTTCTCGATCCACGCCTCGACTGCGGGGATGATCTCGTAGGCGTCTGCGTGGGCCGTCTTCAGGGCGGTCTCGAACTGTGCCTGCGCCTGCGCCGCTGTGTGGGCCACCACCGGTGTGATCTGCGCCTGGAGCGGCTCCAGAATCTTGGCGAACTCGGCTCGTAGCTCCTTCGTCACCGCCTGGCGCTCCCGCTTGAGGAGCGCGCCGATCGCTGTGGCGTGCGTCGACCAGTTCTTCTCCAGATCCGCGAGCGCAGCCTTCACCTCGTCCGAGTCGTCTTCCGCAGCTGCGGGCTCGTCCTTCGTGGGTGCTGCGGGTTTCAGGGCCTCGGCGATTGCCTTAGCGATGTCTGCGGCGGTCGCAGGCGTGGGGGGCGCGGCTTTCGCTGCTTCTTCTGCTTCTTCTGCGGCTTTCGCTTCGGCTTCGGATGCCGCTTTGGCCTCTTCTGCGGCCTTCGCCTCTTCTGCAGCCTTGGCTTCTTCAGCGACCTTCGCTTCCTCGGCAGCCTTCGCTTCTCCGGCCTCGTCGACCTTCGCCTCGGGTTCAGTCTTCTCCCCCGGCTCCACGTAGGAGTCGAACGCTGCACCGAACACATCGTCGTCCAGCAACTCGGTTACCGAAGTCTCCAGGCCGTCCCCTTCCATCGCTGCGCCCTCCCAAGTGAGTAAAAGTGTGTTAATAAAGTAATTGCGGGTGAGTGTATAATGCACTCACTGAGTAAGTCAAGTAAATAATTACTTTTTCGGGGTGGTAGGCGCAAATAAATCAAGGAGTTCCTTCAGCGCGAGGGCCTTGCCCCGATCCATATCGCCGCCCTCTTTGGTCAAGGACTCCTTGGCGTTCTCGCGGCGGATCGCCAGGAGCTCGAAGAGCGCCTCACCGATGTCGCTACTTGGCAGCCGCTCCCGCAGCTGCTTTGCCAGTTGCTGCTCCCTTTCCCGCAGGTTTTGACGCATCAAAAAGTAACTTGATTGCCTGTAAAGCTGCTCCATCCTTGACTCCTTTGGCTCCCGCCAAGTTCTTGGCTATGATCGACAGTTTCTCCTGCACCTTGGCCTCGACCATGGCTGCGGTCTCCTCGGCAGAGGCCGTGGCCTTCTGCGCGTCGGCGGTCTGCTTCATGGTCTTGCTCTGGTCCAGCCCCTGCTGGATCTGCGCCGCCTGCGCCTGCTGCTGGTCGAAAGCGTCCAGTGCCGCCTGCGCCTCCTTGCCGGTCTTCACAAGCCGTCTGGGCAGGTCGCGGGAGAGGAACTCCTCGATCAGGAACTGGTCCTCGTTGATGAGCACCATCTGCCTCGGGGTGAGCGTGGTCTTCAGCTGCGCCAATGCGGCGCCCCGGACCTCCTTCGCCACCAGGGACAGGTTCCCCTTAGGCATCACGGCGTAGTCGCCCTTGATGTCGGTCTTGGTGTTGAACTCCATGTTCCAGGCAACCAGGGACCCGATCAGCGACTTCACGAAGCGGTCGAAGGAGCGCACGTCGTCCTTGGTCACCATATCGCCGCCGGATGCCATCATGGACATGTTGTTCGAGGTCCTGAACGCCTCGCCCAGCGGCTTCGCATCCCCCATGCGCCACGACGGGAGGTTCGACTCCACGTCGAAGACCTCAAGGACCGTGCGGCGCAGCTCCAGAAGCTCGGGGATGTGCGAGGGGATGTCGATGGAGCGAACGGCCGGGTAGTTCGCCTCCGACCCCTCGCCGCTCCGGTGGACCGTCATGCCCCCTGTTATCGCCTGGCCCTGACTCTCGGGGAGCAGCAGGTCATCGTTCACCTCCACGATCGGCCGGCAGGAGGACGCCATGTTGTCCATGGTGCAGCGGTCGATGGCGCAGAGCTTCATCTGCGAGTCGCGCAGGGTCTCCACCTTGGCCGTGCCGGTGAGCGGGCCGTCCTCGTCCTCCTCAGGGATGAAGACGTGGAACATGTCGGAGACCTTCTCTCCGAAGGGCGCTGTGTCCGCCTTTATGACTGTATCATCCAGCAGCCACACGTCTGCCAGGATGTCCTTGCCGATCGCCGAGTCGGGGATCGATACGCCGATGTCCCGCAGTTCCCGGGCGGAGAGGAAGCCGTAATAGCGGATGATCTCGTACTGCCGACTCAGGTTGGGCTGGTTCTGGCTGAGGTGCTTGATCTCGTTCAACTCGCTCTCGTAGCTGCGGATCTTGTAGTTCCCGCCCTGTGAGTTGCTCAGGTACTCAGCGATCTCGGCGCCGATGAAGTTCTCGTCGTCGATCAGCTTGGAGAGGGTGTGCTTCGGCATCACCTTCCGGACGAAGAGGCCGCTCTGGTCCTCCCACCGTTTCGCCGTCAGGTCGGGGTAGACGTCCCACGCCTGGAGCGGCTCGTAGTAGGGGCGCTGGATGGTTGTGGAGACTGCGGCGAACATGCCGCTCGGGTCCGGCCGCCACTCCCGGGAGCTGGTCGAGTAGACCAGCGGCCCCTCGGCCACGCCGAAACCGTAGATGCCGCCCCGCCTGACCACCTTCTTGCATAGTTCCGGATAGTCCAGCTTGGAGTCGGCCAGCTGGTCCTCCATCTCCAGCACCATGCGCTCGGCGCACTGCTTGGCGAAGGCCTTGACCCCCTCCTCGATCATCTCGGAGGTGACCGGCTCAGGCTGCGCCGGCGGATCTGCCTGCTGCGCGACCGCGACCTGCTGTTGCTCCAGGGTCGTGATGATATTCCGCAGGTCCTGGATGGCGATGTTGGGGAACGGGGTCGGCTCCAGATCCCAGTTCTTCTCCTGCGCCGGGAACATCATCTCCATCATCTTGGCGGTCCAGCCCACGATCTTCGTGTGGGTGTCCTTGGGGTAGACCTGGGAACGGCCCTCCAGGAGCTTCTTCACATCGGCATCGTAGACCGCCTTGTACTGGCGCAGGTTCTTCAGCCACTGGATCTCCAGCTCGCGGCGCTCCGACTCGAAGGTTCCGAACCGGCCGCGCAGCGTGATGCCTAGGGCCTGCAATTTTTCCTTGTTGAGGACGATCATGCGAACCACCTCCAAAGCGCAACACCGATCATTCCGGTCACGCCTGTAATGATACAAAAGACCCCAAAGGTCATCTCGACCGAACTCGTTTTCGTGCTGATCCTGATCAGCATGATGCCTCCTTAGATTCAATATCCTGCGTAGCCGTCCGCGACTCTGTGTGTCGTCTGTCGCGACCGCACATTGTACGTGCTTCGGACATACTCCGCTGCGTTGTACCGTTTGCCGAGGATGAACATGGTGCCGTACTGATCTGCGTCCACGATGTGAGAGCAGCGATGCCCCTTGTCGGGCGCATCCTTGTAGCGGCCTTCAGCGCCCTTCACCCTGACGTAGCGGTACTTACTCCGCAAGCCCTCCACAAGCAACTTGCAGTGGTCGCGGTCATAGATCACCCCAGGCTCTCCGTCGGGCCACATATTTCTGAAGGGCTCATCCAGCGCGTTTATCCGCTTTACAGGGTCGTTGGTCTCCGACGGTTTCACCACGTTCCCCGCCCCCGGCATATCTGTAACATACAGCTTTTTTAACAATTTATAGATGCTTCCATCGTCGGTCTCGTTTTGGCGAGTCCAGGATGGGTCGCCCACGAAGATCAACGGATTGTTCTTGAAGTAGGTATTGATCATCGGCTGCATGAGTGTGGAAATAAACGTCTTGAACCCCATCTCGAAACCGCAGACCTCCCGCAATTTGCGGAGTCGTCCGTCGAGCCCCAGTTGCATAAAGGCCGCCGCCGGATTCCGAGCCCCATCGATCCCGACCACCACTGGTAGGTTTTGATAGATGGGTAAGTTCGACTGCACCCGTTTGTCGTATTGGAAAGAGCGTTCATAGACTGGCTTGCCGAATTGGGATTTGGACGCTCT
>Ga0209518_1000339_pt1 | contig 61508 bp, 95 predicted proteins | sample RifGroB1_FD_183993 | JGI IMG/M metagenome (GOLD analysis project Ga0209518, IMG submission 183993) | Groundwater microbial communities from Rifle, Colorado, USA - Groundwater B1 (SPAdes) (version 2) | ecosystem: Environmental > Aquatic > Deep subsurface > Groundwater | place: Rifle, Colorado... | reverse complement strand
GTAATAGTATAAATCCGAAGTATCTGCTGGGTCAATATCATCATCCATATACCAAAAATCAACAACAAATGATGTTGTAACACTTGACAAATTAATGTTGTCTGATATTAAATCCCCATCATGAGTTCCATCACAATAAGCCATATATGTTCCAGCATGTGGTGCCCATGGTGCTCCCGGTACTGAGCTAGTACCTATTTGCCATGTTGTTGTTCCACCATCAGTCCACAAATCAAAGTTGTTGGCTTCAAACCCATTCGTGAAATTTGTCGCCGCGTAAACGGGTTGCATGTACCCTAATTGTGGATACCAACGGGCAGTATCCTTACCCAGATTCTCCAGCCATGTTTTGATTGTTGGCAGTAAGTCCCAGAAGTTCTGGTGCTCTGGAATCTTCGGCAGGTTACTGGAACCGCTTGTTGGTGTGTTCGTGGTTTGGGTTTGAGGTTGCGGAGTGGCTGGGATTAGGATGATGGTTAAGACCAGTAGGCTGTACAAGATGAGTTTTCGGTATGCCAGCCGCAAATCATCCTACCCGACAACCGTAGATAACCCCGCTTACGTTCTTATCGTTTACTAACCATTTCAGATTACATTAATCCGGTCCCTTTAACCAATAAAATCGCGCCAGTCACCGCGAATATGCTGACGACCACGTAAAACCACCATGCCGGGGCTGTTGTGGGCGGTGGGTTGGTTGTCGTGGTTGAGGTTGATGTGTACGTGTTGGTGTACGTGGATGAGCCGCTCGTGTACGTGGTTGTCTGAGTGGAACTTGTCTGGCTTGCTGTCGAGGTTGCGGTGGTTGCTGTTCCAGCAATTTCAATTATTGCCTGCGACTGTACGGGCGGGTTGATGAAGAAGAATACTGCTGCCGCGAGCAGGAGCAAACTGACCAGTAGGACTGGCAGATTAATTCTACGAGGGTGCATCATGGCATACCACTTCTCCTAGACGGGATAGCGAAAGCGGCAGACAGCGTGATGATGGCTCCGACGAGCATTATTCCGGTTCCAGCTACGTAGCCGGTATCGTACGGGGCGGGTACACCGACATATCCGAGAATACTGATAACATAGAATGGGGTGCCCGAAGTCGGATTTATTTTGATTTGGACAATATAAGTTCCTGGCGCTAGGGTAAGCGAACCATACCAACTGTTTTGGTCTGATGGAAAGTGGGAACCTTGCGGGGCGGCCCCTCTTGTTAGTGGGGTTGTTGCTAGTCCGTTGATGTTGCCTTGCGGATAGTTCGTTAACATCATTGATTGTACGCTGCTCGCGCCCTGTGTGACTGCGACTCTGAAGTATAGGGGACTCTTGGCTTGAACGTTGCTGGTTGTGAACAGCGTGAAGGTTTGCCCTGTTCCGTCTTCCATTGTGACGGTTGTTCCGAATTGTGGTGTGCCGTACTGCGTGATGGTTAATAGAACATCGTTGCTTTGCTTGTTTGTGGACTGGTCAACGGCATTGATTATGGCTTTATCGGACCCGGACCATATTTCAAAGGTGACTCCTGTAGAAAAGTCGGCTGAATGGTATCCCGTTGAGTGTGTTTTCGTGACCCGGCCAGCATCGTACTGGATTACGGAAACTTGACCGCCTGATGTGAAGCCTGACCCTTTGACAGTAACCGTTACGCATGTTGCCCCTGATGAGATACACTGAATTGTTAGCGCACTTGCCTGCGAGTTCACCGTGATTTGCGGGGCAGCACCCCCACCAACGTTGATAACTGCCTGAGTCACGAAAGTGTTAATTACTGGAAAAAACGCTCCCAATAGCATAACACCGAAACCTAAAAACAGCAGTAGAACCTGCGCTGCCCTCAAAGTTCCGGTGCTAGACATTTCCGCAATCACCTATATTCGGGGTTACGGTTTTCGAGGCATCGAGTAGAACGTTGCTACGAGTCCGACGATTGCGAGGATTATTCCGAAGTCACGGATTGGCGTGAACCAGTCATACCAGTTTCCGTTTCCGCTGCTGCCTCCTTGAATGTTTACGACCGCTGCGTTGATGAAGCTCATTTTCATTACGGATAGTGCCCATTGTGTGCCGAGCGTTGTTTCTACGCCGACGTTCAGGTAGTATGTGCCGGGTTGAAGGTTGCTGATTTGTACGCTCCATGAACTGCCGCTCGGGGTCATGGTGTACGCGACTGTGCGTGAGTATCCTGTCTGCTGTAACGCGACGGGTACGCGGGTGATGAGGTTTGCGCATCCTGACTGTAGCAGGTTGGCTTTGATTGTGAACGTTGGGTCAACGTTGTAGCTGGCAGTCAAGCTTTTCACATCCACATTGCTTTGGGTGCCGTGGGTTTGGTCTACTAGGTCGTAGCTGAAAATGTCTTGACCTAAATTGCAGGATGGTGCTTGCGGTCCGAAATCCCAACTATTATTGATTAGTGCTGAGCCAACGTAGTTAGCCCAGAGGACACGAATTTTGAGAACGTCTGATGCTGCAAGGTCTTTATCATATGATAGGGGTTGGTTGCTGAGTGCGAGTTGCGTGATGCTCGTGTCCACGGTCATACTCTGACCGTTCTTCGACGTGCCCTGAATTGTCTGCCAACCACCATTGTTCAAGTTCACCTGTACCGCGATGTAGTCGTCGAACGTCCACTCACCGTGCACATGAATCCCTTGACCAGTAGGCCAAAGCAGGTTCCCCGCAGTATCCCTAACCTCACCAGCCTTGAAAGTGCGAGTAGCGTAGAACCCGAAAAGTTCCTTCGCTCCCGCGCTTGTTGAGCATGGTCCTCCGTTGCTGTTCTTGTCTAGGCCGCTTGCGCAGTCTGGTGCAATCACATTGCTAGTGTAGTCTGTGCTGAACTTAGGCATAAACCTGTACGTGGTGTACCAGTATTCGCGCCAGTACCAACTGTTGCCGATTAGGTTTATGCTGCCCCATCTGACTTGCCACTTATCGACAGGCCACTGTTCCTGTGAATCAGCAAGGTTCGTTGGGTCGCTGCACATGTTGAATTTGTCTTGGTTAGTACAGGTTACTGCTAATGGGTATGCTTTGAAAGTGGACAGTGCCGCGAGCGGATATGAATGAACAATTGTGTCACCGAATCCAATCAGAACCATTCCGAAGATGAGTATCACGATGCCGAAGATGGCTACAGCATGACGACTCTTAGCCGAAGCACTAATCAATTCTGCTCACTCAAAGTAAGTTCTATATGCGGATTTAACTTTTGCTCAAAGCTCCGAAACGGTGTCATCATGATGATGCTGCCCGTTTCCGATTTAGAGCGAGAATTGGCAGTATTGACATTAGAGCGATTAGTGGTATGAGGATTGACGGAAATTCTGGGACTTGCATAGCTTCGTTGCGTAGTCGAGTGACTAACGCCTCGTTGTAATTCAATAAAGTAAGTGAAGTTGATTCGGCGTTGGCGCTTCCTTTTTGGTTTCCATGCCCGTCGGCTAGAGTAGTGATTCCTCCGTTCGGTTGTTGCATTGACCATAATAATTGTTCAATTTGTTCGAAGTTAGGCAGATTCACCCCAACTACTTGCGCCCCGTATAGGATAAGGGCGAGCTTCATGTTCATACAGTTTTGAATATCACTCGGAGCGTTTCCATCAGTCAATTGAGTTTGTGTGACACCGTAATCGACTGCGCAGGTTCCGTTGAATAAACTCGCGGCATAATTAACGTCTTTAACTGCTAAATCCTGTTCTCCAAGATAATGTTCGGATAGAGCACGGTAGATAATTGAATCAGCGAAGGGAATGTTCGGGTCTGCATAAGTGCCGTTGTGGATTCTGTAAAGCACAACGAAATTAGCGGAACTGTTCATGATTACATCCGTAGCGCCTCTGTCTTGTCCCACTGGAAAGCCGATGATGGATTCGAACTTGTTACTGAAGGGCAGCGAATATTTTTCGTATGTTCGATTAATCGCGGTTGATAGGTCGGGACGCCACGGTTCAAGAGCAGCCATACTGAAAAGTCCATCACTATACAGCCAATAGGTCTGGTTATATCGCCAATGCCATGATGGTACTTCTACACGTTTCATCCAATGAACCCCTGAATCCTCTGACTCATAGATTAGCCCAACGCTTGGCACATAATGGTTTGATAGGTACTGCACCGCGCGTGTTATGTTCTGTGCGTATTTTTCAGTGTTCGTTTGCATGGTTGGTGTGATTGGAGCCGCGTGAACCGTCGTGATTGAGAATAGAAACATGAGGAATAGTACAGAGAATATGAATTTCATTTAGAGTTTCACCTTGAAAACTAGAAAAGGGGTTGCGGATTTTGTTTAGCGTCTACCGCGTTTCATTTGCGGAAAGAACAGACCCGCGAACGCCAAAATCACAATCGCGATTATGACCACAAAACCAAGCAATGCGCTGAAAGTTGCATCGTCAACCGAATATCCAACGGTCCCAAGTTTCACGGTTGCTAACGTTGACTGATACCCCACTTGCGCTGGGTCGAAGCCGATTACTGAACCGAGGAAAAGGTGTGCACCGTACCCGAAAAGGAACATAACAATGATTCCTCCAATGACCGTTAACCCTGACCAGTTCGCGTTCGGCATGAAGTAAATAACCATCAAGAAAACGAAAACGAAAAGTAACGGCAACAGAAAAGCACCCAATAAACCGACTACGACGAAAACTCCAGCGATTAGTGCTATAGCGAACAGGAATAGTAAGACTAGGTTCGCTGACCTACGAATTGGCATAGACAAAATTATTTCGTCTCCCTGAGTTTTCGTGAAACGTCTTCCAAGGCTTCTCGCCGTTCGCGTTCCAAGTCCTGTTCTAGCCTAGCCTGCTTCTCCTTAATTTGACTTTCGTGCTGCTCATACTGATAGATTCTACGAGTGGACTCAACAATTTGCCCTTCCACAATTTCGGTTGGCTGCTGTTCTTTCTCTAAGCGGCCCTTCCGTTTCCTGAGTATGTTTAGGCTTTCGTTCTCGGAGGATAAGAGTTTGCGGGTTGATTCTAGGTCTTTGCCAAAGTCCATCTTCTCACGCGTGGATTCGCGGTTCAACCGGTCCATTTCGCGCCTGTGTCCGACGAGGATATGTTCGGCTTCGCGGTTGCCTTCAAGTGCTTGAGCCACATTCTCCGATAAGGTTTCCTCTAAAGCTTCACGAATTCTGGATTTCCCGCGAACTCGCCTTGTCCGGTCCCTACCAACAGCGCGGGAACTCATGGTCCGGGTCTTCTCCGCTGCATTATGAAAGCGATTGCGCCGAAGATTAGCACGAAAACCGCGTCAACTAAGAATATGAGAAACCATGAGAGAACTTCGGGGAACGGAGGTTGCATGAATCCTTCAAGCCAAGTGGATAAGTAAGGTCTAAGGGTAATTGTCATGAGAGTTAAAATTATGAAAAACAGAGCTACGAACCAAAACGAGAAAAAAACACTGCGCGACTTAGTGGACGTTTAGGGCATCCCCGGTTTCTTGCGTGTGAGCATGGCTGCGCCCGCTAGGATAATGATAACTACTACTGCTATGGCTATGACCCATGCGTATTTGAGGAGCGCACCAATCCATGACACTTGGCCCGTGACGGAGTAGGTTAATGCCACTGGTCCGCTTGAAGCGAACTGGTTTTTGATTCCTCTGAAGAACACGGTCATACTGTATGTTCCAACGGCTTCTGGGGCGGTGAAGATGTACATGAATTTGCCGTCATTTCCGGTGTACGCTAAGACCGCGTTTGAGCCGGAGGTTATTGTGATTTCCGCGCTAGGCACTGGGGTTCCTGCGCCATCCATTAATCTTCCAGAAACGGTTACGGGTTCGAGTTGGGCGAATATTTGCTTGCTCAAACTAGCCGCTAGGTTAGTGGTTTTCCCTGTTGGAGTAACGCAAACGTCTGGTGGACAGATGTTCACGATTACAACCGTCATGAGAGCAGTATGCGTCACCTGCTCAATGGTTAGGCTAACCGTGATAGAATATGTGCCGTTCACGGACTGCTGCGAAGCCATCAGAGTGAGAAGGTTCGATGTGTCTCCGTCGGCTGGCAAGTTCACTGTTTTGTCTCCTTGAACGGTTACTGCGGTGGGCATGTCTGCGAATTGTAATGTGCCTGTGCCTGTTAGCCCGTTGAAGGAGCGGGTGATTACGTAGACGGTTTGGCTTGAGGCTCCGTATTTGTCTAGGGTTAGTTGCTGTGGGCTTACGCCCATGCCGAAGTCTGGCGTTGTCGTTTCGCCTAAAGTCATTGGAATTGGGTCTACAACGATGTTAACTTGAACTAGCCCGCTGCGGTTGCACCATCCTCCCGGAAAGTTAATGTAAAAACACTTGTCCTTCGTGGTGAGAAAATCATTCACGTTCAAAGTTACTGTTAACGGATTTATTGGATTCCATATACTCCGTATTTCAATTATGACCCATTTCTCAAACATGTTATAGACAAGTTTGCCCTGACCGTTCGCCGCGTTCTGACTGCGGAGGCTACTTAGAATATCTATTGAGGATGGGGTTTTGAATACAGGAATCTTATCTACGGTTAAGTCGTGGAAGAAAGCGGTGTCGGGGCTGAGGTCTTGCACTTCTGAGAACACGGTGAACGTTTGTCCCTTCGAGTCTTCATAGGTTATTGTTATACCCGCCACAACAACGGCGAACAGCGAAGTTGTGGGTACACCGAAGAAAGTTTGAACTGGTTCGGTAAATGTAATTGCGTCCATGCTCACTTTTCCTTTACAGTTAGTTACACAGTTCACCTGTTGCCCAGAAGACGCTAAGGGAATAATTGGTGCGCGGGAGGTGTCCTCGCTGAAAGTTCCCGAATCGGAGTCAATCGTTATTGTTGCCCATGTTTCACCAATCTTCTGCTCCTGACCGTTCGACCCAACTACGAGGATTGCCTGACGGTTACTTGGGAAAATGCCTATGAAAAGCTGGACAGCGACTATGCCAACCATAATCACGATTAGAACTAAACCCATGAGCATAAGCTGGTTCTTTGCTCGGTGGCTCATCTAAGCACTCTCCACACTATCATTCCGATAGGGGCCACGCAGGATAAGAGGTTTAGCTCTGGTATTGAAATCGCGAAGCTCAACCCGCTCAACGCAAGTGAAGAAGCCGCAATGGAACTGACCAGAAAGTTCCAGCTAAAGTGCGCGAGCATTATTGGTGATGGCTGGGAGGCGAATAAGTACCAGACGTTGAAGATTATGCGCGGGATTATCACGTAGAGTAGCGCGATTGATGAGCCGATTACGAAGATGTGGTAGACCCCGAACAGGATTGGGTTGAGTATGAAGTTGAACGCTGTCCAGTAAGTATTGTCAATGAGGTTGTTCACTGTGAGAAAGAAGCCTATGCCGAACGCCATCTCTTCCCACACACCCACTCCAGCGTAGAAGAGTTTAGCGGAGAGAACGTCAACAATCCCGAGGACACTCCCCGAGATGCCTGTTCCAGCGAACACAACGTACTGACTCACATAAGTCAATCCTAACAGCACGAGAGCGATGAGAAAAGTCCCGTTCCTGAGAGTTTCACCGATGCTTAGGAAACGAATCTTCTGTTGCTTCACGACAGCGAGTGCTAACGACATCACGAAACCGGCAAGTCCAAAAACGATAATGAGCGCCGTCTTCGAAACCAGCATGGGATTTGACTGTTGCAGTATGGCTATAATCGACATCGGGAACAGAGCTAATAGGAGCACTTCAATCCAGAACAGAAAATCTAAAACGAGTACGTCCTTCTGAAATCCACCCCGCATCAACATCATAGGCAATACTCATGTCATCTCTCTACTTGGCTGAAAGCCCCCGAATCTCACACACGGAACTTTAGGTTTGACTATGCACTTAACGGTTTCTACTCAGCATCATCATGACGAGATTTGAAACTGAAAACTGTTCAGGATTACTGCTTCACTGTTGGCTACTCCGTTGCTTTGGTAGTAGGTTGTGTCGAGGTATGCGTAATACATGATAGTGATTTGTTCCGTGGAACCTTGAGTCATCGCGGTTGTGTCGAAGGTTAATGTGGTCGAGTATTTGCCTTGAAGGTTAAATGTGCCGTCAGGGTTCCGAGTTCGGTCAGCCGCATGGTCAGGGAGCGTTAAGACATATGCTGTGCCTGTTTGCCCGACTACACGCGCTTTTCCTGTCGTAGTTACAACGATGGCATTAGCTACTAGTTTCCGTGGTTGCCCGTTCTGAACGATTTCCGTACGGGTGAATGTTCCCGTTAAGCCTGTGTTGTCAGCGCTGTTCGTGATTGTGACTGTGAATTGCGGTTGAGTTGAAGCTTTGCAGGGTGTGGAGCCGTTGCAGATTCCAGATGTTGCGTTGTAGTTTCCAGTTGAAGGCGTGATTACGGTTACTCCGTCCGGTCCTAGAACACCAATCGAATATGAACCTATCAAAGCCATCTTCAAGGTGAGCGAGTATCGTGGTTGAGTTGCGGACTGCGCAAGAGGAACTTGAAAACTAAATTCGTATTTAGAATTCCCACTGACCACGTACAAACTGTAGGATTCGCCGCTCTGAAAATCCGCCTTCGTAGTATCCCATGTTCCAGTCGAAACTGTGATTGAATCCACTTGTAAAGTACCCTTGTAGATGGTCGCGGTTAACAAGTCTGTGAGGGGCTGATTCGTGTAGAGGTTCACGAAGCTGAATCGGATTGGAAGTTTAAGCGCACAGCCGCCGACCGTGCAGGTCTGCGAAGTGCCCGTCGTGGTTGTGCTAGTGGTTGGCGTGAGCAGTGACGCTCCGAAGAACAACGTCGCGCTGACAGCTACAATTACGGCGATTAGCCCGCCCGCGATAACTGCACCGTGTTGCGTCAAAGGCTTCCTCGAACTCCATCGTCATGACGGCAAATTAATACATGCTTATTCAAGGTTTCGACACGGGTCATGGTTTAATTGCATGTAGCCATCTGTACGCTTTACGCTTGACCTGTTCACTCACAATGTACGACCTGATGTGTAGTGGTGTGTGGGTTCGCATGAACTGTTGAAGGTCGCCGATTTTGCCGAATGATGGTGGCGAGTAGAGTAGACCTGAGTAGTGGGCGAGTTGTGTGTAGAACTCTGGATTGTCCTGCCAGTGTTTACCACCAAACCTATCGGTGAACATGTGCCTAGCCTTTGGGTCAAGCCAATCCCGCAGCGTTGCAGGTTCATCCCAAAGTCCCTTCGCTAGAGCCGTACCGGGATAGGGCGTGTAGATATTCACCCCAATTCTAATGCGTGGGAAAATCGTTTTGATGTCATCAAATAATTCAATGGTTTCTACTATGTCGGCTCTAGTTTCTCCGGGGGTTCCGAAGAAGAAGTTCATGGACGCATCCATTTTTCCATTATGTACGTTAGCTACTCGTTGGGCGGCTTGAAGCAAGTGTTCTTTCTTGATTCCTTTACGAAGAATGTTCAATACGTGTTGGCTACCTGATTCTCCACCAACGCTAATGCTACGCAACCCCGCCTCGTAGAGCAAATCCAAGTAGTCGTCGTCAACATGAGCGATTGCGAGATATTCGGCTCGACAATTGGCACACCACTCAAACCGCAGTTTACGTTTGAGAATCTCGTTAGCTACCCCTTGCATGTGATACGCGTGCTGGAAAGGGTTGTCGTCAACGAACTCAACGTAGGTAGCTTCAGTTACATTCAACCCGTGCTCGATGTCGGATACGACTTTCTCAGGTGCTTTCACACGCCATGTACTGTTCTTTAGTGCTGGAACTTCGCAGAATTCACAACGATAACTGCACCCGCGCGAACTCTCAGCTTGAAGTCGTCTTCTGTTAAGCCAAGGACTCGGTGTGTTCGCGGGAATTAAATCGTACGCTGGGCATTCTATGGAGTTTATGTCAAGGTTGTGTTTTGGTCCGTGGGTGAATTGTTCTCCGTCCTGAAAGCACATGTTGTTAATGGATTGGGTGTCCTCGGTTCGGATTACATCTGGAATGAACTCTTCACCTTCCCCAACGCATACGTAGTCAACAGATTTGTCTGCGGCGATTACGTCATGAAATAGTTGAGCGTGTTTTCCTCCCCAAATGACGGTTGCTCCATGCTGTTTCGCGATGTCCGACGCGTCAATCCCACCGGGAATCTCAGGGGTTAGCGCGGAAATAGCGACTACACAATTGGGTGATGCTAGAGCGTCTAGTTTTCTTTTCCAATTTTGGTCAATGTTACCGTTCACCAACAAGAAGGAAATTTGATGTTTGCGTAGATGCGAGGCAATTAGGAGAAGCCCGAAAATGCTATGGTGTTCTGGCCCCAAGTCGTTTGGTGGCTTCACCAAAACTACGCTTTTCAACGTCATGTGAAGTCAGTTCGCGATTCTCTCTAAAACTTCCGTGGTAGGATTATGAGTGACTTTCACACCATTCTCATTGTGTGTTTCATAGTATGAGGCTGCCCAAAGTGGGCATTGTTGGCAAATCGCGGCAATCTTCCAGTTTTCGTCAACAAGGGCATCACGATATGCTCGGTATTGTTCACCGTTCCAAATCTCGTGTAATGACCGTTCTTTAATGTTGCCCATGATTGGCACAGAATCGCGGTCGGTTAGCAATAGGGTTTCGCAACAAAGCGATACGTCACCATTTGGAAGCACGTAGGTTTCTAGGAATGGGCTACTACATACAATTCGTTCTTTTGGAGATGCTAGGAATGGACGGTCGATTTTGTAGTCGTGCTTGTTGAATTCGAGTAACGCATAGATTATCACCATGTCAGCTTTCGTAATCCAGTGGTCTTTGAAGACTTGCATTTCATGTTCGTTTTTTGGTTGACGTATGAAGCTCACTCCGAACTTCACGCCTTTGAAGCCCTGCCTGACTTTCTCGATGTTGGCGACAACTTTATTGAAGTCTGCTCCTCGCACCGTCTTGTACGTTGCTATCGAGTGGGCATCCAAGCTCACGTACATCGTTGAAAGGTTTTGCAAAGTGTGAAGCAAATCGTCAGTGATTAAAGTCCCGTTAGTAGTTACGTGAACTCCTAGTCCTTTGTCTCTCAGAGCCGTAGTTATGCGCTTGAATCCAGCCTTGAAAGCCAGCGGTTCCTCGAATCCCCCGAATTTAGCGTTAGTCTGATAGTGCGGCAATTCGTCAACTAATCGGTCAATGACCTCATCACTCATCTTATCAAATTGCCTAAAGTAACTAGGTGCATAGCTTCCATGATAGGGGCACGCCGGGCACGAGAGGTTGCAGAAGTTTCCTAGCAGGATATTTACGCTGAGTGGGAAGTCGCGGTGGTAGAGTACACGTTTGGCTTGTTCGCGGCTCATTTTGATGATGCGTGATTGGGCTTGGTTGAAGCCTAGTTTCCTTTTCGCGTAGCGTAGGATACGGTGTTGGGGTCGTAGGCAGGATTGGTAGACAGAGATGTTTTCTGTCACTAATTGTTTCTCCTGAGAACCGCGATTTCGCGTGGGAACCCGTCGCGGTAGACCTTGGTTAAACGCTTTTCCTCTATTAGTTCGTTGTCAGATATGAATGAGTGTAATTCGGATTCAGAGGTTAGACGGTAATGATTGGTTGGAAACTTACTTGACCAGTTTGCTTCGTATTTTTCTTGGTTGATGTAGCTTAAGATAAGTCTACGTCCGGCGTGTCCGAGCCATTTGAATATGGGTTCGGGTTTTTTCATGTCACCTTCCCATCCGACTAGGACAACCCAATCGGCACTTACAACAGGAGCCTCATCGAGTAGGTCGTGGCATTGAAATGGTGGAGCGTTAATCTTCAAGGATTGGTATAGGGTCTGTCCGGCCTTCATGCGTTTGTATTCCAAATCTATCGGGACATACCGCATATGTTTATCGCGAATCAGTAATCCCAATAAGCCCCACCCTGCGCCTAAGTCAACTACCTGTTCATCGAGCCTTCCATGTTTCTTCAAGTAGTCTGCGACTGCATTGAGGTGTGGGTGTTTTGCGGTGTCAAAGTACGGCGTATCAACGTACCGCCGGTTTATGGCCTTCAAGTGGCGCTCTAGTCGTTCGTCCGTGAAAGGCTCCGCATCTAGTCCATCGTATTTGGCCCATCCGTTTCTTACGGAGTAGTATTCGGGGTGCCAAAGGCAATAGTACAGTTTGCCTTTCTTCAGTTTACCAATCACCTGAAGTGGATTAGACGGATACATGACTCCGAGACTGTCCGCGATTCTCCACGCGTATTTCCCAGTGCCTTCAACGAGGTTTGCGAAGCCAAAAGGCACCTGCCGTTCCACGTCATAATTCGTAACTGCCGGTACACCTTTTGCGTCATCGTATCCGTGGGCTTGAACGGTTTCAATGTTGAACGCTGTTTTCGCCATCGCGTATTCACCCCAAAACTCGTCCATTGCCTCCTGAAGTGTCAAGCCATGTTGATGTATCGCGGTGATGTGTAGACCAATCTCGAAGCCTTCATGCTCAAACATTTTGTACAGTTGAGCGTTGTGGATTTCTCCGCACCGAACATATGTGACGCTTCTGATGCCTAACTGGTTTTCCTCGTGAACCATAGCCATCCACGAACCAAGACTTCCGCAAATGTCATGACGTAAGATAACGTTAGGCACATCGTTAGACAGCCCTATACCGTGAAGTAAATCCCGTGGGAGTAAGAAGCGTACATGTCGGTGTTGTAAGGCTAGGAGCCATTGCGAGTATTCACCGTACTGAAATCGAGGGGCAGGTTTCTCAAGAACATCAATGCGGGTAGATACCCCAACGGATGGGCCTGAAAGAATGTGTTTGATGAGTTCCGCGTGGAATTGCCCGTCAGGACGCGTGCAATCAACATTAACCCACTCTCCGTTAACGAGAACCTGATTTATCACATGACCTCGATAGAAGGCAATTCGTGAGGTTAGCCCTTCACGTGTTGCTAAGTATTGAAATACCACAGCGCGATGTCCACACCTACCGTATCCCTCTTGTAGAAGTCGCTCAGGGTCGAAGTGGTCTGGCTGCTTCTCATAGTCATGACGAATTTTCTGAATCACAAATTGTTGAAGCTCAATCGCGCTGTCAGGGACTTTGCTCAATTTGATTCCACCACTTGTTTGTATAGTGCTAGTTGCTGTTTAGCAACCACAACGTCAGAGCAATTTTCCATTACCCACTGTCGTCCTTCTTGTCCGAACCGCTTGCGCGTGGCCTCATCTTCTAAGCTAAGCATGGCTTCGTAGATGTCGTTCTCGGTTGACGCGTTAAGCACGGGCGGCATGGTTTCGTGATATTGCAACCACAGGTTCGGCTTCGCGTAACCCACCACAGGCACACCGCAACTTAATCCTTCGGGGCAGGTTGTCCCAAAAGCTCCGAAAACGAATTGGTCAAAAATCGCGGTTGAATCACGATAAAGATTCACTAGGCGACTTTTTGGTTGTACTGAAATCCATTCACACTTGTTCGCTATTTCTAGGTCTTGAATTAGGCGTTTACTTGCCCACAAATCTTCTGGCGACTGATACCACTCTACCATGCGTAGGAGCGCTCGCGGATTTCGTTTCACATACCTTGCGAATGCTCGAATTAGCAGGTCGTTTCCTTTCTCAGCCCAATCATGCCGCGATGGATGAAAGAACACGGGATAATCGTGGTCAATGTGGTTGGGCCTTGGAGTGTACTTGTCAGTGTCAATCGCGAACGGCGTGTAGTACAAGTTATGGTAGCCGTGTTCGTGGAACATTTGCTCAGTGTCAACGTTCGTGAACAAAATCATGGCTGCTTGCGCGTAGCCCTTTCGCGCCCGCGCGTATCCACGTGCATTATTTTTGAGGTAGCGAATCCAACCAGCATCATACACAATATACGGCTTACCGTATAACGTCTGATAAAGCGTGGATACTTTCGCAAAGGGAACGTGACCCACGATAAGGTCGTATCCTTTCAGTTTTCCAAATATTCGTAGCCAACGGAGAGTTCGACTGAACGGATACCAACTCTTGTTCGCGTTCCAAACATGCACCCAATCGGGCATGTTCCATGTGAAAGCGTTCCAGTTGGGGTCGTATGGGTTACCGAGTTGGAACATGTCAACTTCACCATCTTCCCACTGTGGAAGAGAAGCCACATGTGATGGTTTCTGGATTAGAAGCTCTGCGTCCACACCAATCTTACGAAGCCCGCGAACGACATTAAAACCATCATTCGCAAGATTGAACGCGTGAAGAACACGCAAAGAATTTCCCTCAGAACTGCCCGTAACAATCGTAACAGGTGATTACTTGACACTCCCATGAATAAATTCGTGGGATTCTCTGCTACTCATTAAGGCACGCTCCTTTCGTGCGGAGTTACGGGCACTGCCAAGATGCCCCGTTCCTTAACAGCTTGGTCAAGGAACCTCTCAGCTATGTTTTTCGCAGCGTTCAAGTCAGCGTTGTAGATTAATCCACAATCTTTGCATTCGAAGATTGGTTGTTTGAGCCTAGTGGTGTCGGTGGAACCGCAACGGTGACAGGTCTTAGAAGTGTTCCGCTCTGGGATTTGATGGACTGGTACTCCAAGCCACGCAGCCTTGTACATGATTTGCTGCGTTAACTTGTAGTAAGGCATGTTGCTGATGATACGGTTCATTCGTCTACCTCTCCTTTTCGTGCCGTCGCGTATGCCCTTCAAGTCACCCATGACGATTACTGCTCGCTCACGGCTTGCCTGTTCGACGATTGTGTGACTGATTTTATGGCAAGCGTCGTTCACTTTGCGATGTTCTGTTTGACCGATTTTGCGGATTGTATTCAACGCCTTCTTCTCGCCCAGCCTCTTCCGAAGCCAAGCGTAATGTCGCCTAATTCCACGAACTTCCCGCCCGTAGAATCTAGGTTCCTTGAAGGCTCCGTTAGCGTACAACACAGTTGTAGCTGGAAGTCTCTCACCTAAATCCACAGCTAGGATGTTCGTGAAATCGGTGTGACATGGAATTTCTTTCTCAACAACCAAATGCGCCCAGAACACCCCGTCCCGACCACGAGTAACCTTGGACTCGCAGAGGGTTGCACCTTCAGGGATTGAGGCGTGTGGCTGTACTGGTAGCCATAAACGGGTTCGTCCACCTACAGGAATGGAAAACCAGAACTTTGATAGTTTACAGTCATTTGTTTGGAAGCGAATTAGGTCTTTCCTAATCGTCAGCGGATACTCATGGGTTACTAGTATTTTCTTGTAGAACCGTTTCGCTTGCCGCATATTCGTCTTACAAAGCCCTGAATCCTTTCCTGTTTGCAGATATACTTGGAGGCCGTTGTATTCGGCTTCTAGGAGTCTGCGCTTTCGGTCAGTTAACGCGATGATTTTACATTTGATAACTTTCTTCGCTTTCATTTCTTGCTTTGCGCCTCGATGTATCTGCGTATCGTCTCGTTCGACACATTCCCTGCTGTTGAACAGAAATAGCTTCGAGTCCACAAACTCGGCAGTTTCAGTAGTTCTGGAAACTCTTTACGAAGCATGTTGCTGCTGCGTCCTTTGATTGCTTTCACAATTTTATGTGGTGCTGTTGATGGGTCGGCTGAAACGAAACAGTGAACATGGTCGGGCTGGACTTCCAAGGCGAGAATCTGCCATCTATTCTCTTCCGCTAGTACCTGAATAATCTGTGTCAATCGCTTTGGTATTCTTCCTAACAGAACGGGTCTGCGTCTGCGTGGAATCCAAACTAGGTGATAGTTTACGAGAAAGACTCGCTTGCCTTCGTGTCTGTAGTCCACGCCTAATCGACATGTCTTTATTCGCCTCTCCTACTTAAAGCTCGCTTATCCCCCGAATGAATTCAAGGGGTTTGCGCTCGCCCTGTTTTATCACTATCCTCTAAGCCCCACATCATCATGATGATACTTAAATATCTTAAGCCAAGCAGTACCATACTCGGAGCACTGAACGTTGGGAAAACAAACTAAGCCTAAGCGTAAATCTGCTGGGCGGCTCAAAACAGTTTTCTGGATGCTACTCATAGTTTTCATTCTCACGATTGGGTACTTTATTGTTCAGCCACCCACAGGCTACCATAATCAGTGTGAGAAGTTACAGTACAGCCTCACCATAACTGAAGGAACAAAGGTTTTCACCGTTTCAATAGGGCTAGCAGACGTTGAAGTTTTCACTAACCCTCCCGCGCTGGTGCTTCACCCGTTCACAGTTGACGCGTACGGGCATAAGACGTATTCTCCGACGCAGGGAATTAACGGTCGAGTGCTGCTTAACCCGTTGGACTCCGTGAAGGAATTACAGGACAATTACGCTAGTGCTGACGCGGCACATTTCCCGCTTTCACAGTTCTACTGGGGGAGTATTACAACGGAGATAGGTAATGTTCCAGACGCATTATTTTACGTTCAGAAAAGCAGTATTAACAGTATTAGCTATGTGAGCTGTCAAGTTCCCAATACTTGAAAAATAAAAAGGAAAAGGAACGCGCAGGGTTTAGGTGCGCGTGTCTATGCTGTGGTAGTAATTGTGGCTTTGTACCCTTCTGATGCGCTGCTGCCTGTGCTAGTCAGAACTAGAAACTCCAAGTACACGTAGTATGCCTTTGACGCTACCATTCCCGCAGCGCTTGCGTGTGCTTTAATGTCCCACTGTAACCACGTCGCGCCTGAGTTGCGTTCGTAGACGAATAGTAGTGCCCATGTGGGTTGGTGTACGTCTACTGCGCTGCCGCCGTCATGGGCGTCAGTTGCTTGGTAGAATACGTACCTAGTGTTGGATGGGTCGTAGGTTGGTGCGCTCCATGTTTGTCCGTAGACCGTGTTGGTTTGCGCGCCGACTCCTTGAACTTTCAGTGACACTAGCCAGAACGAACTTGCTGCGATTAGTGTACTCAACGAGGACGCGGTTGTGTTCGCCGAGTTAGTGTGGCTTATCCACACGTTGATTTGTGCTACTGGTAGAACGTATCCTGCGCCGCCCGCGTATAGCATGTATCCTGTAATGTCCATGTCGCCGCCTGCTGCAACGCTGAACGTTGGGTTGCTGAGTGTAGTGACTGTTGATGTGTCAACCTTCCAATCGTAAAGGTTGAGTTGCACGGTTGGGGTTTGCCCGATGTTGTACACTATGCTGCCCAAGTCAAGTTTGAAGAGGATTTCGTACTGTCCGTTGTGGTCTAGGTCAGTGTTCGTGCTGTAGCTCTTAATCCAGTTCGCGTTGTTCGCGACGGTGAGTGCTGGGTCAACAATGTACGTCTGCGCTGTAGACGAGTAGAGTACGGACATGTAGATTATGGCTTGGTCTGCTGGTGCTACGGTTAGTGTGGTTGCTACTGGAACGTGGCTTGTGATTGTCTCCGAGCCGATAAGTGTCTTATCAGCGTGGTAGAACGTGTATGTTGGGTCATTAGTGCCTTCGTTGCTTGCCGCGCCTGAGTAAGCCCAGACTGGCGAAACTAGGAACGAGACTGAGCCAGCGTACTTCTGTGTGACTCCGCCGGGACCAGCGTTGCAGTTAGGCCATGTGCCACCGTACTGACATGTGCCCGGTGCAATAGGAGGTACCCCTGTTGGTGCGAATGGTCCGAAGCTGCCAATCCACATGACGGCAACGGAGCCAACAATTATGACGACGATGAGGGTGAACGCTAGCGCCGCTAGGTTGCCTGCTTTCATGCTCATATGTTTATCATCTCCAATTTGTTGGCGTTTTACGCGCCGCTGAAGAGGTCACGTCCGTGTTAGTCGCCCTTAGTCGCGCTGCGCCATTGACCACACACACGTCTTTGACGGTTAATAAAACTTCGGGAAACGAAACTTTCATCGTCATGATGATGCTTTATGGATAGATTTGTCGGAACACGATATTTGGATTACTCCAAACAAACAGCCACCGAGTGAAATCATTCGGACATTTGAACTCGAACGTACCCATCTTATTCGGGTGTTGAACGACAGAAAGACATTGGTTGCAGCGGATTAGAAATATTCGTTTCACGCCGTCCTTGCATAAGCGCCGTTCGTGAATTGCTCGGCAAGCATCACGAGTACAGATTAGAAAAAATTCTTTACCTTTCATTCCAATTTCGTAGAGGGGCGCATGGCAATTCTGGCATTCGATTGCGGTGAGGTAGTCATAAATTATTTTTAGTCCGCCAGCCGTTGATACGAAGACTGGGATAAAAACTGAAATCAGGTCGGCTGCGCTTATGGCTGTTTACCCCGGACTAAACATATTGCGCGAGGTGGAATTATGCATTTCGGCGCGTTGCAGGCTGATGACAACTTAGTCCTTGAACCAAGCATGTTGGGGAACATTTGAATAGTGCTCTTGTAGGGCTTCCTCGCCAGCAAACGACTTCTCACACGAATCACATTGTAATCGTAGTTGGATTGATGGTTCCGTTATCTGGCTTTGTGCGAATCGTGAACTTTGAGGAATGCCGAACAGCGTCGTGGGGCAACCGCAAGAATTGCAGAAACGTGTGCCAGAAAGGAGAGGGCTTTCGCAGTTCGGGCATACGTGCCATAGGTGGATTAGCATTAGGTCGGCTAGTTTGTTGCGTACTGGTATGGCTACGCGCAACGCGTTCTGGACTAACCCGTCAAAGCGGTCTTCACTGGGTCGCTCGCGGTCAGCCATATGCTACCAAGCGTAAGTATCGTCATGGTGACGTTAAAAAGCCTTCCCTACTTTGACTCCCGCATATGCCCGCTTGACGAAATTATGAACGTGCCTTCGCGTCGTGGTTTCTTTTCTGACGGTTTCGCTGGTGTTGGTGTGGTTTGTGTTGGCGATGGGATTGGTGTGGACTCGCTTACTGGTACAGTGGGAGTTGTGGGCGTTGCTGTTTGCGGGATTGGTTGCGCGAGCATTGCGGACGGTAAAGGTTTCCCAGTAGCAATAGCCTCAATGGTTTCACGACGGCGACGATACTCAGCTAGTAACCCTAAGCCCTCCATGTAGCCGCGTTTCTGAAAACGCATTTGCAATGCTTCGCTCGCTAGTGTTTCCATTAATCTGCTTTTGTTTATTGAGCCGTCAGGTCGAATTAGGTTGCTGACTTCTGCCTCTTTTTCTAAGCATTTTAGCAAAGGGTCATCAAGGCGACTAAGGTTAACAGCCCACAAATTGGTCTGGCGCTTTTTCTTTTCACTCATTTTGATAATGCCTTCTCAGTAGCCAATCATAATCTACATGAATATGATTTGGAGGATTATGAAGAATACTGCGGCTAACGCGACTTGTATTAAGATATAGCTAATATCGCTTATAGTCCTGAAGAGAAACTTATCCACAAGGTTGCTCATTCCGAACAGGTTTTTCGCAATATCATTACCAACTATGCTGATGAACCAGCCGGTGCCCTCAGTGAACAAGGCGTACACGCTTAAGCCGAGCACTTGAATTTGCAGCGGCCCCAACTTGTCAACCATGAATGTTACCGCGTACATGAAGAGTAAGGATTTGATTGGGATTAGAATTGCGGCTGCTGGCGCAGTTCTTTTAGTGACACCGTATTCAACTAATTTTTCTTTGAGACCCAACTGGCTTATCTCCCTTCTGTCCAGCGATTTTGAAGATTACGACTGCGCCGATGCAGATTATTGCAAATATGGCTATGGCTACAAGTGTGGTCATATCCTGCCCCTGCCACACTAAAGCGAGAGCGTTCGTCGTGTGAGTGGTCGTGGTTGTTAAACTGATAATGTTGGTTTGAGTGTTCGAAATCACGGTGGTTGACATGACGATTGACGGAAACGTGATAGTTGTCGAGGTGATGGTTGTGGTGATGGAAGTTGATGTGGAACTTGTAGTGGTAATCTGTTTCGTGGTTTCAGTAGTCGTAGTCTGCACCGTAACAGTCATGTTTGTTACAGTAGCATTAACTTGAGGAAAAACCACCATAGCGTTGGAGCCGAACACGACAGGACCAGACGAGACAGTCACCGGAAACACAAACAGCGAGAACCCGAGCAGCAAAAACGGAAACAGATTATTATTTCTCATTTGTCCATCATCCCGGTTCCAAGACATTTTCCGCACATCACAGTCCCGTTCCTCAGAAAACCCTCCCCGCGACATTCATCACAAGCAACAACTTGACCGCTCATTTTTAGCTTCGCCACCGTTCTCTGATTTGCCGCGCTGTGGGTCGCTCCGAGAATTGTCCGATAAACTCACCTGTATCTTCACGGTAAACTCTGAATCTGGATACCTCACTCCACGTTTGACTTCGTGGGTCATATTGCACGGGATATTCACGAATGATAAACGGTTGCGGTTCAGTGTTAGTTCTATATCGCACATTTGATTTTCCAATCATTGAACCACCAGCCGACGAGATTCCTTCAGCCCTCGCTGACCTGAGCAATGCGTTTGCGTTTCGTTCTCTAGCTTCTTCGGAAGTTATGAAAGGTCTGTGTCCCAGTAACGTGGCTTCTTCTTCGGTTTGAGTCATCACAGTTTCGATTGTTGAAAGATTCGTTCCGAGCCTGTCGTAGCGTTCAAGTCGTTGTGGCTCCGTCAGTTTCTCTCTTGGAATTTCCGCGTATCGTTCCTTAGCCTGATTCAGTTCCCGACGAGTGTTCGCCTCACCAATGATTTTTTCGAGTTTTTGAAGTCGAGGCTCAACCGCAACATTCTCCGCTTCCCTGTTCACAATAATGTCAACGTCTTTCCAGAGCGCACGCCTATCCATCAACCGTTGATAATTTTCAGTCAAGCCCTTCCAGTAATATTGCTGTGCGAGGTCTTTCACCATCTGCCGACGCTCATCCTCAGTCGCGCTCCAATAAGCCTCAAGCGGTAGACCGTGAGAAATTGCCCATTCCGCGAGCTTTACCTCTGAGTTAGTGGGTAATGGTGTTCACCTTTTGTTTCGCAATGTTAGTATGAGCCATGACGCTGAAAAGCCTACGCATGTAATTATGTAAGCGAGCGCGTATAGTGTTCCAGCGTATTGAATAGTTAGCCAGTCGCCGTTGCTTATTTGGAAGCCGCGTACTGGTTCAAGTTCTGGAATGAAGAACTTGGGGAGCTGCTGAAAAATCAGCGGTATACTGAAACCTCGCCAGAATAAGGACTTACGGTTGAATATTACGGATAGTAACCCCACGCTCATGCTTAGTAGGTATGGGGCGGCGGCGGTTAACGCTATGGCATAATTCGGTATGTTAACGCCAATAGTGTAGACGGCTTGCAACGGTAAATATTCAGTGATTGTTAAGCCTAAGTAGTAGGCGAATAAGGCATGGCTTGGTTCATGCGCAAACCCCGTAATCAGCACACCGCACAGCACACCAGTGATTAAGTGTAGAATTTTCATTTCTTTTTAACTTCTGCGTCCCCGCCTCGAAAGAGTATTGAAGCCACGCCGGAAATCATTCAACGTTACCGCTATCGCTGGACCAGCCATCAACCAGACTTCGTAGGGTATTTCCCCGTAAGGGCTTTGAATCATTGATACTTTTGCAACGCCACCGTACGCGAGCATGAACAGGCTGAAGCTGGAAAGAAACACTAGCACTAACTGTGATATACGAGCCCAGAGTAGAACAAATGCCCAAGCGAAATCATGGCGCACACGCCACAACATGAACCATGCAAGAACTTTCACGAGTTCATTTCTCCGATTGGAGTGGAAAGCAAGTTGGGTGACCCACACAGAACCTTGGGGACAAAGTTCTCCAATAACCCATAATGCGTTAGATACTTGTAATGACTTGCGGACACGGGAATTTCCGAGTTTGTTACGCCAGAGGATTGGGCAACGTATTCGATTGGGAGTGGGACGATGCGCCGGTGAAAGCGAACATAAACATTTGAATCTCTGGGAAAACGTCTGAGTAGCCGTTTCATGCCCGAGGTTTGCACAGCCGTCGGACTGAGCGCCCATAAGCCTTCAGGGTCTTTAGCTGATTTGAAGATTAAGAATGGGGCAAGTTGCTCATGAATAGCGAACCTGCTCAGGTTCTCTTTAAGTTGCGTGAGGGCCACATCGGATTTGAAGCGGAGCATAATAATCTGCCTGTCGCAAGTTCCGATGGTTATGCTTCCGAGGTATAGGGTTGGGGATGGTTCGAGGGCTGAGTTCGCAGAGCCAATCTGGTCAGGTTTCGATTCTTTTCTACGCGTGTGTTCGCCCTTACACCAATGAGGGCCAACCGCCTCTTTTTCATGATAGAAGAAATTTGTCATCGCCCTTGTGGGGCTTGTTGGTGCATTACCTTCCAGATTCAACTTCACTGCCTCAGTTTCCTCGAACCCCTCCAAATCCCGCACCCTAGTACAAACACATCCATTCTTAGAGTTGACGGTTCCAATGGTTCTCGTTATGCGCTTCGCGTCTAAAAGTATCTCTTCATCCACTTGAACGCCGCGTTCCTGCAAATCTTTAAGGATGTGTTTTCGCTTTTCGCGATATAAATTGAAACGGGCTTTCGGACTGACCCGCGGCAAATGCAACTCGTGCTTTTCTACGATGGTTTGAAATCCCTGCCCAGTGAATTTCACTTCGCTCTCCGCGTAGCCGCGTTCATACAGATAATCAAGAATCACCAGCGCGTCACGCTTCGCCTCGTTGAACGTTCTAATGTGGAAGTCTGTGTCGAGAACGATAGCGCCGTCCCACAACATGATATTCGAACTAATGTTCCAACCTGCTTTTTTCCCGTCAAACTTAACGTAAGACATGCTCGAAGGATTTAGAAAACAGTTAGCGGAATTATACACATCCATTGGGGTAAGGATAAGAAGCCAGCGCCGCAAATCTTCAGGTGAACGTACCGTGTCCTTAATGCCCAGCCAACTTCCAGATTGAAGCCGGAAACGAAAATGGTGAAATTTAGAGTTCTCTGGAACCGTTAACTCCGCGTGTTGGTAGTATTCTTTGAGTGTGTTCTCCACAATCACGCAGCCTCCGCTAACTCGGCGCACTTGCACGGCATCTCCCCGCACCATGCGCACTCAGCCTCCTCTTCCTCCTCGTCCACAATGTCCAAGTCGTTATCGTCCCCTAGAAGCTCAGGGTCATCGTCCTCGAATTCCTCACTCAAGCTTAGACTCAACCCCTTAGAGAACTTTCATGGGTTTTCGAGTTGCGGTGTGGTGGGCCAGTCTGCTGGCCCCAATGAGAGGTCGTATGTGAAGTAGTCTCCGTTCGTGTTAGCTGTGAACAATGCCCACCTATGATACTTCTCGATACCGCCCTGTCTGAAGTAAATCCAATAGGTCAGTTCAATGTAGAACGTTCCGTTGTACGGGAATTTGATGGTGGCAATTCCAGTGTTGTCCGTGACGTTTTCCGACAGCAGTTTCAAGTCGAATGTGTAGAGTTGAATGGTCACGTTAGGCAACGGCTTGTTTAATGGGGCATTGGTTACGTTGAATATGACCTCTCGAAATGTGGATAGTCTACGGCAGTCGTACACGTTCCCATTATAGTAGCAGCCGTCTGGTGGATTGAACGGTTCAGGCAGCGTACTCACGTACCATGCCACGTTCGAGGCTGCGAGCGCAACCAGCAAGATTACGATAATCACATTTTCATGCTTCAAAGCGGCTACAACACCTTCAGGTCGAGACGGTCTTTTTCGTCGAGTGTGAGTGCGGCTACGTACTTGTTTCGAATTGCGGCTAGGGTTGGCCCCCACATGTTCGCTGGCAATACTACGTCGAAGAAATCTGGTAGTTTGAAGATTACCAGCTTCTTTTTGTCTCCGGTATGTTCAAAGACTATTGGTGCGATGTCGTTCAAACTCTTACCCTTCCAACAATGAAGAATTAACAGTAGTGTTCTAGATTTTCTTGTTCCATCATTATTTTCGTTAACCAATTTTCAAAAATCCCTCCTATTCACTTTTTCCATCCACATACAAATACTTGGATTAGTACTCCGTTCTGAAACCATAATCCCGAAGTCATATCACCTTTAGCCATGTTGAATGGTGCGTCTTTGCTGTCATGTTGTCCGTTATTGATTTGCGCGCTGTAGACATCTGAATAACCGCTACTCAAAGTGCCTATGTAGATTTGCTGCCCTAACGCGGAACTTTCAAAGTTCATGTAGTAGTCTTGTCCATACCAGATGTGGAGTTGCTCGGGGGATTGGAAGATGTAATTCCTTTCGGTCGCTTGCGAATGTAGAGGCTCAGAGGAACACAACAAAGGCTTGTAAAAAGTTGATTGCACGTATGAATTAGTCAAATACGCACCAATCACAACAGCAACCACAAACAAAATCGCGAATATTTTCTTATGATTCAAAGTTCTTGGTCCACTCCGTACTTGATGATATGTCACGCGTGTCGGAATCACCGTCGATACTCTTGCAGAACTAGCTGAAATTTCCATAAACGGGAACGCGGTGGAAGAACGTAATCTGGGCGGTCAACAAGGATAAGCGTGTCATTAGCGGTAAGTTTCATAGAATCAACGAAGATTACTTCCTCGAACATTTTCTTCTCACTCAAAGTTCCTCACTCATTTCGATTCCTCGTTTCTAATGTGTATTTTCCCATGTCGTTTACAAAACTTTAAACCGCAAATGCATTCAAGTTTTGCGCGATTTAGACATTCTAAATGAGATTTAGTAATCGCAGCGTAGTCACACATATCATCAAAATAATCTAAACGATGGCCTCTCATTTCTTGTTCTCTCCATACCACCACATCAGAAAAGACATGTTCGCAGCGTCAACGGCTTCCTTGGTTTTTCTTGGGTCATTATAATTCTCGGAGCGATAAATTAGACCGATGAGCTGGTCGATTTCATCTTTCGTGAGGTTGAAGTATTCAGCGAACTCCTCGATGAAATGCTGTTCAATCTGTTCCCAATCAAAAGTCAACCAATCAATATTATCGTCTGTGACGCTGGCTCCTCGATGCTTATGCTCGACGGCTTTGAACTTAGCGAACATCTCCGCTCTGAAAGCGTCCAACTGCTCATTTAGATTCTGATTCAAAGGAAAAATTGCTCCTCCCACTTATTGTGAATCGTGCAGAAATATTTGATATGGTCTTCGCCAAGATTTTGAACTTGGGTGAAAGTATGCTTCTTTGGTTTGCTCATTTCTTTTCATCTTGTTTGATGCGTTTCGCTTTCACGAGTTTCCATCGTTCAATCGGGAATCTGTGTGTGCGCTCAAACGTGTACTCGACACTACATTCGGGACATGTGAATGTGGCTTTTCCAACATCATAGTTAGCTTCCTCAAACTGTAATTGATTTCGGCACTGGCGACAGGTGAAACTTCCCAACTTCACTCATCTCCGTTTCTCGTGATTACCACGCCAACCGCTAACCCCGCAATGAAAACTAAGCCGAGGGCTAGTAGGGTTTTCCGGTTCTCGTAGGCTTCAACTTGGAGTTCAGCGAATTTATCGTTGACGGTTTCCGCGATTTCGTTTCGGCTCGGTAGGTCTTCCGCGAACTCACGCAACGTCCTCAGACTAGATTTGTTCAAATTCAAACGTTTCTTCTGATTCACCATTCTTATTGAGCCTTCTTGAGTTCCACATGCCCGTCGTCTTGAACGATTAAGTGATAGTTCTCCCACTGACTGAATTGGTTAAGCCACTTCTCTTTCGGAATCATTACATGCAAGGCATGTTTGTACATGATAGGTTTCGGCATCGGTACGCCTTGCGCGGTCTGTGGCATTGGGGGCATTGGAACATTTATGCGATAAGCGAAGGAAACTTGAGTATACTCATTCCCTACTCCATCGAAGTCGGCTTTGATTTCCGTAACGGTCACATCAATACTGTAAGGCATTTCTCATTTCACCTTATCAGATTAATGCGTTTAATTCTTTGAGGAATGCGATGTTATCTTTGCTGTGCTCCGTAATCATCTTCCGAAGCTCACTAATCTTCTTCCGTTTTTGAGACTTCAAAACGCTGAGTTCCATGTCTGTTCCGTCAAGTTCGGCTTGAGCCTCTTTCCGGTCTTTCTCAAACTCTTCAATTTGATTACAGAGAGCACGAAGCTCATCTAACATTTCACTGATAGTGTCTGAATCACTCATTTTAGATTACCACCAAAATCTCGCAACTACTTCTTGCCCTAAACTGATGAGTAGACGCATTCCACACTGGTCGCAATAAAGACCGAATGGAATCCAGCTTCCGCAACTCGCGCATTGAATTTCTATTTCCACATCAAACGGCATAAGACTTCGGAAAATATGGAGCTATGGATGCACATAAAAAGGATAGGAGAAAAACCGATACATGCTCTCAAACAACTTTATTTCTATTCTTTAGCTGTGGAAAGATGCCACAAGTTCTTGCCCTTTCTTGGTTAGGTGCCACACGCTTACTGGCGAACCGTGGTGACGGTTATCGTCTGAGGGAGTTTGCCCATACTTGTGTATTAGCCCCTTCTTGCTGAGACGTAGGAACGGTACGCCGACTATGTGTGGGTCGCGCTCGGGAAAGATTTCCTGAATCTCATGCCGCACATCGTTCGGTGAACAACCCTTATCGTCATGCTCCTTCAAGTAGCCTAGTATGATTCCTTCCGCAGCCTCCTCTTGGCTCTCCGTAACTTTGCTTGGGTTACGCCAAACATGAAAATCAGGCGGCTTAATCTCCACAATACTACGGTGACCTAGAAAAATCCAAAGCTCCCCCTCATGGACATCACTCGCACTCACATGATTCCCATATGATGGGATTGGATACTTGTGTGTGGTTATTCCTGACTTCGTTCTCGTCGTTACCTGCGAGACGGGAATCGCGAGCGGCTTCTCAACCCCAGAAACGGAAACGAGCGCAAACACATCACCCTTCGCAGTCTTGTGATAGGACACGTTCGCAACTTTTCCCTCGAAAACGCTTGTCGTCTCCGAAGCATACGCGTCAAGAGCAGAACTCATTTCGGATACTCCTCCCGATGCGGATTATGAATTAAGTTCCCCTTGAAAAAAAGTGGTGTATGTTGCTCATCCATAACTTCTAACAGTTTGTTTAGATGGTCGGGGTTCGGTTGATATTTCTTCGCTCCGTTCGATGCCGCTCCGATTACAGCCCAATCTAAACCATGATTACGAAACTGCTCCGCGCAATCCAACGATAATGGTTCGATAGAATACCATTTAGTTTTCACTTTAATCTCTCGTAACGTTTGCAAGTCAATTTCGAGTTTACGAAGTTTCTGCCTCATAGATAACGCGTGACCCCACATAACATCTGGCGGAGTACTGACTCCAACCCAAACATTCTGCGGAAACTCAATACCGAGCAATCCTTTCGGATTCTTTGTCAAAGATTGAAAAGTGTGCCAATACGCTTTCTTCGGCATGTCAATGAGAACGGCGCGTCTTTGCTCATCTGGAACCCAAAATCCCCCGACATCGCTCATAGAATCCAAGAAAATTCGTGACGGCTCTTTCACACTCAGAGGCTCATCTAATCTTTCAGGATAGTAGTAATGGTGAGCAAAACCTTGTGGATATGCTGATGACGCTACCCCCTCAGCCGTAGTTTCCGCATAACATGGAGCTTTACCGTCAGTCATAAGCCAAGCGCAACCATGCTTGCAACCTGCAATGGCGTTGATTGTGTAGTCTGTCCACTCTATGCCTCGTGACACTAGCTTTCCGTTAACGTATTTTTTCTGTTTATTCACGACCTCCGCATCCTTCGAGGCAATTTTCCCGAATGCCTACGTCTACGGTGATGCTTCAATTTTTGACCTTGATTCTATGTGCGGCTAGGTTGCCTCTTTTCGACCTGACATCGCTAGCTCTCTGTTCTCGGTCACCTTTAGGCTTGCTGAAAGTGTCTCCGCGTGTTTTGTAGACTGTGAGTGGAATTCGTATTACTCGGCGTTCGCATTGCGTACGCTTTCTACGGAGTATTTTAACTTGCCAACTTGTTCCGCATTCGAGGCAGAGAAGTTTCTTCAGTTTCTTCATGTAATGCGTATCTTGACTACGGCAGCGTGGGCAGGTTTTTCTGCTGAAAATGTTTTTGTAGATGTAAGTTATTTTCGGGATTTTGTAGACTGATGCACCGCGAACGAGTACCTTAGTCGAGTCTTCATAACACCCTGCTGCTTGCAGGTCGCGCCAAAGTTTCTCGTCGTGCAGTATGATATTGTCGAGTTTAGCGGGTTCTGTTTCATGGTCATGATGGGACTTCATAAAATCGTCGCCGTGTTCCGAGTTGCCACAGTTAGAACATGAGTATGTGTCACTGCCGCAATTCGGGCAAATCATGTGGTTAGTTCCTTCACGATTGTTTTAACAGTTGTCTTAGAAAGATGCGCTCGTGGTAAACGTTCATATTCTTTTTTGGTGATTTGCTTCATTCCATGAATCCAAACTGGCGTGTCCAAAGTCAAGTTAGGGTTTCGGTGTGCGAGTTCAATCAGCAATGCCGACAGCGAATTGGGGACCATGAATAGGTGGTTTGGCTCATGCATGATGAAAGTTGTGGGTTCGTTGAATCCGTCTGCAACCGCATCGTTCGGCTCCAATTCTCTAACTAATTTCCTTATTCGCGGGTCACGCACCTCAGCATAACCAAGTAGCTTCGAATGATAATAGGAGCCACTCCAAACTCTATGTACGCCGATGCGGAGCGGGTGTGCACGAATCGTAGTTTTCTTGCCGTGTGTTTCGAACCGTTTCCAATTTTCTAATGTCATTCTCAAGGCGGAGTCATCTCGGTTATCAGTTTGACGGCTGCTACGTATGTGCGGCTTTCTTCTATGGTCATGTCGTGTGCGCTCTGCATGTGTTTTTCTAGGGATTCAACTGAGTTGCGGATTATCTCACATTCCCCGCACAGGTATCGGCGACCCTTACTTTCCATCACCATCTGAACCTCACCTCTCACTTCTTGACGATTTCCAGCGTGATTCTGATACGGTCACCTGAATGAATTTCGCCTTTACCTTTCCAGTTGAACCGTGTTCCGTTAGGTCGAATTATCGCGAGTTCTTTGCGTCCAACCTTAACATCGATTTGGGAAAACGTGGACCCCTTCGGATTGAATAAAGCGGCTTGCTCACCAATCGAACCCGTATAATCATGGTGAATACAGCTTATCGTGCCTTCTAGCACTAATTTCTTAACCATTCACACTACACTTCCATCTGTGTTTGTGTTTCAGATACCTGTATTCTTTGAGGATAGAATCGTAGGTAATTGTTGCTTTGCTTGCGAAGAATTTCCCAGCGGATTAATTGGTTCACGGCGTCTTCAACGCCCGCGTCGTCCCATGCGTGGTTGCGAATGTGCGTGGTGATTCTTTTCGTTGTCCACGCGTCCTGTCTGCCTCCCGCTTGGGCATCATTCTTTAACACTACACACACGCGACCTAACGCTGAAGTTGGTTCCTGTAAGGTTTCCACGCTTAGTTGAATTGTGGGTTTGAATTGTTGAACCATAATGTTTGGTAAGGTTTGATTAACTCTGACCGTTTCCATTGCGGCATCAACATCTTTCTGTGTTGGAACTGGCAATCGCTTTGTTTCTCCAGATTTGAAAGTTACAGGTGGTTCGATTGGAATATTGAGAACCTTATGTTTCGTGTCATACGTTGCTTTTTCTGGAACTAAATGCGGCTCTGGTTTAGATACCGGTTTCGGGGTTGGTTTCGGTTCAAATTTATCTTTGAATTTCTCAATGAATTCAGTTGCATCCATGAGTTTGATTTGCTGCGCGTGTTTAGTGAGCATGAACTTACGTGTGGCGTGGAAGGTTTCTCGTTCTCGGAATTGCACTTTCTTGAATATGTTCCATTCTTCGTCAGCGTTCCATACCCATGCTTCGCCTTTCTTTAATCCGTTGAGGCTATCGTACCATTCTTCAAGTTCATGTTTGTCTTTCTCTGAGTGTTTTTCTACCCATGCTTGAATTGCGGCTTTATCTTGCGGCGCTGTGGTTCGACCAATCACTAGGCAATCAGCTTGGGTTAACACGTTCTTATTGAGGGATGCTGACCTTTGAGTTATCAACGTGCAACCAAGATTACGGTTACCACCCCGTTTCACCAAGTCCTCGAACGCACCGAGGCAGCGGGATTCTTCTTTGAATGGTTTCTGAGGCGCGAACATGTCTGCTTCTTCAATGAAGACGTGTCGTTCTGCTGGATACTTGAATGCGAGACGGTAGAGTTCTTCAACGAACGCTGTGACCACACGCATTTGCTCGCCCTTACGAAGTTGCCCTATGTCAAGAACCGCACTAGTGTTTGTTTGAAGCAGAGCCTCAACAACCTTCTCAATTTTCGTTGGGTCGAGTTTAATGTCCGCGTGTTCACCACCTAAAATCACAATTGGTAGTCCTGAGCCTGTTCCGTCTTTGCCGGAACGTAGCCCCCACCACACACTCATCCCGTCAATAACTATGACCGGGATTTTTGCCTTCAACATTTCTTCGCACAAGTCCGCGGCGTTATATGTTTTTCCAGCGTTCCTTTTCGCAAGAAATCCGATAACCCATGCTACCGCTTCAGGTGGAAGTTTTAGATGTTTGGAAATTTTGAATCCGTTCATGGCAGTTTCTCCTTTCTCCGTTTTCCACACTTGCACCTGAACCCGACGCACCCCTCAGACGGAATTAAGCCCACGTACCGCATGACCGGATAATATCGGTGCCTATGCTTCCTGTTCATGACGCTTCAAACTCTCTGAATGAAACATCGGTAATCTCAACTTTCGACGGTGTAAATTTTATCCAACTCCACTCTACCAATTTTGACCTGATGCCCCGGCCTCTAGATACTTGCACGTTTAATGTGTCCGCGATTTTCTTCGGCAACTCCTCCCAAGTTAATCCTTCCAACAAACGGGTTCTGATGAGAGTGCCGAAAACTAATCGTCGAAAGGCCAGTTGTCTGTTGCCGGACGAGTATGTTCGCGGCTTCTTCTTTTTATCAGTCAATTTGTCAATCATCCTCTTTTGGTCGTGGAATGTATTTGATGTCTCGAACTTTGAATTCGTCTTTCAAGTCGGGTTTGTACGTGAAGTCGGATTCTAAATCGGCACCACCTTCGTCTCGACATGAATTGCATTTGAAGAACACTGACACGCGTCCGTCCTCAGGATAATTTTTAACATCCCCTATTTCAGCGTCCTCGAAGGGTTTATGGCATTTCGAGCAACAAGGCATGTAACCGTCCTTAGCCTCATTCCGCATGTAACATTCATCACTCATTTCTTTTCTTCCTCCAAAACATCAAGAACCAATTCTATTGCTTCCTTAATGTTACGAACGATTTCTTTCATGGTTTTACCTTGCGTAAGAGCACCTGATAATTCTGGTTCAATACATTGAGCAATCAGGTAACCGTCCTCACCGTCACGCACCTTAACGCGAAATTCTCGGCGTTTCACTTTGACTTTGATGATTTTCAAAATTTACATGCCCCATTTGTTTGGTGGAATTTTACTGAACGTGTGCCCCGTGGTTGCTCGGTGTTCGAAAGCCTCGTTCTGGTCGTTGGTCCTGAAGTAGCATTTCCCACATTCATAATCCCAAACCGTACTCATTTCAATTCCTCATAGTAGTGGTAGGGTTCCAGTTACTTTGTCAACGTCTTCAGAAAGTGCGGGGCCGATAGCTATACATGTTAAAGTGTTAGGCTCAACCTGAGTCTTACCGAAGTCGCGAACTTGAACGACTGGTAATCCTTCCCTTCTAGCTAATTCATCAATCCACATTAATTCGTGAGCGTCCTTAACTTTGAGAATAACTTTGAATTGACCTTCCGAATACCACGCATTACGAGTTTCTATTGTAGAATGTAATTCAGATTGGTTGACCCAAGCAAGTAACGTAGCGTGCCCTGCTTCAACACACATTTTACCTTTTCCCATATCAAGGTCAGTTCGCATGACAATGGCAAGTTTGTATTTGCTCATTTCAATTCCTTCTTGAATTTGACTGCGCCCATCTTGATTAGTTTCGTTAACCGTTTGCTCGGCCTAGCCTTCCCAGTTCTTCGAATCTTTTTGATATACTCGTTGCACGTTTTGCAGACGAATGCGCCGTTAATAGTGTATTGGCTCCACTGTTTCATTTTCAGGTTTCTACCGCATACACCGCAGACAATGACCACTTTGTAGTGATTAGCGGTTACGTATCCGCCTTTCACGAGCCAATCAAATAGGTAGCCCACTTGCTTGTTAAGTTGCGGTGCCTTTACATCAGTGAGCTTTCGTTCCCACGCGGGTTCGCGTTTATCAGGTTTGAATTTGACCTTCAAAGACCGTTCGTAGGCAGTATGAAAATCATGAGCCCAAAGTTTTTTAACATGCATCTTTTATCAACTTTTTGTTCTTTTCATCACGCTTTGTTTCTAAGATTTCTATTAACAACGTTTTCGCAATGAGATATGTAATTTGTTAAAGATAGACTACCCTTCGAAGCATTACAACGATAACAAATTATCATGAAATTGTTTTTGTCAATAAACTGTTCATTATTCAATCTGTCAAGTGATGGGCTTTTCATAATCATTTGCCTTTTATCTTTCTGCCCATATTTCCAATTCAAAACAATCCCGCATAGGGCACAATCCTTACTCACCTTAGCAATGTCGCCCAATTCTTTGAGTGAAATTCTTACATCAATTCCTTTACTACGATGACTAAAAATTGTTGCGCTGGCCCAAGCTTTTTCTGGATTACGCTCCCTATACCTTTTTTGTCTAACGGTCATACATGGTTTGCAATATACCTGTAACCCATCATATCGGACTCTAGTTTTCGAGAAATTATCGCGTGTTTTTAGTTGCTTACATTTCGGACATTTTTTGGCATCAATGCGATTATTGCTGAGGGCTTCAAGCTGAAGGGGAGAGCCGATAACCTCACTCATGTTCAAGCAACCTCATGGAAGTCATGTGCCCAAATCTTACGAGTCATTTTGATTCCTTGCCTTTTGCATATTTATTGTGAGTATCAACCGCTTCAAATCTGTGGTACCTATGTTCGTTACCGTCTGCATCCCTGTATTCGCCAACAGTCATTCTCAAGTCCTCTCCATCTCTAAGCCTAGCTACTAATTTCTTCAACCCGTCACCACTAAGAAAGAAACTTATCTGCGAAGGGATAACTGGGTGTCCAATTATCACGTAGCCCTCGTCAAGCTTTCTTACGTGATTATCCGTGTTGTTCATTTCGATTCCTTCTTTTCTCTAATCGGTTTAAGCCCGAATTGCTTTCTAAGCCGCTGAGCGTTCTCCCTGCTTTGCTGTTTCATTTTCTCAAGTTTCTCAGGCGCTATTTCTTTTACTGGCGGAACATTCAGTTTGTAGAATTTGCATTGCCAACATTCCTCATCAGGTTTGAAGCCTGCTCGTATCTTCATGCCCTTGATAACATGAGTTACCTTTCGTAGTTTCTCCGCATCTTTACTATTGCAGTATTCTTCGAACGCGTCGCTATCATATGAGTAGTGAACACATTGCCCGTAAATTTTATGTTCCTCTCCTCTTGCGACCATCATAAGCCAACCTGCGAAGCCAACGAACTTATGCCACATCTCCAAATCCGACTTGAACGTAACCCGCTTCCGAGCCTCATTTTCTTCACTCATTTCAAATCCCTAGTTTCGTGTAGATTTCATGAGCCTGTTTGTCGAACGCCTGTTCTTGTTTTTCGACTTCTTGCTCACATTTTGAGCATGGGTCGTTCGCTGTTTTCGTTAATCCCGTCTTACATGCGGGACACTGATGACCTTCATCTAGCCATTCTCGGAATCGCTTATCGTTCTTTTTCAAATCCGCTATGACCGCTTCAAAGTTTGCAAACTCCCAATAGGAAATTTCAATTTGGTCGCATGACAGTTCTTCGGTTTTCGTGTCATTATCCAAAGTTAAGTAAAATGATTCACGCCTAGACTCTATCCCCATTTTCCCAATGAATTCTCTACAAAATCCCATGTTTACTTCACATCGTCATGATGATACGTATAGCGATACACTCTTATCAAACTTATTGCGAACCTATTACTCAGATAATCCTTGCCAGCCGTAGGACGACGAAGGGGAATACGACGCCAAAGACCAAGTAGACAAGGTGCGCTTGCGACGGGACGCCCACGAGGCCATGGAGGTCGGCATTTGGTCGGAGGCTTGCCGAAAAGTTACGAAAGGGTTGACCCCGATTCCGGGAAGCCGTACTATTACAAATCGAGGCATATGTACTTCAATTCGCCGAAACGTGACCGCGCCCAGAAAGCCAAGAATGTGAGAGCTCGAAAAGAACCTCGGCATGTTGGTGACGCTCAGGGTAGCCGCTATTAAGACGGTTCTCTGAACGTAATTTTATAATTCATACAAATCGGCATGTATGGTTTTATTAGAGCTACAAAGGTACCTGTGCTTGAACTCGGCACTTCAATTATGGGATGAGTTGGCTTATGGGGCCTTGGTGTAATGTGAGTAATTATATCAAATTTATCTAAAAACCACTTGGAGATAATCTTCGCCTCATCCATTGTGAAACTATCAGTGTAAATCCGCAAACGACTTGTCTCAGATGATTTAGTCCCGTCATCACAGAACCACACTGCAACCCCTAACCCCGTTAACTCATTGAGGGCTTGCGTTGGAAGTATTTTGTGACCATCTGGATAAAACTGGTCATGGTACGGTTTTAACCATTTACCGTACATAGTCATCGCTACTTGCCAAAGAGTACGGTTCCAACGAGGGTCATATCGCGCATAGGGATGAAGTGAAGAAACCAGATGCCCAAGAATTTGTGCCTTCCATTGTAAATAATCCTGTTGCCCTATGCCGTGTGGTTCACGATATGTATATGACTTAATATTTCTACGAATTATCGACCCATCGCCAAGTAGACTTCCTAATAGAACTTGTTTTTGATTTTCGTTTAGAGAGTAATCGCGTTGTGGTTTTCTAAAACCAAATTTATGAGTGATATGTTTGATTGAACGACGGGTTCTACTTAATTCTATCCCAATTTGCGTTGCGGTGTGCGTAGGGTATAATTCACGAACTCGTGATATGTCTTGTTGTGTCCACGGAGGCCCCATTTCTATTTCTCTAGTGCATGTTTCACCTTACCAAACATCCGCATACCCTTCGAAGTTAAGTGAAATGTTTTCACGGCGGTAGGTTTTGTTCGCGTCGAAACCAATGTGAACTCGCCTTCGATTAATTTATACTGTATTAGGATTGAAAGATGGAAGATAACGACTTTGCGTTCTATTTTCAACGTCCTAGATAACGCAGAGGCGTATGATGGATTCTTATTGAGTTCGGTCAGTATTTCGAGTCTAGTTGGATGTGAAACGATATGTAACACTTCAATTTCCGACATGGGTATCACCTACCCTACACGGCTATTTAAAACCGAGAGATGGATGAAACTAATCGAGAATTTGCCCGGGTTCCCGTGTTTGACTTATCGAACTTCTACATCTTGTTCTACGGGTTTGCCGCGTAAGATTTCACAGTACCCTAACCTTACCAACCAATCATGCTTCTTTTTGTTCACATGGAACTTTGCGTTGATTGCTTTGGCAATGTCGGAGAACATGAAGGCGAAATCTGTTTGAGCGTCAGCAAATAATTCTTTTAGAAGATTTTCTTCAAGCCACCTAAAATGTTCTTTACGGGTTATCGAGTAACCTCTAACCTTGAGTTTATGTCCTAACGCGTGACCAACAATCTCGTGATGGTACACACCCCAGAACATTCCTAGAAAGGTAGCGAATCTATCAATCCCGTCCGGCTCGTTATGGTGTTCTTTACGCCACGAGTTAACGAACATGCTGTTGCCTTTTCGCATTAAATCCTTCATCATCAAATTCAAATTTAGGGAAACGTTCCAACCTCCATTCGAAAAATAATTACAGTAACCAAGATAATGCCCCCGATAATTCACGCACAAATCCACTTGAGGCTTAACCCGTTTCCTACTCATTCTCGTTTCACCTTTTTCAACGGAACTTTCACGTTGTTTCTGTTCGCATCGTTCACAGTAGTAACTATTCGCGGACACACTGTTGCTGAGGCACTTGATGCATAAGAAGCCTGATTCAGAAACACTCAAAGTTCTCACTCCGTTGTGTCTATGACTCCTTCATCATCATCCGAACATTGCACGACAGGCAAACCATCCTCATCTAAAAGTTCCCATGTGCCGTCATTATAATGCCTCATCGTGAAAGTTTTACGTCCATGATTGAAACGGTGCTCAAACTTGATTTTAAGTTCTTGCTCACCCATCCTCAATTACCCTCCGAGTAGGTCAGATTTGCCGACCCGCAATCAGCACATTTCGCTGGCAGCCACTCAGCGTCATCACGGAACTTTTCAACATGCCCACATGAGCCACATGACAATGTTGGAATCCCACCGCTCCACACGTTACCATAAAGAGCCATGTTCTTCTTCCCGCATTCCTTCTACTCAAAGTTCTCAGTTTCTCCATAACAACACAATCAGTCCTACAGTAGTCATCGTTATTGTTAGAAGAAACAATTGCGGAGTGATATTAACACCGTCAGATAGGAGAAGCCAATCACCGAAAAGAATACTTGTAATCAACGATATACCTATGCTGATTTGCCACCACTTCACTTTACTCAAAATTCTTCACCTTGGTTCGTCCACTTAACCCATAACATCCGGCAATTATTGCAACGTATGTTTCCGTTCCTGAGAATTGTGAGGAACCCGCCGCATCGAGGAATTGGACAGGTAACCCGTTGACACCACTTACTCATTAACGGTAACTTCCATTCTGGTCACACCATGAACAGTATCCTTTTTTACGCATTTTAGGATACGAATTACATATGAGACATCTCAAAGTTCTCTGCCTCGATGTAGGTTTTATAGAGTTTCGCGTATTTTGCGGTTCAGTAGAACATACGCGGCTACATGCCCATTGTCGAGTACGCGTGTGTCGGATAGTAGTGTGCCTACTGGTAGCCCCTGCGTCATCCGCTGCTTTTCCTTGAACCGCCGCTTGTACTCACGCTGCTTTCTCCTCCAGTACGGGTCAAGATGTTGTTTTCTAATGTGGTCTGCTGCACATGGACCACAGCGTTTCGGCGGCTTCCCCTTCTTGCTGATTGGTTTCAAAATTGGTTTACCACACCTGTGACATTTATAACGTCTGCATACGACGGATTCATGGTCACCCATCAGAACGGAAATGGTCGCACTCATAACTACCTCCCTCATCTGCTCCAACATATTTCCATCATCCTCTAATTTTCGTAAGCCTCTGAGTAATTCGTGCAACACTGGCAACCATCATGCAGACAGCCCTCAAGGTCAGTATGACCACATTTCTGCACTCTTCCTCTTCAGTCATTTGCTTCATGTTTCCCTCAACCTCAACATGTAGAATCATTTATCAGTTTCTCGTATAGTTCTTCGGGAACTTGAATTCCCTTCACAACGAGAATCGGTTTGTGTTGCTTGCTCATGTTTCAATCAACCTCAACCGTGATTTGCGGCATCGTTTGCAAGTCTCTGGTCCCTCGGCTCCTTGCCATGCTTTACCAACAATGATTCCGCAGAAAGTTCGCTTATCATCAGCCGTGAGATGAATCTGAGTGATATGGCTAGTTGTCCATGACGAGACAGAGTAGACGTATGCAATTTCTTCACTACCAAACTGCCGTTCTTGCTTGTTCATGTACCCCTAACCCTCCACCTAATCATGGAATCTCTGGCCAAACAACAAAACCCTTCTTTCTCAGTTCGAGAATAACTTCATGCCCTTTTCCATCGCACGGTACATTATTCCCGCAGATAGCACAAAATATGCCTCTCTTGATTCCGCACGGAACGCAAATAGTGTACGAGCTAACATCCTCATCACCCATGTCCCTACTACAATCCTCACAAATTGTCATTCTTGTTTTCACCCCACACCAAACTCAATCAAGCAATCCTACCTTCAATTTCTTCATATGTTTATTCAAGCAATCTTCACACTTCAGCCGTCCATCTCCAATAGCAGGGAAACTTGTTTTCATTTTCCCACACACTGAGCATAGTTTTGGCTTCTGTTTCGGGTTCATTGTATCCCCAACACCCCATCAGTTACCATATCTCCACTTTGAACACATCGAGATTGTGCACCGATAGATTACCAAATCATTTTCAATCAGCCTTACCAATCATACTTCTCAATTTGAAGCTTGAAAACGGCATGGCAATTACTACACTTCCACGTTTTTAGAAACAACCGAGTTAACGGTTTTTTACTTCGACAAAACGGGCAACGTAAAGTACTCATCTCAAATTTCTTCTCACATATATTTCCTAGCAGACCTACACCAAATTCGATTCATCATTGGAACATGGTGATGAGGTTGATTCGAATAAAAGCAACCGGAAACTTTTGGTAGGTGTTCGATTTCCGCTTGAATTTTCTCGGCGCACGTTTCTGTTTCCCATGTTTCCTCATCCGTAAATCTTACGGTAGGATAACCGAGGTCTTTCAGAATTTTATCCCGCTGCTCATCCTTCGTTGAACGTGAAATAGATTCATGAGAATCACCATCGACCTCAACAATTAATTTTTTCATGATGAGAAAATCTGTTTTGTAAACCATATCTGCCGCGAAAATTCTTTCTTGACTCCCGAACGGAACTTTCAGGCTGATGATGATTGGAAACATGCGTAATTCCCCTTCTGTATACTCCGAAGGAGCAGGCATTAATCAGTCTCTCGTCCTTCAAGCATTGCAACAATTTTCTCAAAGGTTTCTTGTTTGAATCCGAATTGAGGACGAGCATCAGCCATAATCTCGAACTTATTCACGAAGTCGGCACCCGTCCATTCACTGAGAAGAGATATGATGAATCGGCATCCGTAAACTGAGGCTTCAATTTTAACATAGTATCGTCTAGTGTTCTCATTGTAGAACCCATGCATCTGCGTTAAAATATGCATCAAACGTCTATGCAGTTTCGCAACATCAGAAATGCCGATTACGCCAGAATGATTTTTGAACGGATGAAATTCTCGCCTAATGAATTGCGATTCTTCCGTCTCTTGTTTACTCATTTTTCAAACATTCCTTTTAGTCATGTAACTTGTGTCTGAGGGTTTAAGTCCGCGTGTGTTGAAAAGCCACGAGAATGCACGGTTCAAAAGCAGTAGGTCATGTTCCGTTGATTTTGAAACTTCCCTAAAAACTCGCGACCCGTTATCTGGCAATATTGCTTCTTTTTCTCGGAATTCGCGGATTAGGTCAGTGATTTCATTCTGGTCCTTCATTTCTCATTCACTTCTTTTCTTTCGCTTCGGAGAAGCCTTGCTCGGTTAGTGATACTTCAACTCGTCTTGGGGGAAGGCTGGGGTGTTTTTCGACCGTAATTATGCGCACTTCGGACATTGGGTTATCGGGTCGCCAAATTTGCAAATTCATGAAACCTCGATGCCCAAAGATGTTGCCCGCGACGGGTTTAGATGTAGCTCCACCACCGTACCCAACGACTGGCACGGCAATTTCCTGATTAGTTAGAATTGTGACTAACCCAAACATCCGTGTCAATTTACTGATAACTTGTAAGTGGGCGTTAAGGGTTTGTTGTCGCGGCGATAATTGGTCACGACCCGGATACTCACTTCGGAAATGGGAAGTTGCGCTGTCCACGATTAGCAGTTTAACGTTATTCTCCTTAATTTTCTTACCTGCGTGCTCAATGATGAGCCGTTGAAAGGAACTGTTAATTGCCTCACTATGGATTACTCGCGCTAAGTCCTCTTTACTTCCACCCAATATGTTTAAGAAATTAAGAACACGTTCTGGACGAAAACTATTTTCCGTGTCAACAAATAACACTTGCGCGCCCTTATCATCTGCTAACATACATGCCGTAGCCCAATGTGATGTCTGGCTTTTGCCGCATCCATATGCACCATGAATAGTATTTACGGTTGTTGATTCAAATCCTCCACCAAGAACTTCATCTAGCGATTTAACATGGGTTGAAAGTTTCCAACGTGCCTCATGCTCCTTGAGAACTTGGTCGGCGGTCTTGAACTCTAACCCGAAACGGTGCACCTGCGCACGCGCGGCAGAGATAATTTTCCGTGCCTGCTTATCCTCAATGTCCAACGCTTTCAGTTGTTCGACGATGGCACAGGCAAGCATCTCGATGGTGTTATAGCCAGCGTCCTCCAATTTTTGCGCGGTAACAGCCCCGACTCCTTCAAGGTCTTCCACATTCTCAACTTTAGCAACCTCAGTTTCAGTAGGTTCGGCTTCCTTTTCTTCGGGAACTTTCTTAGTTCGTGGCATGGTTCATCAAAGTGCCCTATTCTGTGCTGGTCCCTTATTGCTTAGAGAGCTGGGTGAAACTACTATGAACTTTTTCATCGGCATACTCGGCCTTCTTTCACGGCTTGTTTAACGTCTTCAATATAGGAGCCTATTGGGTCTAGTTCTCGTTTGATTTGAGTTTCCATTCTATCTCTTGCAGTTTCCAGTTTCTCCATCAGAAGGTTAATTTGCCCTATTTCACACCAATTATTATGGCAATATCGTAGAGCTAGCGGATTCTCATAAAAATCTTTGAGGGAACGTACGTTGTCTGGAAAATGCCCAATATGAGCATATGTTTGCTGTAGCGCGGTGATATGTTTCTTTCTAAGTAAATCGAGTAGAATCTGCATGTCTCTATATGAAAGGTCAACGTTCATTTTCTCAAGCAACCTCCAAGAACTTACGTGCCCGTTGCAGGCCGTGGAGATAACCGGCCTTGTAATGGTCGTCACGAAAATCTACGAGTTCCTCGTCGATATGCTCGTTTCTCAGGTCGTCGCTTTTCATCATAATTTCGGTCTTAAGTTGCTCAAGGCCCTTCAACAGTCTGAACAGTTTGTCTTCTTGTTTGCTCATTTCCATCTCATCCGATTAGGCTAATTTTGCCGGGTGCAGGTTCGTAGAGTTTACCGTTCTTGATGAGGGTTTGAATTGTGTTGCAGACTTCTTCCTCAGCGAGTAATCCTTTGTTGACGATTGCTTGTATGACGAGTGACATGTCCATTGTTTTTCCGAACTGTTTCTCTAAGTCCCTCATGGTTTTGATGGTTAAATCAATTTTCTCCCGCAAACTCTGAGGAGTCCCGCTCATGATTACGTCTATGTCCATTTTTCCTGTGGTTACGTCTACGCCGACTTCTTGCATGGATAGTGTGACGAGACGTGTGATTGCGTTTGCGTCCTCTAAGGTTACGGTGTCACGTAGGAACAACCGAGCGCGGGCTTCGCAAAGTCTAACTAAGGATTCAAGTTGCCGAGCCGTTATCGCTATCGGGGCTTCCGAGCCTGTAGTTGAACGCATTTTCATGTAATATGCCCACAAAGCATCCTCTGCTTCTTGACCAAGAACTGGCACAACCCGTTTCGCGTACGATAAATACTTACGGAACATCTCTGGCGTAATCGGAATTTTCTCTGGCGTATCCCTTGTCCTATGTAAGGTGAGGATATGCCGCGCTAACCGTCCATCCGCTTCCGCGTTTGGGGTGTCTTTCATTATGAAAATTAAATCAAACCTTGACAGGAGCGTTATGGGCATGTTAATGTTATCAACGATGTTCTTGTACGGGTCGTATCGTCCGAATGCTGGGTTAGCTGCCGCAAGCACCGCGGCACGCGCGTTCAACGTTGCAACAATTCCTGCTTTAGCTATTGAGTTCCCACTCCAAACGGGAACACCATGCCGTCTAACATAGAGAATGTGATTTGGAACTTCTACGCAGTAAACATCCCCATCATACCCATGCATTATTTTTAGAGTGCCCGATTTACTTCCATGACTTGCATGATATCCCACTTGTGGGGTATTCTTGAAAACGAAAGATACGTCTAATTCATCATAGTTAGCTTTACCGAAAGCCCCCATTTTACCTTTGGTGTGGTGGTTCCGGATGTTCCCTGAAATCCCTGTTTTCAATAAAATTTCTTGCACATCATCAGCAAGTTTCGGTGAGGTGGTGTAATATGTTCTTTGTATAGAGCCATTAGTGTGCTGTCGTGTTCCGCCATCACCAACCATTAGTGCTTCCAAAAGAATTGTGAGTTGCCGCGTTGACAATTGTTTAAACATGTTCGGAACGAATTTTGTTGCCGCTCCATTGCTCAATGGTTTAAAGTAACAAGCCAATTGAACATTATGAATCATGAAGTTACCGGAGTCGCTGTTTTTGAAGTGTTCAAATTTATATCTAAATGGTAATTGGGCAAGGCATTTTTCTATGAGCTGATGTTTCTTTCCTTCTTTCTGGGTAATCATTATCCGATAATTGTCTGCACTTCCTTCTGAAAGCCAGTATCCTAAGAATTCAAGGAAAAGGCCCATCTCGATTTTAATTGCTGGGCGAGTTTCATACCTATTCGAATATTGAGGTAGAATGAAATATTTTTTCTCTTTTCCGTGCCAGTTTGCGCTTCTTTTAATTTTAAACCGCTTGTTAACTAATTCTCGCGCGGCCACTAATGAGAATGGAAGCCATGTGTTTCCTGACCGGTATTGTGAGGCGTATATTTTATGTTGTGGGGTAACTAACAAATTCACTTTATGTGAATTAGAGATTGCCACCATGTCTCCTTGATATTTACAGGTGAAAACACGTGTTGGAGATTGATATTTCAGTTGACCCTTGGAGGTTAAAGTTGCAACAGTGTCGCGAGTAGTAACATCTTTGAAAAATTTCCATCCCTGAGCCGTGAGAAGTTCTGTTTGGTCATCGTAACATACGGTGTGTTGCTCTAGTGTTTCATGCATTGCTACTCTGTCCTCGGGGCGCATTTTATCAACTTCATCCACACACGCGACTCCTTTATCCGCGAGAACCAAAGCCCCAGCTTCAAGGACCATACCCCCAGCTTTATCCTTAAGTACGGCTGCGGTCAGACCGGCAGCACTAGTTCCGCGACCACTCGTATAGAGTCCTCGTGGTGCCACTCGCGCAACATATTGAAGTAGTTGTGATTTTGCAACCGCGGGTTCACCAATTAAAAGTATGTTCGGGTCACCCCTAAGCTTCATTCCGTCCGGTAACTGTTTCGCTACACCTCCGGCGATTAAGTAGAGTATCCCCTCTTTGATGTCGCCGTAACCGTAAATGCTTGGAGCGAGAGAAGCGATGAGTTTTCTGTGTATAAACGGGTCTTTGGATAATTCCACGATTTTGTGTTCATCTTCTGGTGTGAGTTCAACTACGTCTACTTCTTTGCCGACGACCTCAATGTAGTTTGCTTCCAGTTCAAGTTGGAAGGTTGTTAACGCGACTTTTCTTCCCATATAATTCTGTTGGGCTTTCACGATTGCTGTGACGGTTACACGGTCACCGGGACGAGCCGTGTTCACTAAATCCTCAATCACACGAACATTGATAGTTTGTGGAAGTTGGCCGGGGGGTAGGTCTTCTGGGCGTTCCTGAATGCGAAGCTGTTGGCTGTTAAGATATGAGGATTCTTTTTCTACAAATTCAAAAATTTTGGAGCGGCAGTGAGCGCAGATACCGGGACCGCGCATGAAGGGACGGTTGAAGTTCTGTTCAACATCAATGGTGGCATTGCATTTGCGGCATTGAAACTTCCCTTTCGTAAGTAGGGGGTGTACTTCGGTTGACCGTACGATTATGCCGTCTACGGCGGTTAGGTGCCCGATTTGCGCCGCGCCAAGTTTACGGATGAACTCGTGGGATGGCAGCTTGCGGAAGTGAAGCTTCAGAGTTTTGGCTTGTTCGGCGTATTCGGGGTCTTCCATTTTCAGTTGCGCGTACGCTGCCAGCTCAAGGTCGCGTAGGATTGCGTTGGGGTTGTCGAGGAGTTGGCGGGCAATGTTGGGGGTGTGCGCGATTAAATCATCGAAATCAATCAGGAGTGCCGTGCCGCCCGCATTGCCCAATTGGGATAGTCGGAGTCGGTACTTATCTTTGCCGTTCTCATCTTTGAAGTCGCGTAGAAACTGTTGAAGCTGCTCATCAATACGAGGTTCACGTTCCGCTACTTGCTCAGCCAATCGTAATCCTCAACTATTCCTGTAGCTGGCCTTGCCCGGTCCACACATGTTCGAAGGGTACGGGGTTACCGGCACGGTCCCTGAATAGTCCCTCCCAGTTCTCGTTCTCCTCCTCAACCTTAACTGTACACAAGCATTTCTCACATTGGTTGTTAGAGTAGAGAATCAGGCATTCACACAAGCAAACCCGCTTCTCAATAATTAATCGGCCACCCTCGAAACGTTTCACCACTCCAACACAATCTTTGCACACGGCTAAGAGGCTCCCATGCGCTTAGCGATTAACGTGCAGTATGAAAGAAAATCTGCGTGTGAAAGGTGCCCTTTAGATGTGTTGCAGAATCGACAAACGATTTTAGTGTTCTCCATCGTCATGATTTTCTCGTTGTTAGTTCTATCTAATGTTGGGCTGTCTACTTTCGCTCCGCTTCCGCGATTATACCAGTTCAACGTTCGTCCGCAAATACCGCAATCAGTTGTCCTCATCGCTAATTCCGCGAGCTCAAATTGCTTAATGTTAACAGTGAAACCTGAGTGCTTATGAGACATAATTGTTTGTGAAGCCCATTTAGATTGTCGAGCACCCCAGTTTGAACACTCAATGTTCGGGTTGCGTTGCAAGAGCTTCACTTCTTCGGATTCAACCGTTGAACCCAATGTTCTTTTGGGGACCAGATGACCCCGTTCTTAATCAGAATTTCAACGATATGGTGTGCTTCCTCATACATCATGCCGTTGTTATGTACAAGGGCTTGGCATAGGGCGGTTTCTTCAACCATCCCAGTAGGTTTCGCTAATTCATCTAACATTTCAAAAGCCGCATCAATTTTATCGCGCATACTGACTGGTTTCCCGGTCATGATTACGTCAATGTCAAGTTTAACGTCTGACTGCTTGCCTTCTTCGTTCGCTCGGTCTTGGTCTTGGAGGTGAATGATTTCTCTATGTAGGTTCGCCATCTCAGTGTGTAAGAAGCGGTCACCAAGTTTAGTGCCGGATGAGTCATAATATTCTTCGGTGGAAGATAGTTTCAAATGAAGTTGCGCAGCATCATAATGCAGTTGTTTGAGATCGTCTAACAGCCTTTCAAAGATTTCGATTGGAGTCTGATTAAGAGTTAGCAACTGCTTTCTTCCGGCTAGCTGTTCATCTTTCTTGTTCCCGCTCATAAGTTCCTTGCCTCTCACACAATCATCATGCAACAAATCGTTCATTCTAAGTAGTTGTCCCAATCGATTGCGCTTGTTGCTTCAATCACATTTTCACGCGTTACGCTTGCTCTCAGGGAAACTGCGTATGGCCGCCCTCGCTGTTTCAGTTCAACCATGTCAATGAGTCCGATTGGGTCTTTCAGTTCTCTAAGAAGCCTTGTGACCTGCGTGTAATCTAATCTCGCGCAACCATGCTGTTTGCAGAACGTTGCGTATAGGTCGTCGAGTTTCGGCATTGTGATTGGCCGCTCTTGTTGGCAGATAAGATGTGCGAGGGCGGCTTGATGCCGGTGAAGTGCGCGAATGTAATGTGCCCAGTAATCTTTCTTTTCAATCGTCCAACTCTCTCGCGCGTTCTCACTAGTCAAATGTCCGCTTTGCAACCAAAGCCGCAATAATCTAAGTGCCAGACGCATATCAGAATCATGGCGAAGTGTTTCTAACGTGAAGAAGTTTAACGCGCCCTCTTCATAATCTATTTTCACCCCTTTCGGAAAGGCTAGTTTGAGCCGCTCTGTGAGAATCTTTTTGATTTGTTCTTGGTCGTATGGTATTAGGGATTCATGAGCGAATTGCCCTCTGGACTCTGACCCTGCTTTTGAGGCGAACCCGTTACCAACTTCACCTGACATTTTCACGTATGGTTCTTGAGAAATCATGAGTATGCGGTTTTTAATTTTCGGTAGTCCTAAGCTCGGCTTTGCCGTTAGTCTTCTAAACAAATTGCCGATAAAAGTGTAGAAGTCCTTTGCGCGCCGTAATTCTTGTAGGTCGTCAAGAACGATTAGAATTGGCTGGTGCATTGACTTATCACGAAGTCTCTTTTCCAGCATCCCCATGAGGATGTTTGTTCGAGTGGCTACGAATGGACTTGTAACGCTGAGGAAATTAGATAATGATTCTGGAACCGAATTGAGAAATTGAATGTAGACATGGTTTGGGTTTTTTGCCATAATTTGTTTAGCTAGAAATGTTTTTCCTGTGCCGGGTTTAGCGAATAGGTAGACGTGACGGTCTTGCTCTAAAAGTTCCTCAACTTGGCTGAGTTCTTTTCGTTGAACAATGGGGTCTGGGGGAATGTAGGTTTCGTCGAAAACATCTGAATTAATTTGAATGGTGGACGGCAATGACGCATCAACTTAACATCATCAATGATGCAATATCACGCTATATAACGCTTACTAAACCATATGGAATACTTTCATCTTGCATGACTCTGTGTTATGCAATAAAAGCCTTTCGACTCATCAATCACACAATCTCCATGCAATAAAAGAAATCTAACATATGACCGGATAACTATGTTAACGTATTAACGTATAGTATCCATCCGCGCCATTACACCCTCGTATTAGTTGCATGGTTTATGTGTGCGCGCGGCAGGATTTCTGAAAATTGGAGGGTTGTGGATTGAGATGGAGTAACATCTAGCGCGGTGAGGAATGAGCGCGTTTTAGGTGGTGTTTGTGTGACTAGTTTCGTTCAGGGTTAAGGGGTGTTTGGTGCCTGTAAAGTTCCGTTTGCTGCGGTTTTCGGTTCCGAGTTTAAGTTCCGTTGGTGGCATTAACGGGCTACGTGGCATTGCTATCACAATTATTGATGAGTGACTGGGGGAAAGCGGTTATATTATCTGTTGGAGTTGGGAAAGCGGTTGACGGCCCATTAGGGTATAGGTACATGTCTGCTAGGCCAGTTAGATTATGTCTCACCCCCCAATGTATACTACAATACCCGCCCCCGATTAATCGGTGGGTTATTGATTCCGAGTATGAATATGGTTGGACATAGAATCTGAGTGTTTGTTTATCGAAAACTAATGCGTTCCCGCTACCATGTAATGATGGAAGATAAGTAAAAGCTGCGAAAGCCGTGAGCCCAATTAGGATTAGTCCATAGTAGAATTTATTCATAAAAATTCTCACCTATCCATTTTTCAATGGTCGATTTCATTTCATACATCACCATAATTTCAATTAATAGTCGGTTTTCGCCATATATCGGTTTCATGAATTGCATATAAATAGGGGTGGCTATTTGGTGGTTCACATATCAATTAATGTGAGGTGAGTGTGAAAATTGAATGGTAACCTGAAGACAGGACTCAGCGTTCTAGCGGGTATTATTGTTGGTGCGGTCGGCGCGGTGCTGGCAACGAACCCGAAGGCGAGGGAAACCGTGCGGAACGGGGGCAGCAAAGCCGCAAGCCGCGTGAAGGGTCTTAGGGAGCGCGTACGCGGAAAACGGGACGAACCCGTGGTATAAACGGTTCTAGGGCTTCAACTCTCCCTCCCTATTTTTTAGGGAAATTTTTTCACTTTATCATTAGAATTAACATGATTATCCAAAGCGTAATTGTTATGGAAGGAAGGCAGCATTGAATTATGGTCTGTGTTATATCATCCAACGTTCTTTCACCTCACTTTCTTAAGATTAGCCATGCTCCGGCGAACATGTAGAATCCTATTGGCACCAGCGCGAGGGGAACCAAGCTCGGGTACAGGTACACTTTGCTATCCCAACCCGCGAAGAACAGTAACCCCATACCGATAACACGGTTAACAGGTGAAGCAAGATTCCTCAAAGTTCTCACTCGGCTTTTTCTTTCTGTAAAGTTGCTGATAATCCACAGGCAACATGCAAAGCAGGATTGAAACCGGAATCCACAAGAGCAGAAAACCGATAAGCCAAAAGATTATGCGAAACCCCCAGTTCAAAAAGCCTACATCTAACCAGCAGGCAGCATCAACCCTAACCATTAGCATCGAGCATACATTCAACGGTTCGAAGAAACCTGTCTCAAGCCCTACAGATAGAACAAGTGCTAGAATTTGATTCAGCGGCCACCAATCCCAAATTGTCGTGTTACCCAAAGTTCTCACACTCTTCACGGATGAAATAGGGCGTATGTTGAAATGACGAGGGCTAACAGGGCGAAGATAAGGGCCGCAAGATTCAATATTTTGTTCCTATGCGCAATGTGTTTATCCATCTTAGCCCAACGCTCTAACTGTTCTTCCGTAGGCTTTCGACTCAAAGTTCTCTCTCCTTGGTTCATGGTACTAAACGTGCCTTACAGTTGTTCCTTGCTTCATGCACATGTAGACAATTCTCAGAGCAGAAGTTTAGGCGTTGATGATAGACGCATTTCCACGGTTCAGAATCAAATCCAATGTTACATTCATTGCAGGATTTAGTCGGCAAAGTTCTCTTATTCTCCATCTAGAGGTACGCTTACCATTTTCAGGTTGTGTTTCCGTGCGGCTTCAGCCAACGCCAAATTGAGTCGAAAGTTCTCGTAATCGTTCTTCGTAATAATGTGCAACGCCCGGAATAGGGTTGCCAGCCCAACCAGAAAGTTCCTTCGCAGTCTCATTCAAGAGTCCTTCTTTCTAACCACTAATGTTAGTAGGAGTGCCATCACGGTTATTGGAATTATGCTAGTCGGGATTTCTGGGATTGGGGTAGCGGGGCTTAGGAGGGACCATTGGCTTTGCCATTTCTGAGCGGCGTCGATTAGGAATAGTAAGAGGTTTGAGTTCGTGGCTTGTGTCGCATTCAACCATGCCTGTAAGTTCCGTGATGAGTGTCGGTTCCCTATGAACATGAGCCACGTGTACGGTTGCTTGCCATATTTGCGGGCTAGGTCACTGTTCCATTGAACGTATTGTAAACTGTCATAGTTGTCTACTGCAATATCCACATTTCGCATTTCTGCGGTTAACGCGTAAAGTGTTATCAGGTGTGGCAGCGACCAATCCGTAATAATGAAACGTACCTGTGGGTACATTGCAGTGACGTTCTCTACCACGCTAACAATCTGGTTTTCAGTAAACGAATGCGCGAACGGCTCATCAATCTCTATCACGTCAAATCCCAATTGAGCGGCTAACTCAGCATACTTCAGAGTTGTCGTGTAGTTGGAGTAAAGCATCGTAAACACCCGCATATCCATATCATGAAGTTCCTGAATGAGTGGAACAAATTTCTCTAGTTGACTTTCATTGTAGTAGTTTAACACACCCAACCCGACTAACGTGAACCTGTTCGCTGAAAGTTCCGTGAAGCTGGGTCTGGGAAGATTGCCTAGTAACACATCGCCGTCAATCATTATTCCCTTATCTAGTTGATTCGGCTGAGCCCCGCCTAGAGGTAAACCACCCAACATAAACAGGGCCACTACGAAAACAGGAATTATCCGCAACACTCTCACTTTCAAAGTTTCCCATTATCTTGTTCTCACAATGACTTTCCCGTTTGGATTTCGGATTTCTCCAACTACGCGGAATGGCTCAGGATTATCATGTGATGCGGCTCGGTCGCTTCGTGCTTGAACAAAAACCGTTGAACCATCAGCCGCTTCACCTCTGAAGGCGATGCCGTCACAATCGTACTCGATGATGAGCTTTGAAAGACGGAGCTTCTTATCAGGGTGGTCGAGTTCTTTAACTTCAATCTCAATCAAAGTTCTCATCTCTTTCGTATGGTTTTGAGGGCAGAGGTAGGAAGGCTAGAAAAGGGATTTGCAAACCCCAAAACATGCCTCTCATCCGTCGCCGGTATGAGCCTCTGCAAACCCCACCATTCTACCGTAAAGTTCTCTTACGAAGTTTCTTACGGACTGTTTTCTTGACCGTTGATAGGAATTTGTATTTGACAAGAAAATCAGTTATGGCTCGTGCGCGCTCATACGGGATTTGTAGGGCATTAGCAATATCGCTCGCGTAAGCCGATTTATGATGTTTGAAATGTTTATGCAGGAATACTTGGGCTTTGAGAATTTCATGCCACGCATCCGCTTCCTCTTTACTCATAATCATTTTCTTCGCCCCCGTAATTTCTTACGTAATATGTTTCGTTGTTGAATGTTCCGTTTCCGCGTCCGTAAACAGCCTGTGCAGAGTAGAGTTTGTGCTTCTTCACTTCTCCGCTTAACTCGCTTCCATGACCAACAACAGCGGCAGAGTATCCTCATTTACTATCCGCGACCAATTGCTTTCTTACCTGCTTTAGTGCGAATTTCTGAGAGTAAACCTTTTCCAACGTCAGCCATGTACCAAGCGAGCTTAACGCTATCCTCATCCCAAATCTTATTGGGGGTATCCGAGCAAATCCATCCAAGCCCTGCTATCTTTTCGTACCGTCTAGTGTGAGGCTTCGGGTCATCGCATTTAACGTCAAATCTTGATAGACCATGGAGAATCAAGCGATTTCCATGTAACCCCTGAGCGAACGCTTGCATTTCAGTTCCCTTAGTCATACTTCACATCACATCGTCAAGTTTCTCGCTCGTATACTTCCGCTTACTGTACTCTCCTAGAAATCTAACCGTTTGAATTGTTCCATCAATTTCCTTCGGGATTGTTAACGACAGCTTATAGAAGCCCCTACCATATTTTACGCCTTCAACCGGAGTAGTGTTAATCTCGTGAAACCGACCGGACACGAACCATTTCAATTTTTGACTGTGTAGCTTCGCAATATTCTCCGCTTTGTCAACGATTTGCTCTATGGTGTCTCGAACCACGCAACCGCCGGACATCAAATATGAGCCGCAAGCCCTCACCACACGAGTTGGTGTATCATCTATGAATTGCACAATGTCCAGAGTTTTATTGAATCGCTCTCGCGCATCATCTGTAAATCCATGAGGAACAACCGCGTCAACAGTGAAATATCCAAATGGAATCAAGCACCCTTTAGGCGCATAAACTTCACAATGTTTCGTTTCATCCATACGTGCCAATATGTCTTTGGGTTTAACATAGCGTCGATGATTCCCGTAAAGTTCTGTTTCTTGGCTCTGCCAATCCGCAACCACAACGGGTTCAGCCCATTTGATTTTGCTCAAAACATCCGCAGGAATACTACGGTTGCAACCGAGCTTCACAGATTCCACGACGAACCGTTCCCTAGTGTACAGCCGACTAGTCACGATAGTTCCGAAACATTGTCTGCTTACTTTTTCGATTTGTGTTTCACTCAAAGTTTGATTAACTCCATACAATTCCATCGAATTACCTTTGTTATCAATGCTTCATCTGACAAGTCAAGAATACTTGGATAATGAACAAAAAACTCTCCAAGCTCCATCCCACAATCCACACACTTACTCAAAGTTCTCTCTCCTTGAATGGTACATTCACATGTCGCCCTTGCGCTATGATTAACGCGTGCTGCTTGCAGTATTCACCGTTCGGTCCGTAACCACGTTTGCGTCTACATTGAAGGTAATGCCAACCGGAATAATCCAAAACTTCTGCAATGCACAAACGCTTATCCTCTAACACTTTCCGAGCAACACTTGAACCAGAATCATACACGCGCAACTTAGTCAAAGTTCTCAATACCCTCTTATCATCATTCTATCAAAAAGCTCTTCTGAAATCACATATCCACAATTCAAACATTTACAGGAGTCTTTCGGGTACACATGTCCAAGCTCGCCGCATGTACCGCCAATATGATACGGTTTCTCTGTCAAAGTTCTGTTCATCTTCTTCTTTGTAGGGCTTCTCGGAATTGGAATACGGCTAACCCTAATAGCATGACGGTTTCCAGCGCGGCGACGGCTGGTGTTTCACGCCACATGATGTACTCAGTGGGGCTAATCGTAACAAGTAGCATTTGTAACCCAATCATGCCGAGTGCACCCGCAGACGCAGCACACAACAACCCACGCACAGGAACACCATGAACCTTTAACAAAGTTCCGTTTACTCTCCAAGAATTTTAGAAATTGCTTTAGGATTATAGTCTGGGCTGTCGGGGTCTGCGATGGAATAGAGGGTTAACCGAATCATTAAGGCGTTTAGTTTTAGGTCGTTAATTTCGGTGGCTCTCTTTGCAACTTGCCGCAATAAGTTATCTAAAATCTTGATTGGGATTAGGATTTGCGGAGCGTTGAAATTGCTCGAAATCTCTTCTAACAAACCACGAGTATGAACTTTCCAACCCAATGACTGTTTGTTCTTCATCAAAGTTCCGTTACCTCACTTCTCTTTCTGTAGTCGTTTCTGACGCGCTTTCATGCTTCGCAACCAGTCGCCTGCGAGTTTGCGGGTGGCAAGTAATGATGCATAATCAGGAACCTTATTGCGCGTGCTTGTGGCTTCTTGAAAATTCCGAATAATAACGGAGGCTTCCCCAACCTTACGGGCAAGAAAATAAATCCGCTGAAACTCACTCACCATAAAAGTTCTCACCTCTCGTGTTCTTTTATCCACATGCGGTATTGGAGTACGGCTTCGCCTAGCAGGTTCGTTAACGCATCCTCGTTTCCGAAAGCGGGAATAATCACTAAGACCTGTTCATGTTTCCGCGAACCCTTATCGGTTAGAATTGCACAATCGTCAACTTTGATTCTGAAGGCGGGTTTACCGTTGAAGCCATTCGGTTGAAACGTAATATCCCTAAACCGAGTTCCACGAACTATCGCTTGCATAAAGTTCTCACTTCAATTCGAAGTAGGCTTTGCCTGTGTCAGCGTCTACGGGAATTAACGGGGTAGTTGCGTTCTGTCCCATGAGTTTCATTAATCGCCGGAGTCGTGACTGTGAGCAATTATCGGGCGTGGATATTTCGAAGACTTGAATCATTTTGCGGGATTTAGGAGCCCACAGCCAACCCAACATTTTCTCGTCTTCCCAGACTTGGAAAAGTTCCGCGTTTCCTAGCTTCTTCAACTTCACAGATGAAACCTTACCTTTGCGATAGGTTTTTAGAAATTCAGATTTCGGCAACTTTCATCATTCCTCTTTGTTTTTGCATTTCTTTTCATGCCGTTCCGCGTCACGCCACATTTCCTGCAAGTCACTTCCCTGTCCAACATAAAGGCAAAACGAGCAAATTACGAGAGGCAAAGTTTTCACTCCGTTTCTTCTTTCCATTCCACTAAATCAATCAACGCGTCGTGAATTTCATTAGCGAACAGTATGTTAACTTGCTGTCTGAGTGTTGAATGGAGAATATCAAATTCCGTGTTCTGTTCTTTTCGTGTGGGGAGAATACTAACCGTACCACAGAAATCCCGTACCTCATCAACCAACTTATGCACGAAAACCTGAGTATTCAAAAAGTTCTCACCCGCTTCTTCTCATCCTTCTACGGTGTGTTCACATTCGTAACAATACGCGCTTTCGCTTGGCGGTGAACCTGCTGGAATAACTGCTTCCGTCACACAGCGTTTACACGCGCAATTCAGCGTTTTCCCTGCTCTAATGCAACCCTCACACAAATATTTCGAACCTCATTGTAGCATTAGTCTTGTTCCGCATTTCCCGCAAATGTTGTTTTCTCCATATTGGACTTTGATGTATTCTCCACAGCCATTACATTTGATTACGGTGAACGGTTTCGTGTGAATCATGCGAACATGTATGGCTTCCCAGCCGTCAAGAATTTGCTCGCGGCAATACGGGCATGGAGAACATTTCGGCGCGACGTATTCACTCATTTTTGGAGTCCTCATTCTTTTTCTTGTATTCGACATATTCTTGTTTGGATTGTTCCCAGAACTGGTCAAAGGCAAACATTTGGTCTGCACGGAAATAGAGTTTGATTTGAGGCACGCGTTTTCCGTCTGCTAACTGTACATTATCGAATTTAATCTTGAATGTCTCTGGTGGTTGAAAAGTAATTTCTCGAAACATACCTGCACGAATATCCATGCTCATTTTTCGTTTCACCTCTCTATGTGTGGTAGACGTATTGTCGTTTGTAGTAGTCTAGTCTGTGTAAGAGTTCCTTACCGTCAATTTCGCTACCGAAATATTTCTTCACTTCGTTCAGAGCGTAACGCTCGATTTCAGTTCTATCCAAAGTTCTTTTACCTCAACATGGGAAGACCCGGAGAAAGACCTTGCAATCGAGACAGTATCGCATAAGGACGGGGGGGTTTTGTCTAACTTGATGTCCGATATGCAATTCTGGGCAATCTAGTTTGTGTTGCTTCATTTCGTTTTCACTCCGTTAATAGTTCTTTGAGTTTGTTATGGTAGGCACAGATTCGTTTAGGCTGTACGCTGCACACACAATTGTACCCGACAACGCCGACTTGAATTAATGCTCGACGTTCTGGATTCCACAACCATTCAACCATAAAGTTCCGTTCTCCTTTTTTTCTCTAGTTGGTTACGATATTCGTGCATACGATTTTATCTTCTTCTTGGATAAGTTCTGTTTCAGGTTTAGGTTCGGGTTTACGTTCGATTGGTTCGTCATGGTCTTCGATTCTTGGAGCCAAGAAATATTCTACGGTTGCCCCTTGAATGTTTTCACCTGAGATTTTTAGTGGTAAGTTCGTTGACCATTCAAGTGTGACAATTTCAAAAGCGGTTTTCAGTTGCTTCAATATGTCGAGCATATACTTCAAGTTGAACGTAGCCTTACTCGGTTCGCGTACATCTAACTCTAGCATTACGTCTGAGCCTTTCTCGAACGGGTAAACTTGTTCCGTTAATTCCGTGACGGTTTCGATTTTGAATTCTTCTCGTGTTGCGGTTAACCGGAAATTGTCACCATGCTTCTCCATGTCCTTGAAGACTTCGAGTAAGTCTGCTAACACGATTTTCACGTTAGCGTTGAACCGAATTTTCGGGTATGGTGGTTCCTCTTCGCTTGCTTCGAGTAGTGGGATTTTAGCGTTCTTGCGAAGGTTACCGAGAAATGAAAGTTCCAGTCGAGATTTCTCAAATTCGGTTTCACCACGTAACTTAATGTCCATCAGCGAGGCTTTGATTTTATTCGGGAATTGCCCGACTAGGCTTGAACCGTTCCCATAAGTTCCCTTACTGTTTATCGCAAGCCGGATTTTCGTATCCTTATCACACGCGTATTCTTCGAACATGCTTTTCGCTAACTCAATCCGACAAAGCGCGACGTGAGCCGGGTCCATCGTGTTCACGCGTATGCCTGAAGTTCCGAGCGTGATGTCACATTCTTCGATTAGCGCGGTTGGCATACTGATTAGGTTCTTGAACTGCTCCGCATCCACTTTACATTCAAACAAAGTTCTCAATCATCCTCTTCATAGTCAGTTTCTTTCTTCGTTTCTGAGTAGTAGTCTCTTACTTTTCTTCCACATGGTCGGTACAACGTCAATAGACAATTACTGAATCCTTTCGCCTTCCAAAATTCCCAAGCTTCTAATGCTTCTTCGCGGTTACGCGGATAGTCTAAGGTTGTGAATCCACTGTCGAAACTCGTATGGTTAATCTTCCACAAAGTTCTTAGTCTCTCCTGAGTTTTGCGTCTGTCACATATGCTGACATGTCGGGAAATCCGTACGCGTATGGGATTATGGCTTTCGCCTTAGCCTCTTCCGAATTGCGCGCGATAACTTCAACCCGTAGATTCACAATGAACCTAGTCAAAGTTCTCTTACTCCCTCACGAATCCTTCCGGCGCGTTTGGGTGTTTGCGTAGTTCTTCGCGGGTTGTTGTTACAGCTTCTTTCGCGTGTGTTAGGCTATTCTCCGCGTCCTCAATGTTACGTTCAATTCGGTTTAGGTATGTTTCGCGTATGCTTCGAATGTTCACTTCATGACCAGTGAAAGTTCCTTTAGGTTCTCCGGTATCAGGCCACGTATCGACAGCCATAGCGAATAGGTTTGCGAGATTAATCCACGCGACAGGTTTCTTATCTTGAAGAATTATTACGTTAAATTCGCGGTTCGGCCATCTCTCAGTTGTAAGTTCCATGAATGCATTGTCTAGGTGTGAGCCTTCGACTTTTACTTCAACTTCTTGTTCGTCGGGTTCATGCCAGTCAGCCCCAACTTTCAGAGTCTTCGCTAAGTCTTTCAGCTGCTTAGTAGTTCGTATTTGTGTGATTTCTTCTTTCAAAGTTCTCTAGTCCTCTTCCTCTTCGGGTAGTTCCTTTAGTTTCGTGCGTTTGGCTGTGGTGAACTGCATAACGTTGTCGGCTACTAGATTTCTGATGTCGTCTTCGTAGAAAATATTTGCGTGCCCCTTGAAGGTTTCATCATATTTGTTTACTCTTGTTTTAATCGCGCCTTGTTCTCCAGCTACGTGTGAGAATTCGAAGTCAACGGTCATTCCACCGTTGTCATCATCGTCATAAATCCCGTTATCGAGAGCCACACTAGCCATGTCTAATGCTTCTTTCTGGTTCTGTGCTTGCACGTATCCGACAGTGTTTCCACTATGCCGAATCGCATAGATACTCAGCCGCTTCTTTCTTTTCTTGCTCAAAGTTTCTTTCACCTCTCCCAAAACCGCTTACGCTTACGAAACTCTCCAATAGAGAATAGTTCCTCTAAGCCATCCAGATTCAATTTCATCTTGTTTCTTTTCTCCTAATTTGTTGTGGCGTGTTTATGCGCCAACCCCAAACGGGGTTTCGACTGAAAGTTCTGCTTCAGTCATCTTCAAGGGCGCTCATTACTAAGCGACTAGGAAACGTTTTCTATGCGTATAGTTTCATGTTTGGTTTGTGGTGTGCTTCCATTAAATGCTGTTCATACTCACGCTCAGATTCAAACACGGTTCCATGTTGGAAACATTGAAAACGCTCAATGATGAGCTTCAAAAGTTCTCATACCCCTTGCACATCGCACATTTCCTGTAGTAAATCTATTTCGCAGTAATCGCAGAGTTCAAAGTTATCCGTGGTCGGGTTCCCACAATCAGGACAGCTATGCAAAGGGTTCTCCCTCATTCCGGGTCTTCGCTTATGTGTAAGTATGTTCTCAGGAAGTCGGCTAACGCTTGTTTCTTCGAGTAATTGCCTAACTCGTACACGGCGATTTCTTCATGTCCATTAGTTACGCTGATACGGTAAAACTTCTTTCTAGGCAAAGTTCTCAATCCTCTCCATAATCAGTCTCAATTTCTTGAGGTAGCAAGTAGGGTACATGCACTAACCATGAAACCCAAACCGATTCCATCAACAAAAGTTCTCACCGTTCATAATGCTTTTGTTGCGTGTTCAATTTCCTCTCGCGCTCGAAGCAAACAATTATAGATGTAGCTATCTTCGTTCTGGTCGCAAAATGATATTGCCGTGTTTATGCCATTCAAAACTTTAGAGAGTATTTGCTCTGATAGAATTACGTTAGACTTTCGCAAAGTTCTCAGTTCTCCAATAATGTGTTTTCGTGTAATATTGTTTCGTCGCCGCTTCGTATCCGCGTTTTTATTGATTCAACCTTCGCGATTATCCGTTTCACTAATCCATCTTCAAGTTCGCCGTCATAGATTCTAAAGTTACGGTAGCCGTCAACCGTCGCTGTGAAACGCCTATGTGTAACCCGAAATTCCTCATTCGTGTCGTAGCTCTCCGTTATCGTAGCATCCGCAACCCACCTATGACGTGCTAGAATCTTTCTCAAAGTTCTTTCATCTCTTATATTGTGCTTCTAGTTCGAGAACGGCTCGTTCTGTTTTTGGTGTCCAGTCGGGCATTAAACGGTGAAACTCTAAAGTATGTTCTGGGCATACGGCTTTAATCGTGTGCGGGGATTTACGAAAATCAATGTAACCATTCCTATCCGTTTTCTCTATCAGCGTGTGGCATACGGGACAGCGCATGAAAACATGACCGTTGCTCATTTGTCAAGAACCTCGAAGTAAGTTTCTAGCGGCACGTTATCCATAAATTCCATGTGCTTCGCAAACTCCGCGTTAATCTCGCTTAGACTGTTCCGTATGACGTTTCCGCACTTGCGACATTTCCACGGTTTCAGTATCAACAAAGTTCTGGCCTCACAGAGCAGTTAGAGCAGGGCATTAAGGCGAACCAGTCAACGCGGAAAATCCAGCCTAGCCCATCACATTTCGAACAAGGCATTTTTAGTAATCCTCCGGGTACATTATTGTGAACCCTTCGTATTCGTTGAATGTTAGCCAAAGTTTTAGCGTTTGCATTTTAGTGTCTTTATCCAACATGAGAACTTCAAACGGGACTAGGTGCTTGTCTTCCTGAAAGTTTCTAAACGCTCGTGTTGCCATAAAGCAAATGTCCCATAGTCTGCCTTTTCGGTCTTGTCCGTTTATTCCTATGCCCTCTTCAATTGTGGAATACACAGCGCGGGTTAGTGCTACGGGAATTTTGAACCCAGCCTCTTTAGCTTCACTCGTATTTGATATGTCTACGAGTATACCATCTTCTATGGCTTGCGCTCGTGAATAACTCGAAATGACTTCAGCATTTTCCATTTTCTTATATCTCCTTTACTTGTGCGTATGCGGGGGGTTCGGCAAAAAATCTGCCGATAAGGTTAGAATACCACGCTCTATTATAGGGCGTGTCCACAACAACAAAACGGTATGGTTCTTTCAATTTTCCCATTTTCTCCTAAAGGTTCAGTTCGGGTTTAGTACAAAACAAAGCCCTAAACAAAGGCATAGTTAGGATAGCTCTTTCGGTAGTATTCAACCATTCTGCCGTTTGGATTATTCACGTATGCGAGCGCGTCATTATGTGCCTCTGCAAAGCCTTCGCTAATTTCGTAAACTGCGCGTGAATCGCCTTTGACTGGTTCTAGCAATCTAACTAGTTCCTTCCATGCCGCGTCATACCCTTCTCGTTTTCTATCTATCATTTTTCACCTTCTCCTAATTTGTGTTTGCGCCAACCCTCAAAAAGAGGGTTTCGAATTAGAGCTTGCCTAATTCATCATCAGGGCACTTATCGCCGTGACCTAGAAAGTTCTCACCGTTCTATTCTCGCGTTCTCTCTAGTGCGTCTTTAGCAATGCGTAATTGTTGTTGTGCAACCTCGCTTAGGTTTCTATGGTTAATATTACCTAGCGCTATTATCGCTATGCCTATTTCATGCTCCATTTCTTCAGCGTTCAATTTTCTTTTCACCTTCCTAAGACTTTGCTTATGCGTAGAAACTCCGCACGCTGAACGTTTAATGTTACGGGTTTTGCTACCTGTCCGTATTTCTCGCTTGGAAACGGGACGCTGTGGATTATGATTTCTAGACTTTCTAATCCCGCTTCCTCTATGGTTATTACTGTCGGGTTATGAACGGGCGTGGTAATATCACCTTTAATTTCCACTTTCAAAAGTTCTCACCGGTTTACTACTTTTCCGACTTCGTGCATTGTTTCTAAGAGATGTTGTTTGGCTAAGTTCTGTTTACGAAAATATCTGTCACAGTCTTTACAATAGAATCTCATATTCTTCACCGACACATTCCGCGTTTTCTAATCCGCGAAGTTTTCCTTCAATCTCTTTTTCCCTTAGCATGAATTCCGGTTCCGGTAAATCAGGATTATCCATGCGTTCCTCAGTGTCGAAATGTTTTTTCCCCCATATGCCGCCGCAACCGTCCAACCAATTATAACAAATAGTTCCGATACGTCCGTCCGGTAATTTGATTACCGTGTTCAATGGTTCGACACCTTTAAGTTTCATCGTGGGTTTACTTCCCTAAATTCGTCGTGCGTCGGGGTTTTTTCTTGATGATTCCATGAAGTGTTCCAGTCTTTATCATCGGCGAAAACTTTACCACATTTGACACATTGAAACTTAGCCAAAAACTTTTTCACCTATCTTTTTTCTCGGTGCAGAACGGGCACGATTTAAGTTCGCCTTTAGCGGTTCGCTTAACAATCCGCCCGCACTTAGCACAGTGAAAGTAATTCACCTTAAGGCGTGTCGGCATTTGTGCGTATGCTTCTTCGTCTAGTCGGCGCGTGTCTAGTTCCGTTATCGTTTCAACGTAAGCCAAAGTTTTCACTCCCATACTTTAATACGAAGGTTTTTGGCTTTACATTTTCCATACCATTTACTGCCTTGGTCTAGGGCTAATCGCACGGTTCGTTCCGGGTTCTTACGCGCGTAATCTATCACCGCTTTTACTCCGCCCCGTATCCAATGCCAACGAAAATCTTCCCCTAATGTTGCTATTCCGTCATCACCATTAATCGCTAACTGCCGTAAGGTGCAGAGTTCCCACGTTCTATCTGATTTGATAATGTCAAAAACTTCATCGCTAGTTAATCTAACAACTCTAACGTTCAAAGTTCTCTAGCCTCTTATGGTTCTACCGAGCAATTAGGACAGATTTTCAAATGTGCGAACCACTCCGTGTTAGACTTGATTTTGTGCATATGCTCGTAATAGATTGAATTGTACTTAGCCATTTTTTCATTTCTCCTTTTAGAATGGTTCGAATATTGAAAGCGGGGTTAGATAAGTGAGCCTATCGCCTGTTTGTTGGCTCGGTTCGACTTGACTGTTCTCCGCTATGGTTCGCGGTTCGCTAGTCAGCATAACGTTATCAGTGAAAACTAGGACAACTTTAGCGTTAGGGTTTTCCTGTGCGTGTCTGCTAATGCTCATAGCGTTAACGCGAATTTGGTCTTTGAAATGTGTACGCGGATAATTGATTTGCTTGATTTCAAAAGCCGCTTTTGTTTGCGTATCAATCCAGTCTGGCTCTCTCTGGTTCCCATGAACTAAGCGGTGTCCGGTTTGCTTTTCATACCGTGCCTTAAACACGAATTCAGCTGGGGAATTTGACATGGCTAAATTATCCCTAAGTGTAGAAGCCAAGATTTTTGTCCATGTGCGCAAATTCCATCAGGTTCAACGCGGCAACCGTCAAGAGCTTTAGCTACTCCGTCATCGCTCCATTTCTCCATAGTTGAAATGCTCGGTTTTCCGACATATTGAAAGAAGCATTTCCGGTTGCAGAATATGGCTCTAGGCTTCTCTGGGTTACTTAGAATTTTACCACAGTTCTTACAGGTTCCATCAGGTAGGGGTTTAACGTATTTCCCGTTTTCAAAAACAGCTTTCATTTTTTCTTTTTCTCCTTTTCGTTTTCGGGTTTGAGCAAAAAACTTAGGCTCAAACTGGGAATGATGCGCCGCACTTCTTACACTCGTAATGGCGGTCTATGCCATATCCGACAAGTTGATATGATTCCGTATGGCCGCACTCTGTCATTTTACATCCCACGCCTTTGAATAGTCGGTACAATTCGGATTGAAACAGGTTCCATCTACTCTAAGAGATTGACCGCATTTCCGACATCTATCCATTTCCCTTTTCTCCATTTTTGTTTGTCTCATATTGGCACGGTCATAAGAAGATAAGGCTAAGATTATTGAAACACGCTAACGTGCTGAAAGTGTGTCTTATGACCGTGTACTCTCTCACCGCGTTAAGGTTTGAGACTTCGAGAGAGAAGTCCAAAAAAAGGTTTCAGTCAAAGCATTAGGGGTTTTTACAATCGGATAGACTTCTATGTGTTTGGGAATTAGTGCTTACACTTCTACGTAATTCCGACAACGCGCCTCAGACAAACACGAAATTACTAAGAGTAAATCAAAATCAATATTCCGAAATGTTGTTAGCATGAACGGCTTATGCTTTTGGCCTTTCAGCGTGGCTTAGCGTTATGTACCTCTTTACGGCTCGGG
>Ga0209518_1000338_pt1 | contig 61771 bp, 95 predicted proteins | sample RifGroB1_FD_183993 | JGI IMG/M metagenome (GOLD analysis project Ga0209518, IMG submission 183993) | Groundwater microbial communities from Rifle, Colorado, USA - Groundwater B1 (SPAdes) (version 2) | ecosystem: Environmental > Aquatic > Deep subsurface > Groundwater | place: Rifle, Colorado... | reverse complement strand
GAACTTGCGAGAAAAATATCTGAAAACACTGGCAAGGAAAAGAGAGAGACTAACTGATAACCTGCCGGGGGGCACACGGACGCCGGTGTAAAACAGGCGTGACAAGCCGGGAGAGACCGGCTTTTAGGAGAAAAATGACAACATATAGAAAATTCAACGACGGCGTAGACGAACTCGCCCCGGGCGTCAAGATCAAGTGGTACGACGACACTTTCAAAACCCTGCGCCCGGCAGAGATTGTCCGTGAGGCTGACAACGGCTGGTGCTGGTGGGTCAACGAGGGTCGGGGCGACATCATGATCGCTTACATAAAGATTAAAGAAATCGAAGGGGTGCCGAGGAATATCCTCGTGTCCACCGAAGAGATCAAGGAGGTAGAAGACATGGGAAGTAACCGAAGAGAGGGCGCTCCGAAAACAACGACAATTACCCCAGAGATGGTCGTAGCGGCGTACATCGCCACTAGGGATGCCATCTCTGCACTTACCAAAAAATACGAAGAAGAGAAGGCTGCGCTCGAAGCTATTCAGGCAAAGCGTGGGGGATGGCTCCTCGGCACCCTCGACCGGCAGCAGGCAAAGAGCATGAAGTGCGACGCTGGTACGTTCTTCGTTGACTGGAAAGACTCGGCCACTGTTGCCGACGGGCCCGCCTTCATGGCCTGGGTCCACGAAAAATGGGAGGACAGGAAACACTTCCTGGAGAACCGGGTCAGCAAGACCGCGGTCAAGGCCCGCATTGAGGATGAGAAAGAGACTCCTCCTCCTGGAGTGAACTACACGAAAATCAAAGATGTAAAAGTGCGACGAGCATAATAAATTGACCAGCCTCCCCTAGAGGCGCAACACCAACCAACAAGGAGCAACAACACATGAGCGACAATAACCTGATGATCCCCGACAAAAACTCAATCCCTGCTTTCTTGCTGAACAAGCAGCTTGCAGCGAACTTCATGGACGAGGCGGCTGCCGGCATCGGCGCCGGGATGCCCCCGAGAATCAAGCTGAGTGCCAAGCAGTTCAAGCTGGTGGACAGCAACGGTGAGGAGACTGCCTTCCCACCGAGCCAGATGTTTGCCTCTGATGACGGCTTCTACATGCCGGCCATCATCCTCCGGGCCAAACGCGCCTTCTCCAAAGTCTGGTATCTGGAGGCCTACAACCCGAACAACGAGGAAGTGAAGGCCCCGGACTGTTTCAGCCTTGACGCCCTGCGCCCAGATCCGTCGTCCTCCTCGCCCCAGTGCGAGACCTGCGCCGCCTGCCCGATGAACGCCTTCGGCAGTGGTAAGGACCAGAACGGCACCGCCTCCAAGGGCAAGGCCTGTACCGACAACAAGATCCTAGCGGTCTACGCTGCAGGTGCCGTCTACCAACTGAAGATCCCGCCGGCATCCTTGAAGAACTACCGGCTGTACCTGGACCAAGTCCGGGTCAACCTACCGGACGTACCGCTCTACGCCATCAAGACCCTGATCGGCTTCGATGCCCAGTCTGACTTCTCCGTCCTGGTCTTCCGGTTCGGCGGCTTCGTCGGCGCGGACAAGCCTGAGCAACAGCAAAAGATCGTCGAGTTGCTGGCCCAGAAGGCCATGTCGACTGAAGCCGAGGCAATCATTGGCAACAACGGCGCGCCCCTGGCCCTGCCGACTCCTGCTGAGAAGAAGGCCATCGAGGCTCCTGCCGGCCCCTCTCCCGAGGAGTTAGCTGCCAAGGCCGAAGCAGAGGCGAAAGCTGCTGCCGATGCCAAGACGAAAGCCGACGCTGCAGCCGCGAAGAAAGCCGCCAAGGCAAGAGCTGACGCCGAGGCCAAGGCCGCGAAAGAAGCTGCTGAGAAGGCCGCTGCTGCGGCAGCGAGTGCTCCGGCATCAAGCGGGGATGTTTCCGACGACCTGCTCCGCGCCGAGCTTGGTCTTATTTAAGGAGGTGATCTGATGATAGCTGACCTGGTTACAATCGAGTCGAAGTTTGAAGAGTTCAAGCAAGAGGCCGCGAAGTTCTGCGAGAAGGGCAACAAGGCCGCAGGCACCCGGTCCCGCAAAGCCAGTCTCGAACTGACAGCACTCCTCAAGGAGTGGCGGGCGAAGTCAGTCAAAGCGTAAGTAGCAGTTAGGTGAACCTCAAGCCCCTCCAACGGAGGGGCTTTTCTCTCGGAGAAACCATGAACACAAAAGTAAAATACATCCTGGACGCTCTCAATACCTCGGAAGTCTCAGTCACCGACTTCTCTACCCTGACAAGTATCAGCAGGGTTACGATCTACAGGTGGCGAAACGGCGGGGAAGTGAAGGACGAGCTGCGCCTCAATTTGGCGTATAACACAGCGATGCGGTTGAATAAAGCCGTCCAGCACCAGCGCCTGCCGCTCACCGATCGCCTGAAAAAAGACCAGAGGGTACAAGTTCTCGGTAGCATTATTAGAGAAATGTCGGCAAAATAAGTAGTTTCTCACTTTACTACTTTGGAGGTCCGATGTTTCCTGATGACGGCGGTTTCCTTTCCAAGCTCCTCCCGTCCGAAGGGCTGTACTGCGTCGCGCAGTTGCTGCCTGGCGGAGGGTTTAAGCATTTCTTCTACCCGGCATTAGTCGACGCCCAAGCCCAACTTGGCATCCTCGACCAGTCAGGGGTTACCTGCTATATCGCCCAGGCTACCTACGACCCGGCCAAGATAACCGCGGCCCAGGCCCACAACAAGGCCCTGCCCTACGGCCACGACAAAGCGCTCAAGATGAAAGAGCGTAGCCAGGCCAACGCCCTGCTCATCAAAAACTTTTTCCTCGACATCGACTGCGGTGAGAAGTGGCCGCTTAAAGATCAGAAAGAGGGCGCTGCCGCGCTCAAGCAGTTCATCGCCGACTCAGGTCTGCCCTTCCCTGCCGTGATCAACTCTGGAAATGGTCTGTACGCCCAGTGGTTACTGGACGAACCGATCGACGCCGAGAAGTGGCGCTCCGTCGCTTTTATCTTAAAGCAGGTCGTAGCCAAGCTGGCCCCGAAACTCGGCGGCGACTCGTCGCGCACCTCTGACAGCGCCTCAGTCCTGCGTGCCCCGGGCACTACTAATCGTAAGCCTAACCGTCCTAGTAAGCAGGTCGTAATCTTAAAAGACATGGAGCCGATCCGGTTCCTCGATTTTGTTGAGGTGCTCAATAAGGCCGCAAGAAAGGCTCAGGTTGCCCACCACACGCTCGCGGCCCCCAAGCCGAGCACTGACATCAACTCCGAGTTCTACGACAGCCTGGAGCCTTCTGGGCCTCCTAGTGACGCATATCAGGTTGCCGACCTCTGCGCCCAGTTGCGGGAGATGAAGGACAGCGGCGGCAACATCGCCGAACCCCACTGGTACGCCTGCCTGGGACTCCTAGCCTACTGCGAGAACGGAGACGAAGCAGCCCAAGCCTGGTCGGCCGGGCACCCTGACTATGATTACGGCAAGACCAGTGCCAAGATGGACCAGTGGCGGACAGCAGGCGTCGGCCCTACCACCTGCGTGAAGTTCGGCGCGGACAACCCGGAGATGTGCATTGGCTGCAAGGCCAACGGCAAGATCAAGAGTCCGATCGTCCTCGGCCGGCCCGCCCCGGAAGAGAAGAAAGACACCTCAGCCCCGCCGAACTTCAGGCGGGCGGAAGACGGCCTGTTCTGGTCAGAGGACGGCCACTGGGTAAAATTTTATGACCTAGACCTGTACTTAGAACGTCTTGCCTACGACCATTCGTTAGGCTACGAGGTCATGACCATCCGGCACTACCTGCCGTTTGAGGGGGATCTCGAGTGTACTGTCCGGTCGTCGCTCGTCAACGACCCGAAGATGCTGCTGACCACGCTTGCTGACAATCATATAAAAGTCGTTGGGAACAAGGAGAAAAAGATAATGGTTGCATATTTGGAAAGTTACCAGGCCAAGCTCCAACGGGAACGGAAGATGCAGGAGCTGCTCTGCCAGATGGGCTGGAAGACGGCCCGCAACGGCTTGCCGATGATAGTGTTAGGAAGAAAGGTCTACAACGCCGACGGCTCAGTCGATGAAGCTAGTCTTGCCCGGAACGTCCCGGCCGCGGCCGAGGCCTATCACTCAGAGGGGCACCTGTACAAATGGAGCGACGCCACCAGGCTCCTCGGTGCTCCGGGCATGGAGCAGTTCGCTTTCGCGCTGCTCACCGGCTTTGGTGCCCCGCTCATGCGCTTCACCGGCTACAACGGCGCCATCGTCTCCCTGCACGGCGAGTCCGGCACCGGCAAGTCGCTCATTACGACAATGATTCAGTCGATCTATGGGGAGCATCGGAAACTCATGATGCTCCGGGGAGACACCGCGCTTGGCACTCTGAACCGTCTCGGGGTGTACGGGAATTTCCCATTGACGGTGGATGAGGTCACCAACAGCGAGGGGCTGTCGGTTTCAGATTTTGCCTATCAGGTAACCCAAGGCCGGGTCAAGGTGGCGAGCACCAAGAACGGCACGGAGCGGACCGGGATCAATGAGTGGAACACCATCGCTATCACCACCTCGAACTCGTCGCTCATCGACAAACTCAGCGGGGTCAAGGCCGACGCCAGTGCCGAGATCAACCGGGTGTTTGAGTATCAGGTACACCGTGTGGACAGCTTCCAGGAGGATGTGACCACCGCCCTCTACTGGACGATCACTGAGAACTACGGTCACGCCGGCGAGGAGTACGTCAAGTGGCTGGTTAAAAACGAGAAGAAGATCAAGCCTGGGATCGACAACATCCGGGCGAGGGTCGAGCAGATGGCCCAGTTGAAGGGCGAGGAGAGGTTCTGGGGCGCGGTCGTATCGGCAGCTATTTTTGGCGGGCTGGTGGCTAAATCGCTCGGCTTAATCCAGTTCGAGGTTATGCCGGTGCTGAACTGGGTCTGTGGGAAAATCTTTGAGATGCGTGAGGACAAGGTTGATTTAACCTCGACCGCCGTCGATGTTCTCGGACAGTTCCTGGACGACCATGCGAACAACCGCCTGCTGGTGAAAGGCTCACTGGTCAACCCCCGCGGCATCTGCACCGTGATCGAGGCCCCACGCGGCCCGCTCGTTGTCCGCTACGAGATCGAGGACCGCCTGCTGTATTTGTCCCGCACCGCCCTGCAGGCCTGGCTTGGCAAGAAGCACGCCTCGTATTCTCGCACCAAGAATGACCTGCTTAGTATGAAGGCTTTAGTAAATCCCAACAAACGGAAGGTGCTCGGGGCAGGGACAACCTGGGGCGGGGCACTGACGCCGGTGTGGGAGATCGACATGTCCTGCGCAGCGTTGGGGCGCACCGCCGAGGAGTTCCGGATGGTAGCTGAGGAGATGGCTCGGGAGAAGGGGGAGTTTGAGGTATGACCACTGGAGGGACACAAATGAAAAAACTGACTGAACTCGATCTCCAAACCGCTATTGATGAGTGTGCCGATAAACGATTCAGGTCACATGGAGCCTGGTTGGCCGGAATGGTCAAAAGATTGAACGCTGTTCTTGAAGGGAGGAAACTTATTCCGCCCGCACCGATACGACCAGCACCGCGGACGATAGTCAAAACTGGGAGCAGCACGGAGCCAGAAGTTCCGTGTGCATCGTGAAGTGACTGAACGCAACCGGGGGTTGCGAGGGAGATTTAGAAGAAACTACTTTAAGAGGAGTCAACCATGGACGAAGTGACAGGCAGGTTAGAGAACTGGGCGTTCTTCGGTAAGGCGCTCTGTGGACAAATTTATGACGATAAGAAAGGCCGGTGGCCGGATGGCCATGCAGTGAAATTTGTGAAGGTCGCAGCCTGTCGGCTGCGGGAAGGCGGGGTGGTTAAGACCCGGAACAGTTCATATTTACTAGGCAAGGAGGCGGGGGTATGACGAACTTGGAGGAGTACGAGGAGTGCCGTGAAGAGATGACCGCTGTTGATAAACTTATCCTGGCCGTAGTGCTGGCCGGCCTGCTGTCGTTTTGGACTGGTGTGGGTTATTTGGTGGGAGGTTGCTTATGAAAGACAATCTCGACGAGATCGTCGCCGTCCAAGACTGCCTCCCCGGCAAAACCGCCATGACGACGATAGCCGACGGCGACGTGTGCCTGATCGCCCGGGACGAGGGGCTGATGATAAAAGGTGATGTTATCCCTTGGCGGAGCGCGACCGCCGTAGCGGAGGAGATAATGCGCATGGTGGGGGAGTGGAGATGAGCGACGAGAAGAAGTGGAGCGAAATGGTTAACGAATCAAGAGGTGCGATTGAGGATTTTAACGACTTTTCTGACGATAGGGCAATCATGTATGCTGCAGACAAACTTCGTAATTTGGAGGCGCAGTTAGCAGCCATTCGCGCCGTATACGAAAAGTGTCAAGACGCATACGCCTCAGGGAAACATTTCACCTCTCTGCAGACTCTCAAAAAGGACCTCGAAACCATACTTGGAGACCACAAATGAAAATAACTCTTGCAGAAATAATCAAGCTGGCAATGGCGTCGGAGACCACTCCGCCAAGAGTCGTCGAGACCGAGGACGAGGCGCAGGCTTTAACTGCGGCCGATAACGGACGGGTCTGGGCCGTCGGCGATGAGTATTATGAGTGGGAGTATCAGGAGGATGGGGGGATGAGCTTATGTTAAGATGCCGAGTATCCGCCAAAAAGAAAAGTCCGACAGATTTCCAAGCCGCTAAAGTGGAGTCGCCCTTCGGGGCGACCCTGATCCTCGCCTCCATGGGTGAAGGTGCGAGGCTCTTGCACGGCGAGGAGGCGAGAGCGGTAGCGGCCGAGATGTCCCGGCTGCGCCTTGGGGCGAACGAGTGGCGATGGGTTGGGTTTATGGAAGGAGGGAGAGATGTATAAACCACTGGAAATTGAACTACTCTCAGTACATGGAGTGTGGGAGTCTATGCTTGCCATGCGGTTGCCGAAAGGAACCAAGTCTGATTCGATCGCGTATGCCGCAGACACCGTCGACATAGGCTCGGAAGACGCTAACCTTGCTGGAAGGCTTATCCGCGCTGGCAGCGATCACGCCAAGGCTATGAGGGGGGTTGTAGCTTATCTCCGCATGAACCTGCAGGTCGGCTTCATGATGGAGTTCGAGACTTACAGGCACGGCGTAGAGTGCCTGTCCACCTCGTCGGCCATGCACGGCGAACTGAAAGAACTGACTGGCGAGGCTCTTGCTGAACAGAAGCAGGCCGACCTGCCGGAGAAAGTCTACACCAGGATTATCATGGTGTCCTACCAGGCCCTGCGGGCAATGTATCGGGCGAGGCGAAAGCACCGACATCCTGACTGGCAGATATTCTGTGACTTCGTCGAAGGGCTTCCGCACTTTGACGTTTTGATTTTTCCGGAAGGGAGGGGCTGATATGAGACCATCTTGGATCGACGAATCAGGCTACTGCAGCGTTCACCAGTCGTATCATTGCGGGTGCTACCGGCCGACGGAGAAGGCGCCGAACGAGTGCATCAAATGCGGCAAGCCGAATCACGGCAAAATATTATGCGAGGAGTGTAATAAGGAATGGCAGGCGTGGGCCGTTGCCGATTCACAACGGATGGTAGATGAATTTTATGAGGAGAAAGCGAAGATGGAAGTGAAATTGGGAGACTGCCTCGACGAGGCCAAGGCCACAATCTGTGGCGAGCGGCAGGACGTTTACGGGAGTCCGGAGGATTCGTTCGCGGTGATTGCTCAATACTGGGAGGTGTACTTGCAAGAGTATAAAGTATGCAGTGACCCGCTCTCCGCCAAGGACATCGCCCACATGATGGTCCTGTTCAAGATGGCCCGTATCCAAGGCCAGAAGCCAAGCCGGGATTCATATGTGGATATTTGTGGCTACGCCGCTATTGCGGCTGATCGTCTCGGAAACTAAAACAACCCCGCCTCTTATTTTAACTTGAGGCGGGAAAACTAAAATAAGGAGGTGGAGGGATGGTATGCGCACGATGGATAGAACTTATGAAAAAATGGCGCTCTGAGGGGTATCCGTACAGAATCATAGGAGAGGCAGTGGGAGTATCTACAGAACGCGCCCGTCAAATCCTTAAGCGCGAGGAGTCCAGGGCGAAAAACGGAGATTCTCAAACCATGGAGAACGCGCTTTCTACACGAGTCCGGAATATTTTACACAACAATGGTATTACTTCAAAGGACGACTTACAAAAATTCTTAGCCTCCGGCGAGCGACTCAGAGATTTAAGAAACTTCGGAAAGCGCATGGAGCTTGAGGTACTCAATTGGCTGTCTGGTAGTAAGTAGGAATCCCAAACTCCTCGGCCACGCCGAGGTCTCGCCGGCCGGTGGTGCCGTTACCTCCGGTAACGAGTTGCGAACAAAAAGGAGAATACTGTGAGCATTCAAGAAAAAGTCGCTGCCATAGATGGCTTAATCCTGGAAAGAGTAGCCAATCTCGAGGGTAAATGCCAGATGTATGACATAGTGATGGACGGGAAAGTGTTCGAAGAAGTTATCGGCCTGGGGAGCAGCACCTACAAAACCCCGTACAACGTTCTTAACCGCCGATTGTTCGCCTTGAGAAAGGCCGGAGTACTCACGTACTCGAAAAAGAATGGGTGGGCGGTAAAGAAACCTGTTGCACATTCTGCGCAGATAGGCTACTCTCCAAATTAGTCAACACATCTTTAACGCCTTTGACCGTTCCCAGCGGTCGAGGCGTTTTCTTTTTTACTGCCCCGCAGTATAAGTAGGAATCCCAAACTGATCGGCCATCATTAGATCAGTGCTGTCCGTCTCCCCGAGGTCTCCGAGTACCAGTCTTCTTATAACTGGCCGGAGGTCTCGGCCGGAGATGGCTCTCCCCGGCATCCTCTCGTTGTACTTCCGAATAGCTTCGAGAACTTCCGTCGTGTCTCCGCCCTCGATAATGGCGTTAGCCGCATCACGCACCAGCCGGCCGCGGCGTTCGCTGACCTCGGTCTTCATCTTGTTCAGGGTGAAGTTTGCGGTCTGAGCGGCGGCGATCTCAGAGGGAGTAAACCCAAGGCCTACCATCAGGATCTCGTCCGGCCCGATCGCAGCGTCGTCCAGCAACCTCTTGCCTTGTCCGTCCTTCAACCCTTCCGCGCCGACACGGTACGCCTTCAGAGCGTCCCTGATCGGTTTGGGTGTGGCCTCCTCGAGCCCTCGCATGTAGTTCCCTTTGTTCATCATCTGGTCGTAGCCCTTAACCCACGACTGGGCGACCGAGAAGCCTGGGCCGAGCAGGTTGCCTGCGTACCAGGCGGCGAGTCCTGCCCCATGGAGGCCAGAGGGCGGGTCGGTCTGGGTGCCGAAGATGTTCGCCATGCCGATCCGGTTGGAGACGTTGACGCCCAAGAGGGAGGGCAGGCCGAACATCGCAGCGTCGCCGGCAGTCTCGCCGAAGGTCTCTTTCAGCCAGTTGGTCATGGCGAGTTTGGCATCCCACGGCTCGTCGTCATCGCCACCGAAGAGGTTCGCCACTCCGAACAAGAGAGAACCGAAGACGAGACCGTTGGCTCCGCCGAGAAGGGCCGACATGCCGGCAATGCCCTTGAACTCTTTCCACGCGGCCTTTTTCACCTCCGGTGTTTCCCCCTTCACTGACTGCCACATAAGCAGCCCGAGGCGCAGGGCGGTGTTTATCCGGTAGGTCTGGAACTGCAGGAGTGCGGTAGGCACCGAGCCTTGCAGGACATATCCTTTGTCCTCTTTAGCGTAGGAGTAGAGAGTTTCGGAGATGGTCTTCTTGATCTCCTGCATGGCGGTGAAGAAGTCTTTCTTATCCTGAGTAGCGAGATCGAACGTGGCGAGCGCCGCAGCTTTCCGGCTGCCTAACTCTCCATGCTGCATAGGGAGCATAGCGTAGCTGAACGCTTTGCCGAGCACCGAGGTCTTCTTGCCGAACGCCTCTGCCTGGGCCTCATGCACTGCTGAGATATCAAGGAGGTTCATAGCAATGGCTTCTCGGAGCATGAGCAACTGCTTCTGCTTGTAGTTCAACTTGGCGATCATCGCGTCTTTCTCGGCCTGAGTGTACCACTCGGAGCCTACCGGACGGTTGGGGGTGCGCTCGGCCTCGCTTACCCTACGGTGCAGTGCTTGGTAGACCTTGTCGACCTCGGTATCAGCGAGCATGGCCTCTTCGGTGAAGTCCTTGGAGAACGCCTGTTTGAACCCTTTGCCAAGAGCCGCGGAGGACTTGCCCCATCCGAACCGCGCTGAGAGATTAGGCAGCGTGATTGCCGGCAACTGAGTCAACTGCACGAGGAAGGTGGACGGCGAGGTCATGTAGTAGCCGGTGCCGAGGGCGCTGATCGTCGAACTGACTACGTTGGTCGACCGGGTCCGGATAGCCTGCAGCCACCGGCGCTCATTGTTCAAGATGTGCCCGCGCAGTGTCAGGTCGATGTCTCCCTTCTTGCGGAGTTCTCGGTTTTCTTCGGCCAGGCTCTGGATGTCAGCTTCGAGTTTCTTGCCTACTTCCATCCACGCGGCGGATGAGGCGTGCCTGAGCATGTAGTCGATGTAGCTGCGCAGCATGTCGGTGCTGGCGCCCTTGGTGCTCTTCCTGTGGATCGAGTTCTTGAGTGCTGCGGTGTCCGGCAGCCAGCGCAGAAAAGTCTGGTTGATCCCTGATACCAGGGCCTGTGCCCGGCTCTCGGCGTCGGCTACAGCGTCGCCGTCGGTCGGGTCTACTCCCGTCAGGTAGTTGGCTCTGACACTGGTGAGGACTTGGTTGATGAGTTCCGACGGCACCGCGCCGTGAGTAGCGGTGTGCTCCTCGATTACGCCTTCGACGAAAGAGTCCTGCTTCGCCCCGTTTGCTTTGGCGGTGAGTTTCGCCTGATCACGCTCGGCGATGGAGTCGAAGTGAAGAACTTCTCTGGTGCCGTCCTTTGCCGTGTACTCGAGATACAGGTTGCCGTACCGGGAGAGTGGTACGTAGATACCCTTGATGTTGGAGAACACGAGGTTGAACCTCTCCATCAACTTTGCTCTTGTGGCCGGGTCGTTCTTAGTACTCTCTTCGATGGCTGCGAGGAGGTTGTCCCGCTCCCTCTGGCGCATGGCCTTGAGATCGTCGATCACACGTAGGGCTTGTTCTTTTGAGGCCTTGTCCATCTTTGCCCAAGCGGCGTGCGCTTCTTTCCACGCCTGCAGATAATGCTTGCCGGTGGACTTCGCCATACCGGAGTTCTCCCACTCGATCTGGGCGCTCTTTATATACTCCTGCTTGTTGGCCCCTTTCCGGCCCCAATCTTGGCTGTACTGGTCCGCCCACGGGAGCATCTGATAATAGGTGCCTTTCAGGAGTGCATCGTTGAAGGCGTCGACGCCTGCGCCCTTCTCGGCGACTTTTTTCGCCTGCTGATAAATCTTGTAAGAGTCGTCGGAGATCCTGGTCTTGGTCGACAGCATCTCGTTCAAGTGATCAACCGACCACTGCAGTTGCTTGACCGTCTTCCCCAGTGTCGCCCCGAGGAAGGATTTGGGCAGGACACTCAGCCACTTGTCCGCGTGCTGCAGGTAGAACTCGTGCAGTTTATTTTTCGGATTCGCCAGAGCCTGAGCAGCCTGCAGTACCCGGTCGTGGCCGGCCTTGAGGGCGGTGTCGAGGGATTCGAAGACTTGTTCGCTCGTCACTTGAAACGCAGTAGCCTGCTTGGCCGTAGCGAGTCCCCCATTAAAAACAGTGTTCGCTTCCGCAATCTCATTGATCGGGGCGTTGAAAATGTCCTCGCCGATGCGGAGAACCTCACTGAGAGCGGTGTCGGCCGAGGCCGGCAAGCCAAGAAGGGTGCGGACTGCGGAGACGAACTTGCTCCAAAGGGTCTCGGTCTTGGATATTTTTATCGTCTCCAGGTAGGCCTGCATCTCCTTGTTGGTCAAAGTCCAAGCGAGAATCTCGTCAACGGACTGTACTGAGTTGGTCGCGCCTGAGTAAATCCTTTGCTCAAATTCTGTGAGCGCAGGGCCTCCGGCTTGTGACTCTCTAACTCTATTGTTGAAGTGCTTAACGATCTGATTCGTCACGACGAACAGGTCGGCCGTAGACTTTGCGATCGAACTGCCTGCGCTTGCCTTGCGGTTGCCGAGAAAGATTGCAGCCTGCGAAGCGGCGTGAACCAATTCATGCAGGACTGTCTCGTAAGACATCCCAACTTTGCCGGTAACGTCCGCCCCGTTCAGCCAGATGGTGTTAGAGATTCCGCCCTTGAAATCTGTAGAGGATATGCCTCTAGACCCGAGCAGGGACCTGGGCACCTGATCTCCGACATGCACTACCTTAAAGTCGAACTTGACTCCGGCGCCCTTCAGTTTGTTGATGGCGTCTTTTACCTTCTTGGCGATCAGCATGTAGCTGGCACTCGGCGCGTTGTCCACCAAGAATTGAATAGCCTCGGTAGTTGTCTTGCCTTCAATACCTTTCTGGACGAACGTAGCCTCGGCAGTATCTGGGTCGTAGCTTTTCTGCTCGGCGCTCACCTGCTGCGAGGTGGTGCTTGTGGAAGACGCCTCCTGCCCTGCCAACTGCGCCGTGATCTTGATCGCCTCGCTGAACGCCGTCTTGTGCTTGACATCAATCCCCAGGACCTGCATGACCTTCTCAACGAGCGCGTCCCAGGCCGAGCGGAGCTTGCCGCCGTTATTGATCTGCACCGACTCGAGGAACTGCTGGACCTGCGGCGAGGAGAACGCTTGAGCGAGGAACTCTTTCTCATTGGTGAAAGCGTAGGCGATATTCTCAACCCCGGATAAGGTGCCCGCCGGGAACTTGTTTTTGAAGGCCTTGCTGCCCCCTGCCGCTTCGATCTCTTTCATCTGTTGCTCAGAGATCAGCCCCTGCTTGATCGCTTCCCTACGGGCCTGCAGCATGACCTGCTTAAGGCGCTTCTGCATACCCGGGTTCGCCGCGAGTTCGGCAACGGTGACAGAATGCACTATCTCATGCAGCGAGGTCTCGAACTGGTTCAGGTCCTTGACCGTGACCGTCCTGGTCGACGGCCGGTAAGATGCAGATTTTGCATTCGGGTCGATGACGACCTTGATATTTGCGAGTTTTGACTGCGGCGTGAACTGATGGAGAAGGGTGCCTAAGTTTCTCGTCACCTCGCTCGGCGCCTTGGCTATTGAGGAGAAAAGCTGCGTGGCAGTGATCTCCTGAACCTCGCCTTTAGCAGTTTTGGCTTGGAGGGATTCGTAAGTCTCAGGCGCCTTCAGCACCACGTCTGCTCCGCCGTCAGCCCGGGTCACGACCTCGTGCGTCGCCTGCAGTTTGTTCCTGCTGATATACCCCAGAGCCGCACCTTTGGTCTGAGCAGTAAACACCGGCGCGGCCGGGTCGACGGTGATCACGCCCTCCGGCGAAACGGAGGTGCTCACTCCCTCGGGCTTGAGGTTGTTCGTGGCGAGGTAGTTGTCGTAAGCCTGCTGGTTGACGAAGGAGATTTTTGAAGCAGGGGGCGTTGCCGCCCCCGCGCCCGGGGTCGAGACCTCCGGGTTGGTTACCACCTGAGCCGCTTGCGCGGGATTGACACTCCCCAGCTCGGCAGCCGGATTTCCGGCTCCTTGGGCGGGGGTTTGGGTTCGTCCTTGGGCTTCTGCACTCGCTGCCTCCATCACTTGAGGGGAAAGGTCAGTTATGGAACGGTTGTCTAAAGAAGCGGCTCCCCGGGGTGAGCTTGCCGCGACGCCGGTTCCGGATGCCGGCTCAACGGTAGAGGCTTGGGGAGCATCTGGTTTCCTTACGGCAATAAACCCGTCCTTGACAGGCACGACATCGTAGTTTGCCGGGTCCTCGCCCTCCCGCTTGATGGCTCCAAGCGTCGCGCGTTCGGTTGCGATCGGCCGGCCTGAGAGGTTGGCGATGATCGACTTGTCGGCAGGAGGCGGCTCGGGAGTGTACTCCCGCAGGGCTACCTCGTCAGCGTTGCCGAGTTCGGGTGCAGCCGTGCCTAAGAAATTACGTTTGGTCTCAACTGTGTTCGCCGATTGGTTACGGGCGAGGGCCTCGCTCTGCTGTTGCTCCCACTCGATGTCGGAAGTCGCCTGCTCAAGGTTCGTCTCGGCGACTGCGGCCGGGGCCGGCTGGGCCAGGCGCCTCATCCCGAGCGGCACGTCCGGGCTATAGCTCTTGATGTCCTGATCAATGGCGATGCTGCGCGGGTCGCGCATCCCAAGAGCCTCGGCCCGGGCGATCTGGGCGTCGTAGTCCTGGTTGTTGGCCGCTTGGTTCCGCGCTTGTGCAGCCTGAGCCTGCTGCTCCCAGTCAATGTCGGAGGTAGCTCTGTCGAGGTCAGTGCCGGCAACTGCAGGAGCGGCGGGCCTGGCAAGGCCTCTCTCCCCAAACAAAAAGTCCTGGGGCATGGTGGCAAGAGTCTCGCCGGCAGCAAGCCGGTTACCCAACTCGATCGGGTCGACTGTGACCTGCTGGTCTCCGACCATGAACGACGCCTTGCCGTCGGTGACGGAGACGTTGGTGTCTTTTAATAAATTATTAAGTAGCTGCTCCTGTACCTTGTCGACCGCAGCCGGACTACGTCGTGCCCCACCACCGAACGCTCCGCCGGCAACACCTCCGCCTAAAGCACCCATCACGCCGCCGAGTGCGGTCTCTTCGAGACTCTCTTTGGTCAGGGGGTTGTCGTAGGCAGCGATCTGCTCAACCGGGTTCTGGACGAGTTCCTCCGCGCCTTCGATGAGTGCGCCCTTGCCGGCACCTTTCACGACTGCGCCTTTCAGGGTGGTGCTCGCCATCATCTTGGCAAGCTGGTCGCGGCCTTCTTTCGTGACGAGTTTTGTTGCCCAATCCTGCGGGCCGAACTTCTGCTCGATCGCACCGACTGTCGCCGCACCGAGAGCGGCTACGGCCTTGTCGGCTCCGGAGGTTGTGGCGGTTGGGTCCTTCTCAATCTGCTCGCCTCTGATCCCACCGTAAGAGGGGAGGGCTGCCATGGCGATCGGACCGCCCCAAGAGATAGCTTGACCTGCTATAGCAGTAAGTCCGCCAAGAAGTGGGTTAATCGCAGTGGCATACGGCGCAGCCGCAGTGATCCCCTGCCCAAGAGCGCGGATGCCGAGAGCGCCGGCGACGGACGGGGCGACGTTACCTACCGCTTCCTTGACCGCGGTGACTGGCTTGTCGACGACATCGCTCAGTTTGTTGATCGCCGTCGGGTTGGCGTCGATGACGCTCTGCCCGTAGGTGCTGACCGGGTTGGCCTGAGAGACACCGGGAATAAAGTCCGCAGCGGCCTGGCCGACACCCTTGATCGTCTGCCCTACGGCGGACTTGAAAGAAGCCGCGAGGCCTCCTTCGGCAGGGGGCGAACTACCAAAAACTTGATCCTCTGGAAGGTATCCATCGGTTGCCCCGAAAACCTCATCGTCTGACAAGTACTCAGCCATTTGCGCCCCTGCTTAGTTGGATATCCTCTTAAAGCCTTTACCGTCCCATATAACCTGACTGCCGTTTGCGGCAGTGTACGTCTGACCTACCACTAGCTGCGAGGCGTCTTGTGGTACTGCAGGTGCTGCGCTCCGCATCCCAAGTTCTCCGGGAATAATCGTTTTCTCCGTCAACGGGTTGTAGAACCCTTCTTGCTTCATTGGCACCCCAAACTTCGGATCGACTGAGTTCGGAACTTCTCTGGAGAACTTCATCAGTTTCCCTTGCTCCGTAGCCTGTCGAATCCCGGCCGTGGTCGCTGCCGCTTGCTCCGCTCGCGCTGATCGTTCTGCCTGCTGCGAGGCGTTCTCCTTGGGGAGTTCTGCAGCCTGCACCCCGCGATAGGCATTCTGCGACTCAGCCTCGGAGGCGAGAATCTTGTTCCTGTCCATCTGTACTGCGTCGCCGGCTGCGGCGATCTCCCGCTGGTTACGGAACCCGAGTCGCGAAGTGTCGGCCTGGATACCGGCGATCTCCCGCTGGTTACGGAACCCGAGTCGCGAAGTGTCGGCCTGGATACCGGCGGTGCCAAACGAAGTTTCTGACTGCAATCTGGCGTTCTGCCCGGACTGCTCGTTAGCGAGAAGCTGCTCGTTGAGCTTGCTGCGTTGCTTCCACCCCATCCCGGGAGAGTTTTCTCTGGTAAGGAGCGTAGGGCCTGGGCCTCCCTGCGGGGGGCGATCAAGTATCCTGTCTGCATTCTGCGCGGCGCGGATACCTTGGCCGGCGTCAAGCCCTCGACTGGCGTTGAACCGATTGATCTGCGCAGTTGGTCGAACTGGATTTTCAAGGAACCTAGATTGCGCTGCGGCGTCGGTGCCCGGGGCGAACTGAACGTCCATGTTACCTACTCGGCGGATGCCTCCTGTCCGGGCCTGCAGCGGCACCGACCGCGTCCCGGTAGGCCCTGACGGACTGCCGCGTAAGAAGCCTGCCTGCTGCTTAATGGCAGCGATGCGCTGGGCCTGCTCGGCCGACGGCCGCATCCCCCCAGCGATGGCTGCGTCGATCTTGGCGATGCTGTCTTTTATTGCGAGGTCGTTCTGTGAAGCGACAGGCGATGCGGCAGGCTGCCATCCAGCACTCTGGATGCCGTCACGCTGCAGACCCGCCGGAACAGGAGGATCGGCTGCCACCACTGGTTGAGGCGGAAGCACCCCTCCCGGAAGAGTCGATTCCCGCATAAGTTCGTTACGTCGGTCGACAATACCAGACTGGAGGTTGTACCTATTTACCGCCGCATCGTTAGCAGCCGAGGTAGCAGCCAAAGCGTTTATCCCTCGCTGCACAAGTTTACCCCCTGTCATAGTGACAGCGTCATCTACTGCCCGCCTTATAGGCGCAACAACAGCGGTAGTCATCTTGTCCTGCGCCGCCACAGTCGGGGTGCCAGGGGCGTAAATGCTGTAAACTTCGTCAGGGCGCTTATATCTCGCAAGATCAGCCATCGGCGTACCTCCTCTAAAATTTTAGGAGTATAGTAACATATTATTACAGAAAATGCACTTTTATTCTTGACATGGCGCTCTCTGCTTCAGAAAACGCCTGGCAATTTCACCGCCTGAGCTTCACAACACTTGCGCTCATGTGATCTATGGCGAACCAGCACCCATCGACGTTCTCGACTTTAAAGCTCCAGTAAGCGCCGGTAGAGCCGCGGCCGACGGGCTTGTATATATACTGCCGGCCAGGTGCGGTAGGAGCGAACGTTACCGCAGGTTGATCGGCGCCGTCAACCGTAGGGGTGACAATAACCGTGCCTTCGGTCTCGACCCCGAGATAGATGTACTGCAGGCGCTTGTTGCCGGCGTACCCGAGCTTTGTGACGAACGTTTCGAGCACGCTGGCAATGTCAACTCCATCATACGTTTCACCGCCAATCTCACAGAGTTTCGTAGTTGAACAGGCAAGATAATGCTCCCCAAACTTGCAGAACGAATTGAAATCAAATCCGGCAAGCTGGGTGGTGGCGTTGTTTTTGAGGTTGGTATGCAGGGTAAGCATTATGCCTCCGGATCGTGTTCGGTTTGGTGAATATCGCTGACGCTTTCGCTATGGCCCCAAGACTCCTGGACGCCTGCGCTGCGGCTGGTGGTATGTCCAACAGAGGTGTTGACCGCATTGAGAGCGGATGCCATGGTCTGAGCGGTAGCCCCGAGCAAGCCGTTGGTGATCCTCTCCCTGACGCTGTTGATCGAAACTGTACCATCCAGGGTTGCCTTCAGTTGCTCGGTGACTTTCCGCAACTCCAACTCAGCAAATTTCAACTGAGCCTCGTTGTTGGCTGAGAGTGCGTTGTACCAAGCCGTCTGCGCCCGGACCATGGATTCGTAGATATCGGCTTCAGCCTTGGTGAGTCCAGTCAGAATAGTGCCGCCAGTTTCAACGGCGAACTGAGTATTTTTCTGGGCAAGCTCGGCCTGGGAAATAACGATCTCGTTGCTCGAAGCGTGTTCCTGTCGCAATATTTCTGCTGCCATCTGGTTACTGAGATTTTGCATGGCGTACTGCGGAAATGATAAGGCTTTTGATGCGATCTCGCTGACTCCTGCCGCATACGCCTTTTCGTTCGCTGCCTGTTTCCGGTCGGCGTCACGCTGATAGAGAGCTGCTTCAACCGCCGCACCAAGTCCTGATCCTCCGGCTAAGTCGGTCTGAATCTTCGTCAGGATCGCCAACCAGAGCGCGGAAACATCCATTGGCGGCGAAGGAGTAGGAACCGACGACATATCAATTGCCGGAACCGGCGCAATCGTCACGTCAGCCAGAGCATCAGCCCAACCATCTGGCATCTCGATACTGGCCAGCATTGCACTCAGGTCTGACATGTAGCCGAGAACCAAAGCCTTCATTTCGTCAACGAGCAGATTCGTTGAATTGAACTGCTGAAGGATAATGTTCTCGCCGCCTACATATCCTGCTGACGGAATAGGTACTTTGTCTTCTGAGACTGTTACTGGATAACCACCCATAATTACCTCTTATATACGTTTATTTTACTATCCATTATTCTTCACTGATAATAACTGGCAGCATATCAAAAAGTAAGCTCTCACCCATAACTGATGCTACTCCTTCTGGAGTTAACTGTTCTGACGCGCTTTGATCATGCATTTGAATCATGGTTTTAATTGTATTCATTAACCCACTTGGAACAGTAATAGAATTAATACTTCCAAGGCTTAAACTTGGTGAATGATTAGCAAACCCAAGTGCTACATCCACAACTATTTTAGATAAGTCAATCTCAGTGTTAGCACCAGTATAATCGGCCATTGTATTGGCCGTTATCGCGTATGCATCATTTTCGTAGCGGGCTACCACAGAAATACCAAATACACCGAAGCTACTATTTGCCATACAAGAGGTTGCTATTTTCAGTGGGTTCTGTGGAATAACAGGAACGTCTATCGGGCCATCTAGCCTAGATGTATAGAATAATGGATTCTGGTTATAATCATCTACGTACGAAAGCAACGCTGGATTGCCTATAGCTGAAATATTTGAAAAGTTCCAACCGGAAATAGTAGTGACATCTGTCTCTTGAGTAGCTGTTATTGTTGCTGCCGAAAATGCACTAGCTCCCCAAGGTGCTTTCATGGAGTAATTAAATGTGCGCGTCCCTGACCTATGGCCAGATAGAGTTTCTGCTGATCCCTCACAAAAAGAATACTCATAGTCGCCATTTCCAGTAAGCGTTCCTTCATAGTGATAAGAGGCGTCTACAGATACCGAAAACTCATATATTTGACTTGTATTATCCTTCAGTACGTAACATGCAAATGATACACTTGGCCAGTTCGCTCCGCCAGTAGTAACTGATTGGGCGTAGTACGGATTAATATACGATGAATCAGAAGTTACATTATTTTCTGTGTTCGGGTTTAGAAAGTAAGTATGCCCATTTGCCAGGTTCCATACATACATCTCACCGTCTTTTTCGCTTGATAAGGTATTTCGAGTATTTTTGTTATACCCTCCTACGCTGCCCAAAGATGTCAAATCGCCTTCATAATCATAAGGTAACGGCCCCACCTCAAGCTCATACTCTATACTAGGCAAAGTAACATTTGTTTCAGTGCTATCAATTGTCCACGAAGAATGATGAAGATAGCATTGAGATGAATCAGGATTAATTCGTTCAAATATACCAGGCTGATTTGTTTCTGACGTATTGTCAATAGTGGTTATACTACCTTGGGTAGTTGTCGTTATCCTTCCATTTGTCCATGGCAACCCTGCTTTAAACTGATCAAAGTTACCGTTGTACCAATAATCCCGATTTTCCCCTGCAATAGCCTCATCTATGACATCGGGTGTTACCGGTGTAACCAAAGAGGCTCTAGCCAGAAATGCTGTATCGTTCCACCTAACCGGGAAACTCACATCATCCCATTTATCGTAAAGCTCTCCAGAAGTAATGTCTATTATAGCCACAAAAGCATCTGTGTAACCACGCCCTCTGGCGTTGAGTCTTATGGCCATCCATTGCTTACATTTCTTGGTCGATCTGATATCAACATGCCCAACTATGTACGTCCTGGCTGCTTGCCCTCCGATGGCTGGTAGATGTACCACATAGACAGTATCACCATCAACAAATGCACTATGACCATTTGCCAAATCTTCAATAGTCCCGGTTGAAGTTTCGCAATGATAGAAAAACTCAACATCAGTACTCGGTAGTGCTGGATTACAAGTCGAGACGTAAACCAGATCAGCCGTATTGTTTGCTCGGTTAATGCTGGAAATCTGTGCCTCGGCCACGACATTCTTCTTGATGTCCCCAATGCCGAAGACGGAAACCATCTCATATGCAGAATCGCCGCAGGCTGCCATCAGTTCGTTCCTATCGTGCCATGTGTGCCTGTGGCAACTTTCGTTTTATCTGGATCTCCGCCCGTTACAGGATCAACATCAGATTCTTTCATGTTCAGCCACTTCGGCACCTTCCGAGCGCAGAATGGGATTATTCGGTAGGTAGTTCGCCATGCGTCAGAGCTGACCACGTTTGCTGATTTCTTCGGCACACAGGCTGTAACAACAGGCTTTTGAGAACAGCACACATATTGAAAATCGTTATAAGCCATCACCAGAACCTTTTGATTCTTGACGTATGGAGTAAAATCGCTGGCAATGATGTTTTCATACTTGAGGTATCGGTCTTTCTTATTGCAAACTCTTACATCATAAAGCGTAACGTCTGACTCAAGTTCCTCTTCATGAACTTTAACGACAACTCCGAGAGCAAGATTGCAGCTACAGAAACACTCGCGACTGATCTCTCTCAGCGGTTCCGGTTCTCCGCCTGCATATATTTCCACCACGCTGGTATTGAAAGACACTCCGCACCTGATCACTTCCCCGGTATCAAGCCGGATAGGTCGCTGCCATCCCTGCTGAACAGTCCCATTACTTCTTCTCAAGCGATCTTCTAGGAGAGCCAACCTACTTCTCGCAATCCCAAGAACAGCCTGACACCGCTCGTATGGGCCGTGAAAGATGATCTTGGTCGGGATCTTCATTGACGCACGAATTGGAGAATGGTGTCGGAGTATGGCGCGTTGGTGATTCCATCGTCAGCAACATGGACTCTCGCAGGAAAGGCCAGGGTGCTGAAAGTAATACTGCCGGTTGCGTCGATGTCGCCATACATTGGCGGCATTACGCCTTCCAGGTTGCAGAAAATCCCTCTTGCATCAATCTCCCCGTACATCGAAGGCATTACCCCTTCCATATCGGCATGAATCTTTGTAACAGCGGATATCTCGCCGTACATCATGGGCATGACGCCCTCAATGCTCCAGCCGGTCTGAATATCGCCATACATCAGGGGCATGACGCCTTCAATCACTGCGGCAGGGGTGACGAAAAGATCAACCTCGCCGTACATGTCTGGCATTACGCCTTCAACCCAAACAGGAGCAGGCGTCTTGATAGTTGCCGCACCCCCCGCAACTGCACCGCCTGCCGCAATATGGCTGGCCTCGCGGATATATTCAGACGCACCGCCTGCGACCGCTCCGCCTGATCCGGTTATCGAAACAGATTCAGCGAGGTCGTATGTCTCAATAGTTGCTTCGCCGCCACCAACGCCGCCCCCTGTCGCTATAACGCTTGCGGCAAGGATAAAATCTGCTGCGCCACCAGCTTCCGCGCCGCCTGATCCTGTGATTGAGACCGAATCACCGGATGCAATAGCTGAGAAACCCGAAGGAGGAGAATACGAAAACTCCCCGGCCATAGTTCTAACTGTGGCAACTGAGTTTTGCGAGTACCCTGAGATAGCTGGATAAACAGTTCCGGTTAAATTTGAATATGCTGGATTCGCCTCAGTTTCAGGATTTCCGCTTGCTTGCCAAGTTCCGTTCTTCGAGAACCATATCTTGCCATTCTTGATGGCAACGCCTATTATGTCTCCGGTTGTAAGAGTGGCTCCAAATAACTCAGGAGAGCCATTATAAAACTTTCTACCATCTTGATGGTAGCTCCATCCAGTTGTTGAAGCCCCAACATAGCTGGCTAAGTCAGCTGAGGCTGTGCCAACACCAAAGATTGAACTTCCAGCATTCGTGGCAAAAACAAATTCAAAATATGCCGAATCATTTGCTGTATCTATTGGCGGATAACACCTAGCAGAGCGCCAAACGGAAGACGCGGCATAAGTGGCCGTCTTGTCATTGTTCGAGAATGTGAACGCGCCACTATATGCATCACTGGGATTAAAGTAATTCGGCACTTAAAGCCTCTTAGTTGCCCGGAGTACCAGAACTCATCTGGAATTTGGGAGTAACCTTGATATTGTCGCCGTTGTTCAATGGGGTGAATGAGGCTGCAAGGCGTTCCGCATAAACAACCGTAGCGTCGGCGTCAGTCACATAATATCCGTAAATTGTATCGTTCGTAGTAAGCGCCCCGGTCAGCGTGAATGTCTGTTGCGCGTACACTGCGTCACTCGGATCATTTGCCGTGTTGACTGTCCACGATCCATTAGTAAGCGTGATCGCCGCATACCCGCCACCTGCTGCTTCGGTATAGGAAATTCCTGCTTGTCCAGGAGTAACGTCATTAACGAACAACCTGAGCGTAAGGTCATTTCCTCCTGCCGGTCTATCGTTGTTGAAGTAAACCTTTAAAAACTCGTCTGCCCCAACGTCTGTAAGAACAAGTGCCATGATATCTCCTTAAAATCTGTACTTAAGACTGGTGATTGCCACAGGACTATCAACCACAACCGCTGTTGTCGTAACCGTCATAGCTGCTCCGGACGTATTAACTGCACCCTGAATCCACTTGGTCAGGTCGTTATTGTAGTGGCGAAACCAAGTCATAGTCCCAGCGACAAGGCCGAGTCCTTCATAGTCATAGGCATCTTTCTCGATCTCACCGGCTGATGCGGTGCCAAGGTTAATACCATTGGCCGCAATACCGGGGGTGAATGCACCACCATCTTTTGTGAATTTGACGAGAATATCGGTTCCCGGAGCAGTAGTCGTTACTGCAACAGCCGTTCCGCCGAAGCAATGGATAATGCCATTCGCAAACTCTGCGGCGATATCATCCCATATTGCATTCTTGGTTGGGACGTTGAGTGAAATTGTTCCTGCCATGTGCTTACCTCAAAATTGAAATGATATTATGCCCTTTAATCAAACATGCCCCAGCAGTCCCGGTTGATGGGATTGCGATCTTGGTGTGCATGACATTAGTGAATCCTCCTTGCGCGGTGCCAAGGCAAAGCCCTTTGCGGCTGAACCATGCCCCAACTCGCCGCCCGGAGTTTTCGGAAAACTCAGAGGCATCTGCATAACCGTGAGCAACGGCCCATTCGATGGCCGGATAGTCTGCTATTTTGCCTTCTGCGAGATTTCGCGGATCGAGTCCAGAGAGAAAAAACTGCCGCTTCGTGTCGCTGACGAAGATGCCACCGAAAGGCTGCGCTCCATCCGAGGCAACCGCCTTGATCATGATAATATCGGTGTCGCTCATCCAGATCGGTTTCATCTCCCACAAGCCAGGCTTGCCAATCTCACAAGCGAACAGGGCGTTATCAATCGAACCGAGAATGTAGCCATTGAATCCTGCGAGATGGTTGAACAGCGGGACTGATGTTTCAAACTGTCGATCAGTCGGCGGGCCGTTGTAAGTGTCCACATCCCACGCCAGGCTTGCGCCTCCGTAGTAGACGCCTTTCTCCTGCCGGTTGCCGAAGTAGATTGCCTGTCCGTACTGCACATGATCCATTGGATCGCCGCTCATGCCGGTGCGCTTTGCAGCCGATAGCGACAGATCCGCCGCAACTTCGTACATACTGCCGCCGTCATGGACCAGGCATGGACCGTTGTCGCAAAACAGGGAATGGCCTGCGGTCAGGTCTTCGAGTTTTGTAAAGCCTGGCCCCAACTCGATCTTGTTTGAATCGGTGATCCTGATGTTGACGGCTTTCGCCAGATGCGGGCTGGGAATAGGTCTGCCGTACTGGTCAGTATCCTTGACAGGGTGCATTGGGTCGAGAATAGTGTTGAGGCCTTCACACTTGTCGACGATGGTTACTGTCATGTCCGGTACGCCGGATCAGTACCGACCCAGGTCTCCTGATTGTGCTTCCTGCGGAACTGCCGAATCCCATCAAGCACATACGCATTGAACGCAGCCAAATGCTCTGACGCCTTGATCGGATCTTGTGTCTCTGAGTCGTGATGCATGAGCGCCTTGTAGGCTGCCCACTCGACGCAGGCGCGTTGAAGGCGGTTAACAATCTCAGGAGATGCAGAGTACACATCTGCCGCTGTAGCCGTCACCGTAGCGCCCTCGCCGCTAACGACAGTAGTCGTAGATGTAGACACTTCTGGTAGAAGCGCGGATACAGCCACCACCTGGCCGGATGCAGTAGCTACCAGATCGGTAGAGGCGTCAATAACAGCGGCCAGTGCGGCAGCAACAGCGGACAACGATCCTTCACTTCCGAGAACCGCATATGAGTAAACCGCTCCATTCACCGTAGCGGTAATAACGTCGCCAGCATGCAAAGAGCCTGTTAAGGTTATAGTACTACTCATTCGATCGAGCGGGTACCGACTGTACCGCCACACCTGAAGCGTCATAACGCGCTCATCGTAATCGGAAGTCGGCGTCGGGTAGAACTCGATAGCTCCGGTCTCTTTGTCAGTGCGCCAGTGGGTGGGTAGGCCGGCCGTAACGCTGATCGTTGCGGGCCAGTCGTCATTGCTGACTACTCGGTCGTCGTGAATCTTTCCGAGGCGCCGCATCCCGTCCCATACATGCAGGACCTGAATAATCCGGTCGCTGATGTCGTATCTCGCGGTGTCCGTCTGCAACGTCACCGTGTAGTTGGTAGCATCACGAAAATAGCCGGTCTCCTCGCAGAACTTATCCTGCCCTTCAGCAAGATACCCGACCAAAACAGCATCCCCCCAGCCTACTGAGAGCGTCGTGTCATGGATAACCTCACGAAGTTCTGCCAGCATCTCAGCCCGGGTCATGGCCTACACTCTCCGCCAGGGGATCGCCGAGAAAACCTTGCGGGTCTCTTCGACTTCGCCGGTCAGGAGGTTTCGCTTACGCTCCACATGGGTCATCTGAGCGTTCTCAAGGACATGGACGACCTCGGGCGGGACTTCAACCGGAACTCCTCGCTTGATCTGGTAAATGACACCGTTGACCCCAACAACCTCGAAGTTATTCATGCCGGCAACCTCGTCGATCATGATACGGACGCGGTTCTTTTTCTTCGGAGCGGGTTCCTCGGTTACCTTCTCGTCAGCCACTGGATCGGGCTGGGCTTCGATCTTCTTTGCCAGCTTGGCGGCGGGTTTTTTCATCGCCGGAGGGGCAACCATCTCTTCCATATCAAGGTCTTTTGCCAGGTCGAACTCGTCGTTCACGGACATTTATTTCTCCTTGGGTTTTGCAGCTTCGGTGAATGCGGCGTCAAATTCCTCTTCTGAGGTAAACTTGTCGTCCAGCATCGGCATCAGTTTTTCAATGATTGCTACGACCTCTTTAGCGTCCTTGGCGATGTACTGTTTCTCGCTGGAGCCTGGGTAGCACTCACACAGCCCTTGGCTGCTTTTCTTTTCCTTCGGCTTGATCGGCACCCGGCACTCAATGACGTAGCCATTACTTGCCTGTCCAATCTCCAGCATCCGTTTCATGTACATTTTTCAAGTCTCCCTTTAAGAGGTGATTGCAAGGCTCAATGAAAGGGAGGGACTCTGCACCCTCCCCTCGGTTGAAGCTTACGCGCCTGAGAACGGTGTAGCGGGGTTGGACCCGGCAGGGACCCACCCGATGATATTTACTTGCCAAATATCAGTAGCGACATCGGTAAGAACTACCTTGTCACCGATCGCGCCGCCCGTTGTGGTGCCGTTGAGAGTGATAAGCTCATCGGTTGCCGCGGCGGCGAACATCTTCATGGAGTTGTCGTCTGCGTCGCCAAGAATGGCGACCCCGCGATAGTCCGCGTTGGTGGCGTCGGCGGTGGTGAAAACCGTGTTGCTGGTATTCACCTGGCCCATAATGAACGTATAAACGTGCCCTGTGCCGGTTGCTTCCGGAAGGGTGTAGGTATACGCTGCGCCGGAGCCGGTGATGTAGCATATTTTCCCTGCATGATCAGCGGCAGTAATAGCAGCAGTTCCGGTAAGGGAAACTGCAGCCATCGCGCTGATGTCACAAGCCCGGGTGATCTCAGCGGCAGTCGCGGCAGTCGCGGCAGCAGTCGCGTCGGTGGTCGTCAAGAAACTCGCTGCGGCCCCAGGGTCGCGCAGGGTAATCGTTCTGGCCGCGCCCATCGCTCCGGCGACGAGGGACACTGTAGTATCTCCAGTCTGATCGGTGCAGGTAATTGCCAACTTGCCCCTACTTCCTGTTGCCGGGAAAACATCGACCGATCCGGCAGTGCCGGAAGCCCCGGCGTCAATACCGCCGTTAGCGGTAAGTGCTCCGGTAAGAGTGGACGCCCCGGTAACTGCCAGGGTGCCAGCGACCAGAGTATTTCCAGACGAAGCGGTGACCGTGAACTTGTTGGTGTTTACCGCGACGTCGCCTGCTACGGTGAGCGTACCGGCGGTCAGGACGTTGCCAGAGGTATCCGCGACCGTGAACTTGTTGGTGTCCATGGTCAGCCCGCCGTTCAGCGCCGTTGCGCCTGTGACGGTCAGAGTGCCAGCGATGGCTGTGTTGCCAGAGGTGTCAGCGACTGTGAAGGCGTTGGTATCAACAGTGATCCCAGCGTTGGCAGCGAGCGCTCCCGCTACAGCCAAAGTGCCTGCGACGACCGTGTTGCCAGATGCAGCAGCAACAGTAAACTTGTTGGTATTGACCGCAACGTCGCCCACCACACCGAGGGTTCCGCCTGCGGCTACGTTGCCGGTCAGGGTGGAGGCTCCGGTAACTGCCAGAGTGCCGGTAGTGACGACGTTGCCGGTGGTGTTCGCCACCGAGAACACTCCGCCGTCAGCAGAGATCCCGCCGTTGGCTGTCAGGCCTCCGGTCAGCGTTGTAGTCCCGTCAACGGTCAAGTTGCCGGAAAGCGCAGAGTCGGTGGCCGTCGTAACTGCCACTCCTGCGTGGTTGACCACGGTATCGCAGATCACTCTGCCAGATACCGTTAAGTCACCGTAAATATTCTTTTTCGCCATTGCTTACCTCCTTAGCGGATCGCCAGCCAGTAAACTACGTCGGCGGCGGTGTCACAGATGTCAGTGCCGAGGGTTACCCCAGGGCCTTTACCAGCAACGTCGAACAAGGCGACGGTGGCGGCGGAAGCAGCGTAAGCCTTATCGACAACCATGCTGGTGGAACTGGTGATGGACACGACCGAGCGAGTCTCGCCGTTGACGACTACCTTGTCGCCCACAGCCAGTTCGCCCACAAAGTTGGTACTGGACCCAGTTACAACCGAGGAAGCTGCGGTGACGGACACGGTGCCGGAAACGGCTGCACCTGCGGCCCGACCTGCGTAGAGCGTGATCGAACCAGCGGCGTTCAACGAGTTCTGGGTGTCGGAGTCGTTGGCGTTGTCAAGGCTCTTGCCGGCGGCCATGCCGGCGAAATACTCGTAAGCTACGAGGTTATTGACGTTATAGGCGCGGACGTATCGGGGCTGCCAGCCGAGGATTACGTTGACAGCGACTGCCGGGTTGGAGACCGTGATAGTCCCAACTTTTTGAACATTATCGGCGAAAGCGAGAGACATGGTGTTTTCCTCCTTCAAGGACTTAGAAAGAGGGGCTTACGCCCCTCGATTGATTACAGTTCCGCAGCCGCTACTTCCGCTCGAGCGCAGAAGACTTGGTTCAAAATCAGGGCGGCGAAGTAAGATTTCCAGCCAATCCAGCCACGCTGGCCGAGCTGATCGCCCTCGCGGGACTCGCCCGGGTTCTTGACGAACGGGGTGAGAGCGGTGGCGCCTTTCAGCGGCGTGACTGCAGCGCAGTCGGCAGCAATGTAGATAACCGGATACACGTCCGCATTGGTGGCAGAGGTGGAGATCATCGTAGTGCCGGAGCCGGCTTTCAATCCACCGCCATCATCCCAAGGCTCGAACACGGTCGACGTAAGATAACGAACGTCACCGACGGAGCCGATCTCGGTCGGGTAGGCCTGCATACTGCCGTAGTCAACCACGTCTTTGAAGCCGGACATCGCCTGGATCGTCGGCTCGAGATCAGGATGAACGAAAGCGATGAAACTGGGCTTGACGTTCACCGTGTCCATGTTGGCGGAACTGGACAGTTTTTTGGTGATGACCTTGGCGTTCTGCCGCTTGAACCCGCGAGTAATCTTCTGCTGTAGGGTCTTGGTCAGCGGGGTGTTAACATCGGTTCGCGCCGAACCGTTGGCGTAGTAGACGTTGGTGCCGGCGCGCATTACGTAGAACAGCTTGGTCTCGACGGTGAGCGCGGCCTGCTCGGCCAGCACGTCGCTGTATTCCTTGATAACGGGGTCTTCATGAGTGTCGGCAACCTTATCGGTAATGCCAACCCAGTCGCCGATCTGAGCGAGAGTCGCCTGATAGTCGGTGCTGGTGATGGAGCTTCCCGGGGGGGTTACGCCCTCGGTCAGGTCGGTCGTCGCAGCGGCAAGGGCCTCGTAGCGTCTGAACTTGATGGTGTCCGAAGAGTTCTTCGGGATGGGCTTGGTCTGCAGAAACGGCTGCATAACGAGCGCGGGAGCGGCACGTTTGAGCAGATCGGCTGCAACCATGCCTGCAGTTCTAAGGCCAATGTCACTTACTGTCTGAGTAGCCATGTTCTAATTCCTCCTGTAGGTTACGAGTTTGCAGCCAGTGCGAACGCTCCTTCGAAGTCGTTCTCGTCAATGCTGCTCTTTTGTGCTGTCTGCCGGCTACGGACACCTTCCTGAGCTTTCAGCTTTTTCTCACGGTCGGCCTCCGCCGCGGCTTTCGCAGCATTGTCCGCTTCTAACTTGGCCGTGTTGCCGGAGTGTGCGCCCTCAACAACAGTGGCCTTTTTAAAAACATCGTAGAGTTCAACGATCTCGGCAGCGGAGCCTTTATCGAGAACTGCGTTATAGACGTTTTGGACGATCTTCGGTTGTGCTGAGACCCATGCCTCGACCTGCGGGAGCACGGTGAAGGCGTCCGGGTGCTTGCCGAGAATCTCTGCCTCGTGAGCATTACGGGCGACGGTCTGTGCGACCGAGAGAGCCGGGGCGAGGCGTTGGTCGAACTGAGAGGTCAGTTGTCCGAGTTTTCCGGACAACAGGTTCTCGATCTTGGCGAGGAGCACCCGCTCTCTGATCTCAAAAGCCTTGGCAACGTCCGGGAAATCCTCGGCGGTTCGCGCTAGGACCTCCTGGTCCGCGTCAGTGAACTGCTCTTTGGCAGCAGCCTCGGCAACGGCCTTGTCGGCGGCTTCCTTGGCTGCGCGATCGGCTTCTGCTCTCGCGGCAACAGCGGCCTCGTCTACGACGGGAGTTTTAGGAGCCTTAGCAGCAGCCTCATCGGCAACACGCTGGGCTTCAGCGTCGGCTGAGGCCTTGTCGGCCTCCTCCTTTGCGGCGGTGTCGACGGCTTCCTGAGCAGCTTTGTCAGCAGCCTCTTTGGTGGCTGCGTCGTCAGCAGTACCTTCTGCGGCAGCAGTACCTTCGCCTTCACTGGCTCCTGAGTCGGCTGTGCCTTCGCCCTTGGCGGTGCCCTCGGCACCATCGCCTAACCCGGCAGCGGCCTCAAAGGCCAGATCGAAATCAGTGAGTCCTACGTCCTCGGTGGTCTCATTATCCATTAAGCTAATCCTCCTAGATTAGTACGTATGTATTACTGTATCAGATTGTTACAATAGTTGTCAACCGAAAAGATTGAGGAGGTCCTTACATTCTTTTGCCCTCCCTCGGATGGTTGGGTCCTCGTTATGCTCGAGCTTGTCCCGGTGTTTTTCTCTTCGGAGGGCGAAGAGTTCCAAGAGCAATTTTACCCCGCGCTCGTGGGCGACGGAGGGCAAGGCCTCTAGGATTTCGGTTTCTCGGTCTTGCATATTAGTCCTCCAATATTCGGCACGGCTCCGGATTCTCGTCGAACCGCACCGCTTTGATTGTTTTCTCGCCTTGCAGGATGGCCTTCATTATCCGGTGTCTGCCGTCCATAATCTCGCCGTCCTCGTCAAGGATGATCGGACAGGACAGATCAGCAGCCTGCACCGTCTTCATGTGCATGACCATCTGGCGCAGCGTGAGGTTGGTGTACTTGTGCCACACGTAAAGATGGTCGAGGGGGATTTCCATCACTGGCAGGTCTTTCCCCAACTGGATAAGCCGGGCTACTGACCACTCGTGCCTACCGACCTGTGCGACTTGGGTGTCAACTGGGTGGAACTCTGGGATTTTCACGATTCATCCGCGAAGTTTTCCACGTTACGAGTATTCAGCCACTTCGCCGTGTTTGACAAAATCATCCTGACCTCGTCCGAATATCCGAACCGCTCCTGATTTATTTGGATGCTCTTGAAGATGTCACCGTCGGCATGGCGGAGAGTTGCGGCTTTCCAGTCGCAGAGCATTTCAAGCAGGTCGATAAGGGTCATCTGCTCGAGCGGTGACTGCACACATGGACCTTTGAAGTACTCGGGATGGTGGGCATTGGAGGCGTAGTGGTGGTCGAGCGCAACCTGCATCCCTTGGAGGAAGCCTTTATACTCTTCCGACCCGTAGGTGCAGTTCCTAAGTTTGGCCGTGTACTCGGCGAATACCTCTACTTCAGGGGCCTGCAGTTTGCTCTGGTCGTGCCACTCGCCGCGATGCAACAGATCTCGGACGGCTGCGTTCAGGAAGTTGCGAACCGTCTCTATGTGCCTCATGGTCTTGAATTTACTTTCATGCATCAGCTTTCTCCTTCTTCTCAGTTGCCGTCGACAGCAGCATTTTCAGGTTCTCCAACTGGTTCTTGTCCTCGGCGCTCTTGGCATTGGCGAGGTTGCTCTCAACCCGGGACAAAATCTCCTGGATCGTTGCCTCGGTCGTGGCCGACATGGCCTGGGCCTCAAGCTGCTTCTTCTGAGCGGCGGCCGCGGTGTCCTGGGTCTTGGCCTGGGTCAGGCCCTGCTCGATCTGCGAGGCCTGCGAGGCCGCTTCACGCATCGACTTCAAGGCGGCTTCCGCTTCCTCTTTCGGCAGGACCCGGTCCACCGGCAGGTCGCGGGATTTCAGTCGGTCGATGAGCAGGCCGTAGGTATCGAGAATCGCCCGCTCCTCCGGCGAGAGGGTCATGACAAACTGGTCAAGGGCCGCGCCCCGGACCTCTTTCGCTACGAGCGACAGGTTGCCCTTGGCAACGACCTGATAGTCGCCCTTCAAGGCCTCGTTGGGGTTGAACTCCATGTTCCACCGAAGCAGACTGTTTAGGAGGGAAGTCGTAAACCTGTCAAAGGCGCGGACGGTGTCTTTCGTCACCATGTTGGCTCCGCCCATCATCATGGACATGTTGTTGGAGGTCCGGAACGCTTCGCCGAGCGGCTGTTGCATCCCGCCCATGGTGAAGGCCGGCAGGTTGCTCTCGATGTCGAGTTGCTGGCGCTGCATCTCGATGATGTTCAGAACCTCTATAACGTGCGAGTCGGTCTTGATGTCTCTGACTGCTGGGTACTGGGCTTCCGGGCCGTCGCCTTCGCGCTCAATGACCATGAAGGCATGAACGGCTCCGACGTGTTTCCTGCCCTTCGGCAAGAGTGATGTGTTAACCTCAAGGATCGGGCCGGCGGTCGCCGCCATGTTGTCCATGAGCGCCCTGGTAGAGGCGCAGAGCGACATCTGTGAGTCCCTAATCTCCTCGGGCAGGCCGACGCCGGTCAAGCCGCTGTCCTCATCCTCGGTGTAAATAAAGGCGTGGTACTGGTCGGAGGGGCGGTCGCCGAAGGCGGCTTTCTCGGCCTTGATGATCACATCGTCGATGAACCACACATCGGCCAGGATGTCCTGATCGAGTTCGGAGTCCTTCACCGGCACGCCGCAGGCCTGCAGGGTATGGGCTGAGACGAAGCCGAGGAACCTGTAGACTTCGTACCTTCTAGCCGTTCGCTCGGCGAGGTTCGAGGTCTTGTCAAGCTGGTGGAGTTCTGCCTCATAGGATTTCTCCTTGTAGTTGCCGGTCTGAAAGTTCTTTAGATAATCGGTGATGTTCTCCTTAATGAAGTCTTCCCGCTTACCGAGTTGTCGAAAGTCGTATCGGGCCAGAACCATGCGCTCAAAGAAGCCTTCCTGATCCTCCCAATACTTGGCCGAGAGATCGGGGTAGCAGTCCCATAACCGCAAACTTTCCGGATAGGGTCGTCGAAGAGATTTCTCCTTGGCGACGTAGGTGCCGAGGAACTCGTCCATCTCCCACACTCGCTCAGTCTGAGTCCTGACCATGGGGCTTCGGACGATGCCTGCGCCGTAGATGAACCCGGAGCGTACCGCCTTCTTGCACAACTGCGGATAGTCGATGCCGGGGTCGGCAAGCTGGTCGGCGATCTCCGACTCCATCTTATCCTTGCGCTTATTGGCAAAGGCCCGGACTTCGCGCTCGATCGCGTCACTGGTGATAGGCCGAGGCGCCCGCTGCTCCTGGTCAGCGAGCATAACCTCGTTCTCTTGCAGGACGTTCAGGATCTCCTGCAGGGCCTCTTTGGGGATCGACGGGTTAGGCGAGACTGACAATTCCCAGTTCTTCTCCTGGCTCGGGAACATCATCTCCATCATCTTGGCGACGCCGCCCTTGACCTTTACCCGGGTGTCCCGCGGGTAGACCTTGGAGCGTTCGGCCGGGATGGCCCGCTCGATCTCCGGGTCGTACTTGCCCATGTACTGGCGCAGGTTCTTCAGCCACTGCTGCTCGCAGAAGTTGCGATCGCGGATGAACTGGTCGAGTTGCCCTTTCAAGGTGGCGCCGAGTTTTACGAGTTCCTGGGTGTTGACGTTCATTTTAATAGCCCTCCCTCTGGGCCGGACGGTAGGTTGATATTTGGTCTAAGGGGCCATAGGTGCTGACTCGGACGTGGTCGGATGGGTCGTATTTGCCTGACAGGAGATATAAGTCGCCATATTGTCCGGCTTCTGCGATATGCGAGTGGTCCCCTTTCTCAGGGCTGTCGGAATACGCTCCTGAAATTTTCATTTTGGGGTAGCGGTATTTGCTCCGAAGCGCCTCGATGTAATACTTACACGAGGGGTCTATAATCATGAGCGGCTCGCCATCTGGGTACTGAGACAGCATCTGCTCCGTCGCCTGGATACGAACCTTTGGATCATTTGTGGACGCCGCCTTGACGATTGCCCCATCCTCATCGTAGTCCTTTTTCAGAACCTTGAAAGCAGATGACTCATCGGAGTCCGCTCTGCGCTTGCCGGCCGGGTCGCCGATGAAAATCAGAGGGTTATTCGGGAAGAAGTTTTTAATGATCGGCCGCAGCATCGTCCGGCTAAAACGCTTCATGCCCATGTCGAAGGCTACGGCTTCGCGCAGGACTTTCACTCTGCCGTCAAGGCTCATCTGCTTGAACGTTGCCGCTGGTGTTAATCCGCAGTCGAAGCTGATGATCACCGGCAGGACAGGGTCAGCCTTCAACGCTACAGGGGAAACATGCCTATCCGGCCGGAAGACTCCTGCGTAAACCGGCTTTCCAGACTGGCTGGGAGAGTATAGTCCATTGATGTATGTGTCGACCCACGCCTTTGTCTGCCCTTTTGCAAGGTCTTTGTAATAGTCTGGATGTAGATGATCCAAGTTCTCGGCTTCAGGGGAAAGCCCTGATGGCTGCTTGAAGGTCTCACAATCAATTATGCTATTCGGGTTGCCGTCTTCTTGTGGCAAGTGCTCCATCAGTTTGTAGGCCGCGCTGTCAATTTCTGGAGGGTTGGTGTCCATTATAAGGCCATACCATGCCTCTGGCACCTCTGACGGATTTGGGTAGCGCCGAAGTCGCCCTTTTATGTCTGCAAACAGAGATACAGGCAACTCCCTGAATTCATTGATGAATGCTCCGCTTAGCTCCAAACTGAGAACCCTTCCTACATCATCAGGTGTATCAAGTGGGAGGAACAGTATCTCAGAGTCAACCTCGCCGAACTTCAGCCTGAAAGTCATCTTCGACTCGTGCCAGGTGCCGAGCTTTCGCATCCAGTGCATCCAAGTGGCGAGAGTCGTATCGCGCAATTGTTTATTGGTGTTACGTATTATCGCCCACTTAGATGACCTTTTGCCATCGTTCCAAGCAGGCATCTCAAGGTTGCGGCGAAGGATTTCAACGCAGCACCCGGTTGACTTGGCCGAGCCGATCGGACCCATGATAGCTCGATGGAACGCATTCGAGCGCATGAATTTGGATATAGTAGGAGTGGCCTTGTAGTTGAAATCTATCATGCTTTTTCTCTCCTCCGCTCATCAATCAGCCGCATCTGCCACTCCAAACACTCAGGACAAAACCCATGTGACTCCTTGATACCTTGTATCCGAACGATTACAGCCGGCAGCCAGGTGCCGTCGGCGAGTGCCACTTTGTTACATCGACAACAATGTCTAGTTAATTTGTTCTTGTCAACCATTGTTTCCTAATTCGCACGTATTAAGCACTTTTTCCCAAGGTTCGTCGTCGCATTTGCAGTGAATCGGCGCCGACAGGGTCACTCCATGCTCCGGATCGGTCAGCCAGAACGGTTGTTGCGGCTGCTCGTAAGGGAAGTTCCCGTTCGACGCATACTCGTTGTAGCCAACCATCGAGCCGCTCATGATGCAGCCGCCGAGGGTGTGCTGGCTGTGGAAGTGGCCGCAGACCATGATGTCGTAGGGCTTGCCGACCGCGGCTTGCCGTCCTTTCTTCTTGACATCCCCGCGCATGACTGGGCCGAGCGGCCCCATCCAGCCTGAGCCGCCTCTGAACTGGTTGCCGTGGGTCAAACAGTACTTGGTGCCGTAGACTGGATAAATGGCATCAGGTGCAAGCGGGATGAAGAACTTGATGTGCTTCTCCCCCTGCAGCTCCCGGGCAATCATGTTGTAGAGCAGGTAGTCGTAGTTGTCCTGGACCGCGCCCTTATGCACCATGTGCGGTGTGAATCGGCCATGGTTGCCGACGACGCACGGCACGAAAATCTCCTTGTAAAAGTCGAGGAGCATCAGCATCCCGGAGGCGATCTTGGTCGAATAGTGCAGGAGGGTCTCCGACATCGGGAAACAGTTCGAGGCTTTCAGTTCGTCGTGGATGATCCCCGAGACGAGGTCTCCTGCCAATGGGTGGACAAGGCCTGCAATGGTGACGCCTCCGCAGTAATCCCTCCCAAGCCTGACGATTGAGCGGTAGTATTTCTCAAGTCTTGCGCCAGCGACCTCTCGGTCATAGCCGTTGACGAAGTCGATCTCGGCCGGCACCACATGCTCGTCGAAGTGGGCGTCGGACATGACGGCGGTAGCGATGACCTCGCCCTTCTTGCCGGCGCCTGGCAACAGCATCCTAGGGATATCGAGGTGCTGCTCTCGCAGGTCTGAAAGCAGCTCGACCTTCCGCTGCAGGCGGACGATTTCTCGCTGTGAAGCTGCCAGATCGGCTTTGGTGTTCTTGAGGTTGTCCGCAGTCCTGGCGGTCGCAGAGGCGTCCTTGCCACCGATAATCTGTCGGTTCTTTAAGCACTCGTAGAGGAACCGGGCGTCGCGCTCACCGAGTTTAAACCGCTCCCTTAGATCACGGCGGGTGAGCCGTCTGCCGTCCTGCTGAACCTCAGATTCAAGTCGTAAAACCTTCCGCCACAAGTCGGCTAGGTTCATGCGAGAGTACCTCCGGCTGCGCGATAGGTGATGATCAGCGGTTTGATCCGGTGCTCTCTTTGGCTATATCCGGCACCGGGCAGGCTGGCCCAAATGTTTTTTACCTTGTGAATGGCGGAAATAATTTTCCCGTCGTAAATGTCTTGCAATGCCCGCCGCTCTTTGATAAGTTGGACGGCTATGACATCCTGTGAAGAGGGCGAAAAGTCAGGTAGATTTAGGAGAACGCGGTAATGATCGAACGTCCGCATGAGGATCTGATACCGGCCGGCCGCGGTAGAGCGCAGCGTCGGCGTGAGCCTCATCATTTTGCGGGGATGGTCGGAGTAGTCGGTGAAGAGTTTCATCCTACCCGGCAGGGAGCCGACGAGGATGTTGTAGCCCTGGTCAGATGCAGCGAGCATCTCAGGGCCGATCTCAGCCCAGGCAATCATACAGAGGAAGGCTTCAAGATTTTTGTTCACCATCATTTCTCCTTGAGAAGAACCGCATCTATTCGCTTATGCACATCCGGGAACCCTTCTTGAATGATGTAATCCAGCTTCTCGTCCAGCTTTACCAAGGTCACGCCCTGGCACTTGCTCTGGGCTTCCTCGACGGATTTAAGACGGTCGTCGTAGCCCTTCAGCTTGGTAGCTACCGCCCATGTGGCAGCGACTATACCGGCCACGAATGATCCCGCGTACCCTAGGATTTTTGCCCCTAGAAGCACTAGGGCGTTTGTTTCATTGCTTGGGTCCGGCATTGGCATCAGATCGTCCCTCCCTTGAGGCCCTACCAAACTATCCACCCGAACAGTCTCACTGCCAGGTAGTACACACCGCCGATCAGCCTACCGGCGATTCTCGGCACTCACTCCCTGAACTCCTGGTCAACCTGTGCCCTCGCGGCCGTCTTGGCTGCGTACCCCTCATCGTGCAGTAGGCAGCAGCCGGAGAGGTCGTAGGACTTGATCCGGTCAGGGGCGAGAGTGCAGTAATCAATTTTCACGTATCTTCAGCACTGCGGCCTCGATTGCCGAGTTGATAACTGAGGCTGCCATCTGCACTCCCGCACTGGCGAGTTTGGCTTTCACAATCTCAAAGGCTGCTGCCCGTTTCTCCGACCCAGATGCACCATTCATGGTACTGGCAGCCTGGACAGCCTCAAGAGCTGCCTCCATCAGAAGCCTGCCGCCTTGGGCGAGGAGAATCTTGATAAATGGCAGAAGGAAAGCCCAGGCCTCGGACAGGATGAATTTCAGTTTTTGGGTCATGACTTTTTCTCCACTTTGTGGCCGATGCCGATCATGGCGAGGCCGGCACCGAAGGTAGCTGCTCCCACTTCCAGCAGATTATAGCAGCCATCAAGGTCAACTGCTGGGGCGCCTACGTCAGGGTACATATTGCCAATAACCCCGAGAAGACCGGCAATAATTTTACCTGTACCGAGAAACATGAGGACAGCAGCACCAAAATAGGTCTTTTTCCCATCCAGTTTGCCGGCAAGGTACTTCAGGCCGAACTTGACAAGTACTTTGTCTATCATTTCCACCTCCATAACTTCTTAATTAACTTGATCAGCTTCTCGAGCGGGATCGAGACCATGGCGATCGCCACTTCCTTCTTCGGAGCCGGGCCGTAGTCGTCGTTCATCCCTGCTCCTCGTCCTTATGGCACCGCTCTACCGCGAGCCGCTTTTCATAGTGCGGGCAGATGTCCGGCACCATGCTCTCCTTGTTGCCCTGGATGCAGGCCCTGTGACACCCTTCAGTCTTCCATTGCCGGTTGTTGCGCTCGTCGGTGTGCGGATGGGTTACGATGTCGATCATAGTGCCCTCCCTCGAAAAGTTTTACTCCTCGACTACGGGTTCCGGCGCAACAACTTCCTCGTGGTTGCCACTTGGCGAGTTGTTCGCAGTCGAACTGCCCTCATCAGTGTTAATGGCCGTGGCGTGGTCTTCGTCGTAGGAGTTATTGACTGTCGAGTTCTCGGAGGCGTTGTTGTTGACCACGCCTTTGTCCTTGTCGATCGCTTTGGTCGCAACTACCATAGTGACCATCGGGTTGACGATCGCCTCGGCTTTCTCCACGACCTTGATCTGGGCGTCTACCCCGGTCTTCTGCATCGGGCCTTTGTACTCTTCGGTCTTAATGCCGGCGATATCACGAGAAGCCATGGCCCCGGACATGCCGAGCAGCGCCCCACAGGCGAACGAGTCAGTGTTCTCGCACTTCGCCGCAAGTTTGTCGAAAATGCCGGTGATGGACTCCGCCTTCTTCTTCGCGACTTCGCCTTGCTGCTTATCGTGGTTCTGCACGGTGTCGTTGTTCGACTGAGCGATCTTCGCGTCGTATGGTGTGGCGCACCCGGAAAGGGTCAAGGCCGCACTGCAAATTAGTACCACTTTGAAGTACCTACAGAGTGTGACAGGTAAAAAAACCCTCATAATTTCCCCCCTCCTTGAAGTCTAGTGGTTGAGTTTAGTTAACTATCTTTCACGGTCGTTTTAAAAGTTTGCACCAAATCCCAGTGCTAATTACAGCCACGATTAGCATAAAAATAATTATGGTAGCCCTCATGATTCCACCGTTGTCCCGAGATTACATTTCCATATATTAGGAGTTTCCACCCCTGTCTCAGGATCGACAACTGGCTGCACAATCCATGGATTTTCAGCCAGCACAGAATCAAATGTAAACCCGAGAAATGCAGGATGGATAATATCAGCCCGGCGATATGCTATGTGCTCTCCTGGAATGCCAAGTGCTCTGTCGGCATCGAGTAACGCCGTAACGGTTGGCAGAACAGTTAATCCGGAAAGAGGTAGATCCATAATGACCGCCTGGACAAGTGGCACCTGTAGCCATTGGTCGAAGGCGTCTAGGCTAAAGTCCTTTACCTCTGCAAAATCCTGGCTTTGCTCTGATCCTGTTGGATAATCCTTGTACCAGTGAATGAAATAGATATCGTACTGCTTGCCATCTTTCATGCACGATCCGCAGTACCAGGGGTTTAGCGGTTTTAGTCCGTGAATAACGCCGGGAGTTGCGGGATCAGCCAGGAAATATCCGTGGTAGTAGTCCCCTCTATCAATCGTCCTAAACATACGTCACCTCGTCTGCCAATAAGGTCGCATCGGCTATATCGGAGCTGTAGATGAGTACCCCTTTGAACGTATTCGGGACAGCCGAGGTGTAGGCGAGCCGTAGAGTGTCAGGGCTAAATGATCCGGAAAATGTTGCAGGAGTGCCCCAGGTTATGGATGATTCCCCGTATTTTCGGTAGCCGATTTTGAACGTCGCCCCTGATCCTTTGATGTATGCAGTTAGTTTTTCGTATCGTGACCACCCCGACGCAACCGTAACGCTCGCCGTGTTCCCAGCACTATCGGTTGATTTAAAAACTCCTCCATCAGCCACATAGAGGAAATCAACTACGGCATTTTTTACCGCGACGAGATTGGTATCCGCTGTGATTTGGGCCGAGGACGCTCCGAATTTAATTGGCACTACTGCCGAGATTGCGCCACCGCTGAATGCTGCTCCGAGAGCCGTGGCCTTGTCGCTACCACTTAGTGGCACAGACACTCCATTCCCCGTAGAGGTGCCGATTGTGGAGACTATTGATTGGCTACGTGGTACACAAGGATATTGATATGCGCTCGCCACGCACATAAAATTAGATGCAGAAAACATAGTGGCTGCTGCTCCCGCTGAGTATACTGACAAGCGAACAGATGTCGCAGCAGGTACACTGACAAACATATTGCTATATCCGACACCGTTAGCCGCAGCAGCCACGGTCCACGACACCAGAAACCACCCATTGCCATACGATGTGATGCTTGATGTAGACCCCGCCGAGAGGGAGCCGACCACCCCATCCTGTAGATCAAAGTTAGCATATTTACTGACGAATTGAGCGCCAGGGGCGGTGAGTTGGATATACCGTTGAGTTCCAGCTTTTACTAGTGCCGAAAATGTATAGGTTGTGCCTGATACATAGTTTGTTGTGCCGCTATAAATAAAATGAGACTCAGACGCCTCACTGTTCACCAGAGCGATTGCTGTCGAGCCACCAAAAGCATCTGTCTGGTTAGTGTTTATCGACCCTCCTGCCGCCGCATCGGGTGTTGATGAGAGATTGGTAAATGCACCACCTGCGTAAAAACCACTTACATCAACTGGTGGCGTGGATGATGATTGCACGCCACCAGTAAGGTTAGGCACCTGACCTGCTGCGGTGGAATATGCCAACCCAACCCCCAGCGAGTCGTTGAGAGTATTGTTTTTAGTGTCGAAAATTAATTTAGGAGTAGCCTCCTGCTTGGTCGTAACGGCAAACGTATCACTCACGCCATTGATAGACACAACTGCATTGACAGTGGTCTCGTAATCGTCGTCGGCCAGACGCTGCGCCTCGAACGTATCGCCGGGACTCCATATTCCAGGAGTAGCAACAAAATCCCCTGCACCGTTGAGCCGGTATGCTCCACCTGTTACCGAGATTGCTGCGCTAACCAGCAATCCCTCAACCGTAACTGGGGCGGATGTAGTGAGTGTGGATAATTCCACGCCTGTCTGGTCAGTGATGGTAAATTGATCAGGTCCGGTTGGCGGGGTGTATGTTGCACCTAGACATCTACACGCTTTTGTCAGTACGGTTGCCGGTGCCGCTACGGGAATCGTCAGGTAATTGTAAAAGACAATCCCCTCCTCCGCCGATCCACACATTGTTGAACCATTGAGCAGGGGAGAGGCAAGGGCTAGGGTAACAATCTCAGCATCATCCCGTTTGGTAGCCCCACCATCAGCAGAGATAATCGACCGCAGGGCAGGGTCGGTCAGCGGGTATACCTCGGCGATTGATTTGCCGATAGTATCAACCAGGCCGTTACTGGCCAGTGCTTTGAAGACCAGCCCGGAGGACGGAAGGACGAGGCCTCCGCCGGTCACAGTAGTCAGGTAGTTGGTGGCTCCGAGGGCGGCTCTGGAGGAGTAGCCTTTGTGGTAAGTCTCAGTGCGAGGTCGACGAGGTCTCACGGCTGGCTCCTTTACGCGAAAACCAGGGAGACGGTCACAGCCGCACTGTTCGTCGTGTTGCCAGTGAGAGTGATCGTCAGCGGCCCGGGAGTGAAGAACATCGGGCGGTCTAGCTGGACATACCCTGAGGCGGTGAGTGCGGCGCCAACGACGACCGGGATCCCGAGGACATCGGAGACGGTCACAATCAAGCTGTCGGGCGGGGTCGTGCCGAACTTCACGCCTATACCGGCCAGGGCGCCGTCGAAGCTGACCCCGGTGGTGGTGAGTGCGGTGAAGGCCCCGGTCGCATTGTCAGCCACGAAGGAGTAGGCAAACCCCTTGGTCACTCCCGGCAGATCGTTACTATTGTTGTTGTACTCCTGACTGAAAGTGCTTGAGGCTCCGGCCATGGTGAGGCTCCTATGTACTTGATATTAGAAGGAAATATTTACATTAATTTGCGTAGCGTTCTGGGTACTGTCTGCTTTCGCCTCCTTCGGAAGAAGCGCGCCCCACTGGACAGCCGACCTGATGCACTCCAAGCGAACGGAGGCCGGGGTGTTGTTGTCGTAGACCAAAGCGTCTAAGACCGACAGGTAGCTCTCTGCCTGAATTTTTGCCTTGACTTGGAACCCCACGCCGTTCTCCCGGGCATCGCGCATGGCAAGGGCCAGCTCGCGCCTGAAGACGGGAGTGTCTGATAAGAGGTTGAACTCGGCCTCGGTGAGGTCGTAGCGGGCGAGGATAACGGACAGGTCGTCGACGGCGATCGCCAGATCGAGAACAAGTCTCGGGTCCCACTGACAGGTGGGTGGGACTGGCGAAGGGATGAGCGGTGTGGGGAGTCTGGATTTTTTGGACTTTTTCGGGGCGGGCAGACTATCGAGGTCGATCCCCAGGTCGCTGGCAAGGATGTCGTCCATCCCGAAGCTGGCGTCGTCGAGGAGAGCTAAGTCAAACTCACTATTTGCAATAGACTTGTCCATATATCAGGTATTACCCTGATTAGGACAAAAGTTCAAGAGGAAAGTGAGGGTTTGTTACTTTTTTGGTGGGTTAGGGCTTTTCGAGATCAACATTGCATCGCATTGATTTAAAGGCCGGCTCGTCGGCGTGATCCAGGGCGAAGGTTACCTGGACTACTTTCCAGGTCTCCTTTCTGATGCTGATGAAACTGCCTTCGGGCGGAACCATGCTGGACTTGATGTGGGCTATCAGTTTATCGCCGTCGTAAAATTCCAAAGTATCTGCCATCACTTCTCCTCCAAGATCCTCTCGAGGTCGGAGAGGAGGGTACGGAGGGCTTTGTTCTCCTTGGCGAAGCCATAGTAGGAGTGGGCGTTCTCTGGGAGGATTTGCTCTCTGCAGGTCTTTACTGCGGTTTTGGCCTTGTCGATGGTCTGTCGCTTCTCCCAGTACAGGTCGGCGAAGGCCTCTGCTATTTCGTTCTTTGGAGGAACAGCCACCATAACTGGTATCCCATCCACCTCAGTCAGGTGCTGTCCACAGATTGGGCAGTCGGCCTGGGCCGGGCAACTGTAGAAGACTATTGACGGCTGCACTGGACCGCATTTGTCGCAGACAAATCTCATCTCTCCACCTCCTGGTGCGCCTCGGGGAGGCGGGTTAAAGTTTTACGCCGGCAGCGGCCACGAAGGGCTTGCACAGCGCCTTATCCCAGCAGTGCGGTTTCTTGCCAAACTTCTCTTCGGTCCAGCGGTAGCAGGTTTGGTATATTCCCCAGCCGCTTTCCACACGAGAGGAGAAGCAACTGCATTTATCCTTGCTACAGACCGGGATGCCTTCGTGTAAGGCTGGAGTTATATCTAATGTTGGCGTTGGCATTGGTTTCCTCCTCTTTAAGTTTAGCTCAAGGTAACACGGATGGCTTAGAGTTGTCAAGCGGAAAGTTAGGGGAGTTACGGAAAATGGGGGGCGTGGTTTTTTTGGAAATTTTGGAACTCAGGTTACAGAAATTGAGGTGGGGAGGGGTTTTGGAATTTTGGCGCGAGGCGCTGAATGGGAGGGGGTGCAGGAGTTACGGAAAATAGTCTTAAATTTTAAGGAGCTATGAGCGCATGTATGATATAAGGGTGCCGGGCACCCGGCGTCTCCCCCCAGGCCGGCATCCCCAGAATCGCTCGACCCCGTACACCCTCCCACCTGCCTGCGTACCACCTCCCGACTCCGCCTGGACAAGCCCGAGCTGCGAAGCAAGATCCCGCACACAAGCACGCCTACCCTGAAACAAAAAACAAATAAATGTTAATCGAGATACAAATAAATCTTGTATCTTGCGTATCAGGATGTTACAAGTAGTGATCTACATTTTAAATTATTAACCTTTACCTGTAATGAGGTACCCTGCCATGACAAAACGACTACACCTTATCCGCCTGGCTATATCCTTGGAACAACTCTATTGCCTGGCCGATTACGAGCGACAGGACGTGGTAGCAATGGATCGAGATGACCTAGAACTATATGTCGAATATCTGAAACAATCCGACCGTGGGGCGCTATATGCTCCGATTGAGATATGACAATCAAGTTACACAATGTTACATTTTAACCACCATAGATTGATTAATGATTAACACTAACTAATGAGGTAAGGACGATGGCAAACATGGAACATGTAGTCAAGGTGGCGGGATCAATCCATCAAGTTAAACGTAATAACCATATTACCCTGGAAATCGACTTCCATGGTCACAAGGCTATCTACTGGCCGAAAGGTGAGACGGTTGTCCTGCGCAATCCAGTAGACGGCAAGTATATGTCACTGCCTGCTAAATAACATAACCCACCTAACCATAAGGAGACGAGGAAATGAAGAGACAACATATCGACATTCAAGGAATGAATATACATACTGGACCATGGATTCATACCGTACCGGCGACAAGCTTTAAATTCATTGAAGCTAACAAGGTGACGTTCGCAGTAACGGAAAGGAATTATTATCTAGACACAAAGAAAGATAAGATCCGGTCACAGTTTATGGCCTGCGATAATTGCAGCTGGAATCATTCGTATGCAATATACATGGAAGTCTACCCTGGGATATTCGCATACTGCATAGGCGCCACGGAAGACAACCTGACAATGTACTTAGAGCAGTACTCAAAGATATACAAGGATAACGATTACCCGAACAACCCGGCCATTGATAAGTGGAGAAAAGAATTGGTCAGGAAGTAAACGTTGACCATTGCTCGAAGCGAGCTTTTAACCGAGCTCGTTTCCGGGAATGGTTAAAAACAGAATAATTTTACATGGAGGATTGAGAAATGATAAGCCAAAAAGAAATAATCACTGCGTTGCATAATAACACATGCCCGGAGTGTAATCGGCATTATATGGCTGCGACAAAACTTCATACCGAGGACCGCCAGTATGTAGCCTGTTATTTCTGCTCCACACAATGGGAATTAACACTTGATACCTGGAATGAGCACGTTAGAATATGCGATACTTATACTAAAAAAATGGAGGAATGGGACGCCGATACCTGCCCGGAATGCAGTCACATTGTTGATTACGACTATGAGGAAAAGGGCGAGTTAGTTTGTAGGTGCTGCGGGAAACCGCTTGCAGATGACTTATTTGATAATGAGGAAATTTAAAAATGAAAAAATACAAAACTATCACTTACCGAAAACCGAACTTTATCCTGTTCGACCTGGCGTTTCTGGCAATCCTGGCAATCGGCTTTTATCGCTTCGCGATGCCTGAGATTACCTATCATCTGGAAATGATTAATCGAGCTTTGGAGGTGTTGAAATGAAAGAAATAACCTTATGCGACTGCGGGCACATGGAATCCAAACACTCTGAATTTACAAGAGGCTTCGGCACCGATCCTGAAACCGGGAAAACTTATTGCTACGATTGTTGCCTGGCAAGAGATATTACCTATCTCAGAGAACATGGAAATCTATCAGCATATATTTCTAGCGACGGGAAAAACATTACTACTTGGAGTGGGGAACATATTGCCACGATAACCGGGCACCACATAGTTAATTTTGGCTTCTGCCGCAATCAATGGTCCTTTAACGCTGTAATGCAGGATGGTACAAAACTGTCAGGGCGCGGTCCAGGCGAAGGGATGTTTTGTAGGTTAAAACTCAACAAAGGAAAAACCAAATGAAATCCCTATTGATCCGTCAAGCAATAAAAGCGCTGATGTCCGACAATTATTTTTCGCTGTCTGTCTCCGTCAGGCGGCAAATGGTAATGCAGTATATCTTTAATTTTGGGAGGTAGAAAAATGACAATGCCAGCCGCTTATGATCCGCAACAGGGATACAGGTATCAAATACTTTGCCGGAATAGTCAATACTCGCGAGCCTGGGAGCATTGCGACTACGCTAAAGATAATGAAGAGAAACGGTATTTAATCGGCGAATACCGCCTGGCCTACGGTGCCGGATGGGAATTTAGATCAATATTGTTGCCGGTAAAATTCTGGAATATGGGAGAATAAAAATGTCATACCCTAAACTCACTGCAAAGCTGCCGGAAAAAGAAAGTTCCAATGCCAAGAACTACGGCAACGGCAAAGAAACGATCAGCACCTATAATATTGTCGTCCTCAACAAGAAAGATAAAACCATGCCGATGAAAGATTTGATTACTTGCCGGTTTTACATGGGGCGGTCCAGGTCTGCCAGTGTCGTCTACTGCTCGGTATGGGTCCACCACGAAAAATGTTATACATCCGGCACCGGCAACGCAGGCGGGTATGGCTACCATAAAGAATCTGCGGCACTCGACGAGGCGTTGCGCTCTGCTGGCGTCAAATTGTCAAGATCCATTAACGGCACCGGAGAAACTGAAGAGGCATTGAAAGCCGTTGCCGCAGCTTGTGGATTCCGTAAGATGCTGGTCGTAAGGAATTAAACTCCGAACCTCCCCACAATGGGGAGTTAGGGAAAACTTAAAAATTGAGGGGATAAAAATGCCAAAAAACTTCAAGCACACAATCAAAGACATCACAGGCTGCCCGTTTTGCAAAAATACAGAGATCCGCCTGCACCTCGTATTATGGAAAGCGGAGTCAGAAGACGATCCAGACGACAAGCCCACCTACTTACACGAGCACCAATGTACGAGTTGCGGAAGGTCGTTCTGGACGTAAAACCGTCCGATTTGTTACACGAAAACCGCCCTATCTCGGACACGGGATGGGGCTTTTTGTTAACTTGGCGTAACAAGGCGTTACGCTTAGAGGGCGGGAAAATGCCCTAAGTCGAGCGTAAAAACGTTAACCGAGAGTAACATTTGTTACATCTGAGTTAACAAAGCGCCCTAAGTCGGACACTGAAATGGGAGGTAAAAACCGCCCTAAGTCGAGCACCAAAAATGTCTTTGTTAAAAAGTTTTTCACAAACAGGCCAAAAAAGCCGAAAATGGGCGTGTGCTGCCCTTGAAAACTGTCGGGCAAACCGCTCTAGTTTTGCGCACTTTTTGGGCGTGTTTTGGGTAGTTTTTGGGCGTGCTTCGGGCAGGTTTTGGGCGTTAGCGCGAGTTTTGGGCGTGTCGAGATAGGACATTTTCAGCTTTTTTTGTTCCGAGATAGGGCATTTCGCATTTTTTGGGCGTAACAGGGCGGACATTTGCGTAACAATTTGTTATAGGACGCGGACATTTGCTACATTTTTTTGTAACGAGTTGGGGCGAAAAACGGCGTTTTTGGTGTATGAAAGTTACAAATGCCCAAAATTTTTTTCACAAAGTTTTTTGCTGGTGTCCAGCGCAAAAGCCTTATTATTATTATATATTTTATAAGTAAGTAAGTAATAATAATTTTTTTGGTTTGTTAAAAAAAAAAAAAAAACATCATCATTTTTGAAATTTTACGCCCTAAGTCGTTACACCTCTTTTTGGCCTCCCACCCCTCTGCCTAACAACACACCTACTCTCCAGGTGTAACGACTTAGGGCGTAAAATATTAAAATCTCTCTTTCTTCTTTTTATTTTTTTAACAAAAAAATCCACTTTCCTAATAATTTCAAGCACATTTTGGTGCACGATTTTTTTGATCGGAGCATTTTTTGGGCGTAAACGCCGAAAAACCGCCCTATCTCGGACACGCCCCCTCTGACAAAACACGCCCGAAAAATGCATCCTATTGGAATCACAGCAAAAATAAAATTGTTAACTAGAATGTCACAAGCACAGACATTTTCCTTGACACTTTTTGGGCGTGGCTGTATAAAGGAGACAAGAGAACAAAACATCAAGGAGAGAACCGATGACATCACAAGAATTGCAAACCCTGCGCCTTGCAAAAGGTCTTACCCTCTCAGAGGTGGCGACCGCAACTAAGATCCCTATCTGGCACCTCAACCTCTTGGAGACCGGGGAAAGAATAGTGACCAAGAAATCTGAGGCAAAACTTGCGCACCTCCTACGACCAGAGGGCGATAAAAAAGACTTGATCCTTTTCCGCAACTCCCTCAGGCTCACTCAGAAGGAAGCGGCAGACCTGGCCGGTATCGGCTACCGCACTTGGCAGCGATATGAAAGCGGTAAGCGGAGAATACCTGCGGCATTCACTGAATCCCTTCGCGAACTCTTCGCATCTATAGAGGAATAGAGTATGTACACCACCCAACCAATACACCACCTGATCCGCCTGAAGCGTCAGGCCCTCAACATGTCACAGGCAGCCTTGGCCGAGTACCTCCTCATGGACGGTCGCACCCTGCGCCGAAAAGAGTCCGGACAGCTTAAGGTCCACCCTAAGCAGGACCACGAGATCAATAAGCTGCTCCTGACATCCGACCGTGCGCCCGACAAGTCCGGCCAGGATATCGCAACCCTCCGGACCAAACTCGGCTGGACCATCTCCGACGCCGCTGAAAAGTTCTACCTGCTCCCTGACGAGTGGGAAGCCCTGGAGCGCAGCCAGCACGCCCCTGAAGCACTGCTGAAATTCCTCTCTCTGGCCCATTTGCACGCTGACCCTACCGGACATATACCCTTCCCTCAAACGGACGACCCACGGGCCTCTGAGCACCCTTCCCGGCCATCTGAGGCCGAAGCGCCCAGAGCCAAACCCGAGCACCTCAAACTCTTAAGAAAAACCTTCGGACTCAACCAGGCCCAGCTCGCAGTACTCCTCGGAGTCAGCCGAGCCACCGTGAACAGGTACGAGTCAGGAGAGTACGTCATACCCCGACATATGCTGATCACCCTACGCGGCGTAGCCGCCACGCTCAAAGAGCGTAGGTTTAATCAAGATGAAGACTAAAAAGGAGAAAGAACATGGCACAATTTATGGCAACAATCCAAGGGAATAGAGGCGAGGCGTCCAGACTCGGCAGTAAAGACAGCGGGATCTCTGCCAAGATAAACGGCTGGGACGCTGGTATATCTGTAGAGGCTTGGTACGACCAGGCTACGGAAGAAGACTACTTTCGGGTGTATCAGACTGGCGGCAGCAATGGGCACACTCCGAAAGTATTTCTTGGGGAGTTGCGAGGCGGTAAATTCTTTCCAAACGGAGACAAAATATGAACCAAGACCAAATAGCAGAACTCGAAGCCATGTCCCAAGAAGACCTCGACGAGGCCGTCTACGAGGCCAAGGCGGACGAGGCCGCTGTGATAAACAACGCAGGCCGGGAAACGCAGATCAACTATTTCCTGACTCGGTGGAGCGGACGGACCTTCGTCCTGGAGAACGAAACCTGACCCAATCCCCAAAAACCCTTCAAGCCCGCCCCGTAATCTCGCAAGAGAGCGGGGTTGAGGCAGTACATAGGGCCGGACTGCCCGGCAGACTAACCCAGTTCCCATTTAAAACCCACAGGAGGCCCACCATGACACCGCTGGAGTAAAGGCCAGCACCACAAAACCACAGGCGATAGCCACCAGCGCCCTGGGATCATCCTGGGGCGTTTTTAAAGATAATTAAGGAAAGGAGAGACCAAATGACAAACGAAGAAAGAGCAGCAAGAGGCGAAGAACCTCTCGCCCTCATGCACCAAGGGCCTACTGAGGAAAATATCATCGACCTAGTAACCAACCTGCTCCACCTCGCCCATCAAGAGGGACTGGACCCGCAGGCTATCCTCCGCATGGCGGAGATTCACTTTGAGGAGGAGAAATGATCTTAAAAAACGGAGGGTACTACGACGACAATAATAATCGCTGGGACGCTGACATTTACACCGAGGCCCAGGCCGAGAACTTTTCAAAGACCTTAACCAACTGCTCCGACTGCTCCGGCTGCCGCTACTGCTCCGACTGCTCCGGCTGCCGCTACTGCCGCTACTGCTCCGGCTGCTCCGGCTGCTCCGGCTGCTCCGACTGCTCCGACTGCCGCTACTGCTCCGACTGCTCCGGCTGCTCCGACTGCTCCGACTGCTCCAGCTGCTCCGACTGCTCCGACTGCTCCGACTGCTCCGACTGCTCCGACTTCAAGGAGAACCCGAACAGGTACACCGGCAAAAAGATCGGATCGCGCAACGCCCAGACTACGACCTACTGGCTGGGGGAAACTGTCCAAGTCGTTTGTGGCTGCTTTAAAGGCGACCTCGCAGCGTTCGAGGCGGCAGTTGAGAAAAATCACAACGGCACCGACCACGGCAAACAGTACCGACAGTATATCGAGACCATTAAAACCATTATGAGAATGGAGGCTGAAGAAACCGCATGAGTAATAACTTAAGGAAAAAATACACCGTCGTTTTACTCCGTCCGGACTACCTGTGCGAGAACTCTCCACACGGCCAGGACGTTTACGTGGCCCACGTCGAGGCTGAAGATGAGGCCCAAGCGTTCAAGTTCGGGCAGAAAGACGCCGCTTCAGCGGACAGTCACCAAGCCCCCTACGACGACTACGCCCTCTCGGTAATGTTCGAGGGGCACCACTCACCAATTCTTTACGGAGCGGACTTATGACATCCGCTAAGACCCGCATGAGCTGGAACTGGATAGGTGATTACCCAGTCTTTGTCTATACCCGGTTCTGCCAGCACAACACCTTCAGCGTGAAGGTGGTCAAGGGCAAGCAGGGAGACCAGAACGCTCTTGGCTACGGCCCTAATGCTCCGGCATGGAAAGAGTATATCCAGCGAGGCATGGCAAGCCGGGACGATGTGGTGGCGGAAGCCTTCAAGAAAGCAAAACTATGGATGAAAGAGGAGCAAGTAATGAAACTCAAACACTACGTAGTAGAATGGCAACTGGACACTAAAGCCGACTCGCCCATATCCGCCGCGATGAACGCCCTTGACATCCTGAGAGATCCGATTGGAGGGCCTGGACTGTTCGTCGTCATGACTGAGGGCGAAGAACCCAAGAGGATCGACCTGACCGCTATCGCGGAAGACTTCCCCTTCGCCGACTGGCAAGCCGCCGTAGCGGCAGGAGAGACCCGCCTGGGGTACACTGACTGGGTTGAGAAAAATTTGGAGGAGGAATAAATGCACCTTCGACAAGCCGAAACAACCCAGCCCCAGGCCCTGCAAGATCTCATCAAACAGGTCTTGGCCGACCTTCCTAAGCCGAACCGCATAGTCCGCCCGCCGTACCTCGTCAAGGTCACAGGCAAAGGGCCGAACATGGTCACGATGCTCGACTGCGACGACGGCAAGACCTACAGTTTGAAAGACCTCGCGGCCATCGTTGGGATCAAGGCCCACGGCCTCGGTCAGCGGATACACAACTACGGGTGGGACTACCCGGCGATCTTGGCACCCAAGGCCAGGAAAGGCAGGAAAATAACCGGCGAAGCCTTCTCCTTTGGTGGGATGGGTAACGCCGCCTGGCAGGCGCTTGGAGACAAAGTACGGACACACAACCTTAAAAAATCAGACCATGCGGAGCGTGGGAGGAGAGGAGATGAGCAGAGCGAGAGTCGATAGAGAGTACATAGAGGCAAGCAGGCGCTTTCGGCGTGACTTTCAGGAGCAGGTGCCGTTCCGAGTTATAAGCCCGAAGGACTACGGCGAAGAGTATCTGCCGAAGCCGCGTAAGAGGTGGTTCGTCGCAATAGGGCTTGCTGCTTACATCGCACTTATTATCGCAGGCACAGCATTTTTACTTGACACATTAAAAATTTTCCCTAACTAAGGAGGGTACATGCTAGAGCTACTGACCACCTCCACCCTGGAGGACCAAGTGCTTACCACGACCACAGACGCGAAAAAATTCATCATCGAGGTGGACCTGCCGGTCGGGGTGAGTGAAACCCATTTCAAACGGTTCGTCGAGCGCTCCCTACGTAACGCTGTAGACCGAGAGCCGCCAAGTAACCCGATGAGCCGCCTCAATAAAGAGGCAATACACGTTAACCTTTTGACGAAGGGGAGAAGATGACCCCCAAACAAATAAGAAAATCACTCGGCAAGACCCAGGCCCAGATCGCCCAGATCCTCGGTGCCAGCACCTCCCAGGTCGCACGGTGGGAGCGCGGCGAGGCCGTGCCGAGGGAATACGAGGAGAAGTTGTCCCGGTTACGGGAGCATATTGAGAGGCAGGAGAAAGCCAAATGACCAAACGATACTCAGTCCCGAAGAACCGCTGGCTCACAATCCTCCTCATCAACGTCCCGTATCCGGCAGAGCCGAGGGATGAAACGCCCAGACAGCGTAGCAAGAGGGTGCACAACGCAATGGCGTACACTGCCATGATGGTCGCACTAGCTCCGCAATTTTACGAGGGGAAGAAGAGATGAAAGCATATGGTAAGCCGAGAAAAGCCTGCGCCAACAGGAAACTGAAAGGGACAAATATTGACTGCCCATGCTGCACGCCTTGGGGCAGCAACTCGAAGGAAGCCTCGAAAGCATATAAGGCCAAAGAGCGCAGGGCGCTGCTGGAGAGAAAATGATCCGAACAGTACTTGACTGGGAGTCGGCATACGGCAAGCACCCGATAACACAGGAAAATATCACCCTCTCCCGGATGACCAGCGAAGAATATGTGAGGCACAAGCTATTCAAAGCCCACGGCCTGGGAGTGAAGATCGACCGCGACAAAGCGTTTTACATCTACAAACCGGACGACCTCGTGCATTTCCTACGAACCCATCCGTGGCACGACTCCTTTGTCATCGCACATCACAGTCATTTTGACGGGGCAATCCTTACTTGGCGCTGCGGCATCCGCCCAGCGTTCTGGGGATGCACTCTGTCTATGGCAAGAGCGATCTTCCCGCACGAGTCCTCCAGCCTCGCCAACGTCGCAAAACTCCTCGGTGTAGGGGAGAAAGGCACCGAGCTTGTCCACTTCGCAGGCAAATGGCACCTGACAGATGCAGAGCAGGAGATCATGGGTGGGTACTGCTGCAACGACGTAGAGCTGACCGCTGACATCTTCGATGCGCTCAAGGGCCACTTCCCGGTGTCGGAGTTGCGGTTGATCGACTGGACTATCCGGCGGTTTACTGAGCCGGTGTTCGTCGTGGACCAGGCCCCGCTTGTCGAGGCGTATAAGCAGGAGCGGAGGCGCAAACGGGCGCTGATCAGGCAGTGCGTGTCCGACAAGACCGTGCTCTCCTCCGGCGACAAGTTTGCCGCCCTGCTGCTCACTATGGGCGTAGACCCGCATAAGAAATTAAGCCCGGCCAAAATAAAAGACGGCAGGGTGGACCCGGACAACGTGGGCGATCCGCCGAGCGGGATACTGCCGTCGTTCAAGATGATCCCTTGGAAAGACGCCAAGGCGGCGGGCATGACGCAGGGTGACTACAAGGCTCGCGCTGCCGAGTTGAAAGCCGAGGGGAAAGTTTACCCTTGGGCCTATGCCTTTGGCAAGTCGGACGAGGAGTTCAAAATGCTTCAGGATCACCCGGACCCGCAGGTCCAGGCAGTGGTCGAGGCCAGGCTCGGGGTGAAGTCCACGATCAAGGAGACCCGGACCAAACGGTTCTATAAGATCGGCAAGCGAGGGAAGTTCCCGGTGTACCTGAACTACTACGGTGCCCACACAAATAGATGGAGCGGCGGGGATAAGCAGAACGCCCAGAACCTGAACCGGGTAGACGACCGAGACCCTACTGCCGGGGCCTTGCGGATGTCGCTCTGCGCCCCTCCGGGGCATGTTGTGGTTGTGCGCGACCTGAGCCAGATCGAGGCGCGGATGCTCTGCTACTGGGCCGGTCAAGAGGATATGCTTGAAATGTTCCGTGCCGGCGGCGACCCTTACGACTTCATGGCGACGAAAGTTTACGGCTACCCGATCAGTCGGAAGACAAACCCCGAGCACAAGACGGCGGGGCAGGTAGGAAAGATTATCATTCTCGGATGCGGCTATCAGATGGGGGCCTGGAAGTTGCAGGAGAGCGTCCGGGTCGGGTTCATGGGGATGGAGGGTATCATCTTCGACCAGACCTACGTCAAGCAACTGGGCGTCGATGTCGAGGCGTTCAGGTATCAGAAGTCCTATAAGAAGGGGTTCACCTACGCCTACGAAGAGGCCGAAGCCTGCTGCCCGCTGAATGTAGCCTTGGACGATCACTTGACGCACTGCGCCGTGACGAAGTTTCTGGTGGACTCGTTCCGATCCTCGAACAACAGAGTGACGGCATTATGGAAGGACTGCCAGGCGTCCCTTACTGACATCCTCCTCGGCCAAGAGCGCGGGGTGGGCGGCAGGCCGCTGGTGCATACGGACAAGGAAGGATACGTCCTGCCAAACGGCATGAAGATCCGCTATAGCAAGCTCCGGAAGTCTGACAGTGGCGACTATAAGTATCTGGCGAACGTAAGAAAGAAAGAGTGGACTAAGCTATATGCTGGTAAATGCGCGGAAAATGGCACCCAGGCTTTGTCCCGACTGGTCATCTCCGACCAAGCGTTGAAGGTTATCCCCCGGCTGCGGGAGTACTCCCTGCGCCCCGGCGAGGTCGCGGAGATCGTGTCTAGCACCCACGACGAACTAATCACGGTCGTGCCTGAGAGGTACGCCGACGAGTGCTTACAGATGATGAAGGTAGAAATGGCAACCGCACCTTCCTGGTGCCCCGACCTCCCGCTGAAGTCGTCGGGAGGGTACGCTGTCTCTTATGGAGAATGTGAGAAATGATTGAAGCTAAAGGAGAACAGTATGCGGAAGAACATACAAGGCTATTTCTCGAGACGTAGGAAGCGAAAACAGGAGGAAGAGTGGTCGATGGGCTACGCTTGGGCGGTAGGAGAACTGCTTCACACGAGAACCTCGGCCGAAGACCTGGAAGCCAAAGTATCTGGGATAGATTCTTCGTTTGACGCCGGGGCGCGAGCGGCGTTGCGAGATTTCGGACCCGAAATTGATAAATGATAAGGAGGAAGTAAATGAAATTATTCGTAATTACTTACGAAGTGAACGACTATGACCAGTATGGAGAGTATTTTGTTATGGCGTTCGCCAAGCGCCCCGCGTTGGAGGACCTAAAAAGTTTGGAGGTAGACGACAGGACGAAAACCCACATACTCGCGGGGGGAGGCCGACGAGGGATTGAAAGAGAGTGGTACACCCTTTGTGAAGTTGAGGAAGGGGATCTGTCTGCCCGGCTGAACGTTGACAGCTAATAATAAATCTGTAACCCAAGAAACAAAACAGTTGCAGTACTAAGTCAAACGGGTTACTATCAGACCGTGCGCAAACACCCTCGCGGACGGTTAACTCCTGGACTGAAAGCGAGGGTGAATTTCTTTCGAGGATATTACTAATGGCAAAAACTCCAGAAGAAAAAGCAGCGTACAGGCGAGAGTACCGGGAGAAGCACAAGGACAAGCTAAGTGCTCAGGCAAGAGCCGCCTATTTAAAGAACAAGGAGCAGATACTTGCTCACCGAAAAGATTATTACTTAAAGAACAAGGAGCAGCTACTTGATCGTAGTAAGGCGTGGAGAGAAGCAAACAAGGACCAGATCAGTGCCCGCAAAAAACAGTATCGGGAGGCGAATAAGGACCAGGCGAGGGAGTACGGCCGAAGATACTACGCGGAGAATAAGGATCGGTATAAAGAATATCAGGCTACGAATAAAGACCGTAATATTGCGTACAGGAAAAAATGGCGCGAAAATAATACGGAGTATTTGCAGAAGTATAGGAGAAGGTACTACGAGGGTACAAAAGAGGCGAAAAAGGCCTGGAACATAAATAATAGGGAGCGATTACGAGACCACTACAGAATGTGGCAGGCACACGCAATACATGAATTACTTCCTAGATATGTTGCAAAGGCGATGGGCATATCCGCCGCAAATATGCCAACCGAACTGTACGAAGCCAAAAAAGCACAACTGCTATTACATCGAGCATTAAAACAATTAAAGGAGACAGTCAATGAAAGACATAGTTGAAACTGTTGGAGATTCCAGAAAACTGATATTGGAAGTGATGATGGCGGTTAAAGAGGGCGCTATGCCGGCGGACCGGGCTACGTGCGTCATTGAAGGCATGGAGGCTATTAACAAGTCCATCCAGGTCGAAGTGAATGCGGCCAAGATGTCCTTGATGGCTGCCGCCGCAGGCAAAGACTTCGGCGAAGTAGTGCGCCTTGGGCAAAGGAAAATCTTTGGAGGAGAGTTGTTGGAGGAGCCTAAATGAAAGTCCAAGACCTGATAGACAAACTGAAAGAATTCCCTCCGGACATGGAGGTGGAGTGCTTGGTGGACTGGCAAGGCGAGGACGAGCCTGAGTTTGAACCCGTCTCCGAGGTTGAGATGTATAACGACCATGGGAATACTGTGAGGATTGGGTGAGCGATAGGAAAGTAGTATCGGGCAATGACGCCCGAACAAAAAGGAGCGAAAAACATGCACTATCATTGCGAAATTATCATGCCCAAAACCAAAGATATCAGCAAGTCAATTGAAGAGATCATGCTGCCGTTTAGTGAGAATAACGAGGAAAGCGAAGACCACTCAGGTCACTCGTTTTGGGATTGGTTTGTTATTGGTGGGAGGTGGGCCGGAACGAAGGAAAAATGCACATATAACGCGGAATCGTTAGAGAAGTTTTATGTGAAGCTGCAAGAAAACAAGGTGACGGTATCAGGGATTCAGGCTGGCAAGCAGTCGCTTGAGCCGAAAAGTCAAATCCCCCTAGTTGACAACATCTGGAACGAGTTCTTCCCCACTGAAAATGGTGAGATTGTGGCATGTCCGCTGTTCGCCCATTCAAATAATCAATACGATAGCAACGACCTCCTTTCTTGTGACATCTGCCGAGTTGATGAAATCCCGGAAAATCTGACATGTTCAAGGGTTATCATAGCTGGGCTTGATTACGATGACAAGAAGATGGAGGCAAAGTTTATGCTGTCTGACTCAATGTGGAATGGCGTCAATCATGTTGATACCACATGGGACAAAAAGGTTCTGTCGGCGGTGTCAGAGTGGGCGGGCAAACTTAAAAACTACAGAAAAGAGTATGCCGAAAAGGTGACGCCCAAAGAAGACTGGATCTGTGTCACCGTCGATTACCACGGTTAAAAATATGTCAGGCATCATGCCCGATTGTAACTGATAACAAACCAAGGACCCCAAATGCTAAAAAACGCCGTAGGCAAGAACTTCTCCTGGTCTCCATCAGCTATCGCTGACTACATTACGTGCCCACTAAGTTATGCAGCCAAGCGGTTCTATGTCACGATCCCGTACCGGGAGATCGAGGCCATGAAGCAGGGGACAATCGAGCACAAGCATCTCGAGGACCGGCTTCTCAAGAAGACCCCGCTGCCGGCAGGCTACACCCGCGGCGAGAAGTATTGCAGGATTCTTGAGTCATCCGGAGGCACCCTCTTCGCCGAGCAGGAACTGGCGATCGACGAGAACATGAAGTTCGTAAAGTGGTTCGACAAGACGGCTTACGGCAGGTGTAAAATTGATGTTAGTCTGAAAAAAGATAACAAGATCACATGCTTAGATTGGAAAACTGGTGGCATCCGTGAGGACTCCCTCCAGCTCAAGATCAACGCCTGCTTCTTGGCGCTCAAGCACCCAGAGATCGAGACCTTCGTTACCAAGTACATCTGGCTGAAGCACGACGCGGTGACTCCGAAAGACGGCGTCTTCTCGAAAGAAGATATCCCAGCGATGTGGGAGGAGATCCTCGGATGGGTGGAGAGGATGAAGTCCGCATGGCGGACTGAGCGATTTGACCCGAAACCCAGCGGCTTGTGCCGAGGCTGGTGCGAAGTTGCTTCATGTGCCCATTGTGGCAAAGGGGGAAGGAGATGAACCTACTGATTATAAAACAAGCCGAACAGATCAACGAACTTCTGAAGTCTTTCCAGAACGATGAGGACCGGATGGAGTTCATTGAGAAAACGACTGAGGGCATTTGCGTCTACTGCGGGGCTATCAGCGACCGCTGCCACTGCCAAAACGATGAATAAAGGAGGCCCCCCAAATGAACCAACAACGCTTCGACCGCGCTCAAGAAAAATACGATAACGCCGAGGACCCGGCGTACAAGGTCATCGATGAGGACGAAGACTACTTCGCCGATGACGACTGGGCGGGGGAGCCTGACTACGATTTTTACGACTATTGAGAGGAGGAAGTAAGTGACCGACATCATGACAGATTTAGAAACAATGGGCAACCGCCCAGACGCAGCCATAATAGCCATAGGAGGGGTCGAGTTCTCCCTCGACACCAAGACCATCGGCCGGGAGTTTTATGAGGTCGTTGACCTCGACTCGGCAATGAAGGCCGGCGGCACCGTTGACGCCTCGACTATCCTCTGGTGGATGCAGCAGAGCGATGAGGCCCGGGCGGCGTTTAAGAGGCCGGGGAAGGACATTGACTTCGTACTTCGCTTGTTCAAGGCGTGGGTGCAGTCCGCCGGCGAGGATGTGCCAGTCTGGGGCAACGGCGTAGCCTTTGATAACGTTATCCTCCGCTCGGCTTACGACCGCCTGGGCCTGACTGCTCCTTGGTCGTTCAGGAACGACAGGTGTTTCCGCACGGTGAGAGCCATGTATCCTAAGATCGACCGGTCGTACCAAGGCACGGCACACAACGCACTCGACGATGCCAAGTCTCAGGCGGTTTACTTGATGGAGGTGGTGAAGTGAAAAGAAAAGCCCCTTGGACTGACTACGCCGGCAACGACGTTTACGTTGGGGACTACATCGTCCATCCGAACGGTGAGCGTGGCGTAGTCGTGGTGTCCCCAGAAGATCACCTGCCTGATACCGACAAGTGGCTAGTCTACTATGGAGGTCAGATCATGTCCAGACTGTGTCTGCAGATAGGAGATAAGGGCATGGCTGTGGTGGAGGGCGTATGACCCCTGAAGGGGGCACGAAGCGGCTGATCTACGCCCTCCTCGCCGAGTATGATATTTTGTCCGCGGCCAAGGCCGGCACGTTTGAGAAGGCTGACGGGTACTGGTATCCTGCGGTGCAGGGGGCGATGTCGATCGGAGGCCTCCCGGACGTAGTCGGGCACTATCTGGGCATGTTCTTTGCTATCGAGGCAAAGGCCCTCGGCAAGAAGCCGAGTGGACTGCAGGCTTTGCAGATTTCTGCAATCGCCTCCTCGGGAGGCGCGGTGTTTGTCGTTGACGGCGAGGCAACGCTGAAAGCGTTTCAAGAGTGGCTGGAGAAGGTTAAGGCTGAACGATAAGAAAGTAGTATCGAGATTTTGCAATCTCGAAAAAGGAGCATGACTTGAATAAAAAAGACACAGAACACATCGGCTACATACTTAGCTCCAGTAGGTCGGTGGAAGAACTAAAAGAAAGGTTTTTCCAAATGGACTCTCGCATTGAACAGGAATACGAAATGTTCGAGTCTGCCGCTGGCCGCGAAGAAAGTATTGACGACGAAGTCTCAAAGAGGATGATCGAGCGATACGGGCATAATTGGGCACTTCTTAAAAAGAAGCCGCCGTTCGGGGAAGTTTTAGAGGAAGTACGGCGCGAGGTATACGGTGATGATTACGACTATATTTTTAAAAAATAATGTCAGGCACCATGCCTGATACTAACTGAAAACCTGTCGTTTAAAGACCTGGCCGAAAACATACTCAGAAGTATGACTTTTTGAGGAGGGAGGGAGAGGTATGAAGGATTTCGAAGAGTGGTACGAAGAAAATGAAGAGTTGTTGGATATTTACGCCGCGGAGTCCGGAGCAGACCGTGAACTTGACTTCGATTCGGAGCGATTCGCCGAAGATATGTACGACCAGTACGTTCGCTGCTGCCAATGATCCGCATCCTAGACAATCACGTTGTGCTGAAGCACAATAACCCGAGCCAACTCCGCGCCGTCTTCCCAGACATCAAGGAAGCGACGATCAAAGGCGAGAGGTTCGTCGCTGTGCCGCACACGCTGGAAAGTGCTCGGGTGCTCAACAATCTTGGGATCAAGGTTGAGTCGCCGATCAGACGGCAGTACGAGTGGCCTGGGCGGTATAAGCCGAGATGGTACCAAGTGGAAACTGCGGAGTTTTTTACTCTTCACTCCCGCTGCTACTGCCTATCCGAGATGCGGACTGGGAAGACCTTGAGTGCCCTCTGGGGTGCGGACTACCTCCGCCTCGCCGGCCAGATAAAAAGGACGCTGATCGTCGCTCCGCTTTCCACTCTCTGGGATGTGTGGGAGCAGAATATTTTCGAGAGTTTCCCACTCCGGACCTTCGCTGTCCTGCACGGCCCGAGGCAAAAGCGCCTCGACCTTCTCGCCAAGCCTTGCGATTTTTATATTTGTAATCACCATGGGGTAGGCATAATCGAGGAAGCCTTGAAGTCCAGGCCGGACATCAACCTCGTCATCGTGGACGAACTGGCCGAGCTGCGCAGTGCGAAAAACCGCAGGACCAAAGACAAGAAGGGCGGAGTACTGTGGACCCCACTGAACGAAGTGCTGAACCGCCAAGGGATTGCGAGGTCCGCATGGGGGCTGACAGGGACCCCGACGCCGAACGAGCCTACTGATGCCTTCGGCCAGTGCAAATTGATTACTCCTGAGAACTTTAAGGGCCACTTCACCGCGTTCAAGCAGGAGACCATGTGGCAACTCCGGCAGTTCAAGTGGCTGCCTAAGCCAGGCCATGAGCAGGTCGTAGCGCGAGTATTAAAGCCGGCCATCAGGTTCGAGCGGAAGGTATGCAGCACTATGGAACCGAGTTTCATCGACCGGCGGGCGGAACTCTCAGCCGAGCAGGATAAAGCCTACAAGCAGTTGATCAGGCAGGCCTCGACCGACCTGAACGGGCAGACCATCACAGCGGTTAACGCTGCGGTATTATTAAGTAAATTGGTACAAATTGCCTGTGGGGTTGCTTACGACGCCTCCAGCAATATGGTCAAGTTCGACTTCGGGCCGAGGCTCAAGATCCTGGAGGAGTTGATCTCCGAGAACAACGAGAAGGTGCTGGTGTTCGTCCCGTTCACGGGGGCGCTCAACACCTTGGCTGCCGAGCTTAGGAAGAAGTGGTCAGTGGCGATCGTCGAAGGGGCCACATCTCCAGCGCAGCGCAATAAAATATTCCGGGAGTTCAGGACTCTCCCCGACCCTTGGATTATCCTCGCCAACCCAGACACCATGGCCCATGGCCTTGACCTGACGACAGCTACCCTCTCTATCTGGTACGCCCCATATGTCAAGGCGGCGAAGGTGCAACAGGCCAACGCCCGCACCGATGGCAGCAAGCAGAACACCAAGATCGACATCGCCTGCATCTACGCCACTGCAGAAGAAAAACGAATGTACGCGGCGTTGCGTGAGAAGAAGAGACTTCAGGATATTATCCTTGATTTGGCAAAGGAGAATTGATGTCCGCATCTCTGTGTGAGATCAAGCAGCGTCAAGAGATGGACCTCCTTTGGAAGATCGAATGGGCGCGAGAGAGGATCAGGGAGTGGCATGAGGCTTGGGGAGGGAAGGTCTATGTCTCTTTCTCCGGCGGCAAGGACTCTACCATTCTACTGTACTTGGTTCGACAGCTTTACCCTGAAGTCCCGGCGGTGTTCGTCAACACAGGGCTTGAGTTCCCAGAGGTACTGGCGTTTGTCCGCACGATCCAGAACGTGATTTGGCTCCGCCCAAAGATGACCTTCGGAGAAGTAATCAAAAAGTACGGCTACCCTGTGATAAGCAAGGAAGTAGCTATGGCTATATCCAGGTGCAGAAACACCAAGTCAGAGGCACAGAGAAACCTCAGACTGTGGGGAGGGGTTAATCCGAACACAGGGAAAATCCAGACTGTAGGAGTCATTCCTCAGAAGTACCATTACTTGGTAGACGCCCCTTTCAAGATCAGCGAAGCCTGCTGTACCTGCATGAAAAAGCAGCCGCTTGCCAAGCATCTCAAAGACTCTGAGGATGTCCCGTTCGTAGGAGTTATGGCCTCGGACAGTAGGGCGAGGCTGCGGAGCTACGCGGCGTCCGGGTGCAATGTTTTTGAAAAGAAAAAACTCATGTCCCGCCCACTATCAATCTGGACCGAGGCTGATATATGGCGATGCCTGAAGGCCGGGATCAAATATTCGTCAATATATGACATGGGCTACGACCGCACAGGCTGTGTGTTCTGCATGTTTGGGTGTATGCAGGAGAGGGAGCCGAGATTCGTAAAGTTGAAAGAGACACATCCGAAGCTGCACAAATACTGCATTGATTACTTGGGCATGGGCATGGTCTTAGACTTCATCGGAGTGGCACACTAAAATTAGTAACCCGCGATACAAAAAGTTGTTGCACCCCCGTAGGAGATGTGTTACGGTAGTTACATGATGACTAGGAGCGAGTAGAAAGTACAATCGGGCAAAACGCCTGAAAAATTAAAGGAGTGAATGATCATGGGTAAAATAGTGATCGGCGCTACAGTTCTGCTGCTGTTTTTAAGCGGGTGCTCAACTGGCGACAAGTACGACAAGATTCAAGCAGTCGATGGTAAGGGGAGGATATTTCTCTTTAAACACAATTTTGGAGATACCTATTTTCTGCAAGTTCTCAACGATGGCCCTGTTACTGAGACTGAGAAGATAAACGCTGAACTTGCGAGAAAAATATCTGAAAACACTGGCAAGGAAAAGAGAGAGACTAACTGATAACCTGCCGGGGGGCACACGGACGCCGGTGTAAAACAGGCGTGACAAGCCGGGAGAGACCGGCTTTTAG
>Ga0209518_1000337_pt1 | contig 61779 bp, 98 predicted proteins | sample RifGroB1_FD_183993 | JGI IMG/M metagenome (GOLD analysis project Ga0209518, IMG submission 183993) | Groundwater microbial communities from Rifle, Colorado, USA - Groundwater B1 (SPAdes) (version 2) | ecosystem: Environmental > Aquatic > Deep subsurface > Groundwater | place: Rifle, Colorado... | reverse complement strand
GATGGTCAGAAAATGCCGCCTTGATCGCCTCAATGTCGGCTTCGGTCAGCTTCCTATCCCCCGCTCCCCGCCGCTCCGGTCCTCTATATTCTTCCTGCACAGCCACCTCCTCACAGTGTTTGAAGTTCGTTTGCCAGGATGCTCGTTCGTGGGGTTGGTACATTATTCAATATCGTATGAATACTGGTAGTACACATCAAAAGCTGATGTGTTTGAAGCGTTGATATTAAATAGTACGTTGCTGCTCGATGTTGCTGCCCTGACAAAACCGCTTCCACTAGATAGAGAAGTTGCTGGGCCGGTTGCGTTGTATACCTGTGTAAATGATGTTGTTATAGGAGTTGACAGGTTAAACGTTGTAGATGTTGGCGCGCCTGCTGTTGGATCAATACTTACCCGACCCGCCACGGTAACGGTATTCCCCACTCTAATATATCTCGCCACTGTCGGGGTTGGAGTGGAGTCTAAGTTACTTACTGAAACTGCTGTTGGAGTGTATGTGCCTGATGCCGTGACAGTTGCTGTAGTTGTGTAACCTTCTACTTGATAACTACCTGTTGTCGAATCTAGCGGGACTAATACTGCGCTCTTTCTAGCACCTAAAGTCCACGCTGAATTACTGCGTGTACCGTCAATGTTAAAATAGTCTCCGGCAGAGGCACTGTCGATAGTCATGCTTGAGGTTGTATCGTTTACCAGTAATGTTCGTTTTGGCGTGGCCGTATAAGTTGTACCAGTACTTATTAGTTGCGGGACAGTGTGCGATGTGCCTGCTGTAAAAATAACCACCTTCCCAAAATCATCTACAGAGGGGTTTTGGCCGTCTCCGTACGATACGATAGCGCTGTATTGCATTGCTCCGGCACCACCTAAATCGGCGGCAGCATCAATTATTGTCCCGTCTGGGAGTTTAAAACCTCCGGAGGTTGATTCAATCTGTGCAGAAGATGTAACAGCCCCATCATCCCTTACGGAAAATATTGTAGCGGCTGAAGAATCTTTAAGTTTTAGCGTGTAGTCTGTACTTCCGCTTGTTCTACCCTTAGATGTTATAACCGCCTCACTATCACCAATGGTCAGCCCCGGAACTATAGATGTTGCCCCTATTGGCGTATAATCAAATTCGATTGCCATGCCACCAGCGCTGGCACTCCAATTTTCCAAAAGATAATATTTTACTCTTCCTCCCTCTCGAAACGTTCCTGATGTGTCATAGGTGGAAAAGCCTGATAGTCTAAATGCTGTTTGTCCTGAAGTGCCTGCTGTTGGACTAGCCAACGAACCGTTTGATTTTCTACCGTTCACAGCAGCAACAGAGGCAGTGCCATAGGCATCTTCAAAAATAAGACTACTAGCCCCATCTGCAACCAAACTAAGCGGAGACGCTGCACCTCCTGAAGCCAATTGAGCAATGGTATAACTATTAGTTCCATCTCCTATGGTTTGCGTAGATGATAATTTGATAGCATTACCAGATAATGTTGCCCCCGAAATATCTATGCCTATTGTGCCGGTATTACTTAAAACTATCCCGTTAGTTATTTCGCCGCGTGTCTTTATTCCATTTCTAAATTTTGAATTGTTTACTGCATTTAGCCTTAGTCCACTACCAATCTCAGCAGTTCCGGATTCCCCGTGACGCTTTGCAAAAACATCTAGGCCTACACGGTTCCCTGAATTATCAGTTCCAGTTACATCATCCCCATCAGCTTCTATATCAAATTCATGGGCTATGAGAGTCCCGGTATTATCTGCCGTAAAATCTTTAGCTTCAGATACTCCGCCCCAGGTGGTTGTGCTGGCGGCACTTTTTCTGCCTTGAGCATATACGCCTACGTTTTCACCAGACCCATAATTATCAACTACACCAGTTATGGCCCATTCATAGGCTGTAGTTCCTGCTCTAACCGCATCAAATACATATAAACCAGAGTTGACGTACCCAGCATCCCCGCCTGTATAGTTAGCGTCTCTGTTTATATACACAGATGATGTGGTTGTTGTTGCGGAGGGTTGAAAAGTTTTCCTGCCAGTGATTGTTTCATTGGTTGTTCTAGTTACTCTATCCACCGAGGTGTAAGCATCAAAGGGAGCTTTATACCGCGCATCCCCCCGCGTGTCGTTGTGGTACTGGGGGTGATCGTCGGCGGTTTTGTGGGCGGAAGTGTAGGAAGTGAATGATGCTTTTGCAAGACGGTCGGTAGAAGTGTAGTTCACAAACGCCGTGTTCAGCGTCCTCCCCTGTTCCGCGCTCAACGGTACAGCCGTACCCCCTGCCGTCAGGTTGTTGACCACATCATTAACTTCCAGTATCGCGCTTTCGAGGTCGGAGAGGTAGGCAAACTCAACCGCACTCGGCCCCGTTTCGCCCTTGTACTTGCTAGCATTGACGACACCCGTTCCTGAGTAAGTCAGCGTTCCGCCAGAACCCAAAGTCATCGTTGACGAGGTATTCGTTCCCCCGCCCACCGTGTCAAAGGTCGGACTTGAACCAGTCAAATCATCTCGCCAAGCCGGATTACCTGAACCATCAGTCTTCCAGACCTTCGAGGCATTCCCCGCCCCTGAAGTTACCAGGCCTGCCGCCGTAAACGAGTTGGAAGGGATGGTCGAAGACGTGTGGTTGTGTGTATCGTCGCCTACTACAATGGCCCCATACGTTCCTGAGACATCGCCACCAAAAGAAGCTGAAGTGCCTATCTTCCCGGTGAACTGCGTCTGGACTGAGGACGTTACGCCGCTCAGATAACTCAATTCAGTCGAGGTCACGGAAGACGCTGCGACTTTCCCTGATGTATTAGAGACAAGCGCCCGACTTGCGGTAAGGTCGCTCCCCGTTATAGTCGTTGCTCCCCCGGTTACGGTCGCCTGTTTTGCATTGAGCGCGTTCTGAAGATCGGTCTGGTCGCTTAACGTCCCGGTGATCGTACCCCATGACCTATTTGCGGCGGTATACCGGGAGAAAGTTGTTACCGTCACCCGGTCCTGGCTTGTGTAATTCGTAAAGGTTTCAGCAGAGACACCGGACCTGTCGATAGAGGTGTACGCAGCAAAGACTGAGGTATCGACCTTGTCGCCAAGCGCCTCATTCAAGTCAGTCTGGTCACTCAGCGTGCCGGTAATGCTTCCCCACGTCCCACCACCACCTGCGCGTTCAATCGAAGTATATGCGGCAAATATCGATGTCAAGAGCCTGTCTTGCGAGGTATACGCGGCAAAGGTCGCTTCATCGAGTTTCCCCGCAACACTTGCCGCTGCATTAGGCCGATGTTTATAGGCACTCGACGCATTGATGTAGACCAAAGCACTTCCGTCATCGCCAGCAGTCGGAGCTTCAACCCGCTTCCCCTGGATCTTGTTGGCATCAGTCTTCGCCGGCTGTGCGACTCCCGCCCAAACGTGAGGGAGGATTTCAACACAAGCGATAATCCCAAAAGCTGCGATGATCGGTAAAGTGCCGCGTTTCATGCGTTACCCCTTGATGATGTCCAGTATTTCAGCAGCAGATACTTTGAAGCCGGCCAGGTCGGAAACGTCCTTGACTTTCGGCAGAGCAGGCTTGTTGCCGATAGACTTGCCGTAAGCCTCAACGGGAATCTGTGCGATTGCAGCCTTGATTATTTCCAGACGATCAAAAACTATCTCCGCGGCATCATCTTCCAATTCGTTGAGTGCAATTGCTGCATCAATCATGGTGTCCAGCGCGGCGGTCTTTTCTTCGCTGAGAGGGGCAGGCATCTCATACGGTTCCATGTCGTCACGATTCGCCTTGAACGGAGAAAAGGGATAGATACGTCCGGTCGTGGTCTGTTTCAGATACTTCGGTGGGTTTTGAAGATCGATTTTCATTGCTGCCTCCTTGGATTTCATAGGTGCCTTGTATTTCACGCCGTATTCAGGCGGAACGTCAGACATTCCAGTTGTTTCGCCATTAGTTACGATGGTTGCCATTGTTACCCTTGAGTGATAGCGGTAAACTCGCAGGACAGACGAGTTCCCTTGTTGCAGTAAAGGCCGGTCGTCCCGGTTGTAACGTTCGTGTCGATGAATAGACAGCCTTTGGCAAAGCCGACTCCCGCGTTGGTTGGGACGGTCGTGCCGGTGGCCAGCAGGATGTCCCCCAGGTCGTCATAGATTAGCGTCTTGATGCGTTGCCCACCCTTGAGATCGGGAACGCCGCCTAACTGGATTGCGTCAAATATTTCGCTCATCGGGAATCTCCTTTTGTTTGGTTGCTCAAATCAGGGGAGAAATTGCTTTCTCCCCGTCTTTCAACAATCAAACATTTGAAGCAAACTTCGCGCAGAATGTGCCACCGGTCACTGCACCTGCCAGAGTCCCGGATGCCGCTGAACGAATCAGCAACCTGTCGCCAGCTGCAACCACCAGATTTGCCGCAGCCGCAAGGGTCAGCGTCCGTTTGCCATTGGCGACGAGAGCCGAACCACCAGTGGCTTTTGTCGTGTTAGCAGCAGTAGCCGCCAGCATCACCGTACTGCCTGCCCCGGCTTGTCCGAGGTTGGTGATGGTAAAGGTGATGTAGTTGGTGTCGTGAGCCGCAAGTGCGTCAATCGACGAAAAGAACACTTCCGACAGAAGCCCGGCAGTTGGCGCAATAACGTAGCAGTCGGTGTTGCCGGTCGTTGCTATCGACGCCGGGGAAACCTGCACCGCTTTGGTATTGTCACCAAGAGCGGTAAAGACGCAGGAAGTAGAAGTGCCGGTGTTCTGATGAAGTGCGTGATTGGCGGTTGCGGTATCGGTTTCGATGAAGAGGCAGCCTTTTGCGTAACCTGAACCGGCGTCAGCAGGAACAGTAGCGCCGGTTGCAATCAGCTTGTTGCCTCTCTCATCGTAGGCCAGCGTGTTGACGGTTCCCCCGTCACCGGCCAATGTTATGTCTCTGAGTATTTCCCCCATGCTCTCCCCCTTAGCTCATGTCGCAAACGAGCATTTTCACCAAGACGGTGGGATTCGTGGTGGTCGTGCCGGAACCGACAGCGGCGACGAGATTCACCAGAACATCGGAAGTCCCGACGTTGAGCGGCAGTGCAGTCGTGGCCGAACCGCCAGTTGCCACGGTATTAACGGTCAGCATGTCGGCAGTCGCGGAAACATCGGTAGTCCCGAAACGGAGCTTCAAAGTCGAAGTCCCGCCAGCCCCTACGTTGGCAACGGTGATTTTGATTCTGGTTGCAAGAATGACGTGATTTGCCGGCAGGGTGAAAAGGTTGATGATGTCTGCATTGGCGATTTTCGCGGAAAGAAGGGTGTCAAGATCAAACGTCTTCTCGATCATGAACGGCTGATTCGCCTGAGAACGGGCAACAATCGCCTCAGTGCTCACGGCGGTCGTAGTCGAAGGATAAGCTGCCATAACTATGTCTCCTGTAAAAGTTGCCCCCTCCTATGAAAGCGAGGGGGGAAAGAGATTAACCTTTAACGGCGTAGCAGACGCCCAGGGAGGTCGGCTTGACGACTTCATAGCCGTAGACCTGGAGGCCGTCCATGATGGTGGCGAAGGAATCGGGGTCAGGGAAGGTGCGGTTCTTGATGAGTTGGGAAGCGAAGGTCAACGCAGACTTGTGACCAAAGACCACGTTCCAGCAGGTCATGGCACCGTCAGTAACCCCGGCGTAGTTGTTGGAGGCGTAGAGGTCGAAGTTGGAAATCTGACCTTTGTAGCCGTTACGGATGACCTTGTTGGTCTGGTCGCCGGTTACGTCAGCCCTTCTGAGGTCGCCTTTGTTGAGCAGGTTGAACCACCACTCCGGAAGGACAAGCCAGCGGTCGGTGTCGGGGCAGTTCTGTTCGGAGATGACGGAGCACATATCCTGAATCACGTCCAGAGCGTTGGCTTTGGTGATGACAACAGGAGTGCCGGTAACGCCCATGTTGTAAGACGCGGAGATTGCGCCGGCAGTCGCGCCGGTATTGGCAGCGGGAGCGTCGGCATCAATTGCATTAAGAATCGAACGGTCGATGGAAATGGCAAGCTGCTTCCCGCCGTCTTCAGCCCAGGCAGCCATTGCATCGATGTCGTTCTGGATCTTGTCGATGTCGTCAATGTTGAGGGCATAGGCTTTTGCCTTGTCGATCAACAGTTCGACTGTCGAGGATTCCGGAGTCTGCCGATGCTCACGCAGCGACATCCCTTTGACGTAATCGAAGATGGTCACGTCGGGACGGGTCCGGATGATGACCTTATCGCCCTGTTTCGAGATGCTTCCCTCGTACTTGGAATTGGAGATTTGGGCAAAAACGGTGGAGAGGTAGAACTTCTCCAAAAGCTCCATCGCATAAATCTGAGGGGTGTAAACGCTTGCTCCCGAACTGGAAAGATCGGGATAACCTGCTACTCGATTGACAGACATTGTGACTCTCCTTAAACCAGTCTGCCCTCTGCCTTAGCTTGCAGAAATTCCCGCTTCTTTGCCTCGTACTCCTGTTCTTTCCCACGATACAGACCGCGTGAAAAGTCCTGGTACAAGGCTTCAAGGTCGGTCATTTTCATGACGTTCCCCTTGTTGTTCTCGATGATTGTCTGAGCGCCACCACCTATCTTTGCAGGCGCGGCCAGATGAGCGGGTATTTCTCGCTTCGGAGGGGGGTCCGGTAGTTTGATGGTTGATTTGAAGCGGTTGATGATGTTCGCCATGCTGTGAATGTCGCCTTCGTAGGCCGCTTCCTGAAACGCCTTCAACGCAAACGTCTCAGTGAGCCAGCCGACAAAAGCGGGATCTACGTTGATGCCTCGCTTGACATCGATCCAGTCGGGGCAGATTTCGTGGAGTTCCCGGTGGAATCGTTCTTCGGCAGTCTCGGCCTCGTTCGAGTTCATTCTATCCTCGACGGGCTTGACCGTATTTTGCGCGGCCAGGATCGACATTTCGGCTTGACGTTCGGCGTAGGTCTGACCAAACTCCGCGAGGTAATACTGATAGGTATCCGATTTCCGGATCTCATCAGTGACGTGCGGAGAGCGGTACAGGGGTTTGCCTTCGTCATCAGTCTCAGGAACCGATGCCGTTTGCAGTTCGATGATCTGGCGCTGAAGGGTGGTGATCTCGTTGGTCAGGGTCGCAATCTTCTCGTCCTTTTCCCGGTTCCACGAATGGAGACGGGGGACTTCAGAGTTGTACTTCGCCAACAGCGTTTCGTACTTCTGGTCGGGAGGAACCTCGACAACGGGAGTTTCGACTTCAGGGGCCACTTCGGGAGTCCCTTCGGTTTCGACTTCTGGTGTCTGGTCAGTCTCGCCGGTCAACGCTGCGATGCGCTCCTGTTCCAACTTGATCAACCTTTCCTTTTCTTTTCTGGCTTTCGTTGCTCCATCTTCCATTTACTGCCTCCAAGGGGCGCTTAAAGCGAATCCCAATGTTAAATGCCGGGGCCGGAGGGCCGGAATCCCGGTCAGAATGTCTTGCTCATGTTCACTGCTTTGCTGGTTGCTTCCTTCGCCTTGAGACTTTGAAAGTTGTTCAAGGCGTTGTCGATTTCTTCAAGAAGCTCTTTCAGGATTCTTCGTTTGCCGATTGCGACGTTCGCCACTCTGTCAGATGCGGAGTTGTCGATTTCTTCGCTGGCGTCTTCCTTCAACTTCAGAAGATGCTCATAGAAGCGCGAATCCTTGAGTTCGTTCAACTCACCTAGAAGTCGTGTATCGGTTATCAATATGATTCCTCGTACCAGAACAGCTTGAGATGTACGTTGACTGTCGCGGCACCGTTGTTAGTGACCTTGATGAAATATTTGGTTCCAGGGTTGAGAACAATTTCGTTTTCGACAATAGCCCCCGCCCCTGTCTTACTGATGCCGACTCCCGTTCCACCACCGAGAAAGTCGGAGTCGATCTTCAAGGTCGGATTCGGCGTCGTCGGGGTGTGAAAAAAGGTACTCACCATCGCACTTGCTACCGGGTTGTACCGATGCCTGTTGACCGGAGTCAGTCCCGTACCATTCGCCGCGACCGTCCCGCCTTCATACATCTCGACATCGACATTCGGGCCGTCACTGGTCAACAGCGAAGGCTTGAAATGCACCAGCCCACTGGCGATTGCCGGAGTCACGAAGTAGAGAAACGCCGTCCCTTCCGAGGCGATGTTGACAAACTTGTGCGTCACCGTGAAAGCGATTTTCTGATGGATGCCGTGATGGTCCTGAGTGATAACCACCAGGTCATTTGTTAAGGCATCGACCTTGACGACTTCAGGAATCCCGTTTTCGTTATCGCCGGTCATTATCATGCCGCTAACCCCTGCATATCAGCCCCACCCGCAGGATTCCCCGCAGGGTCGAGGGTTTGAGGCGCGGGACCGGGAGACGGCCCATTCATACCTGTCGGAGAACCACCCATCGGGGAGGAACCTTTCTGCTGCAATTGAAGGAGTTGCTGCTTCTGCTGTTCCTCGATTTTCGCCATGATCTCTTTGAGTCCGTTTTCATCGGGGATGATGTCGTCAACCGGAATATCGAGTCCTTGCAGCGCCACCTTGAGCAATTTTGCTCTGCCGGGTATACCCATGATTTGCGAGTCTATCGGGTTGTTGGTAGCGGCAAGGATCTCGTTCGTGCGAACGGTCTTCTGTTCCTTCGCCATGAACCCTGCGGAACCCCTTGCCACGACTTTCGCATCTCCCTTGATGCTTTCGTCGGCGTCGTAGAGCATGTTGAAGTCATAGGTCCGAGAGACACAGCCGGAGAAGACGCGATCAATGTGGGCGATTGCTTCCTTGATGTTTCGGGAAGCGGAAGTCATGAGCATGGACAGGCCGGAAGACGTAGACCCTGCACCGCCAATGCTGGTATTGCCGTAGGCCCACCGGGGAATGCCGGTCTGATCTTCTGCGATGGTTGACCAGACTTCCAAAACGGCCTGAAGCTGTTGCACGACGATAGGAATGTTGTAGACTCTGACGGCGGGGGCTTCCAACATTTGAGCGTTGGTTGACTGAAAGATTTTCCAGGGGTGTAACTTCTCGTTCTCACCACACCTATCGGTATTGACTTCGATGATCGGTCCTGAAGCAAGCATTGCATTGTTGGCAATCGCCCTACCCGCGACATTCGCCTGATGCTGCGCGTCTGCCATCAACTCAGGAACGCCCTTGCCCCAAAAGGAACCGGGAACGCGGTGATAGGAGTCTACTGAATACGGTTTCCTGCCTAATTTGTCAGGGTTGAGAATTGCCCTGATGACGTAAGACCCAACCATGATGGCATTGATTTCGTACTCTTCTTCAGGGTCAAGGTCTTTCATGCCCCAATCAAGAAGCATCGAGCCGGGAACCGATCCCCAAAACTCCAGACCGTCCATCTTGTCCGACTTGTAAAGGGAATCGGTGGAACCAAAATCGAACATGGCTCGTTGAGAGTCGATTGAAAGCTGTTCTCTCTTTCCTCCAACGCCGTACTCACGAATGACGGTCCTGATGTTCTCTTCCGAGTAGCCAGGGACGCCGATCATCTCCCACAGACCTTTGCGAGTCAGGGGGATTCTCTCGATCAAATAACCGTCGTCGGGATTTCTCGAATCAGGAGCAGGGTAGAGGTCAAACGGGGAGACTCGTTCGTAAGTAGGGCGCAAACTTGCTTCTGCGCTTATTGACCAATCCGCACCGTTACGCACCCATTCAGGTTTTTTGGTGTAGCGTATTACCGGACCCTTGATGATGCCGGCCTTGAGTCTTACGAAGTCCGAGACAAAGGCCCACTGTGCATCATGAAAGCCCCCTTCGGTCATCTGGTCGTCTATCTTCTGCGACATTCTCGCGCAACGTCGGACGGCTTCTTCCTGCACTTCCCTCAGAGCCTTGTCGCGTTTCGTGGTTGCGTATTCCCTGATCTCGTCCTTGATGTCGGAGAGGTTGAACATCTCCCCAGCCTGCATGATTTGAGCTAAGACTTCCTGATAAACCATCTCAGTCTCGTTCATGATTTCGGCTTCGAGGTCAGGAGAGAGTTGCGCTAACGGAGTCGGTTGAATCGTCCACGGCTTGTCGTCTATCGGTCGGAGGATGTCGTTGATCCACGTTTCCGCCGCTCTACAGAGTTTCGCGGTCAAAAGGACGTAGACTTCAGACCCGCCCATTTCCCTGATTGCCGCCAGAACATCAGCTTCGTAGATGCCGTTATCCATTCGAAGATTTCTAAGCATCTGCTGTTCAATCGGCTGCTTCGCCATTTTCGCAGCGTCCCAACATTTGGCGATGTATCCAGAAAGGGGAGAGATGATAGGGTTGTCTTGCGGGGCAGGGGTCTTGGAGGCTTGTTCGGCAAAGACGGCGCTTGGAGGTCTGATTTTATGAAATCCGATGCTTGATACGCCGTCGATTGCTTGTGCCATGTTGTTACTCCAAAAAAGAAAGGGCCGGATAGCGTCAAGTTCCCTTGATTACCATCCGGCCCTCTCGTTCAATCATCCTCCACCATCGAGGAGGCGACTTTAAGATTCCGAAAATTATTTGTCGGGGGTTCTTTCTACCCCCAAAGTCACCGGTTTCCTATGCCTTTCGGTCACAGGCTCAACCCCGAAGGGTCACGCGGCTCGTCAGTGCTGCCGCTATGGGGCGCCCAACCGGAACCCTCGCACATAAAGGGCTTGCGCCCTCACCTTATAGTCTTGGAAACCGATACCTTCGCATCCTGAATACCTCCTTGTGACACGTTGACAAGAATCATAATCTCGCCTGTATGCGTCACAGGCATCTCACCTTCTCTTTTCAAGTCCTTTAGCAAATTAATTAACCACAAGGGCTTGTTCATGAAAATTACCAAAACACACAAAGAAGACATTTGTCAAGTTTTATTTCGACTTGCAGCAACAAGCTCTTCTATCAGCCGTGCGTGTCCTTTGCCGTTATCATACTGGACACGCGCCATAGACCCAGACATGCCCTTGAGGTTGTCAATGGCTTTAGCCGCTCTTTCTAGGAGGTCGGATTCTTCCCCAAACTGACATTTAAAGGGGTCGTTATCTTTGCCGCAAAATTCGCATTTCCAATTCATGTCCGCCTCCGATGGAATAGTTGTTATGACCACTTTCCCATTATCATTTCTGTGAGTTCGAGCCGCTGCCCTTTCAGCCGCACCTTGTCAGGACGGAGATGCACCAACTCACCACGATACTTCACGGTAATATTGGTTTCGGTCAAACGCTCAATCTTCCCCTCTCGCGACGAAAATTGGATTCTGCTTTTCCCGCGACGAGTGCAGTGTACCCAAGTGACCCGATCTCCCACCTTCATAATTAACTACCCCCTCAGCTTATCTATCTCTGCCCACAATTTTGCATTCTCATTCAAAATGCTTTGCCGGTTAGCTCTGATCGTCTGGATTAGCGCCTCTTGCGCTTTTACCTTCTTCTGTAAAGCGTCAATCGCTCCTTGCTGTGGATAAAGCCAATATAGAATTGCACGTAAGACTCTTTTAAAACCTTCTTTAGTCATTTGATGTCCTCGATGAATCCCTTGAGTGATGCCGTAGTCAAGCCCCCCCTTCCCCCCAAGCATAGAAGTGCTTAGAAAGTAGGTTCGGCAACTACGGCATCAACGAGAACCGCGCATTGTGTCCTGCGAAGTTATCCTCTCGCTTATCCGCTCACAGACCCGTTGGTACGGCACCGATACTTTGGTGGCCTTGACGCCCTCTGTGATTCGTCTAGGTCGGTGCTAGCCAATCCCCGCTTATTCACCGTCGCACCATAACCCCCACTGATACGGCATACAGTAAGGATAAGGAAACCCCCTTGGGGAGACTTTTACAATCGACCAAGAAAGTAAGTAACGCCCAAGGGGGTTAAACGGCAAATGCCGGTGCAGCTATTTAGTTTTAGGTTGTTACTCACTTACTCTTGGTCTGCCGATTAAATACCCCCAAAGATTATTCGTTGTCAACTTTTATTTTCATTCCTGATGCTGTCGAGGATTTGTCTGTCGATGTCATTCGCAATTTGCTGTGCTGCTTGCCCATAGTAGGAGTCCAGCATTGATTGAGCGTAGTTATTCGGCTTGTGTATACTCTTATACTTCCAATCATACGGTATATTCGGCTTCACACTAACCTTAACCTCATCCCCAATCTCAATCGTGATCTTATCCGCCTCTGCTACGTCAATCCCCTCCATACGCATCATCACAGACAACGCAGAGAGTAATTCCTTACCTGACTCGATCTGCATCTTCTGGAAGGTTTCGAAAGAGATGGTGATGGAGGTCGGTTTCGGGGGAGGTCTGTCAAAGTTCGGCGGTGAATACTGGTTCATGTAGGCTTCATATTGCTTGCGTGTAGCTTCAGCAAGCGCCTGTTGCTTCGCATGCTCTGTTGCAGTAATCATATAATCTTCCGGCTTCGCGCCAATGCCAAGTATTTTATCGCGCATTGAGTGCCATGGTCCTAGAGGCGAATCATTCTGTTCATCATGCGCTTGTTTCAATGTCTTCCTGCCATCACGGTTGTCGTAGGTCATTCAAACCTCGCTTTCTTGTGAACCATCTTCGTATAAGCGCCGAGTTCGCGTTCACTGACCTCGACTACAATCCTTCGCAACGGGACAGGTTGGCCTATCGGTACTTCCGGCAAGTCTTCGTGACGCAGGATCATCACGTGGTCAAAGAAACCTCTGTCGTCATTCCATATATCAGAGACAGGCATGATCCTCAATATCTCTGCTCCATGAGGCAACGGCATTCCTTCTTTCGCAAGGTCTGAGGCGCTGATGTAGACGCGACAGATGCAGCGTTCGTGTGTTTTTGAGTCAGTCATGGCAAACGTTCCTCCTGTGCATCGTCAAAATACGAATCATCAAAAGCTGTCTTGAAAACTGTTGGGGAAAGTGGCGCGGCAAATATCTCATAGAAAGATTCTTTTGCAACTTTGTTCGCTTCTTTGAAAGGATCATCAGTCATACCGTCTCCCCCGTAAGTCTCGCATAGACTATCGCTGCGGTTATATCTTCGTCGGTTGCGCCAATCTGTCGTAATGCGGCACGTTGCCAGTCGCCTGACCAGGTAGGGATGTCGCCAACCTTTACCATCACGTCTTCTTCTACCTCGGTCACAAAATACCTCGCATGACCAAACCTATTAGAGTTTTGAGGAATCACGTACACTACTCCTTTGAACTCAAGCACCGGCTCTATCTTCGGATGCCATTTCAAGGGATTGCGCGTCAAAACGGCAAATCCCATTCTGGCTTGACCCGCACCACGTTTCCACTGAAGTCGATGTCGATTCTTAGCCCGTCATGATGCTCTAAGTCCACCCCATGCAACCTCATCTGCATCTTCAGCGTCGTGATTAACGCTTCCGGTGTCTCGCAGGGGAGTTTCATGAAGTCGTGGAGCGGGATGTGCAGCGTGTTTTGAGACGTGGGCCATTTGCGTTTAAGTTCTTCTTTTGTCATCGGCTTGACTGTTTGGTATCCATAGATGTTCATTGCAACGCAGCCCACTGGTCATTTCTGAGAATGGCGCATACTTGAGACTCAGACAGTCCGTATTGTGCTCCAATCACCTTTGATTTTACAGAGCGCCCTATCCTGCGTATCTCTCGAACTTCATCCAACGTCAATTTAGCGCGACCTCCGCGACCTTTCACAACCATATCCCTCATGTTATCGGTATGAGTGCCAAGGAAAAGATGGTCTGGTTTCACACAGCCGGGATTGTCGCACTTGTGCAGTACGTGTAAGCCTTCCGGTACTGGCCCAAAAGTAATTTCCCAAGACACTCTATGAGCTTTTAGATTTTTGCCTTCAATCCCAAAAATGCCATAACGATCTTTATATCCAGTCCATTCCCAACACGTATCGGTTTTATTGACTTTGCTCCAAAACCTTACTTCTAGTGGCACTTTGGGATGATGGCTATGGATATACCTCATAGGCTCTCCCTTAACCTGCCCATTTCTGGCCCGGCTACAGTCGTTTTCATACCGCAGCCGCAATGACAATAACCATAAGGGATGTCAGACATTAGCCGCGCTCCCTTTTCTCGAAATAGAGATCCAGGGCGCGTCTGATAATTTCTGACATGGTTTGTCCGGTAGATGCTTTTTCTTGTTTTAGCTTGTCGGTGTAGTTCTTTGGCAGGCTAATTGTTTGGTTCATGCGCTTGCTCCTTTGTGGGCAGATGTAATTCACAAGCGCACTATACGTAACGACTAATCAAAAGTCAAGCTAATTTCATACACCCCCCCACCCCCCCCTATTACCACCTGAACTTCTACCTTCTTTAATATGAGATGGTTTCGGACGTTGAGGGATTGGGACCTTTAGGCGTAAATACTTGCCAATGGCTATGGAAATAACTCTATCATCGTGCCAACCTTGTTCAGCTTCTTCTTTCGATCCACACTTTTTGAAGCCAAGCATTTCGCTGAATGTTTCGGCGCAATTTATGCCGTGAGTCCCTTCGATACACTCAAGTTTGAGAGTGTCAAGGATCTCGGTTCTTGTCTTGGAACTCGTTACCCATCCCCACCGTTTACGTGGTTTGCCTGGCGGTTCAGGGACCATCTCCATGTGGATTCTAGGGTATCCGGAGTCAACTATTTCGGTGACAGTCGTAAGGCCATGGTTGTTGCGCTCAGGGGCTAAATACGCCACGTTATATCTTCTACCAAGAGACACCAGTATTTGACCATATATCTTGGGAGGCCATTTGCCATGGAGATGGGCCACTTGTTCGCCTGTCCGGTGGTCTATAACATCAGCCGAATCGAAATCTCCGCTTTCAAGACCTTCGGCCACGTCAGCACTGATGATATACGATGCTCCGACTTTAGGTTCTTGCCACACACGGAGTTCTCCGTCTTCTTTTGCGTACCATACGCCCGTTGACGGCATACACGAATAACGTACTTTGGGCGGTTTTGCTGCATCTCTAAAAGCCGCAATCTTTTTGTTGTCAAAAACTGGAACTCCAGTTGAAAGAAACGCCTCTTCTGGTGTAGAAGGGTGCATTTCGTTAAATTTCTCAATAATGCCATCGGCATCATTATCAATCGTGTATCTGCGCCAATACATCTGTTCGTCATCTAAATTGAACTGAGTTTTTATTTCGATCTCTTCTTCTGTTAAAACAAAATCAGAAGGTACAAGCATCCTATTGAGTTCAAAAATAAACCAGGGAAAGAAGACTGCCGTGTAGTTATTTGACTTATTGGCAGATTCGTTGATTTCCTCTTCGACCATTGGTTCACCGTTATCGTCCAGCCTTTTCACAAAATACCTAAAGCGGCACCCCCAAAATCTTCGGTATACTTCCCCCCCAACGCCGTCTGCTGTGCCTTCAATCACTACTTCTGTACCTGGTTCGGGAGGTACGCATGGCAGTACAGCCTTAATCAGACCTTCTGCATTTTCGCGGGGCAGTTTAAAGGCATCAGATATATGCAGTCGATGCACTGCTTGCCCTGAACCAACATCATCTTTACCGCCAGTCGCAACACGAAAAGCAGAATCAAGGCCCGTTCCTTGTGCGTTGTTGAACTCTAAAAGACGGGCATTGTTGGCGAGGACATCTGGCCTTTCTTTTGCCGGGATATTGTTGTGGAAGCGTTTGACCATCTTGAAAATGAACTCACTCGCAGCAGGTTCGTGTGTAATTTGCATGCAATATGTGCTTGGATTGCTCGTAACATGCTGGTAATTTTTCCCAGAAAAAAGCGTTGTTATGCCCTGCCGCCTGCCTTTCAAAATAACCACTCTGACCAAACGGCCTTTGGCTATGATTTTTCTTTCAATCTTTTCATAAAGTCGTTGTGGACCGTTAAGTATGAAACGCTCAAAGCCGCCTCCCTCCCTTGGCTGCACCTTGAGCTTCGTCCTGGCGTATTCCTCAAAATCCACGGACATCTTCAAGTCAGCGATCAACTCCGCTATCTGATCGGCACTGAGGTCTTCGAATTGTTGAAGGGCGTTAGTCATGTTACAACCTGAAAAGATTTATGATATTCATGATACCAAACACCACGTTGATAATTATATTGAATACGCCAAATCCAACTATAAAATCAGTTGGTTCTCTTCTTATTAAAACAACTTGCAACACAATCAAACCTGCTTGCAACAATATCAAACCGACTAGAAAGATATAATTCATTCTCCAGCCCCCTGTTGTTTCATCTCAAGCATCTTCTGAAGATCCGCCAACATGCTCGGATTCGCCTTGACCTCTGCGATAAGCTGGACTTTCTGCTCGTACTTGAACTCTTCGATGACAACCTTCTTCTCCGGCATCGCCTGTTGCGCCTCCGCAGCAAACTTTGCCGCGTCCATTCTCGCTCGATGGTCGGGATACATCTTGATGACTTCCTTCGTCACCAGTTTGCCGTCTTCAATCGTCGTTTCCCGCCCTCTGAACGCCTGTTCAGCATTCATCGCGTCGGCTACAACCGTAGCAATCTTCTCGACCCCCGCGTTTTTAAGAGCAAGGAGTTCCTGTAGACGGAGGTTGTTGCTAGTCTTTTCCTTTACCTTTTCAAGAGTCGTTGTCACCTTATTCGCTATCGTCGCATCTTTGCCTATAAGACCCGCTGCTTTGGCTTTTTCCAGCCGTGTCGCGTCAGGATTGAAGAGATGCGCTTTCACAATGTTGATCTCTTGCCCCGTAAAGCCCTGTTCTTCCTTCTGCTTCTGACGCTTGGCAAGGGATTTCTTGCTGAGCTTCTTACGCTTGATGGTCGGAGTCTCGATGGTCGATGGAAAAATCTCGATGATTTCGTCAGACATTGTTCCACTCCAAGATAGCTTCTTCAGGATTGTCAAAGACCTCGTTAAGTTCAGGATTTACCGCGCAGAAATCGTTTTCGCAACCGACCCCATAGACTAGCTGCTCGTCACTCGGATGCACCCTCAGAGCCGGTAATCCTTTGCACCAGGGGCATTCCTTGATCGTTTTCTGCAACTCTCCTAAAGACGCCATCCACTGTTTGAACTCGTTGACCGTGCCATCGGGTTTGTGAAGTTTGTAGAGACGGTAGAAATTCACCCATGAAGAATCGTGCTCGATCTCGCCGGCTTGAGTTGCCACTGTTACCTCCCAGTTACTCTATGTAATTGCATTGCAAGAAGTCCCGCGTGTTCCATCGTCGTCACGTTCGCGGCGTAGAAGTTGTAATCAACAGAGGTTTCGTCTACACGGACGGTATAACTTATCACCAGCCGTTCAGGGTTAATCTCGCCGTTTTCCAAGTCTCTGAGACAGGCGAGTAGCGCGTCTCTTGGGGTCCATTTGCGGCAATCATCTGATTCATTAGCGCGTTTTTCAGCAAGTTCATTCGGTCGGAAAGTCAATGCAGTTCCTCCTTCGGTATCAACAGCGCCCTCAGTTCTTCCCCGAACAGCCCGGTGACGAATTTCGACGTGTCCTGATACGCTTTCGCCGCCCCATGTCTCTCGTGATTCTCGTCCATCTGGCTTCTCGTCAGCGCCGGATGCTTCTGCTTCGAGAGATTCGACTTCATCAGTCTGTCCAAGGTCTGAAGGAGGAAGACGAGTCGCTGTTCCATCGGTAGGGCTTTTAGTGCTTCAAAGCCGGATAGGGTTTCGACTTCTTCTGCCGGGATGTCAAACTTTTTCGGTTTACAATCGCCGCAGTTACCGCAGACAGTGTTAGTTTGCTTGGTACAGTTGTGTGTGCTCATTCGTCCTCCCCGAATGCAGCGATACGTTCGACAAGAATGTTCGAGTACAGCGTCATTGCTTCCAACTGCCGGTTTAGCCGCGACTGCTCCATGTTGTCAAGTTTCCGGTACAGTTCGCCACCAATAAACGCGGTCAACTTCTGTCGCTTCTCGTCAAGTTCTTGGCGTTCTTCAATGACTCTAAGTTGATGTGGTAACTTTGCCATAACGATACTCTCCCCCTCATTTTTTGGAATTGTCAAGAATTTTTCTGCCAGTTTGCGTTTCGTACTGTATTTTGTTTCGGGCAATAATTGCTTCAAAGTCAATGTTCCATAAATTGTAGATATTTTTCCCGACCCGATGCCTTTCCATATGGCAGCGGTGGCACATTGGCAACGTGCTGTAGTCGCTGGCTTTAATACCCATGCCTCTATCCCCTTCATGGTGAGGTATTGAAGGTGCTTGATGTCCTCTGATACATGGTTGTTTTCGTATCCATGAAAGATACTTCTTGTCCCGAGGTGTGTGGGGTTTTCGGAGGTCAGCTAAATATTTCGGTTGGCTCATTATCTCACCTTTTTGCATAAGATTTTTTCTGGAGTTAAGCCAACTCTCCACCTGTTTCTTATGGTGGAATAATTAATGCCAAGGTGCCGTGACCATTGGGCCATAGTCTTGGACACACCGTCCATCACAATAACGGCATTATTTCTGCGATTGTTCGCTTGAGTTTCGAGTGTTGCCCACTGGCAGTTTTCTGGAGAATAATCCTTGTCATTGTTTATTCTATCTAGTGATAACCCCTTACTGTAGCCTGGAGCCATATCCTCGAAGAAATTTTCAAACGACTTACTCCACCTATCACAAACCGTAATTCCTCTGCCACCGTAAAGAAAATAATCAGTATTATTGACATTATTGCATCGTTGTTTCATCTGAAACCACACATGGTAAATTGGAGAATTGCTCATTCCATGCGTCTGGTTTGCTGTGGCGTCGTACTTTAAACATCCACATGACTTGACCTCACCGTTTAACAAGTACTTACTTTTAACTATATGGTCTTTCCCGCAATCACAAACGCAATTCCATCTTGTTCTCTGCTTTTCTGGTTCAGCTTTAGACACCACTACAAGACGATGGAATCTCCGCCCGATCATGCTTTGCTCCGTTCGTGAAAATAGTTGTCGAGCGCCCGACGGATAATTTCGGAAATCGTAAGGCCAGTTTCTTTTTTCTCTTTCACCAATTTATCATCACACTGCTTTGGGATGCTGATTGTTCTGTTCAAGAGATTCTCCTATATAGCAAAATGCAATCTGTGCGCAGAATATACTGTGACAGTATTACAAATCAAGTAAAAAATCATACAGTCAACGACGTGCCACCTGTCGAGGTATGATGATAAATCTTCTGCCCCATGCACGGCCCACGGCCTCGCAACTCGCATTCCTGAGTTAAGAGCCACAGGAGAAAGTTCTTGTCACGCGGAGTTTTTACTTTCCAGTTCGCCGCCGTCATCAGTACGAACGCGAGTAGACAATGTCGCTCACTTAACGACCTCCCGCGCTCTTGTGCAGGCGGGGCAGTCGCAGCACGTTGGCCGTTTTCGAAGCTCGTTGCAGTTGGCTTCATTATCGGTTGCCAGTGAGCAGTGCTTACAATCTTTCGAGTGATCCTCAAGCACCGCCTCCCCCAACTTCCTCGCCCTCTCCGTCATCTCGGCAAGGGCGGCGCGAAGGGATTCAATATTCGCAGCAATAACCTCTGAGTAGTCAACGCCTTTGAAAAGTTCCTGTTTGCAACGGATGCAGTAGCTATGTCCCTTTTCCGTCCTTTGTGCGAAGTGCAGTTCTACAATGTCAGAGCAGCCGCACTCGGGGCAGAAAGTAATAGGTTTATCCAATCTGGCGCGGAGGGTGGCGAGTTCGTGCATCAGTAAATCAATCCTCAATTGCGTGTGATCCATTTTTAAGCTGGTACTCATCACTTCCCCCCTTCGCGCCGGATGGCGGCAGCAATCTTATCCCCGCAGTCAAAGGTCCAACATCCATGCTTCTCAGATAGATACGCGCACCGCTCCCTTTCCTCCCGCTCGGTGGCGTCAAGGGCTTTTAGAAGATTTTGAATTATATCTTCAGCGTCGTATACTACTTGAGTGGCTACGTTTATACCGTCAACGTAGGACCAAGTATCGAGCCGGGTTAGTACCTCCCTCGCCCTCTCCCGCAGGTCGCTATTTTCGCTCATGGGGCCTCCTATTTAATGTCGTGTTTTTTCTTGGCTTTTTTCAGGCATAGGTTCAACTGTTGTTCTAGCCAATCATTGGCCCCGGAGATTTGCCCCTTATCCACCAATTCTTTGTACTTGTTCGTGGCCTTGACGGCACAAAGCGCCCCGTTATAGAAACCCAGCTCAAAGAATGAAGTCCGTGTAAGCTCAAATGTTTTATTCATCTCTTTTGGCAGGTCGTACCCCCACGCCACCCCCGACCATAGCATCATTACCGCTACCAGTAGCTTTTTCATGGTGTCTCCTTTAGCATTAGTATCAGCACGAAAAAGTTTATGAAGTAAGCTGTTATAAGCGCCACTCTAAACCACACATCGCGCCACTTTGGGTCTATTGTCCTCTGCCATTTAAGATAAGCTAGCCCGGTGATACAAGACAGCATCCCCAGGATTGGTATCGTTATAGTCATCATTCCTCCTCGCCAATCATCCTCGTTATGGCCGCGCAGATGGCGGCGGAACTCCCGCTGCACCGGACGAGCCGGTGAGCTTGTTGGTTATGGTGCTTCTTCGTCGCCAAGAAAGATGCCTCCCTCTTCGGGATAGTCTGTAAAGCTGGCATACAGGCCAGGTCCACTATGCCCATTTGTTACGAGAGTTACAGTTATCACCGTTTCTTCATCCCCGCCGAATGCTTCAAATAAATCTCTTGCTTGGTCATAAGTAAAATCCATTTTAGTCTCCGATCACCGCGCGCCATAACCAGACATCGAACCCGACAGGCGGGTTAATTCAAACCGTTAGACTCCTCCCCCGCAGCGCGGGTGTTATCTAAAACGGTGGGTCGTCATAGCCATCCACACGTGTTGACTCCAAAAGCCTCTGCTTCACCGCCTCTGCCGTCACTGCTCCTAAATCGTAGACAGTCACCGGCACCCGACCCAACTTTTCAGCAGCAGCCAAACAAACATCCCGATCCACAAACGTGCCGTAAATCGCTTGCGCCCCGAATAGTTTGGTAAATCCGACATTGCCACCAACAGCAGGCACGTCAACGCGCACAAATGTCCCACCAAGGCTGTACTCGCTCACCTTCCCGGCTATTGTCTGCCGGCCCATCAGTTCGATAATCGCGTAGAGGTCGGGAGAGTCGGTCACTTTGTCGTCTCCTTCGCAATCTCCACAGCCCTCGCCTCATCGCACTTCTCACCTTCCATGATGATAGCAACGCGCTCTAGGAACTCGCTGTTCTCGTCGGTGATAGGAACGTCAAAAACACTCACAGTGACCTCCTTTTATAATCAGGCATGATAACCCCGCGCCGTCCATTGAAACGTGGCTGGCAAATCTTCTTGAGACACGCAGGGCAATAGACACCCTTCTTGCTCTTGACCTCGCCGCCGCATTTGATGCAGAGTTTCATATCTCCCTCATATACATCGATTTCATATCTTCCACCTGAAGGCCGAGATAAACCCGCGTCACCTTCTCCGACACATGACCCAACGCATCAGAAATCATCGTCAATGATTCACCAGCCTCGTACTGGTATCTTGCCCAGGTCTTTCTCAACGAATGAGCCGAATACCCTCCCCTAAGACCAGCCCTGAAACACCACGTCTTCACCATCTGAGAAAACGCAGGCACAGTCAGAGGCCCACCACCGCGCTCAGAGACGAACAACCAGTCATCGTCATCCCTCCCTGCGATCAAAGGCGCGACCGCTTTCTTGATCGTGTTGTTGAGATAAAACTTCCTGACCTTTGAAGTCTTCTTCTCGCGCTTCTCGATAACGTCACCCCTCACATCGCCAACCTTGAGGCTCAAAAGGTCCGAGGCACGAAACGCAGTGTTGACCCCCACGGTGAACAGAGCAAAGTCACGCGGCCTAGAAGACAAGTCAGCTTTGATCTTCGCTATCCTCGCCATATCCGTAATCGGCTTCGATGCTATGATGCTGTCCTTTTTCGGATGATTCTGCGCTTGAGCCATTTGACGTGTCATTTCTTCACCTTCGACATAATCGCTTCCTGCTCCTTAATCGGCCTACCACAACACTGAGTCCGTTCACCATCGTAATACCCAATCCCATTGCTCTTGGAACACGCAAGAAGATGATAATATTCCTTCCCGAACTCAGACCAAATCTCCTTGCCACATTCAGCACAACGCTGCCAATTCTCGCGCACCGTCTTAGCCGCAGACTTTATAGAAGGCGCGGCCCCCTCTATCGGCTCAACAGTCACTTCGACCCCAGGCTTGTACGCCACTTCGTTCCAAACTCGCCTAGACCGACTCATTTGCTACCTCCTTTTCCCACAGGTAACTTTTGCATCGGGGGCAACACTTAGGCTTTTTAATTCTGCTCACCCAATCATACCCGCACCGCTTACAAACATACTCACTCATAGCCACCTCCAATCCAATGATTACCACTATTATCATAATTGGATTGAGCAAGTCAATAGAATAAAAAACGGGGAGAAAAATTTTTTAGGGGGGGGGAGTCGTTTTAAACTCCAAAAATGGGGCAAGCTTGAGAGAGGGGGTGACATATTAAATGATGTGTCGGGACAACTAGGGGGGTGGGGGTGGGGCCGGCAGGGGCAGAGAGCAGGCCAGCAGGAGCCGCCAGGACGGGGGAGATCGGGCCACATTGAGCAACTAATGGAAGTAGTTAATGGAGTAACCACGCGATAATTAAGCACTTGGCACATCTGTCGATGGTCCATGCTACCTTGCCACACGCTTCCCCCCTCCTGATGTACCTCATTTGCACCTCTGGAATATAGCTAGATCGGCCACCATAGCGGACGCGCGCGCATGAACTTGACATAATACCCCGCGACGATGAGCCGCCCCTTTCTTCATTCTCGTTTCTAGCGCCTTTTGTATGCAGCCGACTTCCCACTTGTTTTCCCGTTTGTATTCTGTTATTCCCATAAAAAGGCTGTTTTTGGCTCTTTTGGCTGTTTTCGGGATGTGTCTGAACTCCAAATTTGCCCTGAGAAGGCTTTTAAGTAGGTAGGACAGGGGATAGTATGCCTTGATTTAGGCTTTTATGGCACAGCCCCCAAGGGGAACGGCAGAGGCTAAAGTTCAGGAGTATCTATATTGAGGTATGGGAAAGAGGCAACAGGGGAAACGCGACTTTTGACGACACAGCCCCAAGACGGAGGACCCATGACAAACGAATTCACCCTTGATGAACTTGAAGCAATGGCAGCAGCAGCCGCCGCATGGCTTGAGACTCCGGAAGGCAAAGCAGCCATGCAGGAAGCAGCCACCACAACGGCACAAACGATAAAGGACCTGGAAGCAGCCAGAAGAATGACCTGGATCGACCTGAACACACCTATGGATATTTAATGGAGGAATAAAGCACATGGGGAAACGCGACTCCGCACGACAGATGGAATACACCGTTAGCCTGATCGACCGCGAAACGCAGGAGCCGCAGGAGATACGTTTGTTGGAGTCCACCCTTGGCTTTACCTGGATCGACCAGGACGGGAACGACCTGGAGAACATCGACCCCCAACCCCGCCTTATACTGGCGAGGCGGGAGCTTGAACGGAAGTATCTTTATACACATGAAATATTTTGGCCGCAGATCGCCCCAAGGAAACGCCAGGATAAAGCAGAGGTAATGGTATCAGTAAGGCTCACACCTGGTATCATGTGGGAATTGCGCCTCATTGCTGGATTATTAGGGAAAACGCCAAGCGCCACAATACGCGACATGCTACAAAACTATATCCGCCCTGGAACCCTCCCCCCCCTTGACCAAGCATTTCTTGACAAGATCATAGCCGACTATGCCCGAAAGTGTAAAAAAGACTGACACAATAGCCACTTATCCACAGATTTTCTGTAATATTTCCCGACTTCCTTAAATATCCGCATGTTACGCCAATTTATCTGGGGATAACTCCTTGATAAGTTGTGGAATACTTTCCACTTGTGTTGGATTTCTTTACACTCACATTCACCCCATTTATAACCCATTGATTACACTGCTATATTATCCCTCAATTTGTTGGCACAAGATATGCTTACATTTAAGGTATATACCAACCACGGAGGAACCCCATGAAAAACAGACCTATCCATTACAAACGATTCTACACTGATCAAGAAGCGTACTGCGGCGTTAAACTCGATGACGGCCCTGGATCAATAACAAAGCTAGACAATACTATTTTCCGCAATCAAGCCACCTGCAAGAATTGCCGTCGTAGAATCCAGAAACATCTAAGCACCAACCAGAAAGGACTTTAGACATGATCCGCGTGAAATGGATAACCGGCAAATGGGATTATATCAAACGCTCAGAACTGCCACGCGTAAGGCATCTTATTCTTGAAGTCAGATTTTAGGAGCAACGACCAATGACACAGCCCTTGATTACCACAGTCAAATTAGGTGACGCACTATTGACCGCAACCCAGGACAGCGACCGCTTGACCATCGTCATTTACACAAAGCAGCCTCTAAAGGTTGAAACCGTCATTTTGGAGGATTAACCCACATGGAATGTATCACCATTGGCGGAATTATCGTGCTTTTTTGGGCATTACTACAGATTAAAGGAGGAAATTGACATGAAACACACAAAAGGACCATGGACTATCAAAGCATCGTCATCAGGTAATCACTTCATTTATTCGGATGCGAAATCGTCATCTGTTGCAGGAGTTAATTTTGTATCACGCGACATTGGCGACGAGGAAGCCCTTGCAAATGCGCAGTTGATAGCAGCCGCGCCGGAACTTTTAACGGCATTAGAGAGAGTCGCCGAAGAAATCCGACTTTTTATGGAGCTCCACGAAGACGACGAAGACGCCGCAGCCGCTTACTATATGGCTATTGACGCCATTGTCAAAGCCAAAGGAGGAAACTAAACCATGTCAGAAATCGCATTGAACCCGAAACAGCTTGAGACGCTTCTAGCTACCATGATACCCGCGAGAGAGCCGGTATTGATCCAGGGAGCGCCGGGAGTTGGCAAGAGTGATATCGTCACCCAGGCCGCGAAAGCCGCAGGCGCAGACCTCATTATAACTCATCCCGTAGTATCAGACCCCGTGGATTTTAAGGGGCTGCCTGGAATAGTCAACGACGCCGCCGAGTTTTTACCTTTCGGGGAACTCCGTCAGGCAGTCGAGGCAACGCGCCCCACCCTTTTCTTTTTAGACGATCTTGGACAAGCGCCACCCGCCACGCAAGCCGCAGCAATGCAACTCATCCTAGCACGCCGCGTGAACGGTCATAAAGTATCAGACCACATTTGTTTTATCGGAGCCACCAACCGGAGGCAGGACCGCGCCGGCGTTTCTGGACTCTTGGAGCCTGTCAAATCCCGCTTTACAACCATCGTTGAGTTACAGCCTGATCTTGATTCCTGGTGCAATTGGGCATTGTCCAACAACATGCCGACCGAGTTAATCAGTTTTGTCCGTTTCCGCCCGAACCTACTACACGATTTCAAACCATCCCCCGACCTATTTAACAGCCCTTGTCCCCGCACCGTTGCCAACGTCGGCAGGATCTTAAATCTAGGCATAGCTCAGGAACTTGAATATCCCGTTATCGCTGGCGCAGCAGGAGAAGCCTTTGCAGCCGAATTCCTTGGATTCCTTCGTATCTGTCGCAACCTCCCGAACCCCGACGCGATATTGATGAACCCCCAGGCAGGAGAAGTGCCGACCGATCCGGCGACCCTGTACGCACTTTGTGGTGCTTTGAGCCGGAAAGCCTCAGATAATACGATTGATCGGCTTGCGGAATATTGCGACCGGCTACCCGCTGAATTTTCTGTTTTGCTGATGAGAGACGCGGTAAAACTCGCCCCGACCGTTACCAGTTCAAGGGGTTTCGTGAAGTGGGCGGCCAGCCATAGCAGCCTCTTAATCTAGCTTGACCGTTTATTGAGCCGTTAAGATCCTTAACGGTTCAGATAAGCAGTTACAGCCAACCACACGGTAATTCACTAAACGGAGGAAAGGAGCTATGACCAGACGACTGCAGGAACGGAGGCACAAGCCGCAGCCCGATTTAGCCGACCTCGTAAGACACGGATGCAAACTGATGGAGACGCCACGCGGAGCAGACTTTTTAATTGACCTGTATTTTGCCGTTGATCGGAAACCCTGTCAACTTTGCCCGAACCAGTGCTTTACATCACGCGGAAACGACCGCAGACAACGAAAGGAGCATTAAACCATGACACACGTTATCAGTAAAAAAGCCATGCTTGCCCGTCTCTCTATAAGTATTTGGAGCGCGAGACGCTTGGACAAAACCGCGACAGAGAAGATCAAAAACGACTTCCAGACTTCGAACGACGCCGGGAGATACAATAAATCCCTGATAGCCACCAACGCCTTGAAGAAGGTACAGAGCGCAGCAGGAGACGCCCGAACTTTTCACTATGCACAAACCCTTCCTTGGAACGACGACGGAGCGAGGATTCTACCCGCCGCTAATTTCTTCGCCTATTCTGAAGGGATGCGAAAACATAAAGCAGCGTTCCAGGCAGCAGTCAGCGAGTTTTTAATCGAGTACCCCGCATTAGTCGAAGATGCTAAAATCCGCCTCAATTCGTTGTTTGTGCAGTCAGACTACCCCAGCGCCGAAAACATCGTCAGTAAATATTCCTTCGAAACGCAGGTTGACCCGCTTCCGGATGCGTCAGACTTTCGCGTTGACCTTGGAGACGCCGAAGTGAGCCGGATCAAAGCCGAGCTTGACGCGAGAAGCCAGCAGGCCCAGGACGCAGCCATGAGAGACGTATGGAGCCGCCTGCATACCGCAGTATCAGCAATGGCAGAACGGTTAAGCACTCCTGATGCTATCTTCAGGGATTCCCTTGTCGGCAACATCGTTGAACTCGTGGACCTGTTACCCCGCTTGAATATCGCAGGAGACGCCGAACTTGACCGACTGACAAAGGAAGTTTCCGCCAGGTTGACAGCATACGAACCCGAGACATTGAGAATCGATAAGAAGACCCGGCAAGCCGTTGCAAATGACTGTGCCGAAATCATGTCTAAGATGTGCGGTTACATGAACGCAGCTTGATTGTTTATCGTGCTCCTGATCTATTCAGGGGCATCATTAAGCAATCAACAGGAGGGAATAGGAACCATGGCAAATTTACCGCAGTTTACAAAATACGTGTATTACAAAGGCCGATATTGGCGATTGGAAGGGTTAGTTGACTATTACGGCAGGATTAGCCTAACACGTTTATCCGACTCATCCAGAGGGGTAAACGCCGATCCTGCAAAAATCCGGAACGCACCACAAGAGCAGATAGACGCCATTGAGCGTATTTATACAGAAAGGGGAATGTAAATGACAGCAGAACAGAAAATGAGAAAAGCAAGGAGTGCTCTCATACTTGACCAGCCCTTTTTCGGCTCGCTTGCCCTCAAAACCAAGTTGATCGAGGATGAAATGCTGTACATCCAGAACCCTGAACAACGCACCATGTGGACCGACGGAGTAAATATCGGCTATTGCCCCGCCTTTGTGGACTCACTCCCGATTGACCAGCTTAAAGGTGTTTTATGCCATGAAGTTATGCACCTTGCCAACGCGCACCAATGCCGCAGGGGAGAACGCGACCCGCAACGCTGGAACCTTGCCGCCGATTATGCAATTAACCCCCTGATCGAAGCCGCAGGTATGCAACTTCCGAAAGATAGACTTTTGTCACCCGCCTTTGCAAACCTGGAAGCGGAAGCGATTTACAACCTTATCCCAGAGCCACCACAAGGCCCAGGACCGGGAAAGGGAAACGGAGCAGGCAACGGAGCAGGGAAGCAAGGCAAAGGACCGCAGGAGCCAAATTTAGGCGATCCCGGTAAATGTGGCGAGGTAAGGGACTTGCCAGGAAAAGACGGACAGCCAGCCAGCGACAGCGACAAGGCACAGAACGCGCAAGACTGGAAAATTGCCACGCAGCAGGCAGCGCAAGCCGCGAAAATGGCGGGCAAGTTGCCGGGAAGTCTTGCAAGGTACGTTGACGAGCTTTTAGAACCGGTTGTTGATTGGCGGGAAGCACTTAGACAGTTCATCGACCGCACCGCCCGAAACGACTACACCTGGAAGCGCCCGAACCCGCGATATTTCTCAAGAGGTCTTATCCTTCCCTCACTCTACAACCAGGAAATGCCGCCGCTTGTCGTAGCCGTTGACACTTCCGGCAGTATCACCAAAGACGATTTACAGCAATTCGCCAGCGAGATTGACGACATTTTGAACCAGTACCCGACGACCGTCACCGTGATCTACTGTGACACCAAAGTACAACACGTTGAAGAGTTCACCGCAGAGACGAGGCCGATTAGGCTTGACGCGAAAGGCGGAGGCGGGACGCGATTTTACCCGGTTTGGAAATGGATAGAAGAGAACGCGGAAGAGACGCCATGCGCCGTCGTGTATTTGACTGATCTGGCCTGTTCAGATTATGGCAACGAGCCAGAGTATCCCTGTCTATGGGTCAATACCGGGAAGTATCAAGCCAGCCCGCCGCCATTTGGTGAAATAGTGCGCCTCCGCCCCGGTCATTAAACCAACAAAGAAAGGACCGACCATGAGAACAGGTTATTTGAAAAAAGACAGACAGGAGCGATTTAATACATACAAAGCATGGTACGTTAACGCATGGCGCATAGTAGATGAAAACGGAAACGACATAGTACAGCCATGGTTTGACACGAAAACAGAAGCGCGGCAGACCGCAAAAGCCCTCAATATTAATCTGATCGAATCGCATTAATCGTTGTTAGCTTCCCTGAATGCCACAGGGAAGCGATAGAGCGATTAAAGGAGGACAACCATGTGGACAACGACAAACCCGCTTGCCTGGAAAGATTACGCAACCACGAAAGAAACGACTCAGCTTTTATTGCCCGACGGGCGAATCCTTTGGGCACGCTATGACACAAACGAAGATTGGAACTATTACAGCAAGTCATATCATAAGACCCACGGACCAAAACGCACCTATGAAAATAGATGCGTCGTGTTCCTGAATCCAGACGGGAGGCAAGGCGAGACGGTTTTAAAAGTTGAATCGTGGCGCGGGAACTGGCAAAAAAAGGCGATCATTGCCGCAGGTTTTACCGAAGAGGAATACACTGCAATGATTTGTGCAGCGCGACTTTTAGCAACGTGATTTGTCAATTAGCCGGTCACGATTTTTAAGGAGGAATACTATGCAATCAAACCTTGCCGAAGATGAAGACTATGGGCCCTGGACTTTTGCCGATGCGCCTGAAGACGTGAGAGCCGCGATTCTGGACAAGCAACGGTACTTTGAAGTTGATAATAATGACTGGTGGGATCTTACCGATGAAGACTTCAAAGCCGAGATGGAAGAGAAGGGCATCCACGTTAATGATATGTGGTTCAGTGGTTTCTGTTGCCAGGGAGACGGCGCAAGTTTCGACGGCTACATTGAAGACTTGCCTAAATTCCTTGAGGCATATTACAAGGCTGAAGACTTCGCCACGATCCGCAAGCTGTTAAACATTGACGGTTTCTATTTTAGCTTCAAATGTGACAGCCGCAGTCACGACCGCTGTTCCTTTGAGTACGATTACGAGGACTGGCGCTATCTCATCGACTACGACCAGGATGATCTAAGGTATCACGCTTTCAAGGCAATCAACTTGCTTGACCATGCCGACGATGAAATCCATAGGCTTGCACAAGAGGCCGAGGATATTTTTAAACGAGAGATGTGCGGGATCTACCGGACGCTTGAGAAGGAGCACGATTATTTGACAAGCAACGAGCATTTGACGGAGTATTTCGAGGGGGCAGATTATCTTTTCGATGAAGACGGTGACATGGTTTGAGCAAATCGCCGGTCACGATTTTGGTTGATTGGTTTTACCCTTGAGAACTCGGAAGGGTAGAGGGGTATTGGGGAGAGGAAATGCTTATCCTCTCACCAAGGTCTTGATTAACTGGCATCGCTAAACATTGCAGCACGTCAGAAGACTGACGCTATCTGACGGCCTTACAATTAAGACTATAGCACACGTTTCCAATAAAAATGATGTGTAGAATATTCTACACCATCTGAAGCTGCCACAGTTCTAGTTCTAACTTAAAAATGCGTGTGAATATTTTGCTTGACAAGAATATTCTACACTTTCAAAAAAGGGGAGGGAACCATGAAACTACCGCCAAAATTCAAAGCCAAAGTCAGGGAAAGCGCCAGGGTTTACCACTATTGGAGACAGACCGAGGCCAAAGGTTTATTTGCCGCGATCTGTAACCCTGGACTGCAACGCGCATCGTCTGAATTATTTGAAACGCGGGGGGGCGAAGCACTATGCAAAGTATGCAAAATCCATATGTGAAGCGGAAGCAGGGGCATAGTTGTCCTCTCTGCCATGTCTGGACATTCAGAAATCATTGCCCCATCTGTAACTATACCCTCGAAGAAGCAGAGCAAGTCATCATCGAGAGTTTGAACGAGGAAGAGAAATGAAGAAACAGAAACGCACACAGCCCTACGCTTGCCTGGAACTCGGAGCAGTCAACCCGAAATGCGTCACGACCATTCCGATTCTATGGTCAAAGGAGCGCCCCCTGTTACGATTCGCCGGTCACATTTATCAGCTTATACAGGTGCGGACAAACAAAGTCACAACCAGGCGCGTTTATCTCATGGCCGTTGACACGCAATACCTGAAGCTTCAGAAAATCGTCTACTCATGCGAAATCAAGGTCAAAAACTGGCAACAGAAAGCCTTAATAGCTGCCGGTCACACGAAAGAAGACATCACCGCCGCGATATGTGCCGCGAGATTAAGGGGGGAATTTTGAAGATCATCAACTGGATTCAGTCTCATCTACTACTGATAGGAATGGCCTATATTTTAGCTGAGACTGTGTATTACATCACAAGGAGGGTAAGACATGAGGAGACGGGAGAAGAGGACGCTGATCGGAAGCTTGATAGCACTGGCGATATTTGCCGCGCTGCTAGTAAGGCCACCAGAAGAAGCCAAGGTGTTGCATGAAGGGATAGTCATCAGTAAATACGGAGAGCCAGAAAGTTGCATTACAGCTTGCCACAAGGATTAACGCACAGAGGCCGAGATTAATTTCCCGGCCTCTTTTTTACTTCCCCTCCGCCCACGCCTTAACCTTCCAGGGGTTAAACTCATAAAGCCTCCCCTTCCCTTTGTCTTCTTCAAGCAAAAATCCTTTCGGCATATCAGCCGGTGGATCTCGTTTAAGCCGTAATTCCAGGCGACGGCCTTTCAGTTATCGCGTCGTTGCACATTTCAATCAAGTCCTGTTGGCTCATATCTCTCCCCAATTAGCCGGTCACGTTTTACCAAAGAGCGCCACATCTCCGCGCTGCCAGTTTATCAAGCGGCTGCTTCATCCTCGCCGCCATCGCCCGTGTTGCTGTCAAGTTAATCTGCTCCTGTTCCGCGTCCGTCATCACTCGTTGGCGCTTGCTTTGCCACGTTACCTTTTCCTGACGCGTTGGGCCAAAGTGCCGCAAGTGATACATCCTGCTCTGGTGGTTCTTCTTGCACCGTGGGCAACAGTACGGGTCAGGGTATGGGGCTAGTTCGTGGCAGGGGGGGTTGTCGCAGCGTTTGTAAAGGTTTGGCACGGTCATTGTATTTCTGCCTTTGTCGCTAATTATCCAGTTATCACGGCTGATATGGCAGGGTAATCATTGTTATATCCCTTCCAGTGATGCGTCTATTTTGCTGTCCAGGTGCTTCCTGAAATCCACTAGTGATTGAAACTCTCCGGTCACGTCCGAAGTGTGTGCCCAATCCTGAGTGTAGTTGCATCCATCTGTGTAACACTCCCATCCTTGCTCTGTCGGGTACAGATCATTCCCGCAGTCGTCGCAGGTATAGGAGTGCAATGTTGGTTCTGCTTGCCGTTTCCTTAGATTTTCGATTTGCGCTGTTGTCCACGGTGCCTTAATCATGCCGCCTCTCCGTGGCGAAAACGGGCTATAACCAAACAATCAACTCGGTCTTTGCTGCGCTTCGCCGGTTATTTCAAACCGTTATAATTTCTTCCCCTTCCAGCATCTCACCAACGACCCACCCCACTGCGACTTGTGCCGAACCCTCGCCGCCCATCGGCAATGACGCACGTTGGCGTGTACGTGCGGTCTAGTGCAATATTTCGCATCTTTATAAGGGCAAATCTCCGCATCATCCATCACTCCCTCCTTTCGATTTCAATTTCTTCCAAATTTGCGTTATAACACGTTTGCCTTTGCCGACCCTACCACAACCATTCACCCTGTCTCAAAATCAATTCCTGCCTTAGCCTCGTTCGTCCCTGCCCTATACCTGACCTTTAAACACAAACCCTTTTGGCGATTTCTTCCGTTTGACGATTTCCAAGAGATCCTTTTCGTCAAGTAAGGTCGCGAGTCTCACTTCCTGCTCCGTCCAGACGCGATACTTGTGCTCGTTCGGCTGATCGGTCCAGACCTGACGCACTTCACCGGAATTACAGACGAGAATGGTGTCGTTGAGTAGGTTGAGCGTTTGCATACGTCTCCTTGAAGGTCAAACGATAAAAAAATAATAGAACAGCCAGTACAATACTTCAGCTATCAACCAAACCATGAACGCAGATACGAACGGGACAGTCCAATCATACTTATTCTGGACGTTATTAATGTCAAACAGCCAAGCTATAAACATCATGACGGCCAATATCACCAGAAAGCCAATATGCTGTTTCAATCCCATAATTGCTCCCTCCCCTTCATTAGTACGGACATCCGTCATCCTCCCCTTTAGCCTTGCCCTTCCGTTCCTCGTAAAGAGTGAAGTCGATAAACTGAAACGTAACCCGGTTGATCTCTGCTTCAAGTTTCCAACCTCGCGGCCCATTGCGATTCTTCAGCCCTTCACAAACCAGGACGCCGCTCTTATCATGGTAGAAACCAAGTCCTATGTCGGCAGCTTCTTCTATAGCCCCGCCGCCTTTCGCATCGCTGAAATTGATACCCTGCTTTTCCTTACGTCCTAATACGTTAATCTGCGACAGAAGAATCACCGGGACGTTGAGCGCCTTCGCCATAGTTTTTGCTCCATAAGCGTTGTGCTCGATCCTGTCAAATATTTTGCTAGTCCCAGGCGGTCCCGGCATGAGTTGGATAAAGTCAATCCCAAGGGCCACCACTTCGCCAAATTTCTGTCGTGTCAGATCAACATACCGCTCCATTTGTTCCAGCGAAAGACGCGGTTTCGAACAGACAATCAGCCCGTTATGGCCGGCAGCGATGTTTTTCTGGTCTATCGCATACCTACCGCCACCCTTGAAATGACACTCCACATCCCACCCTGAAACACCGCAATCAATCTGGATTTCCCGTTCAAATATCTTGTCGTCAGGCATCTCCATTGAAAAAAACAGCGCATGTTTGCTCGTCCGTTTTGCCCCACGCTTGAGAAGGTTTTGCAGAAACGCAGTCTTGAACCCTCCCGGCTCTGCAACTATGGTCATCACTTCCCCAGGCGCTACCCCTCTGATTTTCCTGTCCAGCAGTGCGTATTCAGTGATGAACCTGTCTTGGTCGATTGTCTTGACGCGCCGTTCGTAATTCGCCATACGAGAGTCGAAGGTGGAAAGGTCTTGCAGGGAAACACCGCCAAACGAATCCATGTTTGCCGTGATTTCAGACAAACCTGACTTCGCTTCAGGGATGATCTCGCCTACCGACTCGCTTTCATAGGCCATCTCGCTTATCTTCTCGCCGTACAAGATCATCTGCCGGCGCACCGATGCTTCTTTGACCATCTTACAGTAATACTCGACGTTGGCTGAAGTCGGGACGTAATCGACAAGCTGGACCAGATAGGATGCCCCGCCGACTTCTTCCAGCTCATCACGATCCTTCAACGTGTTGCTGAGTGTTACGAGATCGATAGGAATTCCTTTGGACTGATGATGAAGCATCGCTCTGAATATTTTTCGATGCGATTCACGGTAAAAGTCCATTGCGTCGATGATTCCGGAGACTTTACGGATGCAAGAGTTGTCAAGAAATATGGCCCCAAGGATCGAGACTTCGCCCTCTATGGCTTGCGGTGGTAGTTTGCGGTCGTTCATTTGGATTTGCGCCTGTAGCTGTTCCAGTTAAAAACAAATATCTGGCTATTGCTTTCATGGAACCTGTCTATAGCACGCGCTCCCATTAAATCTTCCAACTGCTTTAACGTACAGTTGGAAATAAGGATCATCGGTTTTTTGCGCTCGTATCTGTCGTTAATGATTTCAGTAAGAAATAGCTGCTCTGTAGGCGTACCAAACTGCACACCTACCTCATCGATTATCAACAAATCGGGCCTCACAAAAGAATCTATAACATCCTGTTCAGAATTTTCCTTACCACGCCAAGAATCTTTTATTTGCCGCACACATTTGATTGCAGTTGTATGAACCACATGAAAATCTTTCTTGATAATTTCTTGCCCAATAATAGCGGCTAACATATTTTTACCAGTACCCGGCGAACCTATAAAAATAAGATACGAATCTGACCCTGGACTAAATTTGTCAACGTAGTCCTTACAAGCTCCCAATATTTTTTCAGCAGCTAGATTCTCCGGAATGTAATTGCTAAAAGTCATGCCAATAAATCGTTCCCCGATACCAGACTGTTCCAGCATACGCTTCCTGGCTTTTGCAAGGCGGGACGCTTCGTGAGCTTGCTGTCTTTCATAGCAAGCTACACAGCACCATCCATCCAGTTTCCCGCTCCACGACATTTCCCCCCCACAGCGGTCACAAGAGGGGGGGTTGTTGGCCAGTTCCGAGCCAATCAGCGTCAGGGCCGTTTGCTTCAATAAATCCTGGCCTTCTTTGATTTTCTTTTGGAGTTCCAGTTCCTTCGTCTCGGCGTCCATTTGTCTTCTCCTTTGTTGGGTATAAATCTTGATAATTACTAGCGGTAGATTGATTTAAAACTTCTATGGGGTCGTATCCCTGTTCGTATAAACGGAATAGTTCTTTAACTCTGAGACGCATGGCATATTCAGTCATCTGCTTCTTGATTGATTTACGCATTTCCACAAACGCTTTCCATGCTTCACATATTTCAAGAAGATTTACTTTTTCTTTTGTAGTAGTTTCTTTCTTTTCTTTCCTTTCTTTTGTGGGTGTCAATTTTGACAACGGTTTGTTATCAATTTCGATAACGTTTATTATCGTTTCTGACAACGACGCGTTGTCAATTTTGATAACGCTATCGTTATCGTTTTTGACAATATCGTTATCAATTTTGATAACAGGTTTAGGTAAAGACGGACGTATTTTTTCTCGCTTTTCCCTGATCCAGGTTTCATGGTGTTTGTTAATCCCGTAAGATATGACCGAACCCTTTTCAACCAATATCAGGTTGAGAGTAGACAGTTGTCTGAGCGCCCTTACTACATTTGGCTTTCCAATGCCGGTTGCTTCTGCAAATTGGCTCAAAGCGATCATGTCGGACTTCTTACCAAAACCATAAGTCTTGCGTAAAATTGTCAAAAAAACCTGCATTGATTCTCCAGATATTCTAAAACGGCACAAAGCTTCAAGCAGCTCATTAGCAATTTTGGTATAGCCATCTTCGCATTGTGGCCCCATTCCCATCCCTTTTTGCCATCGGCTGAAATAACGAAAGCCTGCCAAGATGGGTCGAGCATCCTGACAGGCTTACGGGATCTGGCTCAACTAGGAGCCATCACCAAGTTTTAACACGCTCTCGACCAGCGGTTGATATTCAATTTTGCCGCAAGGTAGCAGAAAAATAATTAATGTCAAGTAAGATTTTGCAGAAAAAGGGCGATAGTTGTTATCCGCCCTTCCCCTGTTGCGGAGGGCTTTCCCCCCCCTGGTTGCATGTGACACCTCCCATTGATGTTTCCTGTTGGCTGAACATGGCGCTACCATAAACCCGAAAAAATAAAATTGCAAGGGGATATTTACATAAATTTTTCTTGACATATAATCTCAATGTTGATAATTTCGCATCACAGGAGGAAAACAATGGTACTGACCAAACTCGCAGAATTAAGAAAGCAGAACAATTTATCCCAAGAGCAGTTGGCCGCAAAAACGGGGCTGACGGGTCGGACTATCAACCGAATCGAGTCCGGCAAGGGCGTTCACTTAAACAATGCTAAAGCAATAGCCAAGGCACTTCATGTACAGGTAAAGGACTTGCAATGAAATCGCTCAAGTTGGAAATTGCAGAAGGTTATTGCCAATGCGGGTGTGGTGGGACAACACGGATCGCAACTAGAAATAACAAAATAAAAGGGTGGATAAAAGGCCAACACATAAATTACATACTAGGGCACAACTCTAAAGGCGTAAACCATCCAATGTGGAAAGGAGGGTTAAGAACGTACAAAAAGACCAAGAAAGGTGTTTTAACGGTAGCCCATAACCACCAACGAGAAATGAGTGTCAAACGTGGGCACCCTATGCCTAATTATTCTTTAGCAATATTGCATGAACTGTTTATGGATTGCCCGGTGTTTAATTCTCTGTACGATTCTTGGGTTGCATCTGGATACGACACCAATCTAAGACCTAGCTTTGATAGGAAAGATTGTACAAAACCATACACTTTAGACAATCTGCAATTAATGACTTGGGCGGACAATAAGTTGAAAGGTCGTTCTGAACTGATAAAAACACGTAGAACACAAGTCATTATGTGCGATCTCGAAGGAAAAGAATTGCAACGATTCGATTCAACTAAAGAGGCGGCACTCGTTTCCGGTTGCCATCAATCATCTATAACTCAAGTTTGCCAAGGGAAGCTTTTCCAAACTAGTGGGTATAAGTGGAAATACGGAGAAAAAGTCCAACGCAAAAAAGACAGGAGTTGTTATGGGCGCTGAAATCATTTCTGGCATGCCTGAAAAACAATACCACGCTCTCAATGCGCTTGGGTCCAGCCCCTTGAAACGGTTCCACGATTGCCCTGCATCCGTTCTTGACCCGGTGGAGGTGAGCGAAGATATGGAACTCGGTAGCGCACAGGATTCCTTTACGCTTTACGGGCCGGAACATTTTCACCAGAACTTTATCATCATGCCTGACTTCGGGGATATGAGAAGTCCGGCCAGGCGCAAGGAGCGGGACGAGTTTATTGAGTCAATGCAGGGTAAAGGCAAGACGATCTTGCCGGCAACCGTCACCACAAAGAAAATCCCTACACTGAAGGCAATCACGGATGTTGACAACTTTCTATACCGTGAACATCCCATGACTAAAATCATCTTTCGCCAGGGCGATCAGCAGCTTTCTTTATTCTGGAATGACCCTGATACTGGCTTGGCATGCAAAGGCCGACTCGACCATTATCCGGACCCCAGTTACAAAACGATCTTCGATCTAAAAAAGTGTGCAAGACTGGATAATTTTCACAATCAGATAGAAAAACTAAGATACTTCCTTCAGGGTGGACATTATACCAATGGTGCCTTGATTAACGGCATGGACGTACTTGGCTTCGCTTTTGTGGCTTTTAACTTTGGGGACCCACCTGAAGTGCGGATTGTAGCAATGGATGATGAATACATGGAAAAGTCAATGCGCTTGGCGCGAACCACCATCTTCCTGATTCATGAATGCCGGCAAGCCGATCACTTCCCCAAGTATAAGGTGCCACTGGATACTATTAGTATGGCGCAAATGCTTGGTCTGAAATCCTGCGGCAGTTTTAAGCAATTAGCTCCACAGGATATGATTGAGGTCGCCCAGACACCTTACAGTTTGAGGGCTGCGTGACCTGCGACGGCACATTGATAATCAAAAACGACTGTGATTTTTACCATGAGTTTGATGTTCCGTCTTGGGTAGTATAACGGGTCTGTGAATGACCGGGGAGAAAACAAATGTGTAAATCAACGGTAGATACATCAACTTTCAATTGCCAGTGCGACAAGGATGGAACACCGGTCGATTCACTGGTTATCCCTTTTAATCGGCTGACACCTGCGGAGGCGGAACGGCTTGCATTTGTGATGGAAGAAATGGCTGAAGCGCAGCAGATCATCGGTAAAATTCTGCGGCACGGGTATCAGAGCTATCATCCTGATGACCCCGAAAAGACCAGTAACCGTGCTCTGCTGGCTAAAGAACTTGGCCATGTCTATTGCGGGATTCAACTGCTGGTGGAGTCTCATGATATTAGCGGGTTTATCTTGGAACTGTGCCGGAGCAAAAAACACAAGAAGGTTAAACGGTGGATGCACCATCAGGGATAACACCAAGCTCACCCGCTCGTCGGGTGAAGCGTGAGTTATAAAAAAGGAGGCACAATGGACACGGATAACATAAAAATAGCGGAATGGCTCGGATGGACAGACGTTCATATTAGCCAGCAAAATGATTGCATGTACGCAAAAATGGAGTCTACTGACTCTAACAGATACAGGGTAAACGGTGATTTCACATTGCTAGATTCCCACGCTATTGCACTCTTACCTGCTCTGGTAACAAAAGATTATTTCCCACTGCTGGAACGCAAATATGACGATATGTGGCATCTCGAATTATGGGAGCGCATTGAGGTAAGCCCAAAACATTACGAATCCGGCCTTGCTTTCTTTGGAGTAGGTAAAACCATCCACGAAGCAATTTGCGAGGTAGTGCTTAAAATCATTAGAAATAGTACAGAGTAAGGAGCCAAACATGGAAGTCCTCATCACCCTTCACGGCATCGAAATGGAAGTCCACTATGACTACACCCCTGCCTCAAAAGGTCGCACTGTAGACGGCATCAAGATCGAGCCTGACGAGGAAGAGTTTGCCTTGATTGAACAAGTCATCGTCAATGGCACTGATATTTACGAAATGCTGAGTGACAAGGCGCTTGAACTGATCGAGGAAAAGATATGGGAGGAACGGGCAGAATGAGTGGAGGGATGAAATTTGACCAAGGAAAGCAGCCCTGGTTTGCGATGCCGCTGGAAGTCTTGGAACCGTTGGCAGATGTCTTTGCAGCCGGCGAATTGAAGTACGAGATATTCAACTGTCTCTTGCCGTTTGAGGATGCATCCAGACGCTTCTATGACGGGCAAATGAGACATACCAAAGCAAGTCAGATCGATCCGCTTGCAATCGACCAGGAACTTCTTGAGAAGTACGGAGTAACGGTCTACCACTTAGCACAGGTATCATTTAATGCTTTATTGAGATTACACAATGCACTCAAGGAGGCTGAAAATGTCGAGAACGTACCGCAAGGGCCAGCAGATTGACAAGTTAATAGATGCGATAGCCTACATTCTAGCGCAGGCTAACTTTTGCATTCCCGGTGGATTCAAGGGCTACCACGTAGTACCCGCCAAGTTCATCGAAAACTGGTCGGTGCGTCAACTCGACAAGACGATTAAGGCCGGTAGATTGCACCTTGCGGAGAAACACTGACATGGCTTTAACTTGGGAACAAATCGACAATTATCACCAACGCGCCAAGATATTTGGTGGCTGGCTTGTCAAGGCGTATGAAGACGTAGTACACAACCAGATACATGAGGGTTACGGAATGCAAAGCGGGTTTGATTTACGAGTTGCCATGTGCTTTGTCCCTGACCCACAACATCTTTGGGAAGTAGTCGAGAAGTTCGATGGCAACGGGAAAGGATGACTCATTATGCTAGCCTTCCTCAAGAGACTATTCGGTTACAACCGAGACTGCGGCTGTACCTGGTTCATAGCTTGCGACGAGTGCAGTGACAGGATGGACAAGAAGGATATTAAATTACGAGACAGGGGGTCAGAATGAGACTTTTGATTAAGGCATCGTATAACGTCACACTTTTGACTAAAGACCTTGCTGCGGAAGAGATCGGGATTTTGTGTAAATTACTGGATACCGTTGCTTTCATAAAAGAAGATTGGGTGGATAGCAAAACCGTCTTGTCCATCGATGAAGAAAAAGAACTCGAAATCGAAGTCCTACCCACCGGGTCGAAACGCATCCCTGAACTTCCCTTGAAGCAGCATGTTAAGGAGGCAGTTGATACGGTAGGGGGATTTGAAACACCTGATAACATAATCTGAGCATTCTAAGCATTAATCTGAGCATTACCATAAGGAGAAATACAATGGCTGAAAACGTACCAGCACAAAAACCTAAGTTTGAAATGATGGCATTGTCGGCTCATGATCTTTTTGCCAAAGTTGCCGGGGAAGAAACGTGGATGAAAGAGATTGGCTTTGCCCTCCAGATTTTACGCGGCAGTAGTTATCTGCAAAAGGTCTGTGAAACGCCTGCCGGTGCAGACTCAATCAAAAACGCCATCGCCAACGTCGCACTTTGCGGGACATCACTTAACCCGGCGCTTAAAAAAGCCTACCTTGTCCCAAGGAAAGTCAATGGCGTCATGCTGTGTTGTCTCGATATGTCCTATATCGGACTTGCCGGCATAGCAATGGACAGTGGTAGCGTCACACACATTGCGCCAAGGCTTGTCTATTCCTTTGATAAGTTTTCCTGCGTAGAGATTGACGGCAACATGAACATCACTTACGAAAAGAACATGAACCCTCCACCAGATTTTTGCGCTGGGCCTTCAAAGTTTTGGGATTACGTTGTCTGTGGGTATGTTGTCGCCACTCTCCACAATGGAGTCAAGATCATTACCGAGCCGTTGCCAAAGTGGAAACTCAAAAAAGCAATGGACACCAGTATGACCAGCGGTGATAAAACACCGTGGAGAACTCATCCTGACGAAATGTGTCTTAAAACACTGGTCAAACACGCATACAAACTGCTTCCACAAACCGACCGTATGAGTGAGGCGGTACAAGTCTTGAACGAGCATGAAGGGTTAATGGACGCCAAAACCTCTATCGCTAACCGCGCTGAGAAAGTCATGGATCGATTCAGAGATGCAGACGATGCACAATTCACCGATACCGGCGAAACCACCATCTCCCCCGAAGAAGAAGCCGAGATCCGCAGAGCTGAAGTAGCTGAGTTTGGCACGAAAGAAGAAAAGGAAGCCAGCGGTCTTTTTGAATAACTTGCAGCACAATCAAAGGAGGTAGCAAATGCAATGTGAAAGACTGGAAACGTGCAAAGAAGCCGGGTCGGATTGCACCCAGGAAGGCGGCGAGAGCAGAGAATTCGACTGCTTCGGACCCATTACCAGCTTTACCGCAGGAGACGAGACGAACGAAGTCAATGGTCTTGCCGATCATTCCAACTCAATCCCCGAAACGACAGAAGCCGTCTCGGCCGGCAACACGTCAAAACCGTTCACCCGTAAACTTCCCGTCAAGCTGTCCCAGGAAGAACTGTCGGAGAACGGTGAAGAGATGTCGCGCCTCATCAGCATCTGGACAAAGGCGAAACTCGACAAGAAAGCGTATGACAAGGCAGCAAAATCGTTAATTGATACCACTGAAAAAAAATACGTCGAGATTGCTGAAATCGTCCAGGCCGGCTGCGAACAACGCGACGTGCAGTGCTACGCTGAGTTCGACGTACCGCACGGTGTCAAGAGGATCATCCGTTGTGACACTTACGAGGAAGTCGAAACCGTCACCCTGACCGCTGAAGAGTTGCAGACCGATTTTAACTTTGCCGCTGAACAGTCGGTCAGTAACGTCAGGGATCTCTTTTCTCCCAAAGAGGATGATGACAAAGAGTGGCCTGACCCGCCTGAAATCGCAGAGCAGGAGGATGCGCTGTGAAAGTCATGGGACTGGACTTGTCCTTGACCGGCACAGGAGTCGTCGTCCTAAACTATGACGGGACGGTAGCGGAACACATTACGGTTTCTTCCAAGTTGCGCGACATGGAAAGACTCGCCTACATCCGGTCAATGATCGGGACAATCGTTTCCAAGCACAACCCGTCCCTGACCTGCATCGAAGGCTACAGCATGGGGAGTCGCGCCGGTCAACTTGCTTCCATTGGGGAGCTTGGGGGAGTCATCAAGCTGCTTTTGTTCCGCAATGACTTTCGCTTCCAACTGATACCGCCTTCACAGTTAAAGAAGTTCGTCACCGGGAAGGGCGTTGGCATTAAGGACGAAGTGATGATGCACGTCTACAAGCGTTGGGAATGGACACCGGTAGACAATAACCAGGCAGACGCTTACGGACTCAGCAGAATCGCTCTTGCCCTCGAAGAGATCGATATCAACCTGATCGTGCCGCAAAGAGAAGTCATCGACGCAATACGTCTTGCGTCTCTTGAGAAGACAACCAAAAGGAGGAAGTAATGGACGCAATGGAATTTAGGGCTTTTTTGGACTTGCTGATGTGCTGCGACCCTTGGCCCTGTGATGGAGCCAGCAACCAGGACACTATTATTTTTTACGCGAATCATGCAGCGGTTGAACGAGGGTATTCAGACTGGATAGATGCCTACCACAACCACGCAGGATAACACTTTTAAGCAGCACACCAACCAAGGAGGTAAAACCCATGGAAAAAGCAATCGAAGACGCAATTAAACTGTTGGCAGAAAAGATCAAAAGCGATGTGAAGCCAGATGAAGCGCTCAAATTTACCCAAGCTGCATTAAATCTGGCCCACGTCTCCGCAGTCCAACGCAACAACAAAAACATCTGACAACCAAGGAGGAAGCACATGAACAAGTTCCAGGAACTCAAGGAAGCAATCGCCGCCGCAGATGATGACGCTGTAAAGTTTTACGACAAGAAGAACAACGCAGCAGGGACCAGACTGAGACTCGCCCTGATGAAAGTCAAGACGCTTGCCCAGGAAGCGCGGAATGAAGTGACGGCGCTGAAGGCAAAGTAAACTTTTTGCTTGCAGTGTTCTCATTATCGGTGGTATATCTGTTTCCGCGAGATCGTTTGGTAGCAGGAAATTTGACTTAACCCACCGACAACGGTATCATTTCATACAATCAGTGCAGTACCAAGAACCCCGGCCCAAACGATCTCGCAAATCAAAAGGAAGCCGGGGTTTTTGCGTTTGCATTGCGCACCTATAAGGTGCAGAAAGGCTATTTATGAGCATCGAATGGGATATAGAGGAATTAGCTTGCGCGGCCTGTGGGAAATCAGAAGAAGAAACTGAAGAAATCATAAATAATAGCGAAACAGACAGCATATTGAGTGAACGGTACGGTATAGATTTTGAGACCTATTGCCTCATAGTAAAAGATTTACTACCGCTAACTCCGGTAACCACTACCGCAATAGGGAATAAACCCGTACATGGCTTTGTTCGTGACAATACTTATATCGTCAAACAAGAAGCGAAAATCTAACATTATGCGGCCCCGCCTGTACGGGCCACGGCAAAAATAGACAGGACACTCCCTCAGAAGGAGATACCGTCGAGCGTGGCGACCCTGACCGCGTAAATAAATCCGGCAACGTCTACCCCTTGACGACCGGTAACTAATGCCGCGAAAGCGGAACCTGAAGAGTCTTTACAGAACGCGCCCAACAAAACACTGTGAAGATGCCAACCGGGTCAAGGGTTGGGAGATAACCGGCAAACGCGTTTAAAGTACGCCGAGGTAAGGGCTAACCGAGTAATCTTCTGCTCCCGAGTGTGTTGTTGGCATGTAAACGGAGCACCCGTTAGGGTTATCAGGAGATAAAAGGGGTATAGTCGTCTCAAAAAAAAGAGCCGCCCTTTGCAGAGCGGCCAATCCCGGCGAAGGAGGGAACGCCAGTAACTTTAATTAGCCGATTCTTTCAGCGCAAACGTCGCCTGATCCAGCGTCAGAGGAATTGCGGTTGACCCGTTCACTCCGAGCTTTACCGATACAGTCGTATTCGTTCCCGTCTGCGTACAGGTATATTTGATGTACCTGACCTTCTTCCCGCCAAGCGTTGTCGAGTAATTAGCCATCGTCTTCGTTCCCAAATTCAACGACCTTCTGAAATCAGGGTCAAGCACAAACGACTGTGACGGATGCGAACCGTTCTGATCGGTGAACAGTAACTTCTCCATCCCATAGACCACACAGGTCACTTGCGTAGCCGATGAATACGGTTGGAAACTCACCTTGGATAGTCCGGTTGCATAAGCCTCCACAGCGAACAACAGTGCGAATACAATGAGCAGCTTCTTCATAAGACTCTCCTTTAGCGTTGTAGTAATGACTGATCTTTCGGCATCGAGTTGGCGGCGTACTTCATCTTCTTGAGGTTCATTTTCTGGATTATCGTATCGTATTTTAAGGTCACTTCTTTTCTATCTGCGTCAGTTAAATCCCTGTCCTTTAAAGCGCTATTTTTCTGTTGCCTGACCTCTGCAATTGCATAGTCCATCTGGTTAATGTTTTGTGCTCTCGACATTTCAGGGTCGAACTGATAGAAATTCGCCCCGATAAGCCTCAGATTAGCTTGTGCCACAGTAGGCTTTTGTTCACCAGGTTTGCCAATCTCGTTATTCATCGCTGAATAAAGTTTGCCGGCCCACCCTCTATTCGTCAGCCAGGGGGGAGTGGCCATCTGAGTTAGGTACATCATCACTTGTCCAGCTTGTTCGTTGAAGTCTGCGTTCACATCGTATATCGGTTGTTTGGTAAAAGAGTCTTGGTTTTTTGCCAAGTCTACAAGATCCATCGCAGGGCCACTACCCACTCCAAGATCATCGGCGAAGGCGGTTACGATTTCTCTTTTTCTGACATGATCCTGAAAGGCCATCCATTGCGCCCAGGGAATATATCTGCCAAGGTCGAATGCTTGCCATCTGCCCTTAGCATCCTTAACCGGCCAGAGGTAGACGTGAGATTTCTCTCGGACAAATTTAAAGATGGTCTGCATCAGCTTGTCGTAATCGTCTTTGTCATCTATACCCGTCATCGCCATGATCGCGTAGGGAAGACCGTAATGAATAGCGAGATACGGAGTAAAGACCCACGGTGTAAGAGCCGCTGCCTTGATAGTCGCGGGAAGAACCTTGTAAGTAAAGGTTACAAACGGAGTCCCTAACGGAAACTTTCTGATAAACTTCACCCATCCTGGAGCCAGCGAATAATCAAAGAGTGCATCGTGAGCCGCCACGATTGCTTCGTTATCGGTAGCTTTCCGATAGGTCGAACTACCTTTGTCCCTAGCAAAGGCATACGGCTTGACGCTGCCATCCTTTTCGCGCCACCGGGGAGTTTCTTTTTCATGAATGATCTTCGCCGTTTTACCGATAGACTCCCACATCTGATAAACGTCACCCGTCGCATTCATGATTTTGCCGCCAATCTTCAGCATGACTTTCGGATGCCACCACGGCTTATCAAGGGCGATAAGGTCGAGCATGTCCTGTTCAACGCGGTACAGTTCTACGTTTGCCATACCTGCCGACTTGACCCCACCTTCTTTTGCAATCTTCCAATGTTTCCCGCCCTTGGCAAACTTTTCCACTCGTGCCGCAGCCACCGGGCCTATCTTTGTTTTGAGCTTTTGCCAATTCGGACTGCCTACCAGCATCTCGCTTATGGCTTGAGTTATACGGTACGGCACCATCGCCATAGGCACGCCAGAGATATGCAAAAGAAACCCGTTGGAGATAAAGTTGACCACCTGCGTCGGAGGGTTCGCCGCGACATGTACCCATTTCCATAGCGATGTACCCTTATTCATCATGTAATCCAAGAGAAATTCAGGCCACGATCTTTCGCCAACGGTGATCTTCATGTTACCGACAAGATCGTTATAGATTTCCCTGCGTACCCACAGCCCTCTCAACGCTCCATATTTCGGGGAATCCGGCATTGCTTGGAAATGTTTGGCTACTTCTTCAGGGGTCTTGTTAAGCCCCTCCATCATCTTTGCTGCCGTGTCCTGCATCCTTTTGGCAATCTCAATAGCCTTCGACCTGTCCGGTTCAGCCATGTTAGGAATTTGTTTGGTAAGAATACGGTCGGCTTCGGCAGACAACCAATAAGGAGTCACCATGCGGCCATTGACTACTTTCCCTTTGCCCTCCGTGATTCGTTCCGCTTTGTACTCACTGATATGGTCTTCAAGATTTTTGACGTTATCAACTTTTGTTTCGCTGGCAACCTTATTGGTAAGATTGACGTTATACGTCCCGTCAGGATTAAGGCGGTACTGGATATGCCCGACCCGTTTCCAGGGAGTAGGTTTGTAAACGTCGCCGTCCTTCCGCATTACTTGCTTACCCTTCCCGGCTTTGATGTAGTCAGCAAGTTTGTCGCTTCCCAACAGAAGATTCAGGTCGGAGGCGGGAATAGCCTTGTTCTTCGTTTGGACGTGAGATACTTTCTTGATAGTCAGGTTATACGTGCCGTCATCGTTTTTGGTGTAGGTCACGTTGCCAACCTGCTGTATCGCCTTGCCTCCGTCTACAGTCCACGGAGTCGCTGATTCAGGCAAAACCCAGGCAGCCTCGCCCTCGTCATTCGTAATCATCTCATCGAAGAAGTCAAAGATTTCCATATCACGCATCGGCACACCAAAGGCGCGGGAAATGAGATAGCCAGGGTCTTTAATCTGACCCAAGGCGAGTCTCTGTTCAGGAGTCATTTCGAGGCGCTTTTTCAGATAACCGAGATACGCCTTGATGCCAGAACCGTTCATCACCATCGCCCGTCCGTCTTCACCAAGGATATGCTTTAAGTAAACACGCGGGAGATACCGGCCCTTGTTCTCTTCGTAGATTTCAGCCGGCAGCATTTTACGAGCAACCAGTTTAGCCCCAACCTCCATAATCATTGTTTTCGCGTTGATTGCTTTCTGCCGGTATTCGACGGGAATCGTCAATGGGTCGGCTTGCGCGTCTTCCATGAACTCAAAAATCTTTTCCTTCGTTTCCTTAGATGCCTTGCGAAAGTCTTGGTACAGATTTCTTTGAACTTCCTGTAACCTGTCAAAAGTGCCACTTAAGAGATATTTCAGTTGCAGGTATTCCTTGCCCCGTTCCATTGAACCAAGGCCACCGGGGTTCTCAAGCATCCGATGCACTTTATCCAAAGCGGTTGCAGCGTGTGCCTTTATCGCTCCATCGGTCAAGGACTCGTAAATCTGCTGCATCCCAAGCATGTCAAGCGTCATTGAAGTCTGCTTCGACTCCGCTTCCCGCTCCTTCATTTCCGTGAGCATCGGCGTTTCAGAGACGGTTCCTGTCCCTTGCGGCTTCTTGCCAAAGGTCGGGGGAGTGGGGAAGAGTTTGGGTTGGTCGCCTTCCATCAGAACTGAAGACTCAGGTTCTTCCCCAAACTCAAAACTCGTATCCCCGCCCTCTACCGTGTCTCTTTCTTCTGCTAACTCTTGCTGAACAAGCCTCTCGTCCTCCGTCTCAACGCGATTCTCCGCTTCCTCGATGCGTTCCTTTTCATGCTTCAGGGCAGACTCTACCAAACTTCTCTCTGCTTTATTCTTCTCAGGAGGCAGTTTACCCGTATTGACCGCTTCCGCCATGATCTTCACTGCATCGGCCTTGTTGAAACCCGTCCCTCTGATATACGGAATCAACGCGCCAAAGGTTGACCAGGTGGCTTCAGCTTGGTTGCCATCGACGCTAATTTTGCCAAAGTCGGCATCCTTGACGTTCTGAAGAGCGGCACGAAGGAAAGGAGCGTCGTCTTCAGCAATGCCCCGCGCTTCCTCTGCCATCGCTTTCTGTTTCGTCTTACCGACTTTCAGGGCTTCAAGATTTGCCTTCTGCTTCTCCGCAAGAACCATCCCGTTGTACTTGTCGATTGCCAGCTTTCGACGCATCGGATCGACTGACTCAAGTTTCGTCCCGCGAAGGATCTTCACTTTTCCCTTGTCGTCAACGAGGAACGTCCCTGCACCCTTTATCTCATGTTGCCCAGTGGGAAGGTCAGACAAAGACTTGATGACTACTTTGGGAGCCGTTTTGGACGTTTCATCACTTGCTTTACTTTCTTTGGAGGACGCGGTTTCGACGGTCGATCCCTCAGGCAACATTCCTCCACCTTCGCCTGTCGGGAGTGCGCTTGTTGCTGTGTCTGATACGGCCCCCCCAGGTTGCGCCCCTTCTCCGACTGGACGTACCACCCCTCCGGTTTCTGGACTATCATTTACGCTACCTTCGTTTTGCAACGTGGGCAGACTTTGGTCGCCTTCAGCATTTGATGTTTGCATTTCGGACATTGCTTCATTATTCGCTCCTTTGACCTGAAGATATTGATCCCTTGTTACGGGAGGCGTTACATTGTCGATATGCTTGACCGCATCTTCCGCGTTCATCTCTTGAACAAACGTCTTCTTGTGACCGTACTCGTCAATGTTCGTTGTCTCGACCTGAAAAACGCCTTCACCGACAGCTTTGGTCTTCACCGTCACTTTGCCGTCTACCGTCTTGAATGACGAAGGGACTTGCGGGACGGGCTTCTCTTCCACAGTCGGGATGTCCTGTTTGTCCATCAACTGCTGCTGACGGTAGTTCTCGTTCTCGCGTTGCATCGACTGAAGCTCCAGGTCTTCGGGAGTCGGTGCTTCGGCATCCATTACCGGACCATCGTAGGCTTCAGGCTGTGCGACAGGAGGCGCTTGTTCTGGAAGAGGCTGATTTCTGACCCGCAGGATCTCTTGAGCGATGTCGCTGGTTTCTTTGGAGTCCTCTTTGAGCAGATTCGTATCAGTCGCCGGTTTCTGCACTGAACCAGCAACGCCACCCATCATGCCGCCACCAATGCCCCCAAGGATGCCAGCGTTCGCCGCTTCCAACAGACCTTCTTTCGAGAACGCTTCCTTGTCGGCACCGTACCGTTCGATAAGCGTCTGAGCAAATTCGGTAACGCCTTCCGCCCCGCCTTGCTTGAGAGCTTCCTTCCCCCCTCTGACAAGGGCATTACGCCCTTCGGCAGTCTTGAAGAAGGGGATCTCCTGTAAGACCTTGAACGCAGGAATCTTCGACAGGATTCTTAACTCAGGGATGACATCGAGTGCCGCCGCAGGAACCGCCGTCAACGCCGCCTTAAAAGGTTTCTCGATGCCCTGTTCAGTTTGATCGGTGTAGATACTTCCTGCTTCCATCCCGTAACTCGCAGCGCCGGCCCCCGCAATCGCCCCCCTGGTAACGGCTTTCTTCACCGTTTCCTTGACGGCACCTTTCGCCATGAGATCAACGGCTTCGTGCTTGAGTTCGCGCTTGACAATCTCCTTGGCTATGGCGCGTTTGACGCCTTCTTTGGCAAGGCCGGCACCGATACCACCTGAAACGACCGACGCAGCGACAGTCGGGACGAGCGCACCGACGCCATGAGCAACGTATTTCGCCGCGTCTCCCGCATCTTCAACATCGGTAAATGACGGCACTTCCGCTTCATAGGGCTTCAGTTTGTTGCCCCAATAGTTGATGGCGTCTTTCCCCAAGGCGCTGACCGTTTCACTACCTATCGCATCGCCAGCCAGCTTGGTAGCTCCCCCCACCATCTGCGGCAGTTGCAGCGCGCCTTGGGCAAGGCCGGCACCAAATTCCCCGACAAGAGAACGCTTCGGCTTTTCAACCTTGGCTGTAGACGTATCCGGCTTCAAACTCCCCACGTCAATAACAGGAGTATCGTCTTGCAGTTCATCCAAATAGATGACCGGTTCAGCCATTATGCACCTCGCTGTTTGACGTTAGCCTTGACATAGCCGTTCTTCGTCTTCTTGTAGTACGTCCCGTCAGTCGCAAGAATCACGTCACCGCCGTTAAACGACTGCTTCACTTCAATCTTTGTTCCCTTTGACTCGTCGGGTTTCTTTACAGCACCCTGCTTTGCATTCGGACTCGTCGCATCTGGCTTCCAGCCATACGTCTCCATGCCGCGTCTCTCAAGACCGTAATAGATAGCCCTTGCAGCATCAACCGTCTCTTTCTGCACCGTGACTTCTTTGGTCCTCGTCGTCTGCATGATCGGGTCGTACTCTTCGACGGTTGTCTTGGAGCCAGCCGGCAAACTGGTGATCTTCTTCATGTCCTGCCACGCTTTTATCATCTGGTTATAGAGGGTTTTTTCAGCCTCACCCATCTTAGAACCGGCACCGGAACCTTCTTTGTCAGGCTTGACCGGGACACGTTCCTTTTGGCCCTTCTTCGGGCCTGTTAGCCAGATAATTTGCCCATGTCCAGCCTCTTTAAAATCAAGTTTTTCCTCTGTTTTCGTTGCTGCCTTGAGCATCGTATCGGCAATCGCACCGGGGATTTCTCCTGAAGCCACGCCGGGAGCAATCGCTATCAGCGCATCACGCAACGGGCCTTCCGGCAATGCTTGTGCAGCATCCTTAACGGCTTTGAACGATTTGGCTGTCTTGGCATCGGTAATAGCTTGTTTCAACGGTTCATCATCACCAAGGCTCACCTGTTTCGCATCAGCCAGATTGATAAGCCCTTCCGCTACGCCAAGGTAATCGGCAATCTGCGGAATGGTAATCTTCTTCACGATGCTGTCAGGAGAGGAACTGCGCTCACCCGTCAAAGGGTCAACGGTCATCGGCGCGGTATATGAACTGCCGTCTTTCCTTGTTATCTTGAGTTCCGGAATAAACGACTTGTCTCGCGGGTCCATCGTGAAACTGACAATCTCCTTTTTCGCCGGCTCACCCTTGTCGTCAGTCCCTTTCGCAAGCTGAGACGCGAAGACGTGATTCATCCCTTCCAGAAGACTCGGCATGTCAAATTGAGGCTTGTCAGGATTCGGCATCGCGGCGTAAATCTGCTGAATCTTCGCAAGCTGCGTCCGTCTCGCTTCCGGCGTGTGGAGAAACGCAAACTTGGGGTCAGATTTCGTCTCTGCGATGATTCTTTCCGAGTCAGAAGGGTCAAGGTCGTTATACCAGCCTTGCGGGTTTCTGAGGGCCATGAGCTTGATTGCTTGCCATTTGTTCGCTTCTGCCGCGTCCTTCTCTTTTTTCAACTGAAGCCGTGACGTTTCCTGTGCCAGAGCGTTCGATTCCAACACCGCCTTGTGACTCTCCGCGCTCATCTCGTCAAGTCTTGCCTGACGGTTACGGTTGTACTCGGTTTCGGCAATCGCCCTCTGTTCTTCCCTATCACCACGGAAGATGTCATTGACTGCTTTATATGCGTTGATGCTTTCGGTTACAGGATTGACTCGCTCGAACATTTTAGAATACCTCGCTGAGTAAGTAGCCAGCAATCGCACCGACCGCTGCCCCGATAAGCATTCCAGGACCAGACCAAGAAGTTGCAGCCGCGCCGGATGCCGCACCAGATGCCGCACCCCCTGCACCAACCGCCGTTCCTGCCGCTACTCCCGCGCCTGTACCGGCAGCCGCTCCACTAGCACCGGCTACGCCGCCTATCATTGCACCTGTACCTATACCGGAAGACATGGCTCCTACTTTTTGTGCTTTTTCGCCGGCTACAATCTGGTCATTCGCCGCGTCTCGCTGCGACTCGACTTCAGACGCCCGTCTCAAGCCTGAAATCGCCTGCCCCTGCATCTGTTGACCAGTGCCAAGTATCCCGCCCATTATTGGCCTCCCATGTTCTTACCTGAAAGATTAGGTACACCGCCTAGCGCGATTGCCCTGTCTCGGTCGGCAAGTCTCTGTCTGATTCTATTCGCTGCGTCCACGACTGAGGTAGACCGATTGACGCTGTTCACCCGATCGTTCACCGCCTGCTGTTCGGAGGAAATCCCTACTCCGTAGCGAGAAGCCATGCGCTGCTGTTGTGCCGCCGCGTTATCGAAGGACTTGTTAACGTTGGTCACGGCCTGAGTCACGCCTTTCGAGACTAGGCCGGGATTGTTATAGGCGGTCTCTTCGTTCATCATTTGCAGCGCGACCGGAAGATAGGTGTTCTTCCAATCCTCATAGGTTGCCCTGGTAACTTGCGCGGCCATGTCTGCTGCTTTGCCACCATAGACTAAAGGGTTATACCCTGACCCACCAATAGGCAAGGTGCCGAACTCTCCCGGTTTCGCAACTTGAGGGTTCCCGTTGTAGAAATCGGTGGCAGAATAATCAGCAGCGCCAGAATACAGATTTATAATAGGTTGCGCCATGTTTTACCCCTTCTGATAACCTACGTTCGGGAAGTACGTGTTCCCCTCGATGTTTTCCGGTTGCTTCTTCCAGTTCGAATATCCCGCCGCTCCCGCTCCCGCTACACCCATGACGCCGCTGGTTATCGCGTTGCTCACCTGGATGTCAGCAGCTTTTTCACCAACGGCTTTTCTCAAGGATTCAGTCGCCAACCCTTCGAAGCCCAACTTCGCATCAGTTGCTTTCCCCATACCAATGTCGGAAATCGCCTGCATTCCCTGAACTCGCTGGTCTTGGACGTTCTGGACTGCTTCGTTTCTTGCCCTGCCGGAGACTTCAGCCATGTTGGAAGCGATGGTCGGATTCTTTATCAGTCGGTTCGGGTCCATCCCTGCCGGAATCGCGGCCTTCTGTGCTATGTCGGCGTTGACCTGACCCGCCGCTTTCGCTTCTTTAACGGCGGTCGGTTTCATCACGTCAGCAATGAACTTTCTCTCGAAAGGCCGGTACTCTTCCATGTACGTGTTGTACTGGTCAATGGCGACTTTCGACGCTTCGACCTGTGCCGCAGTTTCGGGGATCTCGTTGGAACCGCCTTTGAAACAGATGCCCCTCGACATCAGCCTTTCGTGAAACGTGAAGGCAAGGAAAACATTGTGCGTCATCATAGCGCGGCTCCTTTTAGCTGGTAAAACCTAAAGTTAGACGGCACTATCGTCTTGTGGAACCACGCCGCCCCTTTCATTCCCTTGCAGTACCTTTTGAAGTCTTTGAGTCTCAGACCCTTTGTGCTGGCGCAATCAACGACAAAGAGGACTGAACCGTTTTCCACGTTCTCAGGCCGGCCACCGTTTCTCGCTGTTTCCACGTCATCGATCTTCCAGTAGTTGCAGAAAGTCGCTATCTTGCCGTCCTCATCTCTTTCGAGGAAGAACCTGTTGTTGACTAAGGAATCAATCAACTCGAAACAGGTCTTGTTCGTCACCACGTATACCCCTTCGTGAGACTTGAGGAAACTGAAAATTTCCATGTACAACTCAAACATTGACGGTCGCCAGCTTGTCGATGGTTCTTTTGAGGTTCGCGTTCTCTTCGAGCAACGCTGTTTTCTCGTTCGTCAGACCAACGATGATCTCGTTCGCTTCCATGAGTTCAGCCAAAATTGCATTCTGTCTTGCCAGTTTATTCACGTTGTAGGTAATCTCACTCATACGTCTGTAGCCTCCGTAAATTCATTGCGCTTCTTCATTTCAGAATAGGCAAGCTGGATACTGTTACCCCTAAATTCCAAGTCGTGGGACACGGTAAAATTAAACGCTTCCACGCACGGTTTGCCTGCGTCCCTGAGTAGTTTGCTTGGATACACGGCGAATTCGATACAGAGATTGTTTTTGTCACCGTGAACATAGGAAACTCTTATGTAAGCAGACTGGATGGAAAGCCCGTGCTGTGTTGTGTAGTTAGTTTGCAGTGCCATTTGCGCTCCTATGTTGTTGTGAAATCGGCAAATACCCAGGAAGGCCCGGCGAGAATCGGGTTGCCCTCGTTATAGCCGGATATATACACTGAATACGCCTTCAATCTATTGCTGGAACTATTGAAGTACATCGCCCCGCCTTCGGCACCTGGCGGGTCGCTGGTCCTCGAACCTATCTTGATAGAACCATACGACCCTGTATTAAAAACTGCCCCATAAACATCACCGTTAAATTCACCACCGTAATTACTCCCGCTGCCATGCACCCCCGTCACTCCCAATCCAGAAACGCCATAACTTCCTGAACTGCTGCCGACAACTCCGGTACTGACTCCCGTAGCTTGTAGCCCTACTCCACCCGTACCGTTAGAATAGAATTTGGCTCCATAAGCATTTGCACCAGTGACTGTGACATATACGCCAGTCGCAGCACTGCCATTCGTAAAGAAATATGACGCGCTGCCTGTTTCTGATTTTACGACAAGCCCATAACTACTACTGCTTCCAGCAAACAGACCAACGCGGGAATTGCCGGCATTGGTGTTACCAAAAATACCCACGTAATAATCTGACTCCACTTGCCCTATGCCTATAGTTGCCAGGACCGTAACTGTACCGTCGCCCCTGTCTCCGTAAAAAGTCATCTCGCCTTGCGTTGTATAGTTGATGTCAATTCGCTTGACATTGGTTGATGACGTTCGGTAGGTCGCAGAGATAATATCCCCCGCCGTCACTGTGCCAAGGTTGGCTGAGATCGCAGAAAGCAGCGTAACGTTAAGTCTGTCGGCAGTGACACTCGCCGCCCTGATATTGGTCGCTGTCAGGTCGGTTATAAACGCCTTCTTCATGTACGTTCCGGCAGGCAGGCTTACCCCGTCAACCGTTGTTGTCGTCGTCAGATGGAAGAAGGGGGAACCGTCAACCGCGTCTCCGTTCGTTGCTACAGGAGCGATTGAGAACTTATCCGCGACAACCATGAACTCTGAAGTAGGCGTTCCGTTGTTTGCGGAAGAGATAAGCCCGTACCCTGTGACGTACCCGTTATTGTCTATCTTGACGGTGTACTTTCCCTGGATACCGTCGATTGATGAAGCATTGGTCTGAATCGAAGTCGTATGCCCCCCGACAGTCGTTTGCAGTGTCGAGATACTTGACGCCTGAGAAGTGTTCACGCCTTCGACATTCGTCACTCTCGTCGTTAAAGTCGAGAGAGCAGAGGCAGTCGCCGTCACGCCAGTCGTACCATTGTTTACTGTGGACTCAAGCGCCGTAATAGCTGAACCCTGAGAGATGTTCGTGTTTTCGGTATTCGTCACTCTTGAAGTCAGCGTAGTCAAGGCTCCTGAAGTCGCTAGGACTCCGGTAGCTGGATCATTGACGGTCGTTTCCAGAGCCGTGATGTACCCTGAATGCGCGGCAACGGTGCTCCCAATACCATCTACTTCGCTGTCCAGAGACACAAGACTCGCCGCATTAGCCGAAACCATGTCTGCCAGAGTCGCATAGTTTCCAATCAGAACCCAATACGTCTCGTTCGTCGGAATCGGAGCTGGGGTCGAGTTGATTTCAAGGATGCACTTATAGATTGAATTGTCATAGGAAACGAGCGCACCGACGATGTAGGTATCATTCTCGTCAAAGGGCGCGGTAGAAATCCCATTGGCAAGGGCAGTCTCCACCCCCGCTTCGACGGAAATCATTCGGTCGATAAGACCCGTCCCGGTCGTGTCGATGAGGTTGATACGGCTTTGCAAATCTCCGTACAATTCGTTTTCAGTCAACTGGTTTTCGAGAATTTCGATGACATAGGCAGGGTCGTTGGCAGTCGTCGCGCCAGTCCCGGCAGTCGCGTTGAACGGGCCGATCATGTTGGATCGGCTGATGACCCGCGCCCAATAATAGTAAGTCACGGCCATTGACGCATTAGGCGGAAGGTCGGAGTAAAGTGTTGCTGTCGTCGTGCCGATCTTCACTGCTGTACCCAAGTCGTCAGTCGTGGAGCGCCAAATCTCGACGTAGGAGTAGTTTCTAAAGTTGACCGCATCCCACTCAAGGATGATCGTTCGGAAGGCTCCTGTCGCCGTCAGACCGACAATAGCAGGGGGAATCGCACCGTCATATTCAGAGCCGGTCGCCTGAAGGGATGAATTAACCAGACCCGCATTCACCAAGTCGTTGACCGCTACCAGACCGCCCTTCTTCTTGAGAGAATTAAAGAGGACGCGCAGCATGTCGATTGCCCGTTTGGTATTCGGCTCCTGACTCGACGGTATGGTAGGGAGGTCGGGTAGACTCATTTCATCTCACTCACGCTTTCGGCAATGTCCACCGCATAGACGTTGACAGTGCCTTCCACTTGCGCCGAGATTTCAGTGCCACGAAAGCCTGAAGGCAGGCGGAAGACCAGGTTATTGGCGACGGTCTGTGTATGCTTCAAAGTCCCGTCTACGTAGACTTTCAGCGTCACCGGGTAACTGTCGGCATAGACTCTCGCGCAACTCATGTTGATCGGTTTCTCAGAGACAAACGGCTTCGACTTCCAGGTATACGTCAGATACCCAACCCCGGCATCCCACTTGACGATGTTGCTCCCCACCATGAGATAGAGTTCGCCAGTCGCCGGGTCATGATAACCAGCCGTCGCGGTTATTCCGGAGAGAGTAGCCAGGTCTTTGGTAGCGGGATTGAAGATGAAAGTCGTCGTCCCGAAACCGATATACAGACCTCCGTAGAAGTAGGCTTTCGTCAGACCCAACGCTTGCCAGTCGTCTTTAGAAAGAATATCCCTGGTAATCAGTTCCACCCCGTTGACGCCGGCAGACATCAAGCCTCCGGTCGAAGGATAAGCGACAGCGTAGCCCATATCCACGACACCGAGTTTCAGAGTGCAGGCATAGCCGTTTTCAAGTCTCTCAATCGTCACATCAGTCGGGTCTTGACCGGTGGCAATGCGGGGAGCACCGTCTGTCGTGACGAGAACCGTCATGCCATATGCCCCGATACCCATGATCTCGTCAGAGACAGGCCATCGCTGATTCAACGGCCACGCATGAGGTTGATAGGCAACTGAATAACAGAGTTCGTTTCCGGAATAGCCGGCAAGACAACCATTTGGGAGAGCAATTAACCCTTTCAAGCCAGTCGGCGGGACATCCCACAACAGACTGTCCAAAACCTCACCTAAATCGGCTGAGTCCACGGTGTCAGAGAAGGTCGTTGTCGCCACTGCGACTGAACCAGCCAACTGATAGGCCGTATCGGAACTTCCTGTGTTCGAACGGAAGATTTCCTTCGTTGCTATGTTGTAGTTCCCGACTGGCGCAACGCTCATGTTCGTAATATCAACGCTTTGACCGGGAGCAACGTCAACGGTTACGGAAGCAGAAGACGGAGGGCCTGCCTCACCATAGGCCGAGACGTACCGATATACGTAGGTCCGAGATTCCACAAGGGTCGGGTCGGGGTCGGTAATACTCCCAACCACCGAGACAGTAGGAGCCATTGCCGGAGCAGGGACACCCAGGAGGTAAGAGTTGTTCGGATAGGCCGTTCCTCCGGTGACTATCGCATCCAAGACAGACATCTTTGGAGCGCCGTCGCCGGTCCAGTAGATCCTTTTATACGCATCTGTCGCCGTAGGACTTTTGGCGACATTCACATCCAGATCAACCCAATGCAGCCAGTATTGATTCTCGTAGAGATAGATGCTGGTCTTCGTCCCGACTTTCGAAGGCGTGTTCACTGTCAAAGGATTCTTCCACGCTTCCAGAGAACCGGACGTGAATTTGCAGTTCTGCGCCGTCACTGCCGCTGAGTCAGGCAGATAGTGAGGGTCGGCTTTCGGAATGATCCCGCCAAAAGGCTTCAGACTAATTCGCATTCATCTCTCCAATGGTTTCGGCTTGAGCCTTACCGCCCATTGCTGCGACAAACTTCTGGAAGAACGCATCGCTCTTTGCAGCGTCGATGACTTCGGTATCTTCGGAGAAGGCCCGGTAGACGATGTAATCGATCAACGGCGTCTCGTAGATGTCATCGAGAATCGTTGCAGAAGAAATATTCCCGATGAGAATCACCGCAGGAGCCGCCGACTGAAGGATTCTCACCTTGCCGGGAGACGCAGGTTGCGGCGGATAGACAAAGAACGTCTTGAGAAGTTTCCTGTCAAAGCAGTAATACTTGGGGATCGCACTAGCCGTCGCTGCCATCCAGTTCGGGTAGAGTCCATCCAACACCGACTGTTCAACCGGACTCGGGACGCTGGTTGCTGTCGTTCCGTCCGACGCGACATTGCTGATGATCCTGATGAACTGAAGCCCGGTGACAGTCTGAACGCTTCCCTCGACCATAGTCATGACGGCAGTCTCGGTATTCGCGTTCGGCTTATAGAGGACGATTTCCTTTTGACCTGAATTTAACCAACCCAACAAATCGGCATTATCCCACCGCACAGACCCCGCATCGTTGAGGATCTTTCGCGCCTTGTTCATCACTGATTCTGCGGTAATCGTCGCCATTAGTTACCTCATACGTTGAAGTAGTCAGGGTGTGCGCCCCGCATACGTTGGCTGTTTTCATAGGTGTAGTGGAATCTGACAGTTCGTGGAGATCTAAAGGCAAGGATCTCATCGATCATCTTGCTCATGATTGCCTGGAATTGAGCGTCGAGTAACGCGCCCATCCCCGTCATGCCAACTGCAATGATGCCTTCCTGAAGGACGTTATCGATAAGCCCGTTGTAAGGAATGACGTTGGTCAGCGCGGTAAACTTGACCGGCTTTTTGTAATACTGACCGACGATGGTTATTGCAGCACTCGTCGTCGGGAACAAAGTCATCGTCGTTCCCCTCAATCCGTAAAACTGAGGTCTGCCGGCAGTCGTTAAAGAAGCTCGATATTCGCCCGGTAACGGGTCGAGATGCCAGGTTGACCCTGAGATATAGGGACGCTCGAAAAACCCTTGGAAATCGGTAGGGAGGGTCACGGTTGACGCATTCGCTAAGACAGCCTGAGAGAAAGACCCAAGGATGAGTTCCGATTTCTTCGTCATGAGTCTGCGGTAGATGATGTCCATCGTCATGTTAGCCGCAGTCAGGAAATCGATCATCGGCGGCTTGTTGATTTTCGCAAATCTTCCGATAACGATGTCCAGAAGATCACCGATGGACGTTTCCCCGGCTTCGCTTGCTTCAGTCGAAGAGAAGACCGTATCGTAACCTATGACTTCACTGGTCGAGACTAGGACTATCTCGATAGCAAACGGACCCCCGGCAGGAGAATCAAAGGTCACATAGTACCAGGACTGTTCCGTTGAACTGTCGGGGAACTCCGTCATCAGGAGTTGGCAGTTGGCGGTTTCCTCAGAGACAAATGACGTAGCCAGGAAGTCGTAGAACTCGCCTGTACTATTCAGGAGCCTCATGTAAATCGCAGCATCTCCCAATCCCTTGTCGTACCTGAATGATTCGTTCATGGTCTGTCCTTTACGGTAGAGGGGTTACTTTGTTGCCTTTTAAATCGGTGCTCACATCGACCGGTTTATCAACAGTGCCGTGGCAATAGACGAGACTGCCATAAGCATTAACAGTCTGTGAGTTGTAGGCGCATCCGGCAAGGAGTGTTGCTATCAAGATCCATCTCATTTCTCGCCTCCAATCTGCCGGTTCAGTTTTTCGTATTCCGACTCCTTTGGTGACACCATTCTCCCTTCAGTCTTTTCATTGACCTTACGGAGACATTTGCGACATATCTTGTTGCGCCCTTCGTTGGGACAACCACAGGCGCAATAGACGGCATACACTGCACTAGGTCTTATGCTTTCCGGTTCATAAACCCACTCATGATCGCAAGCGGCATCGCCCTCATTCACAAGCCGCGTCACCTTTTCGTACTCGCATGTATAACCACCTTCGTTGGCAAAAGAAAAACCTTCCCATCCGGCATACGCGCCGGAAGCCACCAAGAGAAGTAGTGCAACGATTATGTATTTCATTTCCTGAACTCCCATGTGGCCCGTACAATGGCCGTGTTTGTTTTCACTGGCGATTCCCCTACCTCGTGTCTTACGCCGGTTCCTGCCTCAACCTGTACTGTCTTGGGGCAGGCTACGGAGGCGCAGCCGGATAAAATAACGACCGCTATTATAGATTTTCGCCAGAAACTAAAACATGCCATCGTTGCAAATGCACCCGGTAGACGCTTCATCTATTGACTCCTCAAAAAGCTTTTCGACTTCATCGGCCCAATATCGGTATTGTTCCAAAACCTTTTCTCTTTCGTAATACGCTTTTGGAGAGGTGGTCACAATTTCATCGGCCATCAGTTTTGAAACCATGCTGGCCATTTTCAGTTTTGCCCGTAAATCTTGCTCACGAAGTTCTTTAGCCTTGAGACATTCGCAACCATTGGCAAAAGCCGACGAGTTGAATAGAAGTGCCATCAACAGCACCACCAGCGTCAACGGCAGCGACTTGATACGAAACCGCCGTTCATTCTTCAGCAGGGAGTACAATTTGTTCGGGCTGATCCTCGAAGGCGTGTAGCCGACAAGATAGCCAATCTGTTGCAGTGCCGCCGCGCAGATTTCAGAGCAGAACCATTTCTCAGCAGACTGCCAGCCGATAGGAATGGGGAGAAAGGAAAAGCCGATGCCGATCATGTCGTATTTCAAACCGTCCTCGCCTTCGCAAAACTTGCGGATTTCTTTCTCCTGAGTCTTGTTGCAAGGGATGTCGATGAAGTCCCATTCGTCGTCGCTCATCTGCCAGTCTTTCCAGCGCGTCCCACCGTCGGACTCATCAGCGGAAAAACTCTTGCCATCGGAAAAAACAAGTTCCGAATGAGAGTACTTGCCAAAGGTCCAGAAGCAGATGATGCGACTGTAAATGGTGTGGCACTTCTTGCGGAAAGCTATCTTCATAAGTCCCTCCATTGGCAATACTTACAGCACGGCTCTATACCATGCACTCCGTTACGCCTGTGATACGGGCAGTAGGGGTTCACAGCCAGGAATGCTCTGTGCTGGCAGCCGTCATACACCAGAAAGCTTTGAAATTGTCGGCATCCTCTTTACGGGCAAAGCGGAGCGCTCTATTCGGGTCCGTTGTCCATTCCGGCTTACCGTCAACAAATCCCGCCCATTTTGGCCCTTCCAGTTCGATTAACCATGCTGTTTCTTCCCTGCTAGTCAATTCTTCATCATCCGCTACCACTTCGGAAAACATTTGCTTTGCCTGCTCTGCGGTAAAAAGGTTGGTCCCGACCGGCCATGTCTTGTCCTTGTTCCATTCATCGTCCTCTCTGCCATCGAAGCTGATGCCGCAGTCAGGGGCGAAATCCGCCGGCAATTTCCAACACAGGAAACGGTCCACCATCTGATTGATAAATTTCTTGCTCATATTTTTCTCCTTTGGCTCATATAGATTGCCGCAGCATCCGTTCAAACTCCACCGCATACCCGGCTATCATCTCGGCGCAGTCCATCCCGTTGATAATTTTCCGCGCATGGGGATAATCGCATTCCTCACCATTGATGTAGGTCGAGAGTTTAACGCCAGTGAATGACCCCTTCCGCATCCCCCGGCTCATGATCTTGTAGGCAATGTCAGGATTGCAGGCGAGTTCCGGCTTGCCGTACAGATCCACCCCCAGCGCCTGCCCCATAGCCTGATAGTTTTCCGCCCATGTCAGTTGGACATATCCCCGGCCATAGTAAACCTTGCCATTCTTCGCCGGGAGGCCGTACTTCCTGCCGGACCCTTTGCCGTATTCTTCGATAGGGCGCCAGGTGCGCTGGCATTCGTGCCGTACCGTGGCCAGCATGTAAGCGGCGTGGCGAATGTCGGTGATAGTCTCGTCCTGTTCAAGGGATTGCAGAAGGAAGAGAAGGCCGTCCTTCGCCGGCTGCTTCGGCTCTCCCCACTCGTCACGGTACAGAGATAGAAATTTTGTCTTGTCGATCGCTTCCACGTTTTATCTCCAATAACTCGTCAACCGCCATCTGCAACAACACTTCGCACCGGTCAATAATCTGATGCTCTCCCGGCCCATACGCCCAATCCCGCGCCATGCCGCAAAGATTGATAGCTTCGGCTATAGCGAGAGGGACGGCTTTCATTTGGGCGGCGTCCAGTTGGGGCAGTCACGGAGGCAGCAACCGTATTTTCGTTGATGCTCACAAGGATTTAGACAGTGCATTATTTACCTCCCGGCCATAGCCTATGCGTCACCATCAGATATATGAACGCGAGGATTGACACCCCAATGGCCCACGATACGCCGTCAATAAACCTGTTCCCAAGTTTGTTCGTCACATGCGCCACCCTTCGCAGGTCTTCGACCTCTTCTGTGGTCAGGGAGGGGAAGCGGCACGGATGGTCAGAAAATGCCGCCTTGATCGCCTCAATGTCGGCTTCGGTCAGCTTCCTATCCCCCGCTCCCCGCCGCTCCGGTCCTCTATATTCTTCCTGCACAGCCACCTCCTCACAGTGTTTGAA
>Ga0209518_1000336_pt1 | contig 61799 bp, 79 predicted proteins | sample RifGroB1_FD_183993 | JGI IMG/M metagenome (GOLD analysis project Ga0209518, IMG submission 183993) | Groundwater microbial communities from Rifle, Colorado, USA - Groundwater B1 (SPAdes) (version 2) | ecosystem: Environmental > Aquatic > Deep subsurface > Groundwater | place: Rifle, Colorado... | reverse complement strand
CCGGTATTTCATCCAGTTAATCATTTTTCTCCTTTATTAAAATCCTAAGCAGGTTTCTGCTTACAAAGAGTCCCGTAAAGAGGCTTATAAAAATTCCCAAAGCCAGTGTTATGGCAAATCCTCTCACGGGGCCTGAGGTGTGTAAGAATTTCCAGTCCAAAGGGTTTGTCAAAATAAATGCCGTAGCCAGCGTTGCAATGTTTGCGTCTCTTATTGAATCCCAGGCTCTGCCGAATGATATTTCCAAAGCGCTTCCGATAGAATGCTTGGTTTTCTCTTCCTTGAATCTCTCAAAAATCAGAATATTACTGTCAACCGCCATTCCTATTGAAAGCATGAAGCCGGCAATTCCGGGAAGAGTGAGAGTTACCGGAATTAATTTATAAAGGGCAAGAGTGATAACTGCAAATATAAAAAGGCCGATATCGGCAACAATTCCCAATTTCCCGTAAGCTAAGATCATGAATATTGCAACCATGACAACCCCCACCGTTCCCGCAAGGACACTCTCCTTAATTGAAAGGGCTCCCAGGGTTGCACCGATGGTTCGCTCTTCAATAAGACTGATCGGGACGGGAAGTGCTCCGGCATTAAGCTGAATTGATAGTTCTTTTGCTTCGTCAATTGTAAAATTCCCGGTAATTTGGGCCTGTCCCCCGGTAATTTTCCCCTGGACGGTCGGCTGGGTAACAATCTGATTATCGAGTATCACGGGTATTGGTTTCCCGATATTCCTCTCGGTAATTTTTTCAAATTTATCTCCGCCTTCTTTTGTAAATTGGAGGGAGATGCCGGGCTTGCCCGTTTGGCTATCAAAATCAACCTGGGCGCTCTCAAGATCGGCTCCTGTCAAATCAGTGGGTACAAGCGTTGCGGATGGTGTAGCCCCAGGATCCCCGGGAATTTCAACAAGTTCAGCAAAAACAAGCTGGGCGGTTTTTCCTATAAGTCCTATTGCCTGCTGGGTATCCGAAATCCCAGGGAGTTCGACTATCACCCTGTCTCGGCCTTCAAAACTTGAAGTTTGGACGGTGGGCTCGGAAACGCCAAATAAATTTACTCGTTTTTCGATAACATTTCTTACTCCTTCAATTGCAGTTTTCCTTTTCTCTTCCGGAATTTTACTCACATCGGCCTCGAATACCAAGTGGCTCCCACCCGCAAGATCGAGCCCCAGTTTAAGATCAAATTTCTTATCAACTGAAAAATTTCCGATTTTGAATTTTACGCCATAGGGAAGACTGATAATTGTGGCAACTGCGGTAAGCACGAATATGAAGCTAACTAACCAGATCTTCTTCATCACCAATAATCATAACACGGCTACCCGCCAAAATTCCCAGGAGGAATGGGTCGCGCCTTTTCTTTCTAAAATCAAATTCATCTCTTCCCATAACGGTGTAATTGATTTCGCGGCTTCTTTTACTCTCCTCAACCCGGATGAGGGATGCAAGTTCCGGAAGTACCACATCCCCAACAACAAGAATATCCACATCCTCGTCTCTCTTCCTGTCTTTTACTCTCACAAACTTTCCAGAAAACATAATGAAACCGACTTTGCCGATTTTGTTTTTGTTTTCAATTAGTTGCCTTCCAAGACCCATCGTCTTGGCAACCATTGAAATAAGATCTCCAAAAAATGGATGTTCGGGCCTTACAAAATAATAAACTCTGTTTCCACGGGGTTCTTTTCTTAAAATTCCGTCTTTTTCGAGTTTGGTCAGCTCCCGCCTGACCGCATTAATTTCTTCGCTGATTTCGCGGACTATTCCACGGACATGATAGAGCTCTTTAGTATTGGAGAAAAAAAGCTCCAATATTTTAATACGAACCTTAGAAGTGATAATGTCGCCTAAATTAGCCATTCAATTTCTTTGGCAGGAGATTAATAAGCTATCTTGTTCTGAGCAGGAACTATCTCGACCCACGTCTGTCCTCGGACCATCTTTATCTCTTTCCCATTTGTATCATAAAATACTTCCCTGTCAAGCGCCGAAGCCTTTTTCCAGGTTCCTTCAACCGCTTCCCCGTTCTGGAATACCAAGGCTTTACCCGTTCCCGTTACCTGATAAAACATGTGGTGTTCTGAATCAACCGGACCTTTTTCAACCGTAAGCATTATTACGACATTTTTCGCAGTTATCTGAGGTTTATCAAACTCTAAATCAATATCTTCCTTGCCCCCGTTAAATCTCTTATATGAATTTGAGGCGGAATCATACTTCCATTCAACATCGTAATCGCCCGCGTCGTCCCAAAAATTAAATTTGATATCAGATGCCGTCGGGGAACTTGAAGCGCTTCCGTCCTGGAAAAGCCATTCCCTGAATCCTTTTGTCCAAGCCGTACCATCTTCGTCTTCATATTTAAATCCGCGCTTGGCAGCTTCTTTCCAGGCTTCGTCAAGATCGGCAACAACAGCATGCTCCCAAGCCGCCGGGGTTGATCCCAAACGGTATTGATCTCTGACAATCATCGGAAACCCGATGTTATAGCCTCCATCGAAGTTGTTTCCTTTGGGGCCGCCCGCCCAACCCAATTTATCAAGTACTGTAACCGTATTAACGGTCGGGTCAATTTGGGATCTGGGTTTTACTCCTCCCGGACAATCACCGCAGATATTATTAGCCCCGCCCTGATGCAAATATATGGGCTTGGTTCCATATCCTGCCGCAAGATTTATAAAGTAAACCCTGGCGCTTCTTAAGGGGGCAGCTTTTACTACATCGGCCACAGCTCCGCAGTAAAATATCGAAACAAACCGGGTTATGCCGCCTTCTGCTACCGCTTCGTAGACAACATCCGCCCTTGAAAGACCTGACACCGGGCGGGCATCCAGATGATTTTCAATCATCATGGCAATGGGGCGGCGGGTCATCCAAACATCGGCTTCGGGCTTTGTGTACTTCTGTCCGTTTATCGGACACTCTTCTGTTTTGGGAAGATTCAAATTAAATCTGGACCGCTTGCCGACTTCGGAAACTAATTTTGCGGCACCCTTTGGAGATACAAAATAAAAAACTATGAGGGAAATCCCAACCGAGATTAAAAATAAACCGACAAAGCTGGCAACTACCGTAAACTTTTTTGAACTAACAAAATTTCCTAAATTCATATATCTTCAATTTAGCTTTTCTGCGCCGAGTTTAAGGCTTTTTTCTCGTCGACCGAAAGCTCAAACGTACTTTTACCCTTTTTAATATCTTTCATATAAACTCTGGTTCTGTCTCTTGTATGCAGACTTGTAATAATTATTCCCGAATCTTCGGCATCTAAAATTGCAAGGCTGAAGCTGTGATCTCCTCCAAGTTCCCTGAACGGATTAAATCTTACAAGACCGATCTTTTGAACATGGAGTTTTCCGTCTTCTTCCAGATAACTGATTCTTTTGCCTAGACTTGCAATATCTTTTGCGCTTTGGATATCCTGCGCAAAAATTTTATCCAAAACCTTCTTGAGGTCAGTTACCTCAACTCCACGGCTTAGTTTATTAAAAAGAGCAAATATCCGATATAAGACAATGCTTATAATCAGGAGCCAAACCCCGAAAACCGCTAAAATAAAAAAAACCCAAGATTGCATCCGGTTTTTGGCAGTGGAATCATTTTTACATCTTGCAACTTGAGTGTCAAGGAGATAGATTCTGGGGTATGGCGGTTCATAGAACCCGTAAAAATAAAGAGAATCCCAACTACGGATTTCTGGTCTCCTGGACCCCCGGCGAGGCTCGTGTCAAGAGGGAACGCAAAATTGAGCGTGAGCCTAAATTAGCCCAAATCTCGGTCAAAAAGGATATCGTTAGAAGTTTGATCCTGATTAGCCTCGTCCTGATCCTAGAGCTGGTGGTATACTTAGCCTGGAGCAGGTTCATTACAAAATAACTTGCTTGCATATGCCCTAAAGAAAAGGAGGTGATTATTAATGATGTACTGTGTAAAGTGTCGCGCAAAGAGAGAAGGTAAGAACGCACAAGCTGTTACCATGAAGAATGGTAAGATGGCAACAAAAGCTGTTTGTGAAGTGTGTGGCACAACAATGTTTAGAATCGGAGGAAAGTAAGCCCTCGTTTTTGAACTTATAAACAAAAGGGATCTACGCTCTAGGCGAGGCCCTTTTGTTGTAGTAGAATCCCCCTTAAATGGTTGCTTTCTCAAAAGTCTTCAAAATTTTCAAGAAATATTATCAACTGGTTCCGCTTGAAGTTTTCGGTTCCGATCCATATAAAACTCTGGTTTCAACTCTCATGTCCGCCCGGACAAAAGACGAGGTCACTCTAGAGGCCTCAAAGCGATTATTTACCAAAGCAAATAATTTTAACCGACTGGGTCAGTTAGAAATTAAAACAATTGAGAAACTGATACACCCTGTCGGTTTTTATAAGACCAAAGCCAAACATCTCCACCGGCTAGCCAAACTTATAAAAAAGGTCCCAAGAAATCGCGAAGAATTGATGAAGCTGCCCGGCGTCGGCAGGAAAACGGCAAATCTGGTTTTAAACCGGGCATTTAAGATCCCCGCAATTGCAGTTGATACTCATGTTCATAGAATTTCAAATCTTCTTGGCTGGGTTCATACCAAAACTCCGGAACAAACGGAAAAAGAATTAATCAAAGTATTACCCAAAAAATACTGGCCCGACACTAATCGTCTGTTGGTCTCTATCGGACGAAGTTTTACTTCAAAGAAAAAACTAGAGATATTCTTGAGGAAAAATAATCTTATCTAATAAGCAGTAATGGCTACCCCAAAGCCTGATTGGGCGTAGACGCAGCCCCAAACATATTGACCCCCTGAAAGAAGTTGTTTATGGCCCAAGCTGTTTTCCCAAAGGTCCACCGCGTTCTGGGGACTTGTTGCTCCGGAAACCAAAAACTCGCTCAGATTATATTTGTCAAAAGTCGGTTTTAAATCTGGTCTTGAATTCGGCAGATTTGAAAATCCCTCATGTCCGTCAAGAGACCCTTTATCCAGAATTTGATTTAAACGGATTGAAGCGATTGTGCAAATTTCTTCTTTAACCGATAGCGGATTTACTCCAAGCTCCACCCTTCTTTTATTTATGGCATCCCAAAGCTGGGGACCGCCTAAGCTTACCGAAACCGTTGTTGGAGCCGCCGTTCCCACTATTGTAGCCTTTGGCTTAATGCTTTTTACGGGAGTTGCGGTGGGGGTTGGGGTACTAATCGGGCGCGTGGTTGAGGAAACATAGCTTGTGAGTAATTTTTGGAAAAGAGATTCTGTATTAGTCTTTCCATAACCGTAACCCTGAATATACCCTACCAGGAATGCCGTCACTACAACAATAAAAAAAACAAAGGCCAGAAGAAAACCGCTTAAGAGTTTTATTATTCTTTGCATTAATCGCTGTATATTATCGTCACCGGCCCGTCGAGTACAGTCTCAATTTCCATATAATCTCCAAAGCTCCCTGTTTCAACTTGAATTTCCATACTTTTGAGCTTCTCTACAAAAAAATTATACAATTTCTCGGCTTTTTCTGGGACTTCTGCATTAATGAATGAGGGCCTATTTCCCCCTTTTGTATCGGCATGAAGGGTAAATTGGGAAACAATAAGCATGCTTCCCTTCGAATCCCCAACCGATAAATTCATTTTATCTTCCTTGTCGCTCATTACTCTAAGCTTGGAAAGCTTTTGGGCTAAGCCTTCGGCATCTTTTTCGCTGTCGCCCTTCTTAAATCCCACCAAAACAAAAAGTCCGTGGGCGATTTCTCCGACAACCCTTTTACCCTCTACCTTGGTAACTTTCGCTTTTTTGACTCTTTGTACAACCAGCCTCATTCGGGTAATTTTAATCTAATTTGGGCAGATACTGAAGAGGCTCCGGGGCAAACGGTTTTTGCTAGCATCAACCAAATATACTATAATCCGACGGGCTGATGAAAAAGGTAAAGATCAAAAGGGTCCTCCTAAAGCTCACAGGCGAGCTTTTTGGGGAGGAGGGGGGAAAAGGCATAAATTTTACTTCATATGAGAATATTGCTTCGCAGCTAATAAAGATATTAAGAAGGACCAAAATTGAGCTTGCCATAGTCGTAGGCGGGGGAAATATCTTTAGGGGCAGGGAGAGAGCCTCCAAGGTTGATGAAGTAAGCGCCGACTATATGGGAATGCTTGCAACCGTGATAAACGGAATGGCCCTGCAGGAGGCCTTTGAACGGCTGGGAGCTCCCACCCGGATGATGACTGCTTTTGAAATTAAATCTGTTGCCGAGCCTTATATCAGGCGCCGCGCCATAAGGCACATTGAAAAGGGAAGGATTGTAATTTTTACTGCGGGTACGGGGAGTCCTTTCTTTACAACAGACTCGGGTGCAGCCCTCCGGGCAATCGAAACGGACTGTAATGTAATCCTGAAAGCAACGGGAGTAGACGGAGTTTACTCCGAGGATCCTGCAAAAAATCCCAAAGCCAAATTATATAAAAGCCTGAGTTATCAGGAAGCCCTTGAAAAAGGCTTAAAAATAATGGATGCAACAGCTTTCGCCCTTTGTCAAAAGCATAAAATGCCAATTATAGTTTTTAATATCAAAGATCTTTCTAAATTAGACAAAATTATCCGGGGTCAAAAAATCGGTACCCTGGTCTCCTGAAGGCTGAAAAGGGCACCCAAAAGTGGTATAATAGCCTTGCTTTGGAGAAAGGATGATCGCGCTTCGCTAGATTTATCTAGTGGGGTGAGGAAAGTCCAGGCAGCAGAAAGCAGGGTGCCCAGCGCAAGCTGGGGACAGGCTCGGGGAAACCCGAACTTGGCCAGTAAGAGCCACAGAAACTATGTCGATTTCTTTACCCTAAAGGTAGAGGAAAACGAGTGAAAAGAGGCAATCCTCCCCGCTGCAACCTCCGAAAGGTGCGCTATCAGGGGCTTTCCCGAGCACCGAAGTTCGAGGGCGCTAGATGGATGATCGTCGAGAAACAGAACCTGGCTTACTACTCTCCAAAGCCTAAAAATCCCCTTCATAGGGGATTTTTTAGTGGGAAGAATGGAAACCAGCCTAACCTACTCTTTAAAAAGGTAGGTTTTAGCAAGAACCTGAAGAGTAATTACGGTTGGAATTGATATTATCATGCCGACAATCCCTGCGAACCGGGCTCCAATCGCAAGCGCGATCAAAGTAATAATAGGGGAAACTCCGACCGATTTTTCCATTATCTTGGGAATTAAAACATAGTTCTCAAGTTGCTGTATCAGGAAAGCCAGAATTACCACCGCAACTCCGGAAAACGGAGAAATGCCAAAACCGATGATTATGCCCGGGATAGCTGCAACTATCGGACCCAAAAAAGGAATTATCTCAAATAGGCCGGCTAATATCGCAAGGGGGAGAGCAAAGGGAATTCCGATAAGGGCCAGTCCTATGTATGTAGCCAATCCCACCAAAAACATTAGAGTCAGCTCTCCTCTGGCCCAACCACCCAAACGGTTTTCAAGCCGGTTAATCAGCTCCCCCAGTTCTTTTTTCTTTTCCTCTCCAAAGAAAAACCCCAGCTGGTCTTCCAGCTTCTCCCGGGCCAAAAGCATGTAAAAAGCGAAGACCAAAACCGTGGCGACGGATATCACGTTCGAAAAAATCGAGATTGTAAATTTGAAAATTTCGCCAGGAAGGTTGCCCAGCCTTGCCAAGAGGTCGCTCACCAGACTCCCGCTTATGTAGGAAGATATTCCCAGGTTTGAAATATAAAGGGGAAGGGCGGTAACAAAGCTCGTAGTCTGCTCAACCAGAGCCGGGATTATTAATGCTATTACCCCTCCAAGAATGCCAAAAGCTAATATGTAGGAGATTAGAACCGATACGCCCCTCGGTATTTTAATTTTGGACAGTAAATTAACCAGAGGCTCTAAGATTGTCATCAAAAGAAGGGCTACAAAAAGCTCTAAAATAATATCCTTAATATAGAAAAGGAACCACAAAAAAAGCAGAAAAAATACTGTAAATATTACGGTCTTATGGGAAACCTCGACTTTCCTAGGCATTATGGCTGATTTTACCATTTTTCGGCCAGCTTCTCCACATTTTTCGGGAATTCGAGTGAACTTATATCAAACCATTTAATGCGCTTGTCATTCTTCCACCAGACAATTTGCCTCCTGGCATATTTTTTTTCCTCTCTTTCCCACTCGCGGATTACCTCACTCTCATCCATTATTCCCTCAAAATAGTCCCTCCACTGCCGGTATCCGAGAGACATCATGGATTGGTCATCCCAGTTCACTCCGCTTTTAAGCAGGGTTTTAATCTCGGCCTTTATGCCTTTTTTTATTCTGTCTTTTACCCTTTCCGATATTCTTCTGTCCAAAAAATCCTTCGTGGCAGTTAGGCCGATAAATAGAATTGAGTCGGGAGCGGGTACCTTAGAATCCAAACGAGCCTTCCTGCCGTGCGACAGTTTCCACTGAACTATTTCAATTGCGCGGATTAGCCTTCTTGGATTTTTCTTGTCTGATGAATTTAGCGAGCCTGCTTTGACGCTATCCAGATTGGAGAGCGATTCGTAAAGCTCCCCTGCACTTTTTTCCTTGAGCTTGTCCCTTAGCCCGTCATTCCTGGGAACTGCGACTGTGGCAATTCCGTCTATAACCGCTTTTATATAAAGTCCGGTTCCTCCAACCAAAATCGGAAGTTTTCCTCTTTTTTGAATATCGGAAATGGTTTTATGAGCGAATATGAGAAACCGGGCAACACTATACTCGCTCTTAGGACTAACCAGGTCGTATCCCCAGATTTTGACATCTTTTGCCCATTCCTTGCCGGTTCCTATATCCATCCTTTTATAAACCTGGCGCGAGTCGGCGGAAATTATCTCCCCGTTTAGAGTCCTCGCAAGAGCTATCCCTAAAGAAGTTTTTCCTGTAGCAGTTGGGCCGCATATGACTAATAGCTTATTGCTCATAACTATTTAACTGCTAGCGCTTGAATATTTTTTCAAAGCAAAATTCCAAAATCTAAGTGAGATTATAAAGGCCAAAATTCCAATAGCAAATGATATTAATACTCCCGGCGTACTTACAAGTCCCATTAGTGCGCGGGCCGGGAATGAAATCATGATACCCACCGGAATCAAGTAAGTTAAGATTCCCTGAAGAGGTTGCCTATAAATATCTATAGGGAATCTCCCGAATGACGTCAGGTCTCTATATATCATTATTGTGTGATCAATTTCCAATGAAATTATCGCAAGCGAAAGTACCGCAATATGAAACGCTGCAGCGATCAATAAGCCGTTAAGAGTTAGAGCCAAAAACAAAATTACCTGTAATGCGGTCGGATTAAGAAGAGATCCCACGTAATAAACCGCAAAAAGAAGTGGTGGAATCGTTAAGAAATCGATAACATCGGCCCCGCCCATCAGTGAAATAAATAGCGCGTTTGTGGGTTTAACCAGAGTCAGATCAAAATCCCCCGTCACTATTTTTGGCCTGAACCGGTAAACCTCGCGGAAAAGGAATTGAGACAAAATATCAATAACATTAAAAATGAGAAAGAAAAAAATCACTTGACTTGCGGAATAGCCCGCCAAGCTTTTTGTTCCCTGAATCAGGAAATATAAGAATCCCACAAAAAATGAAAATCTCAAGATTTTTCCGGTAAGGAAAAATGCCAGCGCCACCCGCTGCCCGAGAACCGCGGAAAAAGAATCGCGTGTCAAAAGCCACCAAATTTTAAAATAATATTTAAGCTTTTGCATATCACCTTCCGAAAGCCTGATAGGCCTTTAAGCCTTTATTCCAGACGTGCTTCATCGAAAACCAAAGGACAACCAACCAAGTAAAGGAAATGAGAAAGCCTTGTATTTGGGCCATCCCTGTAATTTTGCCCAGATAAACCTGGACCGGGAAAAATATCATATATGGAAATGGGGTCGACATAACTATTTTTTGTAAGGTAAGGGGAAGAACATCAATCGGGAAAAGTGCACCTGACAAGAATTCTATTAGTACAATTGCAACCAAAAATTGAGAAGCCCACCCAAGTTCAGGCGCCCAGAATGGAACCGCGGAGATGAGGAAAAGAATGCAAAAATAAATTAGGGCGGCAATAACTATTGAAATTAAAAATGAAAGCAAAACAAATGGGTCGGTTTGGAAATAAAACGAAGGCCTTAATATCAGAAAAAGGGCAGAAAATTCAACTGCCGCAAATGATAAATTAAGGGCTTTGCTGGAGATATCGCGGGTCAGCCAATACTTAAAATAACTGATTGGCTTGACCAGATAGTTTGACAAATTCCCCTCGGCAACATCGCTTGATACGTCAACTGCTCTTGCCGAAAGGACTAAAGCTCTGACGATCATCAGGGCAAAAACATAGGTTAATATTTTTGTCCTGTCATATCCGAAAATAATCTGATTCGGATCATTGAAAATGGTACTCCAAAGAAAAAAAGTAATGATTATCTGGAATACATTCCGGATTCTCCACATTATGAAATTTATCTTGTATGCAAATTCCTGTTGAAATGAAATCTTGAAGATCTGCCAATATTTATTCATTTATGAGAAAGGCCACCACGGAAAACTTTGCGGATGACGTCTTCTATGGGGATTTCTTCGATTGTCAGGTCATCAACCGGAAAATTTTGCAGAAGTTCGGCCGCTGCAACCGCGACAGCGCTTCTGGGAACCGAAAGAATTACTTCGGGGAATGCCAGTTTTTTAATCTTTCCGATTTTTTCAAGATCTGCTATTCCGTCTTCTCCGGCGAGTGTTGCTTTAATAATTTTTTCCTTTGCAAATTTATCAACCAGTTCTTCAAGAGCTCCGTCAAAGAGGATCTGTCCGGCATCAATTACGATTACCCGCCGTGCCAGGTTTACCAGATCATCCATATTGTGCGAGGTTAAAAGAATTGTTGCACCAAACTTTTTATTGTAGTCGTAAATAAAATCTCGCATTTTTTGCTGGGCTACGACATCAAGTCCGATGGTCGGCTCGTCCAGAAATAAAACCTTGGGACGGTGAAGAAGAGCCGCTACAAGCTCCATCCTCATTCTTTGGCCCAGTGAAAGTTTTCTTACGGGGGTCTTAATTAATTTTGATAGCGACAAAAGCTCAATAAGTTCATTTAGACTTTCCTGATATTCCCTTTTGGGGATTTCGTAAATTGCTCGGTTTAGCTCAAAAGTTTCAATAGCGGGAAGATCCCACCAAAGCTGGTTCTTCTGGCCCATTACAAGGGCAATTTGCTTTAAAAATTCGGATTTTCTTTCCCAGGGATCATATTCCAAAACTTCAACAAATCCGCTTGTAGGATACAAAAGTCCAGAAAGAGTTTTTAAGGTTGTGGTTTTCCCCGCGCCATTTGGACCAATAAAGCCCACAAGTTCTCCCGGCTGAATAGTAAATGAAATTCCTTTTAGCGCGTGTACCTGTTTCTTTTTTGGAGAGAAGAGAGATTTTACGGCACCCGTTAACCCGGGTTCTTTTTCTGTAACCTCAAAATTTTTAACCAGACGATCGACGATGATGGCCCGATTCATATCTGTAGTATATCAGCTTTAACGGGCGACTTGTCTTTTTAATTTCTTGCCTGGAGTGAACCTCGGGGATCTGTGGGATTTTATAGTAACCATCTTATCTGTCTTGGGAATTTTAACGGTTTTCCCTTTCATTGAAATTACTCTGAAGGTTCCAAATCCCGAAAGAACCACTTTCTCGCCTTTTGCTAAAATTCTACCGACCTCATCCAAAAAAACTTCAATTGCTTCCTCTCCCGCTTTTTTTGTTAAATGCGCTTTCCTTGAAACCTGATCAATTAATTCCGCTTTTGTCATTCTGGGCTAGAGCTTAAGACAATCTAAATAAAATGTCAAGTTTTCGGACTAAAATCGGGTGAAAAGTTATTTTGCGGAAGTTGTTTCGGTGGCTCTTACCTCGCGGATGACGGAAACTTTTACTTGTCCCGCGTATTCCGCCTCTTTCTCAAGTTTTCTTGCTATGTCGTGTGCAAGCACGGTTAATTTATCATCATCAACTTCATTGGGATTAACAATTACACGGACATCGCGTCCCGCCTGGAATGCATAGACCATTTCAATTCCGGGGAAACCTTTTGCGATTTCCTCAATCTTGGTCATTCTTTTTACATAACCTTCGTGAGGTTCGTATCTTGCTCCGGGTCTACTTCCTGATATTGCATCTGCTATCCAAACAACCATTGATTCGTTTGAGGAAAAAGGAGTGTCCTCGTGATGCTCGGCAACACAGGCGACAACTTCTTTGGGTAATCCGTATTTCTTAAGTAAATTTACTCCGAGTTGGACGTGGTTTCCTTCCTCATCCGTCACAATTTTTCCTACATCATGGAGCAAGCAACCGAGCCTTACTATATCTACATTGGCTCCGATTTCTTCGGCAACGGCAACTCCCATCTTTGTTTCTTCAATTGTATGAATTCCCAAGTTCTGTCCGTAGGAAGTCCTGAAACGGTATCTCCCAATCATTTTCATGAGTTCCAAGGGAAGATTATAAACTCCGCATTCGTGGGTTATCTTCTTTCCTTCCTCCAAAAGCACATCCTCCATGCTGGCTTTAACCTGGCGGATTACCTCCTCAATTCTTGAGGGTTGAATTCTGGCATCTTTTATAAGAATCTCAAGAGCCCGTCTTGCGATTTCCCTTCTTATGGCGTCGAATGAAGAAAGTCTGATATCGTTTGTTTCATCAATTTCAATCTCAACTCCGGCCTCTTTTTCAAAAGTCCTGATGTTTCTTCCACCGGCTCCGATTATTCTGCCTTTTACATCCTCATTGGGAACAGTAACTGAAGAAACCGTGTACTCGGCAACGTAGCCTGTTGCGCCATGCTTCATGGCATCAAGGAGGATTTCTTGAGCTTTCTCGTTGGCATCTTCCTTAATTTTTTCTTCCGCTTGCCTGATTTTCTTGGCAATTTCACCTGTCAGTTCTTTTTGAACTTCCTCAAGAAGTACCTTTTTGGCCTCCTCAGAGGTCATATTGGCAATCTTCTCTAACTTTTTAATATCGTCATTTGTCATAATTTGTGGGGCCAAAGAAGATCCGCCTTAAATGAGGTGGGTGGCGAAAGAAGCTGAATTTTGTGCTCTTTTAACCATATTCTTTGACTCTAGGAGGTATTTTACTATTTTGGGAGCACTTTTTCAATGACATCCCAGGAGAAGCCTTTTCCTGCTAAATATTGAGATATTTTTTGACGGGCCTCGCGAGTTGGTAGACTTTTCCATTTATAGGACTTTTTCTTAAGGATTTCCTTTGCCATCTTTTCTTCATCAACTATGGTTGAACCGAGGATTTCATCGACTATTTCTTTACTGATTCCTTTTTGTCTAAGTTCCATTTGTAAAACCCGTTTGGCCTTGGGTTTAAAATTTTGTCTTTGTTCCACCCACCACTTTGCAAATTTAACATCATCAACTAATTCGAAGTGTTTTAATTTTTCAAAAAGGTCTTTATGAAGGCTTTCGTGAACTTCTTTACGCCGGTAGTAATCCCTGAATTCTTTTTCGCTTCTGGGACGGACCATTGCAAATCGGAGTAGTTTATCCAAACTTTTTTGAAACTCGGCTTTCCTGATAATTTCCTTAACCTCTTTTTCAGTCAATTCCTGGTTAACTTTAAGGTGAAGTAAGACGAAGTTATCAAGGTCAATTCCAAATCCAAACTCGTCATCCAAATAAACATTGACTCTGCCTTTGTTTTTCTGCTGCTTAATTGAGGTAATTACCGGCACAGCTAAAGATTACTCTTCTTTTTCTTCTTCTCCAATTTCCTTCGGCATTTTCTTGCCGGAGGCGGCCATTTCGCGGATTTCCTTTTCAATTTCGTCGGCAACTTTTGGAGTATCCTTCAGGTAAAGTTTTGCGGCTTCTTTGCCTTGAGCAATAGGTTTACCTTTGTAGTTGAAGAATGATCCATTTTTACCGATCAGTCCAAGTTCAAGTCCGACATCTAATATTCCGCCAAACCTGCTTATTCCTTCGGTTTCCATAATATCGAATTCGGCAATTCGCAAGGGGGGTGCAACTTTATTTTTAACTATACGGGCGCGGTGGCGTGAGCCGATCACACGCTCCCCGTCTTTGAGAACTTCAATTCTTCGTAGATCAATTCTGACCGAAGAATAAAACTTAAGAGCAAGACCTCCCGGAGTTGTCTCTGGATTACCAAACATAACTCCAATTTTTTGTCTAAGCTGATTGGTAAAAATTAAAACAGTTTTACTTTTACTTATTGCACCTGTTAATTTTCTGAGAGCCTGGCTCATAAGCCGGGCCTGCATTCCCATGACCGCATCACCCATTTCTCCCTCAAGTTCGGCTCTGGGAACAAGGGCTGCAACGGAATCAACAACCACAACATCAATTGCTCCGGATCGGATCAAAGTTTCCGTAATTTCCAAGGCCTGTTCGCCTGTATCGGGCTGGCTCATTAGAAGATTATCAAGGTCAACTCCGAGTATTTCGGCGCGGGCCGGATCAAGCGCGTGCTCCGCATCAACAAAGGCGCATTGCCCGCCTTTTTTCTGGGCTTCGGCAATAACGGCAAGAGCTAAAGTGGTTTTACCAGAGGCTTCAGGACCGTAAATTTCAGCTATGCGTCCTCTGGGTAGTCCTCCCACACCAAGCGCCAAATCAACCGCAATCGAGCCTGTGGAAATAACATCAATTTTATATTTCTCGCCAGTGTTTCCTCCGAGTCGCATAATAGAACCCCTGCCGTATTGTTTTTCGATCTGATCCATCGCAAGTCTTATCGCCTGAAGTTTCGCGGAACCACCTTCTGTTTGTTTTGGAGCTTGAACTTCGGGTTTTTTCTTTGCCATCTGTTAGTTACCTTTTACTATTATCTAATTAAGAATTCAAGCGGTAAAATTTTTTCCTTACTTAGCGGAAAAATATCTTTTGGATAAATTTCGATAAGGTTAAGTTTATTTTTCTTTGCCAATTTTAATTTTCTTTCTTTAAGTTCATCATATCGTTTGAGTTCTCCAGAAAGGCCAAAAAATTCAATCCAAAAGTCACCAATCTTAAAATCGACAGTAAAACCCTCGCTTCCCGGATAATGAAAATTTCTCTCATGCTTTATTTTTCTTGCGTAAAGCCAATCATCGATTATCTTTTCAGCAAGGGAATCGCATTTATCTCCATCGTTCGCTACATGTTTTTTAGCAAATATAACAGGATTGGGTTTAAACCCAGCAGCTTTTATTGCTTTATTCCAAGTTCCAAACCTGCCCCTTATTGCACTGTAATGCCCGATTTCCCATTTATATGGAATCCGACCATTCCCTTTTACAAATCCTTTGATTTGATCTAAAAGATTGGACTTGGGAATAATACTGCCCAAATCTTTACATTTTCTTGAGCAATATTTTTCTTTACTTTTAAAATACTTGCCACAATAGCTGCAAATTTTGATTTTTCCAGGGTTTCTGAGATGAATTTTGTTATTAACTGTGACAGCACATGAATGTGAGCAATAATTATGCTTAGAAATTTTATAAACTCTTCGCTCAAACCTCTTACTACAAAAAGGATTCTGGCAAACTAAAATACTGGGCATAATTCATTATTGCCCGAAGAAAAGACGAAGTCAATATCTCAAAATCTCTTTAGTCGGGGATGAGTGAGTCGCACACTCGTCGCATGACCCCCAGCCACGCATTCTACTGTTAAACTAATCCCCGTGAGCGTATTTTAGCAGAAAAGCGTGCTTAATCCCAGCCGTATTCGAAGAAAGGAATATTGTTTTTGTAGGTTTCTATCACTCTCCTTACATGGGGTAGGATATTTTCAGGGAGGTTATCTATTGGGAACCAGTTTAAATCGTCGCATTTATCGGGTTCCATAATTCTTGGTTCTCCATTCCACTTATCGGTCGTAAAAAAGAAGTCCATATACTCAGTGTCCGGCTCTTTATGATGAACCACCTTCACCGGCTTCAAATCTTTTTTACTTACTTTAATTCCTACTTCCTCAAAAGCTTCGCGGGTCATGGAATCAAACACAGACTCGTTTCCATCCAAGTGCCCTGCAATCAGACTGTATTTTCCGTCCATCCAGCCGGTTTTAAATCTTCTGGAAAGTAAAACCTTCCCGTTTTTAATAGGAATTAAATAAACGGCAGATCTTATTGTAAACCTCTCGTCAGACATACCCGAAGTATATCAAAAACCTTCAGAGCGGCTATAGCAAAACGAACCATTAGCAAATGGTGTGCTACAATGGGGTCATGAGACCAAGAAAATTCGGTGCAACTAAGCCAAAAAACACACAAAAAGGAAGACAAATTGCAAAAGCCGTAAAAAGGGCTGTTTATGAATACAAAGCTTCTTTCAGAAGACTCGCCACAGAATAAATTCAAGAGAGTTAATATTGCAGATTTTGAGAATCTCTGTTTTGGGTTGGCAAAAGAGCATCTAAGTTTTAATCAACCAATACCGGATTTTATTACAAGGAATCCGGGTATTTTGGAGTCTTGTCTTGAAACCCCGTTTCAGAGTTTTGGCGGAGTAGATCCTCATCCAAGATTCATAGATAAATTAAGCCTCCTGTTTTACTTACTGATAAAAAATCACCCTTTTCAAAATGGAAATAAAAGAATTGCAGTCGCAACTCTTTTTGTTGTCCTCTTTCTGAATGGCTTATGGTTAACGGCTGGTGAACTTTTGCCATATAATCTGGCTAAAAGTGTGGCAGCCTCTAAAAGAGATGAACTGGACGAAATGATAAAGAGGATATCAAGATTTATTACCAAGTATTGTACCGAAACTTAACGCTTTGGAGACTGTTTCTTTCTGCGGGATTTTCCACCCATGCCAACCATTCTTCTCTGTCTTTTACGGGAGTCACGGCTAAGAAGATTTAATTTTCTAAGAGCTACTCTATTCTTTTCGGGATCAACTTTTACAAATGCTCTGGAAAGCCCAAGGATTACGGCAGAAAGCTGTCCTTCTTTTCCGCCTCCCATTACTCTTGCTGAAAAATAATGCTTGCCGGTAGCATCGCTTGCTCCAATTGGCCTTTCAAGGGCTTTTCTATTTACCTCTCCTTGGAAATACTTTTCGGCAGGCATTCCGTTAACCGTATTTTCCCCTTTACCACGGTAAAGTCTGACCCTGGCCGAGGATGCTTTTCTCCTGCCAACTGTGTAAATATAGTCAATTTTCTTCAATTTAGGCATATGGATTTTTGTCCCCTATCACAATCTTAAGCCTTTTCATTCTTTCGGCTTTGAGTCTATTATCTGGAAGCATTCCCATAACTGCATGTTCAAGAATTCTTTCGGGATGCTCCTTGGACATTTTGTCATAGCTTACTTCTTTAAATCCTCCGGGGTAACCAGAGTGCCCCTGATACACCTTCTGATCGGCTTTTTTGCCGGTCACAACGACTTTTTCGGCATTAAGGACCACCACGTTATCTCCAGAATCCATGTGGGTGCTATATGTGGGCTTATTCTTGCCCATTAAAAGTATGGCGATTCTTGTGGAAACCCTACCCAAGACTTCCCCTTTGGCGTCCACCGTGTGCCAGGCTCTTTTAACTTCTTTTGCTTTTGGTTGAAATGTTTTTTGCATTCTTTTTTGCTTCTTTCTTTACTTCCTTAACTTTCTTTGGCTCTTCAAGCTTTTCTGTCCATTCGATTCTGACCATTCGGGCATTATCACCTTTCCTGGGGGGGAGCGAGATTAATCTTGTAAAACCCGATGTCCGCACCGTAAATATGGGTGCAATTTTATAAATCAAGGCTGAAAAGGCATCTTTCGAATTATCTAAATAGGCCATTATTTTCCTTTGAGCGGAAAGTTCATTCTTCCGGGCAAGGGTAACCAGCTTTTCCAAATCCCCCTGAACAGCCTTTGCTTTTGCTCTGGTTGTTACAATTTTCCCATTAAGAAACATCGCCCTGGCAAGTGAAGCAAATAATGCTTCGCGTGCGGGCCTACTTCTTCCGAGTTTTCTCCCGAATACTTTCTTCTTCATATATGTGGGATTTACTTAATCGCAAGAAACTCAATTCCCTTGGTTCCAAGCGCAGCGGCAATAATCTTGAGGGATTTTTCTCCTAAGTTTCTGACCTTAACCAAATCCTGTTTCTTGGCGAATGCGAGCTGGTCTACGGTTTCAAAACCGGCTTTGATGAGAGCATTGGCAACTCTTGTAGGAAGACCGATTTCTTCAACCGAAAGCTTGCCTGTTAAGCCCAAATCATTCTTTACTTCTTCTTTGGCCTTTTCAACTTTCTTGGGACTAACAACTTGTGAGAAGTATGAAAGAAGGGTCTTGGCTGAATCGATAAGGGCGTCTTTGGGACTGACTGTTCCGTCCGTCCAGATCTCAAGAACCAATTTATCGTAGTTTGTAAGACGTCCGACACGGGTTTCCTCAATCTTGTAGCTGACTCTTTTAACCGGGGAGAATGAGGCATCAACCGGAATAAGCCCGATTGAATCTACACTTCTATCTTCAGCTGGAGAGTAACCTACTCCTTTTTCGATTGTTAGGTCTGCAGAAAACTTTGTACCTTTATTGAGGGTACCCAAAACCAGATCTTTGTTAACAACTTCAATTCCTCCGCCGACTTTGATGTCTCCGGCCTTGAATTCTCCGGGTTTTGTAACCTCGAGAGTGGCTTTAACAACTTTATCGGCATTCCCCGAAAACCTGACTTTTTTGATATTAAGAACAAACTCAACAATGTCTTCCTTCATTCCTGTCAGAGTTGAGAACTGGTGCTTAACGCCACCGATTTTTACTGAAGTGACTGCAATGCCGGGAAGAGAGGTTAAAAGAACGCGTCTAAGGGAGTTGCCCATTGTAAGCCCATAGCCTTGTTCAAGAGGAAGGATGGCGAACTTGCCATAATTAGCTTCTTTCTTCTCTTCTTTAATTTCAAACATTGGGTCGTGCATTCGGGTATTTTACAACTACCTAGAGTAAAACTCAACTATGTCTTGCTCACTGATCGCTTCTGTTATATCTTCCCTTTTAGGCTCTCTCACCATCTTGCCTACTGCGGCCTTCCTCTCGAGCCAGTCTGCTACCTTAAAATCCTTAACATCAAAGGCTTTTTTGACCTCGGGAATGGCTATAGCCTTGCCGTCAAGAGCCACAGTATCTCCGACAACAAGCTTATATGAGGGGATATTTACTTTCTTTCCGTTTACGAGAACGTGCCTGTGAGAAACTATCTGCCTTGCGGAGGGCCTGCTGGGAGCAAAACCGAGCCTGAAAATGACATTATCGAGACGCCTTTCAAGATTATTTAAAAGAGTTTCTCCTGTGTTGCCTTTCTTTCTGAAAGCATCCTCCACATATCTCCTGAACTGGGTTTCCATGATTCCATAGAGCCTCTTAACTTTTTGCTTCTCCCTGAGTTGCCTGCCGTATTGGGAAGTCCCTCGGGTTCCTTTTGGCCCATGAACTCCGGGCGGAACATTGAGCCTTGTAAGCTTTTGTCCGGCACTAAAAAGGTCAAAGTTCTCGCGCCTACTTAATCTGTCTTTTGGTCCTGTGTATCTTGCCATGATTAGACTCTCCTCTTTTTCTTTGGCCTGGGTCCGTTATGAGGAACCGGCGTAATATCTGCAATAAGTGAAATCTTGATTCCCGATCCGCGTATGGCGCGTAAGGCGGCATCCCTGCCCGGCCCGGGGCCTTTGACATAGATCTCAACTTCATCAACTCCAAAATCGTTCTTACACTTTTCTATAACCCTCTCAACCGCGGTTGTAGCCGCATAGGGAGTAGCACGCCTTGTGCCTTTAAATCCGGCCATTCCGGACGAATTCCAGGCCAGAGTATCCCCTTTGGCATCGGTTACAGTAACCAGGGTATTATTGAAAGAGGCCGAAATATAGACCTTTCCTAAGCCAGTTTCTTTTTTGCTTATTTTTTTAGTTGCCATTACTTTTTCTTCTCGTCCTCGGTTTTTCCTACAGCCATCTTTGACATCATCTCTTTTTTGAATGCTCCGACGGTCTTTCTCTTACCGCGCTTGGTACGGGCATTTGTTCTTGTTCGCTGCCCCCGGGTGGGTAAACCTTTTGTATGTCTCCCGCCTCTATAAGTTCCTATTACCTGGAGTCTTTGAATGTTTCCTCTGACCTCTCTTACCAAGTCTCCCTCAATTGTGTATTTCTCAAGCTCAGAGGAGATTTTAGCGATTTCCTCGGCGGAAAGTTCAGATACCCTCTTTTTATGGTCAATCTTGGTATCCTTAAAAATACGCCTGGACAAGCTCCAGCCCAAGCCTCTGATTTTAGTCAGTGCAAAGTCTGCTTTCCAACTGTCTTGTAGATCGATTCCTGCTATACGTGCCATATTATCCTTGTCTCTGTTTGTGCCTGGGATTTTTGCAAATAACGAATAAGACGCCGCGTCTCTTTACTATTTTGCAATCCTTGCATCTGACTTTGATTGAACTAATTACTTTCATATATTTAGAATTTGAAAACTATCCTTCCCCTGGCTTCGTCATACGGCGTCATTTCCACTTTAACGCGGTCTCCCGGGAAAATCCTGACATAGGCTCTCCTCATCTTGCCCTTAAGTGTTGCAAGGATTAGTCTGCCGTCGGCAAGTTCTACCCTGAACATTGTATTGGGTAGTGCCTGGGTAACCTTCCCCTCGACCTCAACTGAACCTTTATTTTTCATCTATGAAACAAAAAAACGCTAATGCGTTAGTACTCTTGGACCTTTGTCTGTTACGGCAACCGTATCCTCGAAAAGCCCCGATATTTTACCATCACGCATACGTATTGTCCACCCGTCTTCGGCTATTTCTACAGAGTCCTTCCCTTGGGCATACATTACCTCGATGGCAAGGACCATTCCGGACTCGATTTTAGGGCTCTCCTCGACACTCCCAGGCAGGAAACAGGGGATTTGGGGGTCCTCATGGAGCTCATGGCCCACCCCATGCCCCACAAGGGCTTTAATGGGTGTATAGCCTGCTGACTTCAGGGAATCCTCAATTACCTTAGAAATGTCATAGATGTGGTTTCCAGGCACGGCCGCTTTTATAGCCTTATTAAGTGTCTCCTGGCCTACACTCAAAAACTTCCTGTTTTCGGAGCTTTCGCTAATTCCCACGGAAATTGAGGTATCGGTATGGAATCCTTTATAGTAAATTCCGACATCTACGGACACGATATCTCCCTTTTTGAAAACCAGGGTGGAAACCGGAATTCCGTGGACAAGGCCTTCATTAACGCTTATACAAGTGGCCCAGCTATAACCCGGGACTCTCTTAAAAGAAGCTTCCGCTCCTTCTTCTTTAATAAGTTTTACTGCGAGCTCCTCGATTTGGGAAGCCGTTACTCCCGCTTTTACTGCCTCTTTTAAGGCGTTTTTTACACGCGCAAGCTTTTCCCCGCCCTCCGCCATAATTTTGATTTCTTGGGGAGTTTTGATAGTAATTTTTCCATTCGTCATTTTTTGATTATTCTTTCAATTTCTTCATAAATTTGGTCAATCGGCTTCTCCCCGCCAACTTCGACAAGTTTCCCCTCGCCTTCAAGCATCTCAAGAAGGGGACCCGTAACTTTCTCATAAAGTAGAAGTCTCTCTTTTATAGCCTCCGGTTTATCATCCTCTCTCTGATAAAGTTCGCCTCCGCAGTCGCAGGTGGTAGGAGAGGGGGGAAGGGGGGCTGTAATTAAATTCCAGATCTTTCCGCATTTTTTGCAAATTCTTCTTGAAGAAAGCCTCCTTATGGCCTCATCGTTACCGATTTTAATAACAATGGCAAGGTCAAGCGCTTTACCGCTCTGGGCAAGCCAGTCCTTTAACATCAAGTATTGTGCGACTGACCTTGGAAATCCGTCAAAAAGAATTCCGTCTTTGTCGGGTCTTTCAGTGTCCAACTTTCTTGTAACCAAAGTGAATGTAATCTCATCGGGTACAAGCTCCCCTTTTTTATTAATCATTTCATCAATCTGGCTATCGGTCTTGGCAGCTTCGCGAAGCAAGCTTCCCATTTCCATATAGAAGAGATGAAAATTCTTAAGTATTAGAGCAGCCTGGGTTCCTTTACCCGATCCTTGAGGGCCTAGAAGTAGAATGTTCATCTGTGGATAAGTGTCTCGTACCTTCCCATAATTAGTTCCCCTTCCATTTCCCGGATCATCTCAAGAGCAACAGATACAACGATCAAAACTCCCGTACCCCCGATTGCAAGGTTTGAAGCTCCTATGAAATTAGTGAAGAATGAGGGAAGAACCGCAATTAAGCCCAAGAATGTGCCTCCGACAACAGTAAGCCTGGAAAGAACAAAGGAAAGGTATTTTGCGGTTTCCTTGCCGGGCCTTATCCCCGGAATGAATCCCCCGCCTTTTTGTAAATCCTCGGAAATTTTCTCGGGATTAAATACAACTGCCGTATAGAAATAAGTAAAGCCAAAAACCAGGAAAAAGTAAGTAATGTTATAGACCAGAGATTCGGGATTAAAGGCGGTGCTTAATGTACGGGCAATATTAGCAACTCCGGCATTAGGAACATTAGCCAGAAATTGGCCGAGCAGGGATGGTAAAAGGACCAGAGAAACGGCAAAAATGATTGGAATTACTCCCGCCTGATTTAACCTTAAAGGTAAGTAGGAAGAGGCTGCAAGGCCGGTTTCAGTACGTCTTTTTGCATAATGGATGGGGATTTGGCGGGCAGCTTCACTTATAAATACTACAAGGCCGACAATGGCTATAGCAACCAGAAGGAAAATTCCGACTTTAAGAATATCCTGGGATTGAATGGTGCTTATCGATTGGCCCAGTACAACAGGAAGCCGGGCAACGATTCCTGTAAAAATAAGGAGTGAAACTCCGTTTTTGAAGCCGTATTCGCTTATTAGCTCCCCCAGCCAGACTGCAAAAACTGTTCCCGCCGTCATGGCTATAACCAGGGAAAGCAAGCCTAAGGGATCAAGATTGGGAATAATATTCTGCCCCTTAAGAAGTGCATACATTCCGAATGCTTGCGCGGCTGCTAAAGGAACCGTTAAAAGACGTGTGTACTGGTTTATTTTTTCCTGTCCGTATTCCCCCTCTTTTTGCAAAGCTTCAATTGAAGGAACAACATAGCCTAAAAGCTGAAAAATAATTGAGGCGTTGATGTAGGGGTTTAAACCTAAAGCAAGAACAGAGAAATTAGCCAAGGTTCCTCCGGAAAATACATCCAAAAGAGAAAGAAGGGGGCTTCCTGAAAAAAGAGCGGATAAGGTAGTCCTATCAATTCCGGCAGCAGGGATGTGAGCTGCAAATCTGAAAACTACAAGAATCCCAGCAGTTATCAATAGTTTTTTTCTTATAGAAGGTGTTTTGACAGCCTTTACAAAAAACTGGATGACGGAATTAAACATGTGAGCTTGAATTATACTTCAAAATTGATCCTAAAAACAGGGTTTATTTGGAGAAAGGAAATTTCTAGACACCCCTCTCTTTTGGCATGGCATAAGTTTTTCTAGCTGCTTTGGCCATATTTGGCTCGTGATAAACATTTATTCCCAAATGTTTTGTAAGCTTATCTAAGCCATCCCCAAAGAAAAGATTATCAACTCCGCCATAAACCGGCTCTAGTTCCTTGAGTTTATCCCAGGATAAATGCAGGAAATATCTTGTACCAATATTCCTTTCGTTGTGGCTCAGCAAAACAACGTCTTCCTCCATTGTAAATTTGTCATCAATTGCTTGAGGAAACTCTTTCTGATTAAAGGAAGTTCCGCCTTTTTCTCCAGACATAATTTTCCAGATACTCTCATTTGCCAAGTCAAAACTCTTAGCCTTTTCTCTTAGGGTTCTCGTCAAATCTTCTTCCCTTGTGTTGCCCTCTACACCCATATTCATAGTTAACCCATATTTGCTTGCAATATTGAGATAGTCACCAACCACGCGGGACCATAAGTTGGCAGCAAAATCCCCAGAAAATACACCATGTCCGCTTGGTAACATATGAAGCGACTTTCCGGCTTCCACTTCCTCAGTAGGAAGAACCGGATGACAATGAATAAAAACTGCACCTTCCAATTTTCCTTTTAGCTCACTTGGTACCTCGGGTTGGAAAATAGTTAAACCTGCACTCTTTTGAAAAAGTGAATTCCTCTGGCCATCTTTTGTTTTATAAACTGATACCGCATATTCTTTTTGTTCCTGCTGTGTTTTCTGTGCGATATCTTCAACTTCATCTATTTTTGGTACTCCCGGGATTAAAGTGTCTAGTTTTACATCCAGACCCAAATCCATATTCGGTGCATTTGGTTCGGTCATAAACGAAGTATATCAAAAACCCGCGGAGGCAGAATCTAATCTCTTAACTTGGTTAGCCAAGATAAAAAAATCTTCCTAATTTCCTCTAAATGTTCCTTTTCTTTAAAAGTATGGGGTGCACCTTTAATAATATGAAGCTCTTTTTTCTTACTGGGAATCTGATCGTAGAATAATTTGACATGTTCTGCGGGTGTTGAGGTATCGTTGTCCCCAACAATCAGAAGTACCGGCATTTTAAGTGGACTAGTATTTTCAAGTAAATTATATTTAAGACGGTTTATTATGTGTGACCACGGCAATTTTTTAATAACTCCGGGCCTGGATTTACTTTCTTTTATTTGCCAGCCTGTTTTTTCCCATTCAGAAAACTCCTCGGGTTCATAAGTTTTATGCGCTTCAACGCTTAGTTTTCCAGAAACAAAAGGAGAAATTGGGGCAACTGCAAACACTTTGGATGGATAATTTTCTGAATAAAATGCTGCAGAAAAAGCACCCAAGCTATGGCCGGACAAAATTAATGGCTTTTTAAACCATTTTTGTTTTTCTACCCAGGAAATAACATCTTCCAAATCTTCGTAATAATTTGTGATAGTAGCGTCTTCAAACTTACCTTCACTTGCCCCAATGCTGTTCGTGGTATCAAAAGTAACTGTTGTATAACCTTTCGTTTTAAAAGCCTCTGCAAATGTTTTTATGTGGGGTTGTTCTTTATAACCCCCAAGGCCATGCATAACAACCGCAGTTCCTATTGGATTATCAACTTTTTCCACCAATACAACGATTTTCAGGCCTTTTCTGTTTTTTATTTTCTCTTCCACACCAGAAGTATATCAAAAACCTACAGGGGAAAAAGTTTCTGAAAAACTGGACACAAAACGGCCGAATTGAAACCACTTTTCGTTTAGTTACCAATTTGTGGTACGATTAATGTATTAATCGGGTTGACAAGTGGTGATTGGATATTTTGACAAATAAAAAATATAGGTTACAATTATAGGTCTTTTTTGAGAATCAGTGAAATTATCTAATCCTAAACTTAAGGCAATAATATTATACTTCGCCAATAATACAAATCCGAAGTATTTGGGCGAGGTTAAGTTAATGAAGCTTCTATATTTCCTCGATTTCCGTCATGTCAAAAAATATGGATCACCAGTTACTTATGACACTTATGTAAACTTGAACAGAGGTCCGATACCGTCTTTTATAAAAAATGTAATTGACGATACAGCATCTGGGATCGAAACAACACTTAGTGATGTAATCAAATTTGAAACTCCGACAGGAACAATAATGAAAAAGATCATACCTAAAAGAAAGTTCACAGACGAGGACGAGGGGCATCTATCGCCTACAGAAATTGAAGTATTAAAAGAGGTTTCAGGAGAATTTGAAAATAAAAATACAGATTACTTAGTTGACGCCTCACATAAAGAAGCTCCGTGGAGAGAAACTGAATATCTAGAGAGAATTCCATATACATTAGCTACCCTTGATAAAGACTGTAAAGTTGACAGAGAACAAATAGAGCTCTTCCTGAAGTTGTGGTAGAATAGGCCTCATAATGCCCCCTTCACTTTTATTGTTTGGGTCGGTTTTTTTATACAGAGAAAGTACATATATTTATCTGTCCGGCACAAGTGAGGTTTGGTATGCTGCGAAAATATTAGACAAAGAACATAGCGCTGATATAAAAAGATTGTCTGGTTCACGAATCAGAAAAAATCGTAATGATTTTGGAAAATTAAAACTTTTTTGTTTTGTCGAACTTAATACTGAACCGTTTAAGGGGCGAGTTGCACACCTCGGGGAAACCGAACATGACACATGGTCAGAGTCACCAAAAGTCATTGAGGTTGAATTGGAAAGAGATGACCTCAAACTTCTAAGAGAAGAGATCATGAGAGATGGCGCACCTGTCCCTTCAGCTTTACCAAAATTAATTGCAGATATTAAACTGAATTAATTTCCCCAAAAACTGAAATTTTTATTTTGAAGCTTCGCGGATTAATCGTTTATTTGCCATTTCAATTCTTTTTGAAGGATAGATATTCCAGTGAAGCAAAAACCTGAAAATACTATTTTCATCATTGAAAGGATTTTTGTAATAATTCTTTCTAAACTTATCCTGAGCCGTAATTACCCCTTTGGGATTACCCACTCTGTCTATTGAGTATTTGTCAGCGGCATATTCAACCACCCATCGAATTATTTGAATACATACAAAACTAAGTGCTAACGAGAAAAGGGGAATCAGTAAGATGTTCATTTTAGTTAGCAAAATTGTATAAATACCAAAAACCAAAATAAATATTTCTATTAAGAATGCTTCCAGATTGTGCCAAAGCACACAATGTCCCGCCTCGTGTAATATTACCCACTCGAGCTCGTCTTTATTAAAGTTTTTATATAAACCCTCCGAAAGGATCATTTTTGGCCAAAAAGGAAGCCCCGCCATCATTCCATGCATTCTTTTTTCCTGAAATATCGTTATATCGAGAAGGGATAAGCCAGTTTTCTCTTTTACAATAGATTTAATCCATTTATCATCCACAAAGCTTGTTTTGATTTTCGGACCAACAATTAATCGCAAAAAGCTAAACAATTGAAACCAGTTGCTAACTACGAGAAAAATGATAGATAAAATTAAAGACTCTAAAACGAATAAGCTCATTTAAACTGATTATATACATCTTTTTCTCAAAAAATGAAGTTTTTATTTTGAAGCTTTGGCTGGGAACTTGAAGGCTTTGTACTTGGCTCTATTACTTTTCTTGGGATGGAACTTTCCTTTGCCGCGCATCAGGGGCAATCTTTTAAGAAGGGATTTCTTCATTTTGACTCCTTCGAAGATTACTCCGATCTTTCGCCTTGTTTTTTGACCTTTTTGGCCACGCCCAACTGTATGGGACCCTTTTCCGGAACCCATACCTCTCCCGACTCTTTTTTTACTTTTGGCTACTACTTTTGGTAAATTAATCATTCTTTTGATGCCTTTATTTCTGCAATTGTCTCAAGAGCTTTTAGGGTTGCGTAAACATTTGAAATTTTATTCTTTGTGCCCAATATCTTGCCTGATGCGTCTTTGATTCCGGCAGCTTCCAAAACGACTCTCATGGGTCCTCCTGCAATAATTCCTGATCCGGGAGGGGCGGGTTTAAGTAAAACTTTGGCAGCTGAGAATTTTTCACGGACAGAGTAGGGGATAGTGGTACCTGCGATAGGAACTATGATTAGTTTTCTTTTTGCAGCTTCAATCGCCTTTCTTATGGCATTTCTGACATCATGAGCTTTGGCAATCCCCACTCCAACCTTGCCTTTTCTGTCCCCGACAACAACCAGAGCCGAAAACCTAATCTGGTTTCCCCCTTTGGTTTTTTTACTGATTCTATTAATTTGAACCACTGTTTCTTCAAACTCTTTTGGTTCTCCTCCGTAGTCTCTGTTTCTATTAAAGTTTGCCATGGTTTAGAATTTTAATCCTCCCTTTCTTGCCCCGTCTGCCAAGGCTTTGATTCTGCCGTGATATACAAATCCGTTTCTGTCAAAAACTACTGCTTTGATTTTCTTTAAAATTGCTTTTTTTGCAATTTTTTCTCCGATCTCTTCTCCCTTACTTTTTGCTCCTGATGCTGATACAAGGGTTTCACCCTTGTCATCATTAATGATTTGAGCATACAGATATTTATTTGATTTAAAGACGGAAAGTCTTGGACGCTTGGCTGTCCCGTTAATTTTTGATCTGACGCTTTTCTTCCTTCTTTCATATCTGACTGTTTTTATGTTTTTCATATATTTGATTAGGCTACTGCTGCCTTGGCTGCAGCTTTGCCCAGCTTCCTTCTTATAACTTCATCCGAATATTTAATTCCCTTGCCTTTATAAGGTTCAGGAGGTCTGACTCCTCTTATATTAGCGGATACCTGGCCTACAACTTCTCTATCTATTCCTTCAACCGTAATAATCATTTTTTCTACTTTGAAGGTAATTCCTTCAGGGGCTTCAATTTTAACGGGATGGGAATAACCGATTATAAGTGTCAGGGTCTTACCGGCAACCTCGGCCCTGAATCCTGTTCCGACCATCTCAAGCTGCTTGCTCCAGCCTGTGCTTACTCCTTTTACGTTATTGTTCAAAAGGGCTCTGATTGTTCCGTGAAGGCTGGTCATTTGTTTTGAATTACCTTTTACGGAAACCGTGATTTGATTACCTTCCACCTTAACCTCAACGCCATGGGGAAGGGTCAGGCTAAGAGTGCCCTTTGGCCCCGTAACTTTGGCTTCATCCTTGGAAACGTCTACCGTGACTCCTGCCGGTATCTCAATTAATTGTTTTCCTATCTTGCTCATATTATGAAATTATTGCTATTACTTCTCCTCCGACCCTATGTTTCAAAGCTTCTTTGGTTGATAAAACTCCAAGAGGTGTCGAAATTAGATATGTTGACGGACCTCTTTTGGCTGCAATTTCGTCAGCCCCCATATAAACTCTGAGCCCCGGTTTTGATACTAATTTGATGTCTCTTAAAACCGGCTTTTTGTTCTTGAAAGTCAGAGCCAAGGTAAGAACTCCGTTAGCCTTCTTTACCTCATCCAGAATTCCCAGTTTGGCCATGGCTTTGGCTACTCCCAATACCTGCTTACTTTCAGGGAACAGCAAGACTTTATTCTTGGCCAAGCCCGCATTTTTTACTCTTATCAGAAAATCGCCGACGGCGTAATTCATGTTCATAATATTACCAGCTTGCCTTTCTTACACCCGGGATTTCACCCCTCAGAGCGTGTTCACGGAAACAAAGCCTGCAGAGACCGAATTTTCTTAAGTATCCACGGCTTCTGCCGCAAAGCTTACATCTGTTATGATACCTAACTTTGAACTTTAATTTTTTATCTTCTCTTACTTCTTTGGCTGTTGTACTCATTTTGTTGCCTCCTTTTCAAACGGCATTCCCATTAATTCTAAGAGTCTTTTTGCTTTTACCACAGCAGTGGCAGCACCTGCATCTCCTGCGGTTGTTACGATTGTTATCTCCATTCCGTGGGGCTGAGCCGACTTGGTTGTATCAATCTCCGGAAAAACGGTGTGTTCCACAAATCCCAACGTGTAGTTACCGAATTTATCAAAGGATTTTAGGGGTACTCCCCTGAAATCCCTAAGTCTTGGTAAAACTACTGAGAATAGCCTGTCCAAGAATGAATACATCTTTTCTCCTCTTAAGGTTGTGCTTAAGCCTACCGGCATTCCTGCTCTCAAAGTAAAACTTGCGATTGAGACTTTGGCGTTACGGGTAGAAGGGAATTGGCCGCTAATTGCTGCCAAATCTTTCTTCAAAGCTCCCATTGTCTGCTCGCTCTTTGCAGCTTCTCCGACTCCCATATTAAGAGTTACTTTGGTAATCATTGGTATCGCAAAGTCATTCTTGATGTCGAATTCCTTCTTCATCACGGGCTTTACTTCTTTTTCAAATTTTTCTTGTAATCTTTGTTTTGCCATTATTTTGTATCTATTTCTTTCTTACACTTTTTACAAATTCTTACTTTGTCTTCTCCCGCCATTTTGAACCCGACTCTTGTGATTTTCTTGCACTTGGGGCAAATCAAGGCTATTTTCCCAAATCCCAAAGGTCTCGGAATATCATAGACTCCGCCTTTTACATCCCCAAAAGCCTTAACATGCTTCTTATAGAGATTTACTCCGGGAATCAGGACCTTTGACTCGGTTGGAAAAACTTTTTCAATTTTTCCGTCCCTGCCCTTGTCTTTTCCTTGGGTTAATTTAACTGTGTCTCCGATTTTAAATTTGATCATATTAGATAACTTCCCTGGCTAATGACGCAATCTTATTGTATCCGGCATCTTTGACCTCGCGGGCAACAGGCCCCAAAATTCTGGTTCCACGGGGAAGCCCTTGTTTATCTATAACTACTCCCGCGTTGTCGTCAAACCTGACGTATGTTCCGTCGCGTCTTCCGACTTCTTTTCTGGTTCTGACAATTAGCACCCTGACTTTTTCGTGGTTTACAACTACTCCCGCAGGTTCCGCCCCTTTAACTACGCAAAGAACGACATCCCCCAGGGTTGCAAATTTTCCGACCCGTCCGGGAACTCCGATTATCATGAGTCTCTTGGCCCCTGAATTATCGGCCGGTTTTAACATTGTCCTAAGTTGAACCATATTTATTTACCTTTCTTTTCCTTAACAACTTCAATAATCTTCCATTTTTTTGTCTTTGAATAAGGCTTACTGGCTGCGAATTTAACCGTATCCCCAATCTTTACTCCGAGCTCGTCATGAACCTGATATTTGGTATCTCTCCTAAACCTTTTCTTATATAAAGGATGAATAACAACTCTCTCAACCGCGACTGTTGCGGTTTTGGCCATCTTGGCTGCAATTACTTTACCTGTAAAAATTTTCATTTAGTTTCCTCCTTTTTTGGCTGTAATTTTTCAATAATCTCTTTTTCTCTTATCAGGGTCAATATCTGGGCAATCTCGCGCCTTAAGTTCCTGTGAACTCTGAGATTCTTCTCTTTGCCTGAACTCATATTAACTTTAATTTTGGCTGCTTCCACGTTTTTCTCAAAAGCCATCTTTTGCAAAGCTTTTATGTCTTTTGTCTTTAGTTCTGTAAATTCTTTCCTTTTCATTTGTTTTAGTCTGCTCGGCTCACGATTTTAACATCAATCGGTAGCTTTGCCGAGGCTCTCCTGAAAGCTTCCCTGACAACCAGGGGATCGGCTCCCGCTACCTCAAAAAGAATCATTCCTGGTCTGACTACCGCAACATAAGTTGAAATGTCTCCTTTTCCGCCTCCCATACGCTTTCCTGCGGGCCTACTGGTAATAGGTTTATCCGGAAAAATCCTTATCCAGACTCTTCCGCCCTTTTTCAAATTATGTGTGATTGTACGCCTTGCAGCTTCAATCTGGGCACTTGTTATCCAGGCTACTTCCTGGGCTTTCATGGCAATATCCCCGAATGAGATTTCACTTCCGCGGGTAGCTGCACCCCTTCGCCTGCCTCTAAATTCTTTAATATATTTCCTTCTTTTTGGCTGCATCATATTACTGATCCTCCCCTTTCCTGTGAATCCAAACTTTTACCCCGACATAACCTCTTTGAAGAAGCGCCGGAACTTGAGAATAATCAACATCTTCTCTTAATGTTTGTGCAGGAACCGATCCCTGATGGAATTTCTCACGTCTTGCGATTTCGGCCCCGTTAATACGCCCTCCAAGAACCACTTTGATTCCGAGAGCCCCTGAGGCCATAACTCTTTCAATTGCTTTTTGGACGGCGCGCCTGTGAGGAATTCTTCTTTCAAGCTCCCCAGCAATTCTTCCCGCAACCAAATGTGCCGAAAGTTCGGGATTTTTAACCTCAGTAATTTTAATGTCTATTTTCAGGTCGGTAATCTTCTTTTTTCTTACCTCGCTGATTATTCCCAAAATGTATTTCTTAACGTCCTCTATTCCGGTTCCTCCCCGGCCGATAACTACTCCGGGACGGCTTACCGTGATTGTTACAACCATGCTTTTTGGAAGTCTCTCAATCTCAACGGTTGTAATGCCTGCGAGCTTGAGCTTTTCCATTAAGCCCTTCCTGATTTTTATATCTTCAACCAAAAAATCCTTAAACGATCTCTCGTCTGCAAACCACCTGGATTTCCAAGGTAGATAGTGTCCTATTCTTATGCCGATTGGATTAACTTTTTGTCCCATTTTCTTTCTTTCCTTTTTCCTGAACCTCTTCCTTTACAGGCTCTTTTTTAACTTCTTTTGTAGTAACTAAGATAACTCTTATATGACTCATTCTTTTCTTGAATCCGTGCCAGCGTCCACGGCTTGCGGCCATTCCCCGCTTGAGTCTTGGTCCTTCTCCAACCTGAATTTCTTTAAAAGCCAAGTCGGTTTCACTTATTCCTTTGTTTTTGGCTGCGGCTAGAGCCGCTTTGATAACCTTGGCAATCGCTTCAGCCGCTCTTTTATGAACAAAGGGAAGCTTCTCAACGGCTTCCGCAGGCTTCATTTTTTTGATCAAGGCTACAACCAGCCTTAATTTTCTTGGGCTCATAATCAGAAACTTTTGTGTTGCTTTAAATTCTTCTTTCATGTTAGGTCTTTTCAAGTGTTCTCTTGACTATTTCTCCGTGTCCTCTGAATGTCCTCGTGGGGGCAAATTCTCCGAGTCTGTGACCGACCATGTCTTCTGTTACAAAAACTTCAATAAATACGTGTCCGTTATGAACTTGGAAATATTTACCCACGAAATCGGGTGAAATTTGGCTTCCTCTGGCCCAGGTTTTAATCGGAGCCTCTTTTGTCCCCATACCCTTCTCAACCTTCTTAACAAGGTTTTGATCAAGATACGGTCCTTTTTTATTACTTCGTGACATATTATTTACCTAAAGCGGCTTTACCTCCGCGCCTTTGAACTATCATTTTATTAGAATATTTTGTCTTTATCCTTGTTTTTCCTACCGCACGCCTTCCGTAAACTGTCTTTGGATACTTCATTCCGACTCCGCTTCTTCCTTCTCCTCCTCCGTGAGGATGAGAATCAGGATGCATGGCTACACCTCTAACACTCGGCCTAATTCCCATATTCCTGCTTGTTCCGGCCTTCCTTAAAACTCTCTCTTTAGCCTCAATATTCCCGACTTGTCCTACTGTTGCAAAACACTCCGGATCAAATCTCCTGATTTCTCCTGAAGGAAGCTTTACAAGAACCCAGTTATCTTCTTTTCCAAAGATTACAGCTGCACTTCCCGCTCCTTTAACCATCTGGCCTCCCTTGCCCCTGGTTATTTCAACATTATGCACCGTGGTTCCGACGGGAATGGCTTTAAGCGGTAAAGTATTTCCGGACTCAAGAGGAGCCGCTTCCGAAGCAATTATCTTAGCACCAATTTCGAGTTTATCGGGTGCCAGAATATAGCGCCTGGTTCCGTCCTCATAGACAATGAGTGCCAGGTCCGCATTTCTATTAGGATCGTACTCAATAGCCTCAACTTTACCCCAGACATCGGCCTTGTCCCTTTTGAAATCAACTTCCCTAAAGAAACGCTTAAATCCTCCCCCTTGGTGCCTGACAACGACAATTCCATGGGCTCTGCCTGATCTTTTTTGTAATATTGATTTCAATCGTTTCATATTTTTACTTTTTGCTTTCCTCAAAAATCCCTATCTTGTCTCCGTCTTTAAGATTTACTATCGCTTTCTTTCCACCTATCTTTGAAAACTTATTTCCTTTGGCGTTTTTACCTGTTTCGTTTCCAACTTTGATTGTTTTAATGCTTACTACCTTTACTCCGAAAGTTCGGGCAATTTCTGACTTAATACCCATTTTGTCGGCATCCCCGTTAACCCAAAAAGTGTATTTTCCTTCTTTTGCGAGTCTTAAACTTTTTTCTGTAAATACCGGTTTCAACATATTATTTCTTGGTTACTTTTTTGATTGCTGCCTTTTTGACAACTTCCTTAACCGGTTTTACCGCCGGCTTTTCCTTAGCAAAGATTTCCTGATCCAAAATTAACATTCCACCTTTAAAGATATTAAAAGCACTGGCTTCTTTATAAGAAACTGCCTCCGCAGCTTCCAGATTCCTCAAGAATTTAACGGATTCGCGGGCCCCGTCCGAAAGAACAAATGTGAATCTTTTTGCTTTTGTGTCTTTTGTAATTTTGGCTAAAAGCACTGCCGCTTCTTTGGTTTTAGCTACTTTTGAAATATTGCTTACGATAACGACTTCCTGATCCTTGGCCTTGACTGAAAAGGCGTAAACCTTGGCTCTTTCTTTGATTGTGTCTGACAGATGTAAAACCCGCCTTAAAGGCCTGGGTCCGTGTGCAACTCCGCCTCCCACAAATACATTGGCCCTGCGGCTCCCGTGACGCGCTCCACCCGTTCCTTTTTGCTTATACAGCTTCTTACCGGTTCTATTGACCTCTGCTCTTGTTTTAGCCTTACGGAGGCCAGGATGGGCACCATCCTCATAGACATAGATGGCCTGGGCCAAAAGGTTTAAATTAACCTTAGCCTCAAAAATGTCTTTGGGGAGTGTAAACTCTCCGCTTTTTGTGCCTTTAAGTGTGTAAATAGGTGCTTTAATCATATTAGTTACTCTTTAGCTTCCTCTGCTTTAGGTGCTTCGGCTTTTGGTGCCTCGGTAGCCGGTTTTTCTCCGCCTTCACCTTCGGCTGGGGCTTCACCCTCAACCACCTGTGCAACCGTCTCTTTTTCAAGTTCCTTAAGGCTTCCCGATTTGATCTTTTTAATGGTTAAAAATGTACCAGGATGACCGGGAATCTGGCCTGAAATCTCAATTTCGGAAGTTTCGGGGTTAACAGAAACTATATGCAGATTTTTAATCGTTACCTGTTCGGTTCCCATTCTTCCGGCCATTCTTTTGCCTTTATAAACACGTCCGGGAGTAGTAGTTTGCCCGATTGATCCTGGTGCCCTTTCACGATCGCTCTGCCCGTGGGTCCTGGGACCACCTCTAAAGTGGTGCCTTTTAACAACTCCAGCAAATCCCTTACCCTTACTTATTCCAGTAACAGCAACAACGTCTCCGGGATTAAAAATGTCGGAGACTTTTATCTGATCTCCGACTTTAAATTCCGGCTCTTTATCTACTCTTACTTCTCGTAAATATCTTGGAAATTTGGTTTCTTTTGAGGTTTCTTTTAAGTGTCCTTGAAGGGGTTTTGAGGTGACTTTGCTCCTGCGGGTTCCGAATCCGATCTGAATTGCCCAGTAGCCGTCTTTATCCATCTTCTTAATTTGGGTTACGACACAGGGGCCCGCCGTTACCTTTGTAACGGGAATTCTAAAGCCTTCCAAAAAGGCCTGAGAATTTTTTCCTTTTGATCCTAGTATTGTATTTATCATCTTGTTTTGAAACCCGAGTGTTAGACGGGGGTCATTAAACAAAAAAAGGCGCCTCCGCAGGCGCTTCACTGAAGCATCCTTCGAAGACTAGCTGTGGTTGACTTTAATAACCACTTCCATGTTATGGGGAGAATTATACCAAATGAAGTAGCCTATCGCAAGCTACATCTTGATTTCGATGGAGACTCCGGCGGGTAAATCCAAATTACCAAGGGAGTCAACTGTACGGGGAGAAGGGTCAATGATATCTATGAGGCGCTTATGAACCAAGATTTCATAGTGTTCCTGGGCGTCTTTGTCAGTAAAGGGCGACTCTTTAATCGCCATCATGGATCGCTTTGTAGGGAGAGGGATGGGACCGACTATTTTTGCACCGGTAGCTAAAGCCGTATCAATAATTTTTGATGCAGCCTCGTCAATGACCCTGTGGTCGTAGCTTTTGAGCTTGACTCGTAGTCTTCCTGTTGCCATCCTTTAAGGTGCTAACCAACTTTACGCTGTAACTTTGGTAATAACTCCGGCGCCAACTGTGTGTCCGCCTTCTCTTATAGCAAATCTAAGTCCCTCTTCGAGGGCCACCGGAGAAATTAGCTTAATTTTCATCTTGGCATTGTCTCCGGGCATAACCATTTCGATTCCCTCGGGAAGCGTGGCTTCTCCTGTAACATCAGCTGTTCTTATGTAGAACTGAGGCTTATAACCTGTAAAGAACGGTGTGTGTCGTCCGCCCTCTTCTTTTGAAAGAATGTAGACTTCGGCATCAAATTCTGTGTGAGGAGTAACACTTCCGGGTTTAGCCAAAACCTGGCCGCGCTCAACCTGATCTTTTTCAACTCCTCTTAAAAGAACTCCGACATTGTCTCCCGCGATTGCTTCGTCAAGAGTTTTTCTGAACATTTCAAGCCCGGTTGCAACCGACTTTCCCGTATCTTTGAGTCCGACTATCTCAATTGCCTCGTTAACTTTGATCTTTCCGCGCTCAACACGGCCCGTAACAACGGTGCCCCTGCCTTCAATTGTAAAGACATCCTCAACAGGCATTAGGAAAGGCTTTTCAACGTCGCGGACGGGATCAGGAATATAGGTATCAACCGCATCCATTAAAGCTTGAATCTGCTTTTCAGCTTCGGGATCGCCTTCAACAGCTTTAAGAGCGCTGCCCCTGATTACAGGGACATCGTCTCCGGGATACTCATATTTCTTAAGAAGTTCACGGACATCGGCTTCAACTAAATCGATAAGTTCCTTGTCGTCAACCATGTCGCATTTGTTAAGAAAAACGACAATTGCGGGAACATTAACCTGTCTGGCCAAAATGACATGCTCTCTGGTTTGAGGCATGGGGCCGTCTGCAGCAGACACGACCAAAATGGCACCATCCATTTGGGCTGCACCCGTGATCATGTTCTTGATGTAGTCTGCGTGTCCGGGAGCGTCAATGTGAGCATAATGGCGCTTTTCTGTCTCGTATTCCTGATGGGAAAGATTGATTGTAACTCCTCTTTCTTTTTCTTCGGGAGCACTATCGATGTCTTCGTACTTTTTGGCCGTAGCTAAGCCCTTTTTGGCCAAAACCATAGTAATTGCTGAAGTAAGAGTGGTTTTTCCATGATCAACGTGACCAATGGTCCCAATATTTACGTGGGGCTTTGTCCTGTCAAATTTCTTTTTTGCTTCTCCTGCCATGTTAGTCTTGTATTATATAATCTTCTCTTCAAAGAAACAAGGGCACTCAGCCCTAGGTAAGCGAATTATATCCGAGGCTAATCAAAGCTGTCAATAGCTAGTTACCCTCTAGGCATTTCAATCTTGCCGGCTTTGGCGACAATTGCTTCGGTTAGATTCTTGGGAACCTCTTCATAATGGCTTGGCTCCATATAATAACTGGCGCGTCCTTGAGTTAATGATCTAAGCTTGGTTGCATAACCGGAAAGTTCGGCGAGAGGCGCCGTTGAATTAATAACCGTCATTTGACCGCGTTTTTCTGATCCCGAAATCTGGGCGCGCTTAGATGAAAGGTCGCCGATAACGTCTCCCATAAATTCATCAGGGGTTGAAACCTCAACCTTCATTATGGGCTCAAGAAGAATTGGGCTTGATTTGCCAAAGGCATCTGTCAGAGCCATGGAACCTGCAATCTTAAAGGCGATTTCTGAAGAATCTACGTCGTGATAGCTTCCGTCATAGACAATGGCTTTCATATCAACAATCGGGAATCCCGCCAAAATTCCGTTCTCCATCTTTTCCTTGATTCCTTTTTCAATCGGGGAAATGTACTCCTGGGGAATGGCTCCGCCTTTGATTTCACTCTTAAACTCAAATCCTTCTCCCCGACCCATAGGTTCAATACGGATAAGACAATGCCCGTATTGTCCGCGGCCGCCGGTTTGCCTTATATACTTACCCTCTCCCTCACCAATTTTCTTTATAGTTTCTTTGTAAGCAACCTGTGGTGCCCCGGTTGTTGCTATAACGTTAAACTCACGCTTCATTCGGTCCACAAGAACCTCAAGTTGAAGTTCGCCCATTCCTGAAATAATGGTTTGTCCCGTTTCCGGGTTTGATTTGATCCTGAATGTGGGGTCCTCATCTGAAAGCTTGCCGAGGGCCAATCCCATTTTCTCCTGGTCTGATTTTGTAGCAGGCTCAATAGCCAAGGAAATAACGGGTTCGGGGAAGCTGATTGATTCCAAAATTATGCCGTGATCCGAATCACAGAGAGTATCTCCGGTTGTAGTTTCCTTAACCCCAACAACGGCAACAATTTCCCCTGCATAAGCTTCTTCAATAAGCTCGCGCTGATCCGCATGGAGAAGTACCAATTTCCCGATTCTTTCGTATTTTTGCTTGGTTGAATTATAAACCTGTTGTCCCGCGGAAAGCTTTCCTGAATAAACTCTGACATAGACAAGACGCCCGACATGAGGATCGGTCATAACTTTGAATGCAAGGCCGCTAAAGGGAGCCTCATTTTTCCTCTCACGGACCTCTTTTTCTCCTGTTTTAGGATCGGTTCCCTCAACCGGCGGAAGATCGTTGGGGGACGGCAGGAATTCAACTACTCCGTTAAGAAGAAGCTGCGCCTCGGCGGTCCTATTGTCTCCCCCGAAAATCGGGAAAAACTTACCGGCAATTACACCTTTTCTTATGGCCCGTTTGAGGGTACTCTCATCAATTTCCTGACCTTCCAAAAACTTACCCAGAGCTTCATCATCAAATTCACAGGCTTTTTCCAGAAGTTCCTGCCTGTATTTCTTGGCCATATCGGCGTACTCCCCCGGAATTTCCTCTTCGGTCAAATTATGATCCCCGACTTCTTTATAAGTTAAGGCTTTCATATTGATCAAATCGATTACACCCCTGTGCTCGTGTTCCTGACCAATGGGGATAATGACCGGGGCGGCGTTTGCTCCGAGCCTCTCGTGAATTGATTTGATTGAGCCTTCAAAGTCGGCTCCGATCAGGTTCAATTTATTAAGTACACAAATTCTTGGAACATTATATTTATCAGCCTGTCTCCAGACTGTTTCCGATTGGGATTCAACTCCGGTTCTGCCGTCAAAAACCATGACAGCTCCGTCAAGCACACGGAGGGATCTTTCAACCTCAGCCGTAAAATCAATATGACCGGGGGTATCAATTAAATTGATTCTGTAGTGGCCGGATTCAACGGAGGTGGCCTTCTTTAAATCCCAAAAAGCCGTGATTGCGGCCGAAACGATTGTAATTCCGCGCTCGCGCTCCTGGGCCATCCAATCAGTAACAGTGGTTCCTTCATCAACGCTTCCTAATTTATAAGTTCTCCCGGTTTCAAAAAGAAGTCTTTCTGTAGTCGTGGTTTTACCCGCATCGATATGAGCAATAATGCCGATATTACGGATCTTTTCATATGAAACATTACGATCCTTTGTGGCCGTAACAACTATGCTTGCTTTTTTCTTTGCGACTTCCGCCATAATTTAAAATCCCCTTCTTTCTCTCAAGCTTCTTCCCCATTCAGCGTCTACATCTTTAGCTGTGGGTTCCAATTTGGTTCCGTGAAATCTTTTATGAGATTCTGTCCCTCCGGTTAATAAACGGGATTTACCGATTGCTCTTGCAACCAGCCCAACCTCTACAGCACCGCTTACCTGTTCTGCCAAACTAACTTCTATTGCACCCTGTCTGCGGTACCCTCTCTCCGCAACACTTTTCAAATGTTCTGCGTCTCTATGAATATTCACCAACTCAGCGTCACTTTTATTGGAAAATAACTTACGTAAGTTCATATTACCACCTGAAGTGAGCAAAGGCTTTGTTGGCCTCGGCAACGCGCTCAACATCCTGCCTCTTTTTAACAGATACTCCTTCGCCTTTACTGGCATCGATTATTTCTGCAGCCAACTTTTCTGCGTAGGTATGAAACTCTTTATTCGGTTTGGAGTTGGCGGAAGCAACCAGCCATCTAATTCCCAAAGATTCACGCCTAGGCCCTCTTACTGGTGCCGGAACTTGATAAGCAGCTCCTCCAACACGGCGGGATCTGACTTCCATGGTCGGTTTAATATTCTCAAGTGCCGTATCAAAAACTTTTAGAGGGTCCTCTCCTGTTTTTTCCTTAATAATCTCAAAAGCCTTATAAACTTCTTTCCTTGTAACCGATTTTTTACCATCATGCATACTCCTGTTTATGAGCTTGGTAATGAGCCTGCTGCCATAAATCGGATCTGCCGGTAAAACCCTGGGTCTAATTTGTCCTTTTCTTGCCATATTATTGTGTTGGGGCGGGAGACGGAGCAGGGGCCGCCTTGGCCTTTGCCATTCCCCCCTGTTTCTTGGCTCCGTATTTGCTTCTTGAGTTTAGTCTGCCCGATACCCCGGTTGTATCAAACTTACCCCTTACTATATGATATTTGACTCCGGGAAGATCTTTGACACGGCCGCCGCGGACCAAAACAATCGAATGCTCCGCAAGCTCATGTCCTTCTCCGGGAATATAGGCCGTTATCTCCTGTTTATTGGAAAGCCGTACTCTGGCCACTTTTCTTAAAGCCGAATTTGGCTTTTTGGGGGTCATTGTGCGAACAGCGAGAACAACGCCACGCTTAAAAGCCCCGGGGGTATCCGAAAATTTCCTGTCTTTGGCATTAAACCATCTCTTTAAAGCGGTTGTTTTAACCTTTTTAATAACCCTCTTTCTTCCTTTTCTTGTAAGTTGATTAATTGTCGGCATATCTTTAACCCTGCTGCATCATGGCACGCTCCGGACTGACCGGAATGAGCCTACCAATGATAACATTTTCCTTAAGCCCAACCAGTTTGTCCTCGCGGCCAAGGAGGGATGCTTCCGTCAGTACATCGGTTGTCTGCTCAAAAGATGCCGCCGAAAGCCAGCTGTCTGTATAAAGTGCACGCCTGGTGATTCCTAAAATGACTTGCTGGGCGCTTGCGGGTTCGCCTCCGGCTGCCAGAACTTTTTCGTTTTCTTCCTCAAATAAGGCTCTGCTGGTTAGTTCTCCGGGCAAGAATGGAGTATCTCCCGTTGTTACCATCCTAACCTCGTCGCTCATCTTTCTGATAATTGCTTCAAAATGCCTGTCGTTTATGGGAATTCCCTGGGACTCGTAAACCTTTTGTATCTCGTGTACAAGGTATTCCTGAGCGGCACGGAGTCCTTTGATAGACAAAATGTCTTTAATATCCAAGGGGCCTTTTGCAAGCGGAGTTCCTGCCTCAATTACGTCCCCGTCAGAAACCGCCATTTGCAGAGTTTTGGCGATAATATATTCTTTCTCTTCTTTAGGTGTTCCTTTAGAAGTAACCGTAACCTTCCAGCCTTCGTCGGTCTCGGTAACTCTGGCTTTGCCGCCTATTTCACTCATTGCAGAAACCACCTTGGGAATTCGGGATTCAACCAACTCCTCTACACGGGGAAGTCCTTGGGTAACGTCAACCGCTCCGGCGACTCCGGCTGCATGCTTGGTACGAAGTGTAAGCTGGGTTCCGGGTTCTCCGATTGATTGAGCAGCAACAACTCCAACAGGCATTCCGATTTCAACAAGTTTCTTTGTCCCAAGATCCCAGCCGTAGCATTTGACACACATTCCATATCTGGCTTCACAAGTAAGGGGGGAGCGGATAACTACCTCCGTTACCCCGCTTTCCTCAATCTTTTTAGCAAGTTCTTCGTCAATAATGTCTCCCTTTGCAACCAATATCTCTTTACCGTTCTTGCCTTTGACATCGAGAGCCGCAATTCTGCCCATAATTCTAAGGGCAAAGGCCTGCGGACGGGCTTCTTTTTTAATTATGTATCCTTCTTTGGTTCCGCAGTCTTCAAGTCTGACAATTAAGTCGTGGGAAACGTCAACCAAGCGCCTGGTGAGATAGCCCGCATCAGCGGTTTTAATGGCTGTATCTGTAAGTCCCTTTCTTGAACCCCTACTTGAGGTAACATATTCAAAAACAGAAAGGCCCTCCCTGAAATTACTCTTAATAGGAAGTTCGACGATTTTTCCGAGAGGGTCAACAACCAGTCCGCGGATAGCAGCCAACTGTTTGACCTGGTCGCGGGAGGCCCTGCCGACTTTTGCGTCAATAACTACACGGATCGGGTTTGTGGGCTCAAGCAGAGCCCAGGTTTTATCCGCCAAATCCTCGGAAACCTCAATCCAGACTTCTTGGGTTAGCCTGCGTTTTTCCTCTGCTGTAATTAATCCCTGGACAAAATTATCTTCAATTTCCGAAACTCTCTTATCTGCTTCAGCCAAAACTTTGGCCTTGCCCGGGTAAATCTTGGCATCAAAAATTCCAAATGAAATTCCGCTTATTGTTCCGCCAAAGAAACCCAGATCTTTTATATCATCAACCATTTGCACAACTCTTTCTTTGGAAACGGTCGAATAGGCCTTAATAAAGAGAGACTTGATAACACCGGAGGTTGTGGCCTCATTAACAAAATCAAAATTTTCGGGTAAAACCTCATTAAAAAGAATCCTTCCCGGAGTCGTCTCTACCACGGCTTTACCCATAAGAACCTTAATTTTTTGCCTTACTTCGATAACTCCCGCCTGGTAGGCAAATATTGCCTCATCCTTATCTCCAAAAATGGTGGAGAATACGGGAAGCCTGGTGTCATCGGATGTCAAATAATAAGCTCCAAGCGCCACTTCCTTACTGGAAGGTGTTGCTACGGGACTTCCGTCGCTGGGTTTTAGCAAATTGTTTGTAGGAAGCATTAAGGTTTTGGCTTCTTCAATTGCGCGGGTTGAAAGGGGTACATGAACCGCCATCTGGTCTCCGTCAAAATCGGCACCAAAGGCCGAACAAACCGCAGGATGAAGGCGGATTGCACTTCCTTCAATCAAAACCGGATAAAAAGCCTGAATTGAAAGCTTATGAAGAGTCGGTGCGCGGTTTAAGAGAACCGGATGATCTTTTGTGATTTCTTCCAAAATATCAAATACTTCCGGAGGGCGCCTGTCGAGCATGTTTTTGGCACTTTTGACGTTGGGTGCAATTCCTCTTGCGATCATTTCCCGGAGTACGAATGGCTTAAACATCTCAAGAGCCATGTCTTTGGGAAGACCGCACTGAGTAAGTTTAAGTTCTGGGCCGACGATAATGACACTTCTTCCCGAATAATCGACCCTTTTTCCAAGAAGATTTTGCCTAAACCTTCCCTGCTTACCCCTAAGCATGTCGCTTAAGCTTCTTAAAGGCTGCCTGCCGCGGGATTTTCTTGTAGCTTTCCTTTGCGAGGCATCAATCAATGAATCAACTGCTTCCTGAAGCATTCTCTTTTCATTCCTGAGGATTATTTCCGGAGCACCCAAGGAAATCAAATGCTTCAAACGGTTGTTTCTATTGATTACCCGCCTATATAGATCGTTAAGATCGCTTGTCGCAAATCTGCCTCCTGAAAGCTGGACCATGGGCCTAAGATCAGGAGGAAGAACGGGAAGAACCCTGAGAACCATCCAGGCTGGGTTCACACCGGCTCTTCTTAAACCGTCAGCCAACTTGAGTCTTTTAACCAGCTTGACGTACTTGGAACTTCCGACTTTTACGTCTTTTATTTCTTCCCGGAGAGACTTTGAAATCTCTTCAACATTTATCTTTTCAATGGCTCCAAGTACCGCATCCGCTCCCATTTTGGCCGTAAAGAAGTCGGCTGCTCCGTGCTGATAGAGCTCGTCATATTCTTCTTCAGACAGAATGCTCAACATCTTAAGGCTCTTAACAACCGCGGTAAGATTTTCAAAAAGCTCTGCCGTCTTGGTTACCGTGCTTTTTTCCTCTTCGCTTATGGCCGCCTCTTTCTTCCTTAAATTAAGTTCAATCTCGGCTGTGGCCAGGGAAGCCTGTTCCTTGTCTTTAATTTTGTTTGCGATCTTTTCCTTGGCCTCTTTTTCCTCAACTCTTAGGGCATCATGGCGGGATTTAAATTCCTGGGTAACTTCAGATACTCTTTCGTCTTGGGCCTTCTGTACAAGCTTTATTGCGTCCTTTTTCTTGGCATCGTCAACTTCAGTTACTAAGTACCTCGCAAAGTAAACCACTTGCTCAATCCCCCTGGGGGCTACTCCCAAAAGAAGCGAGATTTTTGAAGGTGCGCCTTTGAAAAACCAAACGTGGGCAACAGGGGAAGCAAGTGTAATATGCCCCATCCTTTCCCGCCTGACCCTGCTTTGAGTTACTTCAACTCCGCATTTGTCGCAAATTACTCCCTTATATCTGATCCTCTTGTATTTGCCACAGTAACACTCCCAGTCTTTAGTAGGACCGAATATGCGCTCGTCAAAAAGTCCGTCCTTCTCGGGTTTAAGAGTTCTATAGTTTATTGTTTCCGGCTTGGTTATTTCCCCACGGCTCCAGGCCCGGATCTCTTCGGGTGAAGCAAATCTGATAAGCAAGCTCTTAAAATCAACTAAATTTTTTAGATCGGCTAGTTGTTCCATATTATTGAACCACCTGTTCTATTTCCATCGGTCCCGTATCTGCTAGCAACTCTTCAGTTGCAACAAGTTCTGCTCCAGCGGCTTTGGCAAGTTCCACCCCTTCCGCACCATCCAGTTCTGCCGCCTTGGCCAAACTTAATCCTTTTGGCTCAATTGCAAGCCCCAGAGAATTCAGTTCACGGACCAAAACTTTGAATGATTCAGGAATTGTGGACTCGGGAATATCAACACCCTTAACAATGGCTTCAAAAGCCTTGGCGCGGCCAAGAACGTCATCGCTTTTAATAGTAAGCATTTCCTGTAGAGTATGGCTGGCTCTATGAGCTTCAAGTGCCCAGACCTCCATTTCTCCAAGTCTCTGACCTCCCATTTGGGCTTTCCCTCCAAGGGGTTGCTGGGTAACCAGAGAGTACGGGCCGGTTGACCTGGCATGAGTCTTGTCCTCGACCATGTGGATTAGCTTCATGATGTAACCGACTCCAACTACAGTATCTTCCTTGAAAGGTTCGCCGGTTCTTCCGTCAAACAGCCTTGTTTTGCCGTTAACCGGAAGCCCCGCACTCTCAAGCTCTTTTGCAATTACGTCCTCACCGATCTTATCGAAAACGGGGAGAGCTGCCTTCTCACCTTTTTTGTGAAGTGCCCAGCCAAGATGGGTCTCCATGAGCTGTCCCAAGTTCATACGGGAAATAACCGAAAGCGGCGAAATAATAACGTCAACCGGAGTCCCGTCATTCATATAAGGCATGTCTGGAGTTGCCATAACTTTAGCTATAACACCCTTATTTCCGTGCCTACCGGCAATTTTATCTCCAACTGTAATCTTCCTGATTTGGGCAACTCTGACAATCACTTTTTTGATAACTCCCGGGCCAAGCTCGTCGCCTTTGTCGCGGTCTAAGGTTTGGACGTCAACAACTATTCCTTTTTCGCCGTGTGGAACCCGGAGTGAAGTATCTCTGACTTCGCGGGCTTTCTCTCCAAAAATTGCTCTTAGTAGCCTCTCTTCACTTGTCAGTTCGGTCTCGCCTTTTGGTGCAATTTTACCGACCAATATGTCGTTGGGTCCGACTTCGGCCCCGATCATTACGATTCCGTCCCCGGCCAAGTTTGCAAGTTCAGATTCGGAAACGTTGGGAATATCGTTTGTGATCTCCTCAGGCCCAAGCTTTGTATCCACAACTTCGGCGTCATACTCCTCAATATGAATCGATGTTAAAAGATCGTCTCTGACTAGCCTGTTGGAAATCAAAATTGCGTCCTCAAATCCATAGCCGCCAAAGTTTGCGTAGGCAACAATTAAGTTTCTGCCAAGACCAAGCTCGCCGTGCTCTCCGGCGGGAGCATCCACCAAAAGATCTCCTTCTTTAACTTTCTGTCCGGGCATGGCTCTTGCAATTTGGTTATAGCAGGTAGAGTGAGCCGTGCGCTTAAACTTGGTCAGCGTATAGACTTCTTTCCTACCGCCTTCGGTTATCTCAACATCTTCATCGATACCACCTTCCTCGGAAACTTTTTTGTCAAGCTTAACTACTACCTTTTCTGCATCGATAAATTCAACTACTCCTGCGTGTTTTGCCTTAATAACCCTACCCATTCCCTCTGAAATGGTGCTCTCCATTCCGGTTCCTACAATCGGGGATTCCGGATTGACCAGTGGAACGGATTGACATTGCATGTTTGATCCCATGAGAGCCCTATTTCCTTCATCATTTGCCAGGAAAGGAATAAGGGAGGCCGAAGCTCCGACAACCTCGCGTGGGGTAACATCTATAAATTCAACCAGGTCGGCAGTCCCCTCAATGAATTTTCCCTGATATCTAAGAGGTACTCTTTTATCCAAAATGTAGCCGTCTTTGTCAATATTTACGCCAGAGTGGGTAATGTGCCTGTCTTCCTCGTCATCGGCGGTTAAATAAACAATCTCCTGAGTAACATGTACTGCGTTCTTGCCCGCCCTTTTTACTTTTTCTACTTTCCTGTAAGGGGCCTGAATAAAGCCAAATTCATCAACTTTGGCATAAAGTGCAAGATATGTAACAAGCCCGATATTGGGTCCTTCGGGGGATCTTGTTGGGTCGATTCTGCCGTATTGGGAAGCATTGACGTCACGGATTGAGAAGCTGGCTCTTTCTCTATTTATTCCGCCTGTTCCGAGTACCGAAACACGTCTTAGATTATCAACTTCGCTTAAGGGATTTGTGTCATCCAAAATTGTGGAAAGCTGATTGCTTCTGAAAAATTCATTAAGCGAGGCTATAAGGGGGCGTGCATTAATTAAATTGGCGGGAAGAGGTTTATCGTCAGGAGAAATCAAGCTCATCTTTTCCTTGACGCTTCGTTCTAGCCTCAAAAGTCCAACTCTAAATGCGTTTACGGCAACAAGTTCCCCGACTCTGCGGAGTCTTCTGTTACTTAGATGGTCGATATCGTCAAGCTTTCCGACACCGTTCTGGAGGCCGATTAGATACTTTATAGCAGCAACCGCATCCTGCTTGGTCAAAACCCAAGCAGACTTTTCATTGGGAAGACTTACGCCAAGGCGCTTATTAATTTTAAACCTTCCGACCTTGCCCAAATCGTACCTTCTACCGTCGGTAAAAAGAGTGGCAAAGAGAGCTTCGGCGTTATCAAGAACGGCTGGCTCCCCGGGCCTCATTTTTCTGTAAACTTCAACCAGTGCTTCTTCTGTGGTTTTTGTCGAATCTTTGGCAAGAGTTGCGGCTATATATTTATGATCCGCATCTTTATCAACTTCGGCAAAAGCCGCCATTATTTCACTATCGGAAGTGAGTCCTATTGCTCTTAAAAATACCGTTGCCAGAACCTTTCTCCTTCTATCGATCCTCGCGTACAAAAGGTCCCCGCGGGTTACTTCGAATTCAAGCCAGCTTCCATGTAAGGGTCTGATTTCAGCCTTGTAAAGAATCCTGCCTGAAGAAGGATCAAGTTCGCCTGAAAAATAGGCTCCCGGGGAACGGACTATTTGGTTAATAACGGCCCGTTCAATACCATTTATTACAAAAGTTCCTCTGGTTGTCATTTGAGGAATATCACCCAAAAATACGTCCTGACTTACTTCTTTGCCGGTTCTTTTATTGATAAGTGTGGCCCGAATTTTGATGGGGGATGAATAAGTTGTACCTTTTTTCTGTGCTACTCTGGGAAGAACTGTCGGAGAACCTAAGGAGTGCTCACCAAGGGTAAGCTGCCAATTCTTGCCCGTAAAGTCGTCGATTGGCGAGATTGAAATTAGCTCCTCCTTAATTCCTTCTGTTAAAAACCATTGCCAACTTTGCCTTTGTACTTCGGAAAGATCGATTACAGGTAAATTTTTTTCTTCTTTCCCAAAGTTGCGACGGTTAGTTTTTGAGGTCATTGATGAAAAAGACACGAGCGTACCACTTCATGTACGCCTAAGAAGGGATTATATTGAAATAATTTACCTTGTCAAGTACTTCCTGACATTAGCATTATGCTCCTCAAGTGTTTTTGCATAGTGGATAAGGCCGTCTGTGTCATGGATATAGTACCAATAATCGTTTGTTTTGGGAGAAAACGCCGCACGGAGCGAGGAAAGGCCGGGATTAGCTATGGGGGAAGGCGGAAGCCCGGGGTACTTATAAGTATTAAATTTTGAGGCTGAAGCAATATCTTCCTTTGTCAAAATCGGCCACCAATTGCTTGAGGTTCCAACTGCGTATTGAACGGCTGCATCAACCTGAAGAGCCATACCAACACCGAGTCTATTCATGAGGATCCCGGCAACCACCGGGCGCTCCTCGTCCGTTTTTGTCTCTCTCTCAATAAGGGAGGCTAAGATAATTATTTCTTGAGTGGTCAGATCCGTATTTTGGGGAGTAAGATCTGCCGTCTTTGAATTAAATATGGAGGTCATTCTGGAAACGATCGCCGAAGCCGAAGCTTCTTTGGCAAATAGGTAGGTATCAGGGAAAAGTGTTCCCTCCTTGTTTTTTGAGGCTATCAAAAATTCATCTTCAAATGCTTCATCTTTGTCCAAAGACTGGGAAAACCTTTTTGCAATCTCCTCGCGCCTAAGCCCCTCGGGAATAGTCACCCAAAGCTCGACCGGCCCTTTAAAAATGGTCTGAACGACTTGAAAAAGAGATAGTGAAGGGCTTAACCGAAACTCGCCCGCCGGGAGAGATCCCGCCTGGCCTGTAAACTGAAGGTATATTTTAAAGGCAAGGGCGCTTTTAACAAAGCCTGCACTTTGAAGTTTATTCCCCACCTGAGAAGCCGATGCTCCTTTAGTTATGATAAAGCTCTCAAACTTATTATTCCTTGAAGCCGGTTGGATACTTATGTAAAACCAGGTCACAAAACCGGCAATAAATAGAATGGTAAATAGGGGGGCTAAAAGTAATCGTTTCATCTCAAACTTCCTCAAGAAGGGCCCGTCTGTACTTGTTTGTTTTGGGATCGTGAATGAAAATGCGCCCGCACTTACAACTTACTTGTTCGCCAAATTTAGTTTTTTTCTTTTTTCCGTCAGAAAGGGGGGTCCCGCAACCCACACATCTTCCCTGTGAGAGCAACCAAGCCTGAATAGGAGCAATCGCGCTTTTAAACATGTATTTAAAGTATACCATGGGAAGCCTCCCGTCAACCTGTGAGCGTATCTAAATAATTTTGAAGTATAAGGGCGGCAGCATAGGCGTCCTCCATTCCTTTTCTTTTCTTTCGACCAACTCCCGCTTCAATTGAAAGCCTTTGGGCATCCTGCGAAGTTAAGGTCTCGTCGAAAGTTTCTGCCCCGATCTCGTTTGCAAATTTTTCCGATTCCTCCCCCATCTCTCCCTCAGAAATCCCAACAACCACTTTTTCCGGTTTTTCCGATTCGATTACTTTTTTTACTTTGGAAACGGCATCGTCAAAGCTTTCCACCCGAAGCACTTTTAGGGGCTCAGAAAGACCGGATTCGGAAACGGCAATTCCGATTTTTCTTCTTCCGTAATCAATTCCTAAAATTTTCATAATAGTAATTTCAAGCTCTGCTTATTTTGGCGGTACAACGCGGGCTCTCACAATTAGCCTTTTCGGAAGTGAGGGGTCTCCGGGCGGAACACAGGTCACAAGTGTTAAAAATGAATCCGAAGAATCCTGATCCAGTACTTGAATATCGGTTGGAAGAACTTCAAACATTGACTCAACTTCATAAGTATATGCAATCCCGTCGTAATCTACGAATATTTCATCCCCTTTTTTCAAAGTCGGTAAAAGCGAGAAAATGGAAATATAATTCTTTGGGTTATAGAAAATAGGAAGAATTGAATGGCCAAAAAGTGCCGCGTTGCCTCTTTTACCGGGAAGGGCGGTTCCTGGATATTGAATAATGTGCTCCGAAAGGTCCTCCCCTCCGATTGCAACCGCCGCCTTATCAATCTTTAGGCGGGGGATGCTTATTGTGTAATACTCAACTTTTGCCGAAGCAAAATCCTCTTTCTTAGCTCCCCCGGGGAACCAGGTGCTTGCTTGGGTATAATCTATAGCGGCTTTTGTCGTCGTTCCCTGAACCGGATTTTTTGTTTCGGAAACCGGGGAAATTAATTTTGTGTAATTCTTAGGATAAGTTGAATTATAGGAAACTATCGGATAAATCACTCCGCCCAAAATTACAATTCCTGAAATTCCGGAGACAAGAGCTGAGATTCTGAGGACCGTTTTTTGCGTCATGTCAGATTACTATACATCATTGTTCCGCTGTGATCTCGACGGAAATATTGGAAGAAACTCTGGGTAAATTTCCAAACGGACCGGGAAGGGCGGGGGTTAATTTTACTTCTGCACGGACAAATCCCGGAATTCCCGATAGATAGTTTCGGGCAACGCTCGGAGTTCTTCCGGAAATCTGTTTAATAATTTCATCGGTCTTAACTTCAGGTAAAAAGTTTGCGCTTAAGGTAACTTTGTAATTAAGTTTCCCGTCCGATTCGTCTACAAACTTAAACTTAAAAACAATTTGGGAGTCTCTCAAAACAAATCCCGCCGGAATTTTATCCTTCAAAACTTCCCTGGCAAATTCCAGGAACTTTGCCCTGTCTGCGGCAACTCCCCTAGCCTTAACCGAAAGATCGAGCTTAAGATTTCCCGCCTCGTCTCCAATCTTGTGATCAAAGTTTTCACTTGAGATATCAATCCCGGCCAGGTCATCAACAAAAATTTGATCATCGGAAACCTTAAGGCTTATATCTTCCCCGGCGTTTTGACTAAGTTCGTCTTTTAATGCGGTTTCGAGACTGGCCTGATCATTTTTATCTACTGCTAAAATTTCCCGGCTTGATCCACCCGAAAAGTCAGAAACGGCCGACGCATCAACCTCTGCTTTGGGATAATTCCCTACCTTAAAGATCTCGTCTTTTGCTAGATTATATTCCGAACCGATTGCGTCAGACGTTACCGAAACGCTGGTATTGCCGGGAGAAGAGGGAGAAAGAGCTGCCGAGACAGAAGCTGAGTTATCAATTGTAAACTTAAGATTCCCCGAAGAAACCAAAAATGTTCCGGTTGCTAAATTTATGGGAAAGGCTGTTCCGTTTTGGATCTGGACCGAACCCTTGGCCCTATCCCCAACCACTTTTTTACCCGTCGTGGGTTGAGTTTTATCACCGGACACTTCTGCAGTAATTTCCTGGGCAGAAATAATACCACTCTGAATATCTGATTCACCTGTTGTACTAAATGAAACATCCACTTCCTGTTCAAATTTTTTGGGGGTAACAACAATTGAAACTTTTGCCTTGGGGAAAAACCACCAGAAGACCCCGAATCCTATTCCAAGAATTATCAAAATCACGGCAATACTTAAGAAAGACTTCTTGCCCGAAAAGAATTCCTTGATGGGAAGGGCCACTGAAAAATTATGAAAAAGACTCTTTGTTTTTTGAACATATTCATTAACTTTGATGGTTGGCCTGGCTGGGGCCTCAACCGGAACCGTCTGTTTCAATGAAACATCCTCATTAACCGCAAATCCAAGCTCCTCGGGATTAATTTCTTCTTTGGGGACTTCAACATTCTCAAGGTTTTGCGGGGGAAGCGGCCCTGGGCCGGTTTCTGGGTCGCCTTTCGATATAACCGCCGTAACATTCCCTATCTCGGCAGCGCCAGCAAGTGAAGTTGCTAGAACTTTTCTTTCAGGAGTTAAAATTTCAACCTTTGGGGTATGAAGAAATTTAATTTTGTCTGATCCTTCCCATGAAGCTCCCATCAAAGACTGCTTAGCCTCCTCAAGCTCCCCTTCTTTTCCGTCAAAAACAATAATCCTGGATGGAATGGGGCTTGCACCTTCAAACCGGGTAAGTCCTTCGATGACATCGTCTGTCAAAGATACACTCCTTGCTACAGAGGTCGAACCCGCAAGATTGCCGAGTTTGAAAATAGAAATCTCAAGAAACTGGCTGCCAAGTCCGACCACTACCGCGTTCAGTGGAACTCCTTCTTCCGATTTAAAAAGATGGGCGATGGCTTCATTTAAAACCACAAAACCAACCGGAGTAAGAGAAAGTTCCGTACAAATATTCTTTATCTTGCTGATATATTCTTCTTTAATTTCTCCACCGGTTACCCAAGAGGAAGGAACTCCAAAAACTGTTTTATTCGGTTCCTTATATTCTTCGGGAAGTTTGGCAATTGAAGAAGAAAGGGCCGCGTCGGTAGCTCCTAATAGTTCTTCTTCAGTTTCCCAGGCAGCTCCGGGGCCGACACCGATTACGTTAGCCGCCGTAGGCCCAATATACCAAATACCGGCCTGAACCCAACCCGGTTCAATTATCAAGGACCAGAAAAGTTCCGGCGGGCTTTCTTTATTTGTAAAAAATTCTTTTATGTTCATCACTCAAGCTTTGCTTGTGATCATCACAACGCGGCATAAATCCGGATGATACCGGACCCAATCTTTTCCTGTTTAATAATCTTAACACTCCCAATAACCCCGGTGTGCTCTACGTGAGGACCTCCGCATACCTCCTTGGAAAAATTTCCTATTGAGTAAACCTTAACTTCACGGCCATATCTCTCGCCGAAAAAATGCAGGGCGCCTTCTTTAATCGCACCGGGCAAACTCATCAGCTTAAAAGAAACCGGCAAATCTTCTTTTATTTTGTCATTGATCATTTGCTCGACTTTTTTGATTTCGCTATCGGTTAGCTTATCCGGGTTTGCAAAGTCAAAACGGAGCCTGTCAGCGGTAATATGGCTGCCTTTTTGGGAAACGTGTTCTCCCAAAACTTTTCTTAAGGACGCATGAAGCAAGTGGGTTGTCGTATGAAGTTTTTTTGTTTCCTCCGAAGCCTCTGCAAGGCCTCCCTTAAACATTCCGGCTGAAGTGGTTCTGCTTAAATCTTTATGTTTCTGAAATTCTGCCTCGAAAGAATTTTTCTCCGAGGTGGTAAAAGTCATTCCATTCTGTTTGAGAATCTCGAGAGTCAGCTCAAGTGGAAATCCTTCAGTTTGGTAAAGATCAAAAGCAAATTTTCCGTCTATCGCAAGCCCATCAGAAACTGCTGCAGTAAGCTTTGCCAAGCCTCTTTTAAGAGCCGATTCAAATCTTGTTGCTTCAGCAGATAAATTTTCTTCAACAAACTTCCAGTTTTTATCGATATTTTGATAATGACTCTTTAGGTCTTCCGCCACATGCGAGACGGAGCTCCCGGAAATCCCGCTTCCCAGAAGATGAAAGTGAAACATGGCCCGGCGGATCAGGCGGCGAAGAGCATAACCGTGAAGTTTATTTGCAGGAACTACTCCTTCGGCCAGTAAATTGCAGGAGGCTCTAAGATGATCGGCGATTATCCTAAAACTACGGTCTTTGTGGGGGTCTCCTCCATATTCAAAACCAACTTCGGTTTCCAGTTTTCGGATTATTCCGGAAAACATATCTATCTTAAATACATCGGGGTCGCCGTTAACCGCAGCCGCAATCCTCTCAAGCCCCCCGCCAAAATCAACATTCTTTTGGGGCAACTCTTTTAATTTTCCGTTTTCTTCTTTTTTGTATTGCATAAAAACAGAGTTCCCGATCTCCAGGAATTTGCCACAATCACAGTTGGGGTGACAGAATTCTCCGAAGTTTGGATCATGGGGAATATCAAACTCAAAAAACACTTCCGAGTCAGGTCCTCCAATTTCACCCGCAGGCATTTTATCGGGTGCGCCGGCCCTACTCCACCAATTTTTACTGGCATCGTAAAAGTGAATGTGATTGGGAGCTACCCCGATTTTTTTCCAAATTCCTGATGATTCGGTGTCTTTAGAAACTTCGTTATTTCCTTCAAACACCGTTACATGAAGCCTTTTCGGATCAAGACCAAGCTCTTTTGTAAAAAATTCCCAGATCCAGGGCAGTTGTTCCTCCTTAAAATAATCTCCCAAACTCCAGTTTCCGAGCATTTCAAAAAAGGTGGTATGGCGGTTATCGCCAACTTCTTCAAGGTCCTGCATACGAAGCGATGTCTGAGAGTCAACAAGGCGCGTCCCTTCCGAATGTTTTTCACCCTTAAGATACGGAACCAGCTGCTGCATACCGCTTGAGGTAAAAAGTGTTGTCGGATCGGAATCTATTACAAGAGGGCTTGGTGGAATTTCTTTATGATCCCTTTTCTTGAAGAAACTTAAATATTTTTCTCTAATTTCGCCCGTAGTCATCGTGGCTAAATTATCGCACAACCTTAACTTTTATCCAAGTTTGATATAAAATCCGAATTATGGGAATCCAAATTGAGGGTCTTAATATTCGCGATGAAGCAGAAGCAAGAGTATACCAGGCGCAGGGATTTATTAGTTTTGATGAATTTAGAGAAGCCTTACAAAAATTAAACCCTGCCCAGAAAATTGACCTCTATAGACTTACTGACATGAGTGACAGAAATCGTGGGCTTTGGAAAACGATACTCCAGGGACTTCACATCATAAAACGCGATTAATTCTTCTTTGTAAAATATTCTATCCCCCGTGGCTCTGGAGGGTTTTGTTTTTCTTGAGAATTTCAAGAACCGAAGTCAGCTTTTCAGGCCTGATTAATCCACCCCCTAAAATAGCATCTTCCAAAATCGAGTTAAGCCGTTTTATTGCCCGCCTAAGATCTACTATGATTAACATCACCTGCACCCCGACTATTACAAGAAGTAAGGTTAAGCTTATAACCACAACTATTAAAAGTGTTTGAACGTTATCCATTTATTTAATTTGTATTTTACGCGAAACAGAGGTCTCTTTACCAGAGCGGGAAATTGCCTTAACAGTTATCTCTTTGGTTTCGGGAGAAACATTTATGCTGACCGTAAATTTTCCGTTGGGGTCAACAAGAACCGGTTGATTATTAACAACAATCTTGGCATCAAGTTCGGTTGATCCAAAAACTAAAACACTTCTGCCATCAACGGCTTGATTTTCTTTTGGACTATCAAGCGAGAGGCGGGGAGCAGAAACGAACCTGACGTACTGGAAAACCAGGTATCCAAATACTATAAGTAGTGTAATTCCAATTCCGGCTGCAAAAGTCATACGCGGACTCCAAGTGAACTTCGAAGAAACATCTGGTTTGGGATTAATATTCAAAGCTTTGGGTGGATAATCACGCTTTAGAAATGCAACGGCCGTATTTTCAGAAATTCCCAGAGGAGATGCTAAATTTTTAACAAAGCCTAGAATTGTAGGAAACGGGGGAAGTGCTCCCCATTTTTCTTTTTCGATAAGCTCAATAAAATTGGACTTTATCTTCGTCGTCTCTTCAAGTTTCTTTAAAGAAAAGTTCTTCCGAACTCTTGCTTCTTTAAGAACTTGGCCGATGGTTTTCACCCATTACCACCCCCAAGCGAGGCAAGAAACTCTTCAGCATTTTGAATCAAAACCTCCCTTGGTTTGCTGCTTCCATCACTTGGTGCAATAACTCCGGAACTTTCAAGTTGATCCATGATCCTTGCAGCCCTAGCGTAGCCCACCGAAAGTCTTCTTTGGAGAAGAGATGCGCTGGCCCTATCGTACTGACAAACGAGTTCGACGGCACGTCTAAAATGATCATCAATTCCCCCTTCAAAGCCGGGTGCCCCCCCCGACCCTTTTTTGGGCATCGATGTAACTTCTTCCGTATATTGAGGCGCTACTCCCTGGTTTCTTAAGAAGGCAACCAGTGAATTTATTTCTTTATCATTAACAAATGCTCCCTGAATTCTGAGAGGTTTGGCCTGCTCGGGAGGAAGATAGAGCATATCACCCTTCCCCAAAAGTTTTTCTGCTCCCTGGGTATCTAAAATTACCCGGGAATCAACTTGGGAAGCAACTGCAAATGCGATCCTACAAGGAATATTGGCTTTGATAAGGCCGGTGATGACGTCAACCGAAGGCCTTTGAGTTGCAAGAACCATATGAATCCCCGTGGCCCTGCTCATTTGAGCAATCCGGGTAATTGTATCTTCAACCTCAACCGGAGAGAAAAGCATGATATCTGCAAGTTCGTCTATAAAAAGAACAATATAGGGAAGTGCTTGAAACCCGGACATTTCGTTGTAAGAATCTATGTTTCTGGCTCCTGCCTGGGCAAATTGTTTATATCTCCTATCCATTTCGCCCATTATCCACTTTAATGCCGAAATAACTTTCTCGGGCTCGACTATAACCTGGGTCAGAAGGTGGGGAATGTCGTTATAATGCGTAAGCTCAACTCTCTTCGGATCAACCAGAATCAGTTTAACTTCGGTCGGGGCAGACCTAAAAAGGAGAGATGCGAGAAAAGCATTTATACAAACGGATTTTCCGGATCCGGTTTGTCCCGCAATAAGAACATGTGGCATTTTGGAAAGATCGGCAATTACCGGCTTTCCCGAAACATCGAGTCCCAAAGAAACCGCAAGCTTGGACTTAGATCCCCGCATTTCATCAGACTCAAGCATTTTCTTAAGAGGCACAAATTCTGCAGCTTTATTTGGAAGCTCAATTCCAACCAAGTTCCTTCCGGGGATCGGCGCCTCTATCCTTATGGTTCCTGTGGGAGCTGAAAGAGCAAGCGCCAGATCGCGCTCAAGTGAGGTAATTTTGGAAAGCTTTGTGCCCAGGGCAACTTCAAGCGCATATTGAGTCACCGCAGGACCCATGTTGACCTCAACCACTTTTGCCGTGATTCCAAACGAATCAAGAAGTTTTTCGATGATAGCTGCGTTTTCCCTTATATCGCCACGTTCCGCCTTACCGGTTTCACCCTCGGTCAGAAGATTAAGATCCGGGTATTTCCAGATTTTTTCCTCACCCGGGATGTTACTAACAAGTTTTTGCTCCAAGGGTTCTTGAGGTCCTGCTTGAGTACCGGCTTTTGCGCTTTGGGTATTCATTCCACCCGAAACCTTAAGAGGGCCTTTAGAAAGAGGATTTCCTCCAATCTTAAAAGTAGCTCCGCCGTTTACATAACCCCCGGCACTTTTGAAAAACGCCGCGAATATTTTAACTACCTGGTCAATTGAAGTATTGAAAAGTACGATTAGTCCCACAAAGCTTGTTCCCAGAAGTACAATCGCCGCCCCGACTCCGGTAACAAGCGCCGATATCGCCTCCCAAGACATAATTCCGATTCTCCCGGCGCGCCCCAAGGCCATCACCGAAACAAAGAAAAGCAGTCCTCCCACAACCACATTGGGTTGCCCCAGGGGAAATTTAACTTTAGATATTAAAAATGCAAAAGCCAGAAAGAGGAATGGCAGGAAAAGTGCCGACCACGAAAAAAATGTTATCAAAAGGTCGTTGAATTGAAGAAGTATTGCTCCTTGGCGGGAAAATGAAACAAGGATGAGCCCAGCAAGAGCGAAGAAAAATATCTGGGAAATAGAAAAAACGGTTTCCTTTTTAAGTTTCAGCCTGAACCCTCTTTTTGTAAATCTTTTCCTATGCTTCATGGCCAAACCATTGTATATCGAACTCGTGTTAAACCTCAACCACGACCGGAAGAATCATGGGGCTACGGCGGGTTTTATCGAAGAAGTATTTTTCCAGAAAACTTTCAGCAGCACCTTTTAATTCTCCGGCATTTCTTGCTCTTCTCTCATTTAGATTCTTAAATAAGTTATTAGACGCATCATCTATTATTCCGCCGTACTTCTGCTCGTAAACAAATCCCCGGCTGGTCATCTCGGGTTTCTTAATAACTTTTCCGTTTCTATCAACCAAGATGGTTACCGCTACAATTCCTTCTTTGCCCAAGGCGGTTCTGTCCTCAAGTACAACTTTACCGATATCCCCAATTCCAAGTCCGTGAACCATAACTTCTTTTACAGATATCGTTTGTCCCCGGCTCGCCGTGCCGTTTTCAAATGAGACACTTTCACCGGGTTTTAATCTAAAAACATCTTGTGCTTTTGCACCCATCGAAACTGCTAATTTTTCGTACGACTTCATATACCTGATAGTTCCTCCTGTGGGAATAAAATATTTTGGTTTAAACATTTTGAAAAGCTCCTTAATATCCTCTTGGCCTCCGTGTCCCGAAACATGCAATCCTTCATGTAAATCGTAGTAGTGGACGTCTACCCCTTTATCAACTAAGTTATCAACTATAAAATCTTCACTCTCTTTTGAGTAAGCCGGACCGGGATCTGCAGAAAAGATGAATGTATCCCCGGGATTTATCTTAACTCTGTCATGCTCACCCAGGGCAAGCCTATAAACAGAGCTCCCGGGTTGTCCGTAGCAACCGGCGATAATATACATAATTTTGTTTTGGCTTAAGCTGCCCGCCTCCTTTAAATCAACCATCTGATTTGGCAAGAATTTGAGATACCCCAGGTTATAGGCGATTTCAATCTTACTTTGAACGGATCTTCCAACAAGTACTACTTTACGTCCTACTTTCTGGGCAACATTGATCATTTGCTGAAACCTGCCGATGCTTGAAGAAATGGCCGTCATATAAACGGCCTGGTGGGCATCTTTGACAATATTGAGCATATTGTCTTCAATCCCGACTCCGCTTTGAGTAAAGCCTGGGTCATTTGAACCGAGGCAGTCAGACATCAAGCATAAAACAGGTTTTTCTTCGGCAAGCTTTTTGGCTTTCCCTAGATCAAACGACATTCCGTCAGTTGAAGTTTGATCCATCTTGTGTTCGGCTACATGGAAAATCCTCCCAACAGGAGTATCAATTGCAAATCCAACCGTATCGGGAACCGAATGAGTTACTCTAAATGGAGTTATTTTAAATGGGCCCACCTCAATGGTGTCGCGATCGGGATTAAAAGTATTTATTTTATAATCTCTGACTTTGTAATCCTTAAACTTAACTTTCAAAAATTCCGTGACAATGGGAGTGCACCAAATTGGGGCCGAAACTTCTTTCAAAAGAAACGGTAAAGCACCCACATGATCGTCATGCCCCTGGGAAGCAACAATCCCCCGAAGTTTACTTTTATTTTTTACGATGTAGGAAAAATCCGGCAAGACGAGTTCCACACCAGGCATTTCAAGGTCAGGAAATCCAACCCCGCAGTCAACGATCATCATATCGCTGCCGTATTCATAAACGTATAAATTTTCGGTTACGTCGGTTGTGCCCGAAAGGGCTATAAACTTTAATGTAGGCTTCATATCAGATTCATTTGTTCTGTTTCTTCTTCTTTTTCTTTTACCTTCTCTCCTTCTTTAATCTCCTTTAATATCTCAGGGACTTTTCTAAAGTCGTCTTTAAAAGAAAACATCATATTGCCGTTTCTCAGTGCCGCCGCAGGATGGTACATGGGGACAACGACAATATCGTGATTTTTCCATTTTACTCTCTGAACCTTGCCGTGAACAGAACTAATTGTGACACCAGGCAAAAACTTGCCCATTGAAAATCTTCCCAAAGTGATAATAACTTTTGGTTGTATTACTTCCAATTCTCTATCCAAATATTTGCTATAAATGGATAATTCATCGGGTGTTGGATCGCGATTCTCCGGCGGACGGGTCTTAACCATGTTGGTTATATAAACAGATTCTCTTGGTAGACCGATGGTCCTCAGCATCTGGTCTAGAAGTTTCCCGGCATTACCGACAAAAGGCTTTCTTTGAATTGATTCGTGATAACCACCAGCCTCGCCTATAAAAACTATTTCTGCATTCGGATTTCCGTCTCCGGGAATTACATCCTCTGGTTTTGAAATAAGAGGAAGTTTTTTATCAGCTTCCATATCAACTTTAATTTTTTGTAATTCTTTTGCCTTATTCATAACTAATCTGAATATTTTATTCTTGTCGATTCTAACCACCGATACACAGAGGATTTCGATGTTCCCAAATACCTGGCAATTTGCATTCCATTTAATTTCTGGTTTGATAGCTCAAAGAGAATATTTTTAAGCGATCTTCCAAATTTTCTCTGGATTACCCCTTTACTTTTAAATCTCGACCAAATTAAGTTATAAATCTTTTTCGCTTCAAGAAATTTCTGATATTTTCTTTCGAGATAAATACAATTCTCCTTTATGTCTTCATACAACCAATCGGCGACTAGAATTGCATTGGAAGAATAGTATTCTAAAAGATAAGTCGTTGATTTTATTCCATTATTTGTAATCTTGTTTTTTATTCTAATCCTGCTGGAAATCCCTAAAATGTTGTTAATTTGATCTTCTAAAGATCGCAAAAATGTTCTGTTTCCACAAACAAATCCCAAATCGACCTCATTCCTTCCAAATCTTTGAACAATCCAGCCATCACCATCTAGATATCCCCTTATAAAGTGGCGAAGAAGTTTCTTTGGAACTTCTGGAAAAGTTAAGCGTAAACTTTTTCTTGGTAGGAGCCTTTTGGAAAGTGCACCTTTTATTAATATCTGATTACTAATTCTTAATCTGTAGGAATTTTTTCGCTCCTCAATGGGGTATGTAGAATCCAAAGCGGAATTTATCTTTTTTAAAATATCGATATCCCTTTTTTGAACATCCCAGGCCAAAGAAGTCTTGTAAATATTTCCGTCCGCAAATGTAAATCCCAAAATGTAAGCCATTTGAGAAGTCCATTTATTAAAAAATCCTTCATTTACAGAATATTTCAAACTATTTCTACGAAAGCCTTTTTTCATATCCAATCTTAATTTTAGCAGGTTTGAGGCATTAAATAATTATTTTGGGGTTCTTCAAGTTTTATCACCTTCAAAGAATTCTACCCTATTATTCGCCGTTTCATATACGGCAAAGTTGGTTCCGTTTATTATGGCGCCGGGCCTGACAAACTTTGTAAAATTAATTTCTTTTTCTTCCTTGGAATGCCTGTGCCCGCTAAAGACAATGTCCAGCCCTTCAAGTTTCTCATCTTTTTCTTTTACAAAATGAATAACTCCAATTTTTCTATCATCAATTTGAACTTTAAGAAAATTTGGTTCAAATTTCTTGGCTTGGAATTTCAAGATATCTTCAAGTTCAGAGTCAATATCGGCATTCCCAAGAACTGAATAAAGAGAAATTCCAAAAGACAAAACTGTTTTGGCAGATTCTGCGTTATCCCAATCCCCGCAGTGGATTACGGCCTTTACCTTAATTTTTTTTGCAAATCCCATCACATGTTTAAGGTTTGCGATATTTCCATGCGAATCGGAAATCACTAAAATTTTCATTGACCTATTTTACTTTACTGAGGCAGGAATGTCTTGACATTCTCCGAAGTTACTTTTACTTCTTTTTCTTTTCCTTCAACAATCATTCGTGCAACTTTACGAACAACTCCGTCAATATTTCTTTCAAGCGTACGGATTCCGGCGTCATAGCCCAAGGGGCGGACGATATTTGCCCAAACATCATCATCAATTGTAAGTGTTCCTTCAGGTAGGCCGGAGGCTTTCATTGCAGCAGGAAGAATATATTTTTGACCAATGACAATTTTTTCGGCATCGGTATAACTTGGCATACTGATGGGCTCAAGCCTATCCATAACGGCTGTTGCGATATTGGTTGTGTTATTGGCTGTAGCTATAAAAAGGGCTTCGGAAAGATCAAATGGAAAATCAAGATAGTGGTCCGTAAAAGCGTGATTCTGTTTGGGGTCAAGAAGTTCGACTAGTACTCCCATAATGGAACTCCTACCCTGTTCCGTAACACGGTCTATTTCATCGAGAAGTATTACAGGATTCCTGCTTTGGGTATCCCGTAGCGCTTTAATGATTTTCCCGGGTTCCGCTTCCGGATGCATTCTACTTTGTCCGCGAAGGTCCAATGGATCCCCCATTCCTCCAAAAGGAATACGGGCAATGGGGCGTCCCAAAGCTTCCGCAATTGAGAATGCAATTGTAGTTTTTCCGGTTCCAACCAGTCCCACAAAGCATAAAATCGGGGCCCTGTAAACATCTGCACTTTCTCCTTTTTCCAGTTTAAGTTTCATTACACTCATGTATTCAAGTACGCGGGTTTTGATATCCTCCAAACCATAATGATGAAGATCTAAGATCTTTTTAGCATTGGTAAGATCAAGCGTGTCCTGGCTTCTTTTATTCCAAGGTAAAACTGTAATCCAATCAATATAACGATTCATACTATCAAACTCAGGTAAAAAAGATGGAGAATTTGTTAGTTTTGCAAGTTGGTTCAGGCGGATTAAAACAAGCTCTTTAAGCTTATCCGGAAGATCGGCTTTTTTGACTCTCTCAATTAAAACTGTAATTTCTTGGGCAGCAGAATCCATATAAATAACTAAAAGTTAATATCTAAAATCTAAGAACTATAACTCAAAT